>Ga0115004_10002807_pt1 | contig 14295 bp, 10 predicted proteins | sample ArcticOcean_MG_C_10_FD_88737 | JGI IMG/M metagenome (GOLD analysis project Ga0115004, IMG submission 88737) | Marine microbial communities from western Arctic Ocean - ArcticOcean_MG_CB11_90 | ecosystem: Environmental > Aquatic > Marine > Oceanic | place: Arctic Ocean: Canada Basin | collected...
CGCCGTGCCCCTGGGAAGCTTCGTCAGCCCTTCCGCGAAGAACTCGGTCGGTAGCTCTCGTTTCAAAACAACCTTCCCGGAAATCAAGTCCGCGCTTCGCACCGTGCTAGGCCCGCCCACGCTTCCCGTGGATTCCACCAGAACGTCGGGGGACTGGTACGCCAAGCCCTGCGTAAACGCGTTCGCGTCGTGCGGGTACTTGTTTATGACTTTGTACGTCCAGACTTTTGGCAAAAAAGATGTCGATGTCTCAGAAGCGGTCGTATCTGTCTTCGGTCTAGGTACCTCGTGTGATTCGCCGAGGGTAGTCGTCGTTTCGCCAAACGCGGTAACACCCGGTGTGTTAAACGAAGATACCCGTCCATCCCCAGCCCCCCCCGTGGTGGTAAGCGCGCCGTGCCTCGCCACGACCGACACGACCACCGCGGTCGCACAAAGACCGAGCACACCCAACACCCGGACCCCGCGCCCGCCCGGGGGTTTTCCGCGTGAGGCGCGCGTCATCTGCGACGAAGACTCGGTTGTGTCTTGCATGTGTTCTCTTTGGGATCCCGATTCAGTGCGTGCTCCCTGTTTCCCGTGTGTGCCACGTCGCATTCAGGGCCAAACACCGACGACTGAGTGGCGACACCGACCCACACCACACGGTCAGGTCGCGCGCGCGAGTGTGGCTACCGGCGACCTGCGAACGACGAATGAGATGTAGATTTGTGAAAAATCGAAAGAGCGAAGAGGTTTCCAAAAATGTTGTGACAAAATTGAGACGCTCATCACCCTCGCCTACTTCTTCGCCGGCGCAGCGACCAGGTTCAGGATTTTCCCCGGCACGTATATGACTTTTTTGATCGCGGACGCGTTCTCCACGAACTTCACGATTGTTTCCTGTGCCATGGCCAGGGCCATGGCTTCGTCCTGCGTCGCGTTCGGGGGTAACTCGATTTTCCCCCGCATCTTCCCGTTGACCTTGCGATTAACAAAAGAAAAGGGTCAGTCTTGAGTGTACAAGTGCCATGTATATCGCGATGTATGGACAAACAGTCACCAGATTCGGTAAAACAATCGTGATTGTGATGTATGTAGTAAATAGTAATTACGGGCGGACAACCGGCAAACAGTGTGCCTGGATTTGGGAAACGCCAGAGGCCGTACCTGCACCGCCAACGTAACGGTGTCCTCCACGAGCAGCGAAGGGTCGAAGGAAGGCCACGTGGCGTACGCGTTCGTTTCGCCGTTACCAAGCGCGCTCCACAGCTCTTCCGAAAGGTGCGGCGCGTACGGCGACAGCAACAACACGAACGGTGTCAAAACTTGTTTCGGTTTCGTGTCCCACTTCGTCGCCGTGTTCACAAACTCCATCATCGCCGAAATCGCCGTGTTGAAGCGCATCCCCTCCGTTTCCTCCGTCACCTTTTTCACGCACTCGCTGATGGCTTTCAGCTGTTCAGCAGTCGGGTCGTCATCGGTCATCTTGTCAGCGTCGAACAGTCGGTACGCCCTGGCTAAAAACCGCGAACACCCCTCCACGCCTTTGGTTTGCCAAACCTTCGTCTCACGCAACGGGCCCATGAACATCTCGTCTGAGATAAATAAAGAAAGTGTCAGTCTTGTTTGTGAAAACAGTCGGAGGGATTTGGGAAATACAATACGTACACAGTCTCAAGCTATCCGCGCCGTACTCCGCCACGATGTCATCCGGGTTGATCACGTTTCCTCTTGATTTGCTCATCTTGTGTGCCCTGGCGCTTACTTTTATTGAAGGGTCTGCAGTTAACACGTACCCGTCGCCCTTCTTCGTGACGTCTTCTGAGGCTACTTTTTCCCCAGAAGCAGTCGCCGTGTACTCGACGTTACCAAGAATCATCCCCTGGCTCACTAGCCTTCCGAACGGTTCTTTCGTGGAAACAGCGCCTATGTCGTATAACACCTTGTGCCAGAACCTGGCGTACAACAAGTGCAGCACCGCGTGCTCCGCGCCGCCGACGTACAAGTCAACGGGCATCCAGTACTTTTCCAAGCTCCCGTCCACCATCGCGTTTTCGTTAGTCGGGTCGATGAACCGCAAGTAGTACCAGCACGACCCGGCCCACTGCGGCATGGTGTTGGTTTCCCTGACCGCTTTCACGTCCGGCCTCGTCGGGTCCACGGTGTTGACCCACTCCGTGCAGTTCGCGAGCGGGCCTTCCCCGGATCCGGAGGGTTTGAAGTCGTTCGTTTCGGGAAGCACCAAGGGGAGCTGGTCTGTCGGTACCGGAATCGGGGTAAGCGGGTCGTCCTCCGCGTACACCACGGGGAAAGGCTCGCCCCAGTACCGCTGGCGCGCGAACAACCAGTCCCGCAGTTTAAAGTTTACCTTGTGTGTACCGATGTCGTGTTTTTCCAAAAACTCAACAATCTTCACCGCAGCCTCTGCGTTATCCATGCCGTTCACATCAAGAGTGTCAGATGCGCTGTTCATCATCTTTCCCCCTCCGCTGTACGCAGCGGACTTACCCTTCTTACCCTTGCTCGCGTCGCCTTTTCCTTTTTCCGGGGTCTCCACCACTTCCACAATGTCAAGCCCGAAAGTCTCCGCGAACTCGCGGTCGCGGTCATCGTGCGCCGGGACGGCCATTATGGCGCCGGTCCCGTAGGTTCCCAAGACGTAATCAGCGACCCACACTGGGACGTCGGCCCCGGTAAGCGGGTGCTTCGCATGGGACCCGGAAAACACCCCGGTTTTCTCCTTCGCGAGCTCCGTGCGCTCCAAGTCGCTTTTCCGCGACGCCGTTAACACGTACGCCTCGACTTCGGCTTTCTGCATGACCGTGGTCAACGCGCCCACCAACGGGTGTTCCGGCGCGACCACCAAGTACGTCGCGCCGAACAGCGTGTCCGGGCGCGTGGTGTACACTTCCAATTTATCGCCGGCCGTCGTGACATTCGGCACCACAAACTCAAGCTGCGCGCCCTCGCTTCGCCCGATCCAGTTCCGCTGCATCTCCTTGATGCTCTCCGGCCAGTCCAAGTCGTCCAAATCCTCCAAAAGCCGGTCGCCATACTGCGTGATTTTGAGCATCCACTGTTTCATTGGTTTCCGCACCACCGGGTGGTTGCCGCGTTCACTAAGGCCGTCAATAACTTCCTCGTTCGCCAAAACCGTGCCCAACGCCGGGCACCAGTTCACGGGCACCTCGGCTTGGTACGCCAAGTCCCTCTCAAGCAACTGCAGGAAAATCCACTGCGTCCACTTGTAGTACGTCGCGTCGCACGTAGCGACTTCGCGGTCCCAGTCGTAGGAAAACCCTAAGGCTTGTAGCTGTTCTCGAAACCGCCCCACGTTCTTCTCCGTCGTTGCTTTCGGGTGCGTTCCGCTTTCTATGGCGTACTGCTCCGCAGGCAAACCGAAAGCGTCCCACCCCTAATAGGGCCAAAGAAAAAGTGTTAGTCTCGTATGGGCAATCAGTCTCCGTGCGGAATGTGTTAATGGAAAATACCCACCATCGGGTGCAGCACGTTGTGCCCGGTCATGCGCTTGTACCGCGCGATGATATCCGTCGCGGTGTACCCTTCCGGGTGCCCGACGTGTAACCCGGCGCCGCTGGAGATGGTGTGGGTATTTAGTGTGGATTAATTGTTGTGGTGCAGTGGGGAGTATTGGGTCAGTGGGTAGTGGGTTTAGAGGTTAGCATCCGATGGCGTCGTTTAAGAGTCAATCATCGAAAGACCATCATCATCTTTCAATAATTCACGTTCATTCTTTCCTTCGGGGTTTAGGGTTGAGGCGACGCGCGCGATCCGACTCCGCATGGTCCTCTATCTATCCCTGCCTAGAAACGCACCTCGGGTACGGGAACATGTCCAGGGCGTAGAACTTGGGTTTCGACGTGTCCACCACAGCCGGGGTTTTGAATGTTTTGTGCGTGAGCCAGTGCGCCTGCCACTTCTGCTCGATGTCCGCGAACGGGTACCCTCCGCCACTTCGGGTGCCGGCATCGGTGCCGGGTTCGGTGACCGCGTCCGCGGCGGCGGCACAAGGCGTGGTGTGCGACGCATGGCCACCATAACCGGCTGCGAACGACGAACTTAGCGCGCGCACGGACGACGCAGACCGTGCGACGAGTGGGACCCGGACGGCAAACGCCTGCGCGCGGCGACGCGCGGCCGCGACGAGGGGCGACGCCATGGCTCGGCGTGTCGCTTTTCCAGGAAACGACCTCGCGGTCAAGGGCAGCGCGAGCCCGGGGTGACGCAGCGCCATGCCCACGCGGGAAAACAGCGTTGCGCGATCGGTGCGAACGCGTTTCGGTGCGACCGCGCCTGGTTACGGAGCGGAGGGAAGCGAGACGTGCCACGCGAAGAGGCAGAGGCACGACGTCGACGTCGAGGTTTATCCAAAAACTCCGAAAGAGTTTAATGCCGTCGTGGTTTCGCGAATCGGAAATTAGAATATGGCGCGACCGTGGAACCACCTGTCCACTCCACTCCGCGGCCGTCGTTCACCTTTCCTGGACTCCAAAAGAGGCACGTGTCGCGTGTCCTGTATTCGCGAGCATGACATGTGTCTCGTCGCCTTTCCCGGTGGCGATCGCGAATGTGAAGTGCGTCCCGCGATTCAAAACCAAAGGCACCGGACGAAGCGTCGCGAATTTACTTTCACGATCGGCTTTCCGTCAAGTGTCTGGCACATCCCCAACGGGATCTAAACTCGGACGTGACACCACCACACGTGCCTTCGCTTCCCAAAGTGACGAGTACTCCGGCCCACTTGACGTGGTGGCGCTTGGGAACATGTGCGTTGACATATTGCACCCCCCAGGGCCGATTCCGGATGCGCAATCGTTGAAGACTTCCGAGTTTCTGACCACGCTCGACGAGTCGCTTTTCGCGCGCGAGCGCGAGCGGTGGGAAGTCGGCGGGAATTGCAACTTCCTGATCGCCGCGGCGCGGCTCGGGATGCGTGTGGAGTGCGTGGGTCATGTGGGAAACGACGCGGCTGGTGCGTTCTTAAAAAACACGCTCCACGACGAAGGCGTGCCGCTGCGACGGTTGGCCAGCCGAGAGCTGGTGGACGAAGTGCGCGAAAAAGAACGGAAAAAGAACGGCGCCGAAACCGGAAGCCAAATGGACAAAACCCTGGTTTGTCACGTCCTCCGTGACGGCGACGGGGGGCACGCGTTTTGCAGCCGGTACGACCTAGGGCCGTGGCCGTTACTGGCAGAGGTGAACGGCGTGGATGACCACGCAGCGAAGAGTCTTGGAAAAACGCGCGCCGTGTTCGTAAACGGGTTCGTGTTTGACGAACTGAAACCAAGCGCGGTGAAGAGCGCGGTGGCTATTGCGAAGGTACCGGCCTTTCCCGACCCAAATCCGCCCGACTGTTCGCCCATACTCGTACCAGAAGGGACTATTACCTCTGCTTGTTTGCTCATACACATTACGAAAGACTGACGCTTTGTTTTACCAATCGCCAAGGCGAACGGCGCCGGTATTTTCTTCGACCCCGGCCCGAGGGCGTTCACGTTTGTCAAGAAAAGGGGTTCCAAAGATTCAAAGCAGTATGTCGAGCGCGCTGAAGCGCTTGATATGATCCTATCGAACTGCGACGTTATTTTAGCCACCCTGGAGGAAGCGGCGGCGCTTGTGGAACGAGGCGACGCCGCGGACGTCGGGCACGGCGCGCTTCGCGGCACCGCGGTGGGCGGAGGTGCTTCGGTAGAGGTGGCATCGCTTGATGAAAACGATGGAAAGGACTCAAACGCGCGTTTAACAGGAAAAGTCACCCTGGACCCGGCCACCGTGGCGTTCCAGCTGCTGCGCCGACCGGGGTGTAGCGCGGACTGGGTGGTTATTAAGTGCGGACCTGACGGCGCGTCGGTGTTTACGAAAAGGGGAGACATGGTTTTCGTGGGGTCGCCGTCCGTAACGGTCGGTGATACGGTCGGTTGCGGCGACAGCGCCGCCGCAGCGATCGTGCTAGGGTACGCGAAGATACAGGCGGTGAAAAAGAAACTGTTCGAGGCGAGCTCGGGGAAAATAGCCTACCTGCCAAACGCGAAACTTGCGGCGATGATCGAGGAGACGCTAACGTTAGCCACCGCGACGGGCGCGGCGACGGCCACCACGATCGGCGCGGGGAGAAACGTCGCGACCGTGGATTTAGTGAAGTCCCTGTTGGACTCGTGTGTCTGTGACACGGAGAGCTGTGCGGGCTGGGGGATTTCCCCGGACGCGGCGAAACGCGCGAAGGCGCTGCTGGACGACAGCTTGGAGAAAAGCGGCAAGCGCGTGTAGATTTATTTGTCAAATTTCTTTCGATGACGTTCAAATCGTCGCGCGTGCCGTCAGATGGCGCGGCGCTCGCGGGGCACCGCGTGGGACGATGTTCCTTCTTCGGAATCACACCAAAAAGCATCGCCTCCCGAGTCGATGTCAAACGCGTTGACCCTGTGCCTCGTGATGTTCGGCGGTGCGTTGTTTCCCATCCCCTTCGCGTTCGCGAACACGGGCGTCGTGTTGGGCATCACAAGCGTGGCCATCGTCGCGGCGTTGAACTGCTACACCTGCGTGTTGCTTCTGCGGTGTGTACAAGGCGTCAGCGGGCTCGGGATACGCCCCAAAAGTCATCGCGGCGGCGGCGGGACGCTTTCGTTCGAGGGTTTGGCGGGCGCGGTGGGGGGCCGAGCCTGGGAAAACGTGGCGCGGGTTTCCTTGGTCGTGCTGCTTTTCGGCACGGCGTGCGCCGGCCTCGCCGTGATCGGCGAAGCGGGAGGGCGGACGCTTTGTAACTTTGGGTTGGTAACAGGGAGTGGGGGTGGGGATACGGGTAGTGATGGTAGTGATGGTAGTGCGTGTGCGCCTTTCCCTGGCTATCTAAAACCCTTGGGGATGTCGCCGATACGAACCACGGAGTCGGGAGGTGGAGGGTTGTTGAGTTTGTTGGTAATCGCGCTGTGCATCTTAGCGCCGCTGTGTGTGAAGCGCGACATCACCGGCTTGGCAAAGGCGGGCGCGCTCGGGCTGGGTTTGCTGGTACTGTTCGTGGTGGCTCTTGTCAAGAAGTGCGCTGACCAGCACATGCCAGCTGTTCGTGTTATGGGCACCAGCGCTTGGCTGCTAAGGGTAAATACCCGCCGCTTAGAATGGACCGTCGCGTTTCCGATTCTGGGCTACGCGCTTTACGTGCACCCGGTGTTGTTGCCGATGCTGGGCGAGATGGTTGCGGGTCTGGAAAAGACAAGGAAAATGAGAGTCGGTGTTCAGTCGGCAGGTGGACAGTCGGCAGGTATAAGCTCGGCAGGTACCGACGAACAACTCGAACCTGCTTCGTTGACGGAGACGCTTCTGGGGTCACCCGCGCGTCACGGGCGCGAGCGCGATGCGGTTGAGAATGCTGACGGCTTCGAGAGGGACGCGAGTGATGACGCATCAGGTTTGCGACACAACATACACACCAGTGATAATGACGCTTACAACTCTGATGATTACGCAAGCCATCAATCACACCACGCCTCGGTGACCACGGCCGTGGCGAGCTTGGAAAAATCCATCCGCCTCGCCATGGCGTTCGCGTGTTTCGCGTACGTCGTGGTCGGGGTTTGCGGGTACGGCTTGTTCGGCACTGACGTCGCGACGAACGTTTTGCTGGACATGAACTCGCCGTGGCTAGATTTAGCGATGACCGCGTACCAAGCCCTATGCTTCCCCCCCACGTTCCACTCGTTGAGGGGGACGCTTTATGACTTGTTAGACGCGGAGAAAGAAAGCCCAGCAAGCGGTGTCTCTGTTTCATTTGACGATCGCGATGACACACCGAGGGAAGGGTACGCACGACGAGAGAGGGAAGGGTACGCGATCGATCCCGTGACTCAAGACCTAAGGTCTAATTCGGATACACACACACCCTCATCAGTCACCGAAGAAAAGTACGTCCCCCACTTTTGGCGCGTACACGTCCCGCGGGTCGCTTTCCTGTTGCTCAGCGCGATTTTCGTCGCCTCCGCGCTTCCGCGATCCGAAACCTTGTTCGCGCTAACCGGCGCGGTCGGCGTTTCCGTGGTGTGCTATGGGTTTCCCATCGCGATCACGTGGCGACTGAGTGCGATGAAAACGAGTGGTAAGTACGGAGCAGCGATGGGGACGAGTAGTAATCATAGATTGGCGGGTCACGGTTCTTCAGGTTTGGATGGTGTTGATGATGGATTTTCGGGCGCGTTTCGGGACGAAGCAGACGAATCAGACGAACTAGACGAGGGGTACCCGGCGAGGGCGGTGTTCGTTCGCGACCCTCGAAGCAGACATAAAAGAACGACCGTGGTGTCGTACGTCAAACACACGGTGGTGCCGTGCTTAGTCTTGGCCTTCGGCGTCGCGCTTTCGGTGCTGGGCTTGTACGCGACGCTTAAGAGGGACGAGGGGTAGACTGAAATTGTAACGCTTTTCAGGGCGTTTTTGGAATCGGTCCCGAACTCGACGCGAAAGAAACACGTCGTCCCGTCGTTCTATCCCGAGGCGATCGCGCGTCCCTACCACTTGTTCACGGCGCCATGTCGCTCTGCATCGCGACCGTTCCTGTCCTCGCGCCCTATGCCGTTCGCGGGCGCGGGCTTTCCCGCAGGCGCAGAGCCGGTGTGACCAGTCGCGTTGTGCAAACGCGCGCGTCTTCTCAGAAGACGGACCCCGGATTCGCGGAGGACAAATCAGCCGTGCCCCTCGGTCGGCGAGCCGCGCTCTTGTTGTCCGTGTCGCTCGCCGTGTTCGTACCGCCACCGCTAACATTACCCGCTTTCGCGGATACCAACACGTCGTCGTCCGTGCGTTTCGAGCCCATCCCGAACGAGCGCTGGAGCGCGGTTGAGATCACCACCCAAGTCCCATCCAGTTGGCAAACCCGCCCTGGGCAACGCACCAAGCAAAGTAAATTCATGATGTACACGGATTCGTACGGCCCGAACTACCGGTACACCACGTCGCTTGCTAAGTTCGTGGATACCGACGGTGTCGTCACCGCGAACATGATTTCGCTGCAGGTTCAGTCCCGGGGAGGCCAGGACTCGATCACGGATTTAGGGCCGATTGCTAACATCGACGCCGCGAAGGCGTTTGGGATCGACACGGAAGACATAGCGCTCGCGGAGGTCGTCTCGAGCAACAAGCGAAACGACGCTAAGAAACAGAGCTACTACGAGTGGGAACTGTTGTGTCCAACAGGCACGCGCGTGCTCATAAGCGCTTGTATTTCGGGGGGCGGGCTTTACGTGCTGTCCGTGGAGGCGACTGTGGCGCAGTGGGAAAAAAACGCCGACGCGCTGAGAAATACCGTGGAAAACTTCGCGGTGCCCGTCGTCGCGGAGAGCACGCTTGACGTGTCAAACCGGATCTACAACAGCGCGAGCGACGCGGGGTTTCAGTAGAGTAGTGTTCTGTGTGTAATGCGTGTAGTGGCACTGCAAGCGATGTGACAGTACTATTTATTAGTAATATCGGAACGGGTGATTTGCTTTTGTTTTTTGTGATGACTCCTCATCGCCTGCAGGAATTTTAATCGGACGGAATTTATTCGTAAACGCACGTTCTCGGAAGCCTCGAACAGAAATACAACGACTCGCACGACGCGGACACAAAACCACCCACTGTTTCAACGCAATGGCCGGTAAGAAATCTCGCGCGCGTGAGAAAAAGAACGAGCTCCGCGATGCTAACGCGGCCAACACGGCGAACGCGGGCGAAGCCTTCCTCCGCCTCCCCAACCACCTGGTCGTCACGCACATCCTCAGATCCGAGCATTTCGACTATCCCGCCGATCTCGCACGGCTCCCAGCGGTGAGCCGCACGATGCGCGACCTGGTGGCAGAAACGGGGCTTCGGTTTAAGGAGCTTGATGAAACGCGTGCCGTGGAGCTCGGATGTGTAAGCGCAGTGCAGCGCCTGCAACGGCAAGATCGCCTGTCGCGTCAAGAACTCCTCTGTCAGGCAGCGGCGTGGAGCGGACAGCTAGAAGAGTTGAAGGTGTTGCGCGCGGACGGCTGGCCGTGGGACCGGGACACGTGCTCGGCGGCGGCTTTGGGCGGGCACCTCGAGGTGCTGCAGCGGTTGCGCGCGAACGGGTGCCCGGGAGACATACGCACGTGCCATACAGCTGCGGAGGGCGGGCATCTGAAGGTGCTACTGTGGGCGCGCAAGAACGGTTGCCCAAGTGACGAGAACGAGCTGTACATCGCCGCTCAACATGGCCAAGTGGCGATGGTGCGGGCGCTGATCGGGTTGGATGCGGACGTTAACAAGGCGACGGATGACGGCGAGACACCGCTGTACATCGCCGCTCACAAGGGCCACGAGGCGATAGTGCGGGCGCTGATCAAGGCGGGTGCGGACGTCAACAATGCAATTGATGACGGCGTGACGGCGCTGCTTCTCGCCGCTCAAACGGGCCACGAGGCGATAGTGCGGGCGCTGTTCGAGGCGGGCGCGGACGTCAACAAGGTGACGGATACCGGATGGACGTCGCTGTCCTTTGCCGTTAATGAGGGCCACACGGCGATTGTTCAGATTCTCAGGGATGCTGTATTGGTCCAGATGCAGGATTTGGCTTTGTAAATACCAGACGCCGAACGATTTTGTACATTATCACACATGCCTGTGTGATGAATGCCAACCAATCACTCCTGTCTCTTATCTTCAAGACATGCGACATGCGTTACGCGAGCTCGACCTGCCTCGCCCCGCACTCTTCACAAAATAATGTACAGAAGAGGTATTGCTGACCATCCCGAATTTCGTCCCGAAAACGTCCGCAGTGTACGACGCGCATGACGCGCACGGTCACTCGGGTTGACCCCGCGGCCTCGAGCGATGCGGCCGGAACCGGTTGTGTTCCCGCCGCGCCTCTGTCTCCCGATGCGATGGAGGCGCACGTCGCCGCGGCGTGCGATGCCGCGCGCGACGGCACGTCTTTCGAATTTCTAGATCTTCGTGGCCATCCAAACGCGGGCGCCGCGATCGACGCCATCGTCGCGGCGCTTGGTACTCCTTCTTCCAATTCCAAACGTTTGGGACTGAAATCATTAAACCTGGAGTTCGCGATGCAGGTCACGGACGCGCACATCGTGAAGCTGGCGCAGTGCGGCACGTTGGTTGACGTGAACGTCAACGCGACGAGTGCGGTTGGCGATCTGGCGTTAAATGCGCTGGCGAATGAAAACGCAAACACGTTACAATCGCTTCAACTGTACTGGAACGTACGCGTGACGGATACGGCTTTGGTGGGACTGATAGAAAAGTGCGGCGCACGACTGAAACTGCTGAACCTGAGCGGGTGTAAACGGCTAACCGACCTGACCGCGGAAGCCATCGGGTCACACTGCGCTCAAATCGAACACCTGGATTGTACGCGCCTCGAGTTTACGAACCACGGGTTGAGTAAGATTTGCGTATCGCCCACGGGGTTGCAAAAAACCCTCCACACCCTGAACCTGTACGCGACGCCGTTGCTCGGCAAACGAGGATTCCGGCAAATCGCGGCGCTTGAAAACTTGACGTGGCTGGATCTGTGCGGCGCGCAGCAACTGACCGACGACGCGCTTGGAGAAATCGCGGACGCGTGTGTTTTGTTGCGATACCTCAACCTGTCCTGGTGCTTAGCCGTGACTGACGTTGGCGTGACCAAAGTTTGCAAACAGTGCCCGGGACTGGAGCTTCTTTCCGTGCACGGAAACAGACACGTGAGCGATGCGGTGATTACCGCGCTACACGAACATAACAATCCAGGAAGCTTACACACTCTAGACATAAGAGGGTGCGGTGTCGACCAAAACCGTGGCGTGTTGGTAAAAAAGTTTCCGAACCTGACCGAATTCGTACACCACACGTGACGTGGGGTATTTAGACGACTTTAGTAATGACATAGAATAGAGACAACACTTCGATAGACTCCAAGTAATGACACCGAATAGACAACACTTCAATATACTCGCAATACTCATACATTCCTCGTAACTCATCACGGTCTGACTACGCCGCTAGGTCCGCGAGCGTCGGGTTTTGCCCGTACCTCGGGGATTCTTTACTAGAAAAAGACGTGTCACCGCACGTGCCGCCACTTCCCGAGCCGCCCGGCGTGACACTGTTTGCTCGGTGAGAAATGTCGTGTGCCCTAAGCGCTCCAGTCAGCACTGTCACCACATCAGCAATCGTACTTTTCGGAAGCCGGTGTTCTTCGCAAAACCGCCGCGCCGCGTTTTTTGTGGTTTCGTGTTCGTGAAACGTCAGCGTTTTCGTTTTCCCATTCGCGGATTGGCCAATCGTCAGCTCCAGCCGCACCACAGGCTCGCCCAACACGAACTTGGTGTACGGGTACCCGTCCAGGGAGGGCGACTGCGTGTGTGCGCTCAAAGGAGACCCGCAACCGCTGGGAATCGAACCGGGGCTCCCTCTGAACCCGGGGAAGGGGTTTTCCCGTGACGCGAAGGTGAGGCTCGGGGCGTTTTTGTGCATCGCGAGCGTCGCGCTCGCGGTCAGCGACGACCCGGCGAACCCAAACAAGTTTTCCCTAACGCGTCCCGACTGTTTACTCATACGCGACCTACCACCCGACACGCTGAGTTCAACTTTCGGACCGCGAACCCAGTCCGGGGCTTCGTCCAGGGGAACCGGGCTTTGGGGCGAACGGGCTCTTAGGACAGGTCGGTCGGAACTTATTGGCGTCGTTTCGCTCGACGACCGCGGCGAGTTTGAATTTGGCACGCGCAACACGCGCGGTCCGTGGTTACGCGAGTCCGGCGGCTCGGGACTCGGCACGGGGGGAAGACCGGGTACGGTTGGTACGGCGTTTCTTTCGCCGTGAAACGAAAAGTACTGCCCAGTACTTTGCGTGTATTCGGACTGCCAGGTACCGCTGTATTCGTTCGCATTTGGCGTAGTTCCAACCGCGCTCTCGAAACCCGACGGCGTTTTACGAATCGTCGGCGACGTACTTCTCGCCGTCGGCGAAGTGCTTCTTCTCGTCGGCGTCCCCATCTTCACCGGGGTCAACGACGCCATGGATGTCACCGGTGTTTGTCCAGAACCAACCTCCTTCGCCGATCCAAGACGCTTCACCGAACTCATCTTGCGACTCTCCTTGAACTTTGCAAGCGAGTTGGCTTTCTTTGCGCGCTCTTTTTCGTGGAATTTGGGCGACGCCGTTGGTAACGTGGTTACCCCGCGCAGCGAGTCTCGCAACTCCCTTGGGTCAACCCAGCTCGTTCTTCTCTCCACCGCGCTTTTGCTTTCCTCGCGCAGAGCAGCGGCGGCCGCATTCGCACCGCGCATGCGCGCCACCGAGTTTGCGAATCCGGGAGGCGCGCCCGCGAACGATACGGGTTGTTGTTTCGTCACATCACGCATCGTGGACCCGGTTAAGGAAACGACGGCGCGTCGCGCCGGCGCCCGGCCGTTTGAAGAATCGCGGTTCCCACGCGGTTCCCACGGTTTCCTCACCCCGGATACCATCGACTCGCTGCGCCGAAACGTAGTGTTGTCCGCGTTTTCATTACGCGTAATTTCCGACGCCTTTCCATTAAGCGTACCCGATGACGTGTCAGTTACACTCGCAGCGCTGTTTCCTGTTACCACCGCCGAACCTCGACCAGCCGCGCTCGGGTTCGTTTTCAAGTACCCGGGGAAGCGGTTGATTTTCGGCGCGAAGGTACACTCCAAAAGTTCTTTTGCCTCGATCGCCTCCCGAGACGTTCGCGGGGTTGTTCGGGGGAACAACCGCTCGCCGGTGACGGAGGAAAACGCGTACGCGCCTTCTCCTTCGTGTCGTCCGTCGTACCGCTTGGTATCCTCCTCACCATCCTCCTCCTCCTCCTCGAAGCGCGCCTGCATCGCGCGTATCGCGACGCCGGGTGAGAATACTCGACCCGATGAATTACCAGGCGTCAAGCCTATGCGGTTTGAGGACCGCGGTGCCCGCCCAATGGACGGCGCGAAAGTACACTCCGCCGCTTCCAACGCGTCCCGTCTTTCCCGCGCCACCTCGACATTCGCATCCGCCACGGCCTTGCGTTGCGCTAAGCGCTCGGCGATATCCGTGCTGTGCGGCTTCCGTAACGGGGTCGCGGGATTCTCCAGGGTTACGTTTCCTTTCCTCGGAGTAGTGCGCGTTGGGTGTTGATTGTCGTTCATTTCTTTATCTTCACGACGTGCACAAATGGGCGTCCGCGCGAGCGTGGTGCTCGCCGCGCCGGGGCCTGTGATTGACAAAAACGCGTCTTGCACGGCATCGACCCTTTCTTGGTTGAACTCGTGTGGCCACCATCCAAGTTTCCGTGAGTGCGC
>Ga0115004_10002808_pt1 | contig 14295 bp, 8 predicted proteins | sample ArcticOcean_MG_C_10_FD_88737 | JGI IMG/M metagenome (GOLD analysis project Ga0115004, IMG submission 88737) | Marine microbial communities from western Arctic Ocean - ArcticOcean_MG_CB11_90 | ecosystem: Environmental > Aquatic > Marine > Oceanic | place: Arctic Ocean: Canada Basin | collected...
GGAGCAGTAGCAGCAGGAGCAGGGGCGGTAACGGGAGTCGGAGCTCTCGTGGCGTCAGCCATTGAAGCGACACTTGCTGGAACTTTCCCGGCGCTCGATCCCCACGCCGGTTTCGAAGGCGGAGGCGCCGCTTTCCAGCCATCACTTTTCGCTCCACCACCACTACTAACACCAACAGTTCTCGACACGGATGAATACTTGGCCTCTTCGTCGTCATCAAAGTCTGCAGAGAGCTTTTGGTTACGCTCTTCTGCAACGTGCGGGTTCGAAGATACTTTGCTCTCAATCTCTCTCGCGATTCTGGCCGCATCTGCTTCGGAGATTCCGAGCTTGGACTTGTCGATTTGCGTCGTATATACGGACTCATCGAATTTCGTTTCAACTCCAAACAATTGCTTATTCGCGGCGAATTGATCCCAATTCCCTGGCGGCGGAGCCTTTCTCCCCCAAGCGCCGCCTGCGCCTTTACCGCCAGCGCGACCTTGTTGTTGTTGATTGTCTTCTAAACCTTCACTGACTGCAAAATTCTCATCAGGCGTCCAAGCGACTAACGTTCTGTTTTGTCCACTCGACCCTTTGGAGATTCCAATGTCGGTAAAATCGTTCATATCGTTCATCCTTGAAGGGCCTAACGCTAAATCGGACATCCCGACGTTAATAGCTTGTATCCAAGCAATATCTTTCAACACAATTTTCTTCAATCGTTCTGGTTTTTTCCTCGGTGCTTTCTGAGGTTCTTCGCCGTTCTTCCCCCTAGGCGTTAAAAATTTCGTCCAAGCGAACGCTAAAGTTACGTCGTTCACGTCCTCAGCCTTCCTCATCGAAGGATTTGCGCATAAGATGCCGTTTAAGAGTATACCGGTGTTTAATTGTAAGTCCACTGGATACCCATGTAAGGCTTGAATTGTGAACAATAATCTTTCCTCGGACAATTTATTCGCATTCGTATTCGTATTAGTAGTCGTAGAAGCGGTAGTAGTCATGATTAATTAATTTGTTAGATGATACTATTTAACACCGAGCAGACGTAAAATAAAATGACGATCACGCACTTACACGCGTTCGTTCGTTTATTATTATTATTATTTTGACTACGTATTATTATATAAAAACTATGCTCTTATTTGCAAATTTCACTTACTGAGAGAGGTTGACCAATGATTGCACAAAACTGCAACGCGCGCACTTTCTAGAAAGCCCGCGCGTTCGCGGCGCGAGACCCAAAAGTGTGGAAGACGCTCTTTTTCTTATTTCATTATTTCATTACTGATGATGTAGCAGTCAGCAGCAGTTGGCAAAAAAAGAACCAAAAATGCACAGCACATAACTCAAAAATACAGCAACGAAACAAACGAGAACGAGAGAAGAGCGTGGCGTATCAAACACATCATTTTGAGGAAGAAGCGAATTACTTTCATGAACGAAAGCGACAATTATGATGATAACTATGAACTATGTATACTTATTCGTTTGCGTAGTGGCAGAGCTATTGACTAAAGTCATGAGCTCAACGGCTGGCGCGACTTTTTGGGAAGAACTTCTCCTATCGTAAGTGCCTTTCTGCATCTGAGAAGAGTGTCCCATATAAATCGCAAGCGCTTCTAGTTCGTTATCGCTCGCAACGCCTTGACCGCGAACGTACGTAATGATCATATCTCTCACCAAGTGCGGATTTACTTTCTGACCAGTGACCCTTAAAGCACATCGAGAGAACGCTCTAGAGAGCTCCGATACCGTATACGGCTCTCCATTCGGTCTCGTGAAGACGAAATTATGGTTCGGATTGAACTCATCGCGATATCCATCGTGTAACCACGCCTCTAACGCTGGATACAGTCGTCGATCGAGCACTAAATTTGGACGAGTTCCGTATATACTCCCAGTCTTATAATCATTCGCGTTGTGTTTGATATACCACGTTTTCGTAGGAGAATCGAAAAATAACGTTCGATTCAGTTCAAGCTCTCGTAAAGTTCGTTGTCTGTCAGGGACGCACGCTAGAATGGCAAAGAATAAATATAATTGAATCGAACGCGCGATATCAGCCTTTTTCCTCGCTTCTCCGCGCTTATTCAATCCAGCGCATTCTAATTTTAAACATTCTACGAGCATAAGATATTGAGGCCAATCTAGCCATTTTTTTGACTCATCTGCCGCCCTTGGAGCGACTTCTGCGCGCGCTTTGGCATTTCTTTGCAGTCGTAAAAGTTCTTTCACAATCGCCGAATTGACTTCCTCTCCGTTCGATGAACTCGAAACATATGGTGGATAAAGCCACTTCGCGATTGCAACGAGCGATTGCATGTATACATGTTCTGTTGAATTCAAAATGCCTCTCGTTTCTACCAGCCATTGCATGTATTCAATCGCTAATTCAGCACCTTCTGCAGTCGGGGAAGGAAACGCATCTATCAAGCTTGAAATTTTATTGTTGTTGTCCGCGTTTTTCACATTTATTATATATCCACAGAGCGCTCTGGCTACGTCTCGATGTTTTCTGACAGTTTCCGCTCTGACTGGATTGCCCTCTGAGCCAACTCTTCTGGTGGTTAAATCGCGAACGAATTTATTGAGTTCTTTCTTGAGCGTTTTTGGAAGGTTTTTCTCGCTGATCGCGTAATCCGGTAAACGTTTCCTGAGTGTCACCCTTTTTTCACTCATCGGTACATCATCAGGTCTTCTGTTCGTTTTATATATAATTTTCATCTTCTTCATCTTGTTCTCGTCGTCGTCGTCGTCGTCGTCGTCGTTATTGTTTGTTTCGAAATACGTTCTCGATTCTAAAGGTATTCTCTCCGTTAAAGGAAGCTCGCCGCCGATCCATCCATCGATTTTTTCTCTTCCAATTCTATCGAGTTCATTATCATCATCATCATTAGCAGTATTAATACAATCATCATCGTCTACTGCATTTGATCGTTGTACTAATAAAATCTGATTATAAAGCTTCAAAGGTAGTTTCATCGCAAGCCATTCTTCCGCCGTTTTTACTTGTTCGACATCATCGTACCAATTCTGTCTCAGAACTTCAGTTATTCTTAAAGCTTCTACGTCGTTATCATCTTTTCTTCCGATTTCTTTCAAACATTCGCTAACAGTTTTCGTAGTCGTCGTCGTCGTCGTCGTATCTTCATCTTGTTCTTTTTTCTTCACTCTCTTCGATGTTGTTGTTGATGATGATGATGATGATGATGATGGAGTTGTTGTTGCTTTTAAGATGTGTCTATGACGATGTTTAGTTGTCCTCGTCGTCGTCGTCGTCGTCGTCGTCAGCATCATCGTCAGCATAATGGTATGTCTATGTCTATGTCTATGTCTATGTCTATGTGTGTGTGTGTGTGTGTTGGAGTGCGCGCGTGTTCGAGACCGTTATGAAGCCCATCATCGTCTTAAATTATTTTCTGATGCTGTGATTAGTGCTGATGGAACTTTTTGAATTTTGAATTTTATTCATCTGCTGATGCTCCCAATAATCTCATCGCTCGCGATGCACTGCTCAGTCAAATCGTCACTCATAAAATAGCACGTACGGGTATGGGGTACAGTTGTAATACTAATACTAATAATAATAGCAATACTAATAGTAAATAGTTTCACAAAAGATGTCTAATAATAATATTAATGCATCGAAAACGATGAAGAGGAAGAGGAAGAAGAAAACTAGAACCGCTAACGCTAACGCTGCTGCCGATGTTCTCCCGAAGAACAAGAATTTGAAACTTCTCGTCGAGAAATCGAGAAATAACAATAACAATAATAACAATAACAGTAATAACAATAACAATAACAATAATAACAATAACAATAATAACAATAATAACAATGAACTGTCCACTGGGAGAATGCGTAAATTCAAACAACATGTTATTGGAATGGGTGGCATCGAAAAACTATCGAAACAAGATTTAAAGAGATCGTTCACGAACGTTAAACCTGAGAAGTTATTAGGGAATACAATAGACGATATAAATATGATGAGTATTGATCAGTTGAGGGAGTTACACGTGGAAGTTTTTGGAGACGCGAATTTGAACAAGACGAAGAAACATTTAACGTACGAAACTGTAAAAGCGAAGACGACTAAGAAAGATTTTGAAGAAGACGAAGACGACGAAGATGATAAAAATGAAGAACGTCACTATTGTAATCTACAACGTGCAAAGATGTCGCCGGTTTCGCCCTATAACCATCGCATACAAGCTGCTAAAGTTTACGAATCTCCCTCGTCTTCTGCTTTGTTTGAAAACGTTTACGATAAATATACTAGGAAAAGAAAAGGAGGAGGACTAGATAACGACGACAATAACAATACTAATACTAATAACAAAGCGAAGAAAAATACTGCAGCAGTATTGAAAAATAAAAAGAACATAGCAGTAGTAGTAGGAAAAATCGATAGAAGTAGACGAGCGCAACAACAACAACAACAACAACAAGTGCAACAGCTGCATCATCGCGCAAGTAAATCAAACGCTCTTGCTTTGGTAACGACGACGACGACGACGAAGAACAAAAAGCAGCAACAGAGAAATCTGGCAAGTGCAATGGCAAATAATAAAAAGAAATTCTACAAAAAGATTAAACTTCAAGACGAATTATATAAAATTGGCGACGATGTTTACGTATGTACGCCAGATACAGTTGATTTAACCGAAGATGTCGATCATCTCTGCGAGATTTGCCATAAACCAAGTACTGATACTGACGACAACGCAAAAGAAGACGACGACGAGTTGCTTGAATGCGATTATTGCGTGCGATCATGGCATTTACGATGTCTCAAGTTGGAACACGTTCCAGAGGAGACGTTTTGGAGTTGCCCGATGTGCGTAGCTTCGCCTTCTGGTATCGCGGCGCCGCAAAATTTTCACGAGAGACGAACTGGATGTGGCGAATTTCTCGCCAACAGACTTCGTTTAGCTCGAATTGAGAATATTTGGCTAAATTTAGATGAAGCGAACGACATGGATCCCGACGTGCGAGAAAAAGCGTACAAGTTTATCGCTCGCTCGTATGTTTTGCCCGAATATACGCATACGGGAAGACAAAGACACCATATTCGCCGAGAGGTTTTTCTTACAAACACAAAAGAGGAGGAGAACTGCGCGGCGATATATTCACTCGCGAAAGTTTTAGAACCAGCCGAGTTTCGCTCTTCTGGAGGCGACGACGTGTATATGTGTGAATATTCATATGATCAAAATTTTTCTCGATTTCGCAGAAGGACGGAATGGGAAGATTCAGATTTCTCGGAAGATGAATTCGACGTAGAGGCGAAAAATATCAGATGGAGCGAAGGCGAAAGTAGCTCTGACGATGACGACGAAGAGTACGACAATCGAAAGGAAAAGAAAAGAGCGAGAGGGCGTCAACTTCCAATAAAAGGAAAACAAACGGCGGCGGCTTTGAAAAAAGGCACGAAAGCGTCTTTAGAATGGAAAGAAACGATTGGTTTTGGAAAATCTGGAGTGCTAACAATTGATGCTCCTGGAGCGCGTACTGCGCTCGAACGCGCAAGGAAGGCTTTGCAGCTTAGTTCTGTACCAGCAAAATTAGAATGTCGTGAAAGCGAACGTGATAAAATCATGGAATTTACCAAAAATGCCATCGGCGCCTATGGTTCAAATTCTGGCCTTGGAAATTCGCTTTATATTTCTGGTGTGCCAGGTACTGGAAAGACCGCCACCGTTCGAGAAGTCATAAGAACGTTGCGCGCGGAAGCTTTGAATAAACAGATTCCAAAGTTTAACCACATTGAATTGAACGGTTTGAGATTACAAACGCCTCAACACGCTTATAGTTTGATTGCAGAAGAGTTAACTGGCAGAAGATTTTCACCAAGTCGCGCGGCTGAATGGCTCGAGAAAAGATTTAAAGAAGGCAAAGAATCAGACGGACGAGTTCTAGTGCTAGTCGTCGATGAGTTGGATGTTCTCGTTACGCAAACGCAATCTGTTTTGTATAACATTTTCGATTGGCCGACGTACAAGTTGAGTAAGATTGCTGTCATTGGAATTGCGAATACAATGGATTTACCGGAGCGCTTGTTACCTAAAATTGCCTCGCGTTTGGGATCCGGTCGCGTAACGTTCAATCCGTACAATACCACGGCTTTAACGAAAATTATCGAATCCCGTTTGATTTCAACTGGTGATAATAAATACGCTTCGATTGCACAAAACGCGGTACAATTAGCGAGCATGAAAGTTGCTCAAATCTCCGGAGACGCTCGAAGAGCGTTGGAGTTGTGTAGAAGAGGAATCGAACTTGCAGAGGTCAGAATTGAGCGCGAGCGCGAGATGGGGACAAACTTTGTCGATCGATGTGGGCCAAGCGATATTTCCAGGGCTCAAAACGAAATGTTTTCGGCAACGTATATGAAAATGTTGAAAGGGCTTTCAAAGCACGAGCGCATATTTCTTGCCGCGTTACTTTTGAAAACCAGACAGGTTGGATATAAAGAAGTATACGTCTCGGACGTTCTCGAAATTCACGAAAAACTTTGCATGAACCATTCCGTAGAAATGCTCCCGACTGGATTTGAGTACCAAATCGCTTGTCGTTTGCACTCCATGCGTTTAGTATTAGCCGACCCTGGATACATGCGCAGGTTACAAAAAGTTTCCCTGAACATTCCTCAAGAGCAGTGCATTTATTCCTTGAAAGACGAGATGCTTTGCGCCGATATGCGATGGATTAGGAATGCACTTTAGATTGAATATAGTAAATATAGTCTATACTACTAAATATACAACAACAACGACAACAATAACAAAAACACTCCCTATTTTCAAACGTAGTTATAATGTACAACGAACAAACTATATAGTTAATTTTCATCAACTATACATCATATCTTCTCGAGTTGAGCGAGTCGCGCTTTAAGAAGACGTATCTCTAGCTCTTCCTTTGTTAGCACGTTTAACTTTTCAGACAAACTAGTATTATTATTACTATTAGGTTCCCTTTGTTTTGCTTTTCTTTGCAATTGCTGTATTCCCATTTCATCAATCAAATGCTGAGACTCTTTTACGAAATCATTGAACTCGGCGTCGTTCAAATTTTTTGGGTTCATTTCACTCATAACATCATTATTATAATTATTATTATGATTATTATACATTTTCGTAGCTTTAGGTGAATGCCCTCTCGCTCTATGTCTCGATTTCGTCGACGGCGAGAAAAACACGACGACGTCCAACGCGAACGAAAGAACGAACGCGATGTATACCCAAATTGTTCGTATCATTCTTACGATTAACTTATTATGATCATTTATTATTATCGGTCTTTCTTGTATCGGTCTCTTGATTTTCTGATTCGGGTCTAAGCTATCATCATCATCCTCGTCGATTTCTTCCTCCTCTTTTAGATCTACTTGGGGTTGTACTTCGAGAGGCTGATGCACTGTCACAGATTTTCTTCGTCTTAAGCCATCATAATCATTTTGAAGAACGGTGTTACGATCATCTGCTGCTCCAGCCGGTGCTTGTGCGTGTTCATTATTATTATTATTATTATTATTATTATTATTATTATTATTATTATGTTCCTTCGCTGAGTCGTCTCGCGTTAAATGTCTTTGTTCGTTCTGCTCTGCTGCCGCTTTCTTATTATCAAAGGCAGATCTGAATGTTTTTTTATTCTCTTCTTCGTCCGCCGCTGCCGCGAGCTCTTTCTCATCATCACTTGTACTACTATCTAGCGTGTTATCTGTCGATTGCATGATAGCACTGTTCGTGTGTGTTACTCTGTGTTTCTTTGTATTGTTTAATCGATTAATTACTATGCTATGCTCTGGTTGTTCGAGCTAAGCAAAGAGACGCGAACTCGCTGTCGCACGCGCCTAACAGCAGTTAGACGACTATAAATTGTGCTGATAACTTGGACAGCAGCAGCGTCATTATTATTGCTTGGACAGCACATCAGCAGAGCAAGAACGGGTATTTAGTGTTTCTCGAATTCTGCTGCACTCTTAGACGATGTTGAACATACTGAAGAAACGAATACAATCGATTAATGAGATAAGTAATACGACGACGACGACGACGCAGTCGTTAGTTGGGAAAACGGTTCAAATCGAACACGGAGTGTTCAAACTGATAGACGTTTTATCCTCCGAAGGTGGTTCAGCGATCCTATACAGGGCTCAAGCGAAGCTGCTTAGAAGTGGTGGTAGTAGCGCAGAGACATGTTTCTGCGCCGTGAAAGTTATCGAGATTCCGGATGATAAAGAGCTTATTAAGAAGGCGAAAACAGAGGTCGAAGTACATCGCTCTCTGAGCAAGAACTGTGCAAAAGTAGTCGTCGGTCTAATCGCGGCTGAGATTATCAGTTCTTCGTCATCAAATATAGTATCGAAAGAACGAAAATATAGAATGTACATCGCTTTAGAGTTAATGGATGGAGATTTGACCATGAAATCGTTCCTGAACAGTAGTTCGTTAGAGAAAATGTTAGAACCGTTTATTTCAGTATGTGATTGTTTATCCGTAATGCACGCGCAGAGACTATGCCATTACGATATCAAGCGCGAGAACGTTTTATACAGTGAAAGAGAAAATATGTACAAAGTATGCGACTTCGGTTCCGTAGAATTCGCTCCAGAAGATGACAAAGTATACACAAATGCAACGGAAAGGCATAGAATACAAGATGAAATGAAATCAAAAACAACGCCGGCGTATAGAGCCCCAGAGATGTGGGATACCTGGAAATTTCAAAAACCACCCGGAACAGCCAGCGATTTGTGGGCTCTTGGTTGTTTTCTGCACGAAATCGCGTACGACGAACTAGCTTTCGGTGATGCAAGTGAAGCCATGTTACGTTCGTTGAGTGGGCGTGGCGCTGGAAGCAGAAATGCGCAAGCGATACAATCCAAAAATGATTCACAATTTCCACGAAAAATTGACGGCATAGACGCCTTAGTACGAGATTTATGTAAGATTTGTCCAGATGAGAGAATTAGCGCTAAAGAGGCGAAGGAGCGAGCGTTGCGCATAATAAAAGATCCAAATGATTTTCCAGGAATCGCTCAAGCGTTCGCTGTGATAGAAACATCAAAAGAAGAGAAAGATTGGATTGAGTTTGAGCCAAACGCTTTGATGAATAGTAAAAATGGAACAGCGGAGGAAGTCGTTGACCCGTTCTTCTTCTCGATGATGCCACCACCTCCACCGAGACTACCAACGAAAGAGAATAATAATAATAATAATAATAATAATAACAAGAAAAGTGACTCGTTACTCGATGAAATTTCCCCTCCTTCTCCACTACGTGCCGTTTCAACAAAAAACAACGAAGAAGAAGGTAAAAAAGATGAAATGAACACAATAAAAGAGCTCAAATTACTTGCAAAAATTGAACGCTTAGAAAGACGAATACAAGAATACCAAGATCGCGAAGAACTAATGAAAGCAAAACTACGAGCCAATAGAACGCAATTAGAGCAAGAACGCGAAATTAGACAAAGTTTAGAAAAAAAGCTCGGTTTAACACCACCACCACCGATGATTTCGAAAAATTCGAGCGGCTCAAGTTTAAACGATATTACCCCATCATCTATAAACAACGACGGAGGAGAACGAAGAAGTCACTCGCGTTCGGAGAGTTTCAACTCGAGTATGTCTGATATCAAAACAGTCACCGCACAGCACGGAACTCACCGAAGGAGCGGAAGCAATTTATCGTTAAAGGCATCTGCTCTAGAGGAAATGTCAATGGAAAAATTAGCAAATCCAATGTATAGATCGCGCAATAGTGCGAATATGCTTTTACAGCAGCAACAGCAACACAGACGCGCTGTTTCTTTAGGTGGCGAATTCGATTTACTCGAAGCGGCGATAAAGCAAGGCAAACAAGGGCTGTTTTCGCAGGTTTTCAAGATGCCTCCATCCTCGGCGAAGAACAAGTCAATCGGTATGGATAAACCATATGGATAATAATTATAATAATAAAGAGGTGTAATATTGATAGTAATAATAATTATAATAAATAGGGGGTGATTTCGATTTACACGAATCGGCGAGAAAGCAAGGCAAACTAGGTTGTTATCGCAGGTTTTCAAAATGCACCCGCGTACGAGTAAAGAGACTTTAATTCTTCTTTACTTTCCTCGAAGATTTCCTTCTACTACTTCTACTATTACCGAAGATCATCGATGTGTAAGCGCACGCGGATAGAACGAACAACCCAGGTAGAGGCACAGCACCATCTCTTCTCCCTGAGAGAGAAAACACGGACATTGAAATCAAAGCCATGCCGTACACGCCAACCTTTCCGGACGTACCCGTGATTATCGCAAAAGCGGCGCTATACGTCACGAAGATACTTCCTATATAAACAACGTAAATCGTACGCGTCTTCTCGCCAAACAATTTCACGAGTCTCTTATGCGTTCTTAACACTTCCTTCTTTTTCACGAATGATCTAAAATCTGGTAAATATGATATGCACTGTTGATCTGATGTATCGTCATAGAGATGATGATGGTTCAGCTTTTTGTTATTATTACTATTACTGTTGTTATTGTTATAGCGACATTTCAAGCTCTCTTTTAAGTGCGGAAAGACGTGTGAAGGATAGAGGAGAACTCGCGCTAACGCGGATACTTTCTGTTCTTGATTATCCTCTTTATTATTAGTATTCAATATTGTAGAAATAAACGCGCTCGTACCATCGACTGGGGAGAACGTGTCCTTCGTCTTCGCGTTGTAGAATATTGGTATTCGAAACGTGAACGTGAACGCGATGAATAATAACGTAGCTAATTTCCCTCTGTTCATTTTAGACATTAGATAAACGACTTCGCGAAGTTCGCGCGTGTATTCTTTTTGATTATTCGTCCAAACACACGCGCATACTATTTATGAATATATATGTAGTATTAGGTATGTGTCTACGTACTAACATGGTCGTACATGGGTGATTTATTATTGATGCTTGCTGCTGATGGGAAAAAATTCAAAAACAATACTGTAATAACACCAAAAAATAGACCCGCTACTGCTCGTTTTTGAACCACGCACGTAACAAATAACGCATCGACTGATATATATATATATATATACTGGTATATATATATATATATAGTACCAGTACATACATTTATATAACAATGGTGTATTCTTCTTCGTCATCGTCATCATCATCTATCATCATTAATAATAGGAGAACGCAGACGAACAAAGGACGAAGACGATTTATGCGTTCATTAACGACGACGACGACGACGACGACGACGAGTGTGAGAGTACGCACTAGACAGCATAGTGATAATAATCATAATCATGTAATAACTGTAATAATGAAAAGTAATAATAGTAATAGTGATGATAGTAATCATAGTAATAATCGAGCCAGGGGTTCTGATAGAAGAACTACTACTACTACTACTACTGGAAATACTTCTACGAATACTTTGTTCGAGCAGTTTTGTAAGACATGTTGTACGACGACGGCGGTATGTATCGTCGTTGCCAGTGTTGGATTCAATATGAGTTATAGTAATCATAGTAATAGTGATCATAGTAATACTGCTCATACTGACAATAATAGCAAAAGAAGTGGTAATGATGATGGATATTTCAACTCGTACGCGTACGCCGCGGATACAACTATCGATGATTCAGAAACGAAGATAACGATAACTGATGAATATAACAGAGTATTAGAAGAACAGCATACTAACGAAGATGATGAAAACGATCATATAAACGAACTATCAGCAGATGCCTTAGTAGTCGATGAGGTTTGGCAACTCGTCAGCGATTCGTTTCTGCCAGTAAGAAATGATATTTCCGTAGGGTTTGATAGAGAGGCGTGGAACGCGTTGCGCCAAGAAGGTGTCGTAAAAGACCCGCCTCAATCTAGACAAGCTGCGTATGACTACATTCGAGGAATGCTTTCGACTTTGAACGATCCGTTCACTAGATTTGTTACACCGAACGATTTTAAAGAGTTGTTAAAATATGACATTTCAGGCGTCGGTCTAAACATTGCAGAAATGCCTGAGAATACAAACGAAGTCGGCGTCCTCGGTCTCGTCGCTGAAAGCTCTGGTGCAAAAGCGGGTATGAAGCAGGGCGATGTCATATTATCAGTCGATGATTTTGAAGTCAAAGGAATGAGTGCGTTTCAAGTATCTAGTTTAATTCAAGGAGAAGGAAATACGACCGTGAACGTGAAAGTGCGAAGAGATACGGAGAAGGGCGAAGACATAAAGACGTTTAAATTGAAACGAGCTTCGGGGGCTAAAAATCCAGTAAAACAAAGAATGGAAGGTAAAACGACTGGATACATTAGATTAACTGAATTTAACGCGCTCGCGGAGAAAGATGTAGCAGAAGCCGTCAAAGTGTTACGCTCACAAGGAGCAAGGGAGTTTATTTTAGACTTACGAGATAACCCGGGAGGTTTAGTGCAAGCTGGCGTTGAAATTGGAAAGTTATTTTTACCGCAAGATGCTACGATTGCATATACAGAAGGACGCGTAGTTGCCGGTGGTGTGAAGGAAGAAACAGACGTCAACGCGACCGAAAACGCACGGCTCGGTCTTTCGAATAATAACGCAAACGGAGCTCCAACAAAGTTGAAGAGAATTGGTGAGAATAATAATAAGAAGAATGATGATAACAGTAATAATTCGTCATCAAAACCAAATACGAAAATAACAGAGCCGCTCGTTGTATTAGTTAACTCTAGATCGGCTTCTGCGAGTGAAATTTTAACCGGTTCTTTGAAAGATAACTGTAGAGCGACAGTCGTCGGATCGAAAACGTACGGTAAGGGCTTGATTCAATCCGTTTACGAATTGAGCGATGGAAGTGGTGTCGTTCTAACCGTAGGGCGATATGTCACACCGAAGTTTGTGGATATTGATAGAACTGGCATAACGCCCGATTTCGCAATGTTCCCCGGTTTTGAAGTTGCAAAGAAATCTTTAGACGCGTGCGAGTTACCGCAAAAAAGATGATATTAATTCTGAATAATAAGCTAACTGCTATACTACTATAACTATTAATTAATTAATTAATTAATTAATTACGCTGTTTCGTGAACCAATTGGAAATGCCATCGCTCACTTTTTGCAAAACGATAACTCTACTCGTGACGGGCTTGAACATTTTCACGTTCAAAACTGTCCACGCCTCTCTATGATAAAAGGAGGTTGGGTATGACCCGGCGAACTTTATTCGAAATACGGTGTTATCCTTACACGAATACCTCGTTCGTAACCACATTACGTAAGCAAATGTTTTCCCCATTTGTTTCTTTTGTATGGCTTCGATTAAGATAACGGGGAATAAACCGATCTCGATCAAAGCCGAGGCGAACAAAGCGTTAACCATTTGCGATTGCATCTTCAAAAACGCTTTCGTCACTAATTTCGATTTCATATCCTTCACATCCTCAGAACTAGCATGTAATTGTTTATATACAATAGTCATCCATTGATAACTCGCGTAAATGAATATCGGTATTAATGAAACGATCATCGGTCGTTCCCTGAACATCATCAAGAACGAGAACATGATCAACTGAAACCCATTCGACTGAATCAAATCTTGAATCTCTTTCTGAACGTTATTATTTTGATTCGATGATGATGACGATAGTGCCTTCCTCATCGTATATCCAATCCTATACAGGAACAAAATATCCGCACTAATAAACGTGAGTTTATACATTCTATCGATCGATATCGCGCGTAACAGGCGTTCGCTGATGAAATAGTTCGAAGATATTTGCCCGAAAGGTACAGCGCAGGCGCAAGTTATCGTCAGAGTTGTTACTATGATTACAGTGCTTGCGATGAAGAACACGATCGTCCTGAAATCCATCATTTTATTCTGTGTACTGTGCACTATTTTGTATTATACTATTTTAGTAGTACTACTATTATTACTATTATTGTGATTAAAGTATGAAGTATGATAGGACCAATAAGAATAATAAGTGCTGTGGTATAGTTTGTTACGGCATCGCATCGGCAGTGCTTTTTTGTTTGTACTGAAAAAACACTCTCATCATTCGTACTCGTAAGCGACGCCTAAGCAACAGCAGTCAGCATCAGAGCTCTGCTATTTTTACATTTCTCCCATACTGCTGTCCCGTCCCTTACTGATGATAAATATGTGCCGGTATTATTATTCTCGTCTTATTTTTCAGTGCGCTCGCAATAAATAACAACAACTTATTAATAATAATAATAATAAACTAATAATAATAGGAACATAATAATGAAAGACAATAATCAAACATTGATTGGGAACGAAAAGACGCAGAGGAGGATTA
>Ga0115004_10002811_pt1 | contig 14288 bp, 14 predicted proteins | sample ArcticOcean_MG_C_10_FD_88737 | JGI IMG/M metagenome (GOLD analysis project Ga0115004, IMG submission 88737) | Marine microbial communities from western Arctic Ocean - ArcticOcean_MG_CB11_90 | ecosystem: Environmental > Aquatic > Marine > Oceanic | place: Arctic Ocean: Canada Basin | collected...
ACAGCCCCAAGGGAATGAATACGCGCGTAGGCCTGCGGTACTGCATCTCGACTGTTTCCCAAAGTCTCGCGTACACTTTCAACTGCTGAGTATTTTGGAGTTACGAATGAAAAGCCATCAGTGCCTATAACCGCACCCGCGTGAGCAATAAATCGATCACCAATACGCACATTTCGCCCAATTCGAACACCGTCCAATAATGTTGCGTCGGCACCAATCTTACAGCCATCTGAAAGAGAAATATGCGTACCTAGCCATGCGTTTTCACCCAGTACCACCCCTGGACCAATGTAACAAAAAGCACCAATTCGTGCTCCTTTTGCTATGTCTGCCGTCCCGTCTATCACAGCTTGCGGATGAACCCCCATAGCACCAAAACGCCAGTGACTATCCAATCGACGGGACAGAGCTGCCATGGCAAAACGTGGCCGTTCAACTAAAATTGCAGCATCTAAACCAAGGCTTTTCCAATTAGTCCCAGCAGCCAACAAAGCCATTGAAGCCCGTCCCATTTTTAATTGTTCAACATATTTGGGAGAGGTGGCTATAGCCAAACGCCCGCCGCAGGCATCCTGTGGTTCAGATGCCCCTGTTATTTGCATGTTAACATTGCCAACGGCTTGGCCGTTAAGTGCATCCGCAAGATCTTGTATGTTAAAAACTGTCATAACAGGTCGCCCTAAACTTCCTCTACCTACTACCCTGTGACATCATTCAAAACCACCCCTTCCACTTGCAAAGCTTCCCAAATCTTTGTGTCTCGCCCATAAATGTCACGTCGGAACTCTAGCCCACCCCCCGGAATAGTTACTGCTGTTCGATAAATCAAATGTACTGGCACTGGGTTTAGTAAATCTATTTGTACTTCATCCTCAAACTCCAAAGCAGCTTGAATTACCAATTTAGGATTAGGCGTTTGCACTTCTAAAAGCGCATAGGCAAACTTAAAAGGCTTAGCAAGTCGAACACAGCCGTGGCTAAAAGCTCGTACTTCACGATCAAACAATTTTTTGGCAGGCGTGTCATGCAGATAAATGTTATTTCTATTAGGGAACATGAATTTTACCAACCCCAACGCATTAATAGCGCTAGGCGGTTGGCGCATGGCATAGGGAAAAGTTTCCTCATCAAAACTTTTGAAATCAACATCGGCTCGATCAACAACAATTCCTAAATCGTCACGCAATTCCAGGAAATCAACAGCCTCTGGGTCTTCCTGTAGCATTGGCAGGTATTCTTTTATGATAATCGACCTCGGGACATGCCAGCTTGGGTTGACAATTATATGCTCCATCATATCCGAAAATTCTGGACTTCGGCGATCCTCATCATGTGCACCAATTACTGAACGAGTTTCAAATGTAACCTTACCAAAATCAACAACTTTTGAAGTGAAATCGGTCAAATTAACTAAAATGTGGCGGTCTCCTAGCTCCCTATTCAACCAACGTTCTCGTTCCATAGCAACCAAAACAGACATAAGACGCTCAGACGCCGAAACGTTAATTTCGTCAATTGTCAAAGTGCCTGCAATACCTGTAACAAAAAGGCCATTGGAAGCTTGAAACGCACGTATAGCGTTTTCTAGTGGAACATCATACATCACTGACAATGTACGTCGTAGATATCCCATACCTACCAAACGGTTTCGTAATGTAACAACAGAAGCCCCTTTTGACCCAACCTTAAGGGTTGGTGTTGCTACCGGAATTCCCCAACCACCAACCGCCACAACGCGTTCCAAACGCTTTTTTTCTTTCAACAATCGAGCATACTCCATGCTTTGAGGAGGAAGAGCTCTAAAAAACATTTCAACATTTGATGATTTAAGCGCCTTGAGTATTTCACTAGGATCTTGGTAAGCAACCTTTCGCACAATCCCTTCATCTACTGCAGACGGCACCAAAATACCTGACTGAACTGCCCGAGCATATCTCAAAAACTCAATTGTCAGACTAACATCAAACTTACCCAGACTTTTACCAGTCTTCGCCGCCAAAAGTCGGGAAAGGAGGGCGTTTGCATTAAATTTATGAGCAGGTAGCCCATGCACTGCAGCGTTTGAGAAAGCCATAAGCAGAGCATCAAATCGCGCCCGATCTGCACGCGTATCACCGGTCCAGAATGACTGGAAATTGTGGGCTTTATAAAATTTAAACACTACGGGATTAGTAGATGCTGATTGTGCTACAGCTTGCTTAAAACTAATTGATTGAGCGCAGGCCGGATGCCATGCAAAAAACCACATGGAGACAAGGCCGAATAAGAAAAAGGGCCTTAAACTAAACAAAAAAGATTGCACAACAAACTCCACAACATAGTATACCATGCCTACAAATTGCTTCAGTAAAAGTAAATGTGTAACACCTTTTAGGCCTTTCGTTCAGACGTTTTGTAATTGTATGGCTTAAGTAGAACTGGATCCGTGCACCCCATGTGTTAGAATTTTCTTATCCCGTATTTTTGCTCAGACTTTATTGCGGTATGGGGCTTTGCTGATCGATCTAAATGTGACATACGAAATAATTGTATAATAAAGTTTAGCGTACAAATGGAAGCCCCAGACGCACGAGTAGGACAAACAATGTACCACAACAATATTAGGTTTTCGCGACGTGGCTTACTGGGTGCATTTGCGGCTACAGCACTGGTTGCCGCTCCAACATATACTAGTGCGGCCGGCTTTTTACGTGGTGCTGGTGACATACGCCGCATAAAAATGTATTCAACACAGACAGGTGAAGCTCTCGATATGGTATATTGGATCGAAGGTGCATACGTTAGAGAAACTCTGACTGAAGTTAACTGGTTCATGCGCGACTGGCGTCAAAATAAGGCGCTAATGATCGACACCCGTACTTTGGATATTATATCTGCATCACAACAGCTTCTCGAGACATCGTCGCCGTTTCTTATGCTATCTGGATATCGCACGCCCGCAACTAATGCACTTTTGCGCTCAAAGTCGGGTAAAGTTGCCAGAAAATCACTGCATATATCTGGTCAAGCTGCGGACCTTCGGATGCACGGTAAATCAGTCCATCAAATAGCCGAGGCAGCGTCGTATTGCGCAGCTGGTGGTGTAGGACGTTATTCCAGATCAAATTTTGTGCATATCGATTGTGGCGAAAACCGCCTCTGGGGTAAATAGGCTAAATGGCCGTCACAATCATGTACCTTAGTTTACTAATTTTATTTCAAAAATTCAATGTTTAAGGCAACAAAACTAAACTTTATAAAACGGGTTGTAAGGCCCAACTGGCTTGATGTACAATCAAAAGAATTGAAATTATGACATTGGTCGCTAGGTTGGACAGGTCGTGCAGTAGGACGGTGTTTAACCAAGTAATTAAGATATCTTAGATATAATTCTAAAATAATAAGTATATAATTCTGTTCAGTTTCAACATAAGCTGGCGTAGTTTTATAAAATGGTCCCGTAGCTCAGCTGGATAGAGTACTCGCCTCCGAAGCGAGGGGTCACAGGTTCAAATCCTGTCGGGACCACCATTTCGAAATATAAGTAACTCCAATAATCTAGATGAACACAAACTCATACCGCCCCACCGGAGGGCCCTAATGCCTTTTCATATCAATTCATTCTATCTTAGCGCACAATTAAATTGGATTAAGTATAATTATAAACATGTGTCTCGGTACTATTTTTTTACTAGTAATTTACAGAGTGTAATAATTAATTTTAGTAGGGCGCATTTTAATCTTTTTTACAAAATACCTAATACCCAAACACCTATTTGCCTGCACATCTTCCAACTCCCACCAGGGGCGCTATATAAGCATTTAATAAGTTAAGCGGTAAACATGGTAAATATAGACATAATAGAACCAATTGATGCAGTGATCACATGGGTCAACGGTGGTAATGATACCCACCGCATAAAACGCCAGCATTACATAGAGTTATCAGATAAACCCTTGCACGAAAATGCTGTGAATCCGCACCGTTGGATCTGTAACGATGAGATCTTATATTGCCTAAAGTCTATTGAAAACCACGCACCCTGGACACGTAAAATTTGGATAGTAGTGGATAACATCACGCCAGATCTCTCAAGTTTATCTGATTTTTTGAAATCTAAGATCCACATCGCTTATCATCATGAGATTTTTGTGGGCTTTGAGGAAATGTTACCAACATTTAATTCTATCGCGATAGAATCAATGCTGTGGAGAATTAAAGGGCTAGCAGAACGCTTCATGTATTTTAATGATGACGTATTTCTGACTGCGCCACTGGCCCAGCAGGATGTATTTGTTGGCCAAAAAACAGTATTGCGGGGAGAATGGGCGGATTACAGCCATTTGGAACATGACAGCGCCCAACAAGAGAACCCAGCCAAATTCAACCACTACATGCAAATAAACGCTGCAAGAGTGATGGGTTTTTCCGCCAGCCGACTGTTCAATGCGGCCCATGTGGTCCATCCATTTCTGCGCTCAAGGATGGAGCAGCTATTTACAGATCATCAAAAGGCATTTCTTGCGAATATTTCATACCGGTTTCGGGACTTAAGGCAGTTTTTACCCCAGGGTTTGCACAACCACGCCAGCATTTGTAATGCTCAGGCTGTTTTTCATAAGGTTAACGATTACCTACATATTCATAGTGGCCAGGGTAATGGACGGCCTTCAGAAGAAATTTGGTCCTTGTTGTATCCTGTCACCAAGACAACTGATATTAAAATGCTTTGCATAAATGACCTACCCCAACTGATAGCTTTAATCCCAGATGTGGACACATGGCTTAGCCAAGCAATCGGAGATTTTTAACAGTTTCAGGGTAGACAGCACCGGGGCTAAATCCAAGCTTTTAGGTTGTAATACTCTAACATTTAAAATATATTGTAGTTTAATTTTGGGGCGAGTTTCAACTTCAAGTTCAGAAATTTTTATGATGGCAAAGGTAGCGGGGGCTTCTGAAAGTGGTGCCAAGGTTACCCATGCGTCCAACCCTTTTGAGCCTAAAATTTCGTTGGACACCGAGACGGCGGCTAGTGCGCTCACACCAATAATAGTGCCAAGGATCACTCCATTAAGGAACGGTAGTCGCATCTATTGCCTTTCAAATACCAAAATTGTTCAGTTACTCTTGACGGTAGCATAGTTCCCAGAGCATCTATACCTCAACCAACCACCAAATTGCGAGACCAATTGCCCTGCAGAAATCCAGTAGGTGCCAAAAACACAAAGGACGCCAAATGTTATTGCTGATCGATAATTATGACAGCTTCACATATAATTTGGTACACTATCTTGGGGAGCTGGGGGCTGACGTTTTGGTGAAACGCAATGACGCTTTGGACGTACAAGAAGCTATGAGTATTGGTGCGTCAGCAATTTTTCTTTCACCAGGTCCTTCAGATCCGTCACACGCAGGAATCTGTTTGAAACTCACCAAAGCCGCCGCAGAAACTAAAACTCCATTGATGGGCGTTTGCTTGGGCCATCAAACTATAGGTCAGGCCTTTGGAGGCAAAGTGGTGCGCTGTCATGAGATTGTACACGGCAAAATGGGCACGATGCACCACAGTAACAAAGGGCTATTTGTTGGTTTACCAACCCCATTTGAAGCAACACGTTATCATTCCCTAATTATAGAGCGTGATTCTATGCCTGAGTGCCTCGATATTACTGCTACTTTAGATGATGGTACCATCATGGGGTTGCAGCACAAAACTTTACCAATTCACGGAGTGCAATTTCACCCGGAAAGCATTGCCTCACAACATGGACATCACTTGATCCAAAAATTTTTATACCTAGCAAAGGACGCCGCATGATCTCTGCTCTTCAACCACTGATTGGCATCGCTGCAGATCGCCCACTAACCCTAGTTGAAGCCAAAACTGCATTTGAAGTGCTATTCACCGGCGAAGCTACAGCCAGCCAAATTGGTGGGCTGTTAATGGCACTCCGCACCCGCGGGGAGACCGTGAATGAATATGCTGCTGCTGCTGCTGTTATGCGCTCTAAGTGTAATGCGGTGACAGCACCTAAGGGTGCAATGGATATTGTCGGAACGGGTGGTGACGGCAAAGGCACATTGAACATCTCAACCGCCGCAGCATTTGTAGTGGCAGGTGCTGGTGTTCCCGTAGCCAAACACGGGAACCGCAATTTGAGTTCAAAATCTGGCGCGGCAGATGCATTGACCCAAATGGGTATCAATGTAATGATCGGTGTCGATATAGTGGAGAAAGCCTTAACCGAAATTGGTATCGCCTTCATGATGGCGCCTATGCATCACCCAGCAATAGCACATGTAATGCCGGTGCGGGCGGAATTGGGCACCCGTACAATATTTAACATATTGGGCCCTCTCACCAATCCAGCAGGTGTGAAACGCCAATTGACCGGTACTTTTGCACCAGAATTGATCCATCCTATGGCCGAAACATTGATGGCCTTAGGATCAGAGAGAGCTTGGTTGGTGCATGGGTCAGATGGGACTGATGAACTAACTATTACTGGTACCAGCGCAGTGGCTGTGTTGGCTAATGGTAAAATCAGTGATCTGGAAGTGCATCCCGAAGACGCTGGCCTGCCAGTTCATCCGTTTGAAGCCATACTTGGGGGAACACCTGTAGAAAATGGCAAAGCCTTCATGCATCTGCTTGCTGGGGAAAACTCTGCATATAGAGACGCTGTTTTACTTAACGCCGCGGCCGCATTGCTGATTGCGGGCAAGGTTGACAATCTACGCGACGGCGTTGCCTTCGCCACAACCTCTATCGATAGCGGTGCCGCCAAAGGCAAAGTAACCGCATTGGCCAACCTCACCAGCGCAGCATGATAATTGGACATACCTATGACTGAGACTATTCTCGAGAAGATCAAAGCCTACAAGCTAATCGAGGTAGCCAAACGCAAACAAATGCGTGGTCTATCCGATTTGGAAACAGCGGCGCGAGCCGCAAGCCCTTTGCGCGGCTTTGCAGCCAACCTCACCACTGCAGCGCGGACTGGCTATGCTCTTATTGCAGAAGTCAAAAAAGCCTCCCCCTCAAAAGGTTTGATCCGAACTGATTTTAATCCACCAGAGCTCGCGAAGGCCTATGAGGCTGGCGGGGCTGTTTGCCTGTCTATCCTAACCGATACGCCATCTTTTCAAGGCCATGACAGCTATCTGGCCACCGCACGGGCTGCCACCACCCTGCCTGTGCTGCGCAAAGATTTCATGTATGACACCTATCAAGTGGCCGAATCTCGCGCACTGGGTGCGGATTGCATTTTGATAATAATGGCTTCGGTGTCTAATGTTCAAGCCGCGGAGCTGGAGGCTGCCGCTATTGACTGGGGAATGGATGTATTGGTTGAAGTGCACAATGCTGAAGAGCTGGAACGTGGCTTGTCTCTTAAGTCACCACTTCTTGGCATCAATAATCGGAATCTCAATACATTCGAAGTAACCCTCGACACCACACGAGAACTGGCCCGCCAGGTGCCTGAAGACAAAACCATTGTGGCTGAGAGCGGGATCTACACCTCCAAAGATCTTGCGGATCTAGCGCGCTACGGTGCACGCACTTTCCTCATCGGCGAAAGCCTTATGCGCCAAGACGATGTGGCCCATGCAACTCGGGCGCTCTTGGCCAACCCACTCATGCCAGATAGGTTATAAATGTCAAAACTTACCCACTTAGATGAGGCCGGTCACGCTCATATGGTAGATGTATCGGAAAAAGCCGAAACTGCTCGCATGGCCCGCGCCACAGCCACAGTGCAGCTGGCAAAAGCCACCATGGACCTTCTCATTGCGGGCAACTTAAAAAAAGGAGATGCACTGGGCGTAGCGCGCGTGGCGGGCATTATGGGGGCCAAGAAAACCTCTGAGCTGATCCCGCTTTGCCATCCTTTACCCATCACCAAAGTCACCGTCGATTTAGATCCCGATCAGGACAGCAATCAGGTGTTGATCACCGCCACCGTAAAAACTAAAGGCCAAACCGGTGTTGAAATGGAAGCGCTCACCGCCGCCACCACCGCCGCCCTTACCCTCTATGATATGCTCAAGGCCGTTGACAAAGGCATCGTCATTTCAGCAATTCTGCTGGATGAAAAGCAGGGTGGGAAATCCGGACTCTGGAAGCGCCAAGAGTCATGATCACCGTCAGCGCAGCCCTAAATCACGTATTGGCGCTGGCACAACCTCTCGCGGCGGAACCTATCGCATTACAAAATGCTATTGGGCGTATTTTGGCGCAACCCGTTATTGCAGATCGCAATCAACCACCCTTTGCCGCCTCAGCCATGGACGGCTATGCCATTTGTGCTGTCGATCTGGGTGCTGGGCGCACGCAATGGGATGTGATTGGCGAGGCCGCCGCTGGCCACCAGTTTGACAGTCCCGTGAGCACCGGCCAAGCCACCCGAATATTCACTGGCGCCCGCCTGCCGCAAGGTACAGATCATGTGTTGATCCAAGAGCACGTGGCTGCAGTGAAGGGTAGTATCAGCCTAACCGATGGCCCCAATGACAAGCCACACGTACGCCCCGCAGGCAGCGACTTCACTGTTGGATATAAACTGACCAGCCCACGCAGGCTAACCCCGCAAGACATCGCACTGATGGCCTCAATGAATGTGGCGCAGCCGATGGTTGCACGCAAACCCCAGATTGCTATTATTGCAACCGGAGATGAGTTGGTGCAGCCTGGCGAAAACCCGCGCGACGATCAAATTATTGCCTCAAACACCTACGGACTGGCAGCCATGTTGCAACAGGTTGGCGCTGAAACTCGCATTTTGCCTATCGCCCGTGACCGGCTCGGATCCTTGGCGGAGGTCTTTGCTCTCACCACAAGTGCAGATCTAATTATCACCATTGGTGGCGCCTCAGTTGGGGATCATGATTTGGTGGCCCAAGCAGCGGCTAATTTTGGCATGCAGCAATCTTTTTATAAAGTCGCCATGCGGCCTGGAAAGCCACTTATGGCGGGGCATATGTCACAGATCCCCATGATTGGGCTGCCTGGAAACCCTGTGTCAGCCATGGTCTGCGGTGAAGTGTTTGTTGTGCCATTGGTGCAGAAAATGTTGGGATTGCCCAGTGGCCCCCGCACGCGCCTAACCGCGCCTTTAGCCGGTGATTTGCCCGCAAACGGTCCGCGCGAACACTATATGCGTGGAAAAATTGTAGATGGTGAATTGCATGTAGAACAACGCCAAGACAGCGCCCTTCTTACCGTATTAAACGCAGCGAGGGTGCTGGTGGTGCACAAGGTGCACACCCCAGCCCAGCCCAAAGGCATGCTGATGGAGTATATTCCTTTATGACTCCACCGCATGGTTGACACAAAAGGAGAACGTGAATAGAACATAGAGACAACATTGTGCGAAAAGGAGCAAGCCATGCTGACCAAAAAGCAATTGCAACTGTTAGAGTTCATTCATGCCCGGACCAAAGTCGATGGGGTGTCACCGTCTTTTGATGAGATGAAGGAAGCCCTAGATCTGCGTTCTAAATCGGGCATCCATCGTTTGATCACAGCGCTGGAAGAACGTGGCTTCATCCGCAGGCTGCCCCATCGGGCACGCGCCATTGAGATCATTCGCATGCCTGAACCAATGTCATCACCCTTACGCAGATTTGAGCCCCGAGTGATTGAAGGATCACGCCCAGGTCGGCCTAAGGAGGCATTAGATCTTGACGAGAGTGAAATCAGATCCCTGCCAATGATGGGCCGTATTGCTGCCGGTGTGCCTATATCAGCCATTGAAGATTATTCCCGCAACATCGCTGTGCCCAGTGAAATGGTGTCGAACAGCGGGGAGCACTATGCACTGGAAGTCAAAGGCGATTCGATGATCGAAGCTGGTATCAACGATGGTGATGTTGTCGTGATCCGTGAAACCAGCATCGCCCAAACCGGCGATATAGTGGTGGCCTTGGTGGATGATCACGAAGCCACATTGAAGCGGTTCCGCCGTAATGGCAGTGCAATCGCACTGGAAGCCGCAAACCCCGCCTATGAAACCAGAGTGTTTCGTGATGATCAGGTTAAGGTTCAGGGCAAATTGGTAGGCCTCATCCGCACCTATTAATCGCCGCTTGCAGGTAACCCAGCATCATTCCACAACCCGCACGCCGGGTTGTGCGTCTTTCGTGCTCCATACCACAGCGCTAAACTAACAGCATCGTCGAAGCCCCCGTTCGCGAGATAGATCTCACATCAATTGTGCCGCAGGCGGGGTTTTACAACTAATCTTGGAAAATAATCGTCCCAGATGAGCAAACAGGTCCAATCACATCTCCGTTTGGCACAGTCAAAACCCAATAAGAGATATCACCAAAGGCAGCAGGTTCATGATCCCACGCAAAGAACGTTGCAATACCTGAGCCGAGAAATACATGTGCCCACCATATCAGCTGCAGCATCTACCCCTGCTGCACGGCCGCAATCAGAGTCGAAAACAGAGACCAATGGTGCACTTGTCCTCTCTGCGGATGCGCCATAGGAAGCATGCAGAATACTTCTATCTACTTAGCGAGATTACATCATGCCCGTTTCTTCAGTGGTTACACGCTTTGCCCCGTCACCAACCGGCACATTACACATTGGATCTGCACGTACAGCCTTGTTCAATTGGTTATTTACCCGGCGTCACGGCGGCCAGTTTTTGTTGCGGGTTGAAGATACAGACAAAGAGCGTTCAACCGAAGCATCTACCCAAGCGATTTATCGCGGCTTGGAATGGCTAGGGTTGGATTTTGATGGCCAGCCAATCAGCCAAGCGGCCAATTCAAAACGCCATGCCGAAGTGGCCCACGCCATGCTTGATGCGGGACATGCCTATAAATGTTTTGCGACGCAAGACGAAATTGCAGCCTTTCGCGACGTGGCTCATGCGGAAAAAAACTCAACTCTGTTTCGCTCAACTTGGCGCGATGTGGCAGATTGTGACCATCCGGATTCACCCTATGTGGTGCGCCTAAAAGCACCCCGCGATGGGCAAACCGTGATCAAAGACCAAGTGCAAGGCGACGTGACCATTCGCAATGATCAGTTGGATGACATGGTACTACTGCGCTCGGATAGCACGCCTGTATATATGTTAGCGGTGGTAGTGGATGATCACGATATGGGTGTTACCCATGTAATTCGTGGCGACGACCACCTTAACAACGCTGCGCGTCAAATTCAGATATATATAGCCATGGGGTGGGATCTACCGGTCTATGCGCATATCCCGCTGATCCACGGCCCCGATGGCAAGAAAATGTCAAAACGCCATGGAGCGACAGGCGTAGACGAATATCAAGCGCTTGGCTATTCCGCCGCCGGAATGCGTAATTATTTGGCCCGCTTGGGCTGGAGTCATGGCGATGACGAGTTTTTCACCGATTCACAAGCACAGTCTTGGTTTGACCTAGAGCATATAGGAAAATCCCCATCGCGGTTTGATTTCAAAAAATTGGCAAATATCTCGGGTCAACATATAGCGCAAACTGAAAATGCTGCACTGCTGCATGAATTGCAGGGCTATCTCGCAGCCACCGCTGCTCCAACTCTAAATGATGCGCAAAAATTGGCATTTTTGAAAGGGGTGTATTGTGTTAAAGACCGGGCCAAAACTATGGCTGAACTGCTTGAGAAATCTGCATTTATGTTAAATGCAAGACCCTTGGATTTTGACCAAAAAGCGAAACAAACTTTGGATATAGTATCCATCGGTATATTGATCGAATTGACGCCGCAATTGCAAAATGTTATTTGGAACAGAGAAGCACTAGAAGCTTTAGTAGGCATTCTCGCAGAATCCCATAATACCAAATTGGGAAAGTTGGCCGCGCCTTTACGGGCGGCTCTTTCTGGGCGTGTAGTCTCGCCGAGTGTATTTGACATGATGCTGGTTTTGGGGCGTGATGAAACAATCGCGCGGCTAAACGATATAAGTTGAGCAGCCCTTTGTGGCAAGGGTCTGCTAGGAAGATGAGAGTAAAATGACCGATAAGGCGCAAAAGATTGCCAGCCTAACGCTGGACGGAAAAACCTATGAATTACCCGTGATGTCCCCCACTGCAGGGCCGGACGTAATTGATATCCGCAAGCTATATGCCCAAGCCAATATATTCACCTATGATCCAGGTTTCACCTCTACGGCTGCGTGTGATTCGACTATCACCTTTATCGATGGAGATTTGGGTGAGTTGTTGCACCGCGGCTACCCAATTGATCAGCTGGCTTCCAAAAGTCATTATTTGGAGGTGTGTTTTCTGCTGCTTTACGGCCATCTGCCACAAGCTGCAGAACTGGAAACCTTTGAAAGCCTGGTTACCAACCACACAATGCTGCACGAGCAAATGGTGCATCTGTTCCGCGGCTTCCGCCGTGACGCGCATCCTATGGCGATTATGACAGGTGTTGTTGGGGCAATGTCTGCATTTTACCACGATTCAACCGATATTAATGACCCGCATCAACGCGAAGTCGCTTCAATCCGATTAATAGCAAAAATGCCAACGATTGCAGCGATGGCATTTAAGTACACTGTTGGACAACCGTTTGTATATCCGCGCAATGACCTCGATTATTCATCAAACTTCTTGCGCATGTGCTTCGCAGTGCCAGCAGAAGAATATGAAGTGAACCCAATCTTGGCACGCGCCATGGATCGGATTTTTACCCTACACGCGGATCATGAGCAAAATGCCTCAACCTCTACCGTAAGGCTGGCCTCATCCTCTGGTGCCAATCCATTTGCTTGTATTGCTGCTGGTATTGCCTGCCTTTGGGGCCCAGCACATGGTGGAGCCAACCAGGCATGCTTGGAAATGCTTAATGAAATAGGTACTGCTGATCGCATTCCAGAGTTTATTGCGCGTGCCAAAGACAAAAGCGATCCTTTTCGTCTTATGGGCTTTGGCCACCGCGTTTATAAAAATATAGATCCACGCGCAAAGGTTTTGAAAGAGTCCGCCGACGAAGTCCTTGAACTTCTTGGCGTCGACAATAACCCAATCCTGCAAGTAGCTAAAAAACTGGAAGCTGCGGCATTTGCTGATCCCTATTTTGCAGATAAAAAACTATTTCCAAATGTGGATTTTTATTCTGGTATTATTTTGGAAGCCATGGGGTTTCCAACATCAATGTTTACACCTATTTTTGCGCTATCTCGCACAGTTGGGTGGATATCACAGTGGAAAGAAATGATCTCAGACCCCGCAATGAAAATTGGCAGGCCACGGCAATTGTATCGAGGCGAAAGAGCCCGGGACTACGTGGATATTGAAAAACGCTAACTAAAAAAACCTGTAAGGCTTTTTTTATGATTATAGTCGAGATGGAATGGTACGTTAACGGCCTTCAAATTTTGGGGTACGCTTGTCCAAAAAGGCCGTCACACCTTCTTTGAAATCGCGGGTGCGGCCACAATCGCCCTGCAAACGCGCCTCTAAATCCAGCTGCTCTGCTTCAGAATTTGAAAAACTGCTGCGGATAGCTGTTTTAACATAGCCATAAGTCAACGTAGGACCGACAGCCAAATGGGCCGCTCGGGCCTGCCAATGACTGACAAACTTTTCATCCGCTACCGCCTCCCATATCATCCCCATAGAACTGGCGTCACGGGCAAAAATCTTATCGGCAAACAGCGCCGCTCCAATAGATTTTGCCAATCCCATTTGGCGCGGCAGGACATACGTGCCACCAGCGTCAGGAATTAGGCCAATGCGGGTAAATGCCTGCAGAAAATAGGCAGATTCAGCGCCAATGACCACATCAGCCGCAAGTGCCAGATTAGCTCCGGCCCCCGCTGCAGGGCCGTTTACGGCGGCTATTGTTGGAACCGGGCAAGTGGTGATAGCCTCTAACATGGGCATATATTCATCTTTGAGGGTACGCTCCAGGTCAATATCGGCCGGGTTGGCCTCGGCGCCCAAGTCTTGGCCCGAGCAAAACGCCCGACCAGCCCCAGTCAACACAACCACACGTGCGATTCTGCCACTTTCACGCACCGCATGGGTAATTTCGGCACGCATTTGTTTATTTAGTGCGTTCATCACATCAGGCCGATTAAGCGTGACCACTGCTATATCATCGTTGATCTCACAGGTAATTGTTTCGTAAATCATGGCAACCTCTTTTTGATGGTCAAACCCTGCCGGTTTGTATCAGACACATAAATGGAAACTTTACGTCAAGAAGACAAAAGTTTTTCAATTTCTTTCTCTTCTTCTTCACTCAAACCCTCGGTCAAAGCGTTGCGTTTACTGCGGTGTTGTACAGCAAAGAGCCCAGCTAGGGCTATCAAAAACAGCCCAGGCC
>Ga0115004_10002812_pt1 | contig 14286 bp, 12 predicted proteins | sample ArcticOcean_MG_C_10_FD_88737 | JGI IMG/M metagenome (GOLD analysis project Ga0115004, IMG submission 88737) | Marine microbial communities from western Arctic Ocean - ArcticOcean_MG_CB11_90 | ecosystem: Environmental > Aquatic > Marine > Oceanic | place: Arctic Ocean: Canada Basin | collected...
AAATGGGCCACGAGGCGGTGCTACGGGCGCTGATCGAGTTGGGCGCGGACGTCAACAAGGCAAATAATGACGGCTTGACGCCACTGTACGTCGGCGCTCAAGAGGGCCACGAGGCGATGGTGCGGGCGCTGATCGAGTTGGGTGCGGACATCAACAAGGCGAGTGATAAAGGCGTGAGGCCGCTGCACATCGCCGCTCAAAAGGGCCACTAGGCGGTGCTACGGGCGCTGATCGAGGCGGGCGCGGACGTTATGAAGGCAAGGGATGACGGCGTGACGGCGCTGTTAATTGCCGCTAGAAAGGGCTACGAGAATTTATTGCGGGCGCTGATCGAGGCGGGCGCAGACGTCGACAAGACAGAGGATACCGGCGTGACGCCGCTGTTTATCGCCGCTGAATATGGGCACGAGACGGTGCTACGGGCGCTGATCGAGGCGGGCGCGGACGTCAACAAGGCGGAGAATAACGGCGGGAGGCCGCTGTTCATCGGTGTGCAAATGGGCCACGATGCGGTAGTGCAAGCGCTGATCAAGGCGGGCGCAGACGTCAACATGACGTTGGATGACGGCACGACGCCGCTGTTCATGGCCGCTGAAAAGGGCCAAGAGACGGTAGTGCGGGCGCTGATCGAGTTATGTGCGGACGTCAACAAGGCAGACGAGAACGGCGTGACACCGCTGTTTATTGCCGCTCAAGAGGGCCACGAGGCGGTGCTACGGTTGCTGATCGAGGCAGGCGCGGACATTATCATGGCGACTGATGACGGCGTGACGCCGCTGTACACCGCCGCTCAAGGCGGTCACGCGGTGATCGTTCAAATTCTTAGGGATGCCGGCGCGGCGTGACGACTGTGACGACGACTGACCAACCTGAGACGTTGTAAATTTTTTTAACGTTCCTGGCGTCGATACTTCTTTCTACATTTTATCTATGTGTAACACCGCTACCTCCCGCTATTTCCCTCACTGCGCCAGCACCTCTCTGAGCGTCCCGTCTGGCGTGAGCAGGTAACACTTCGAGGCGGCCACGGCGAGCGCGGTGGCCGCCGCCGCGCTCGACGCCGCGACCGCCGCGCCGAACGGCGTCGTCGCTTGAAGCAAGCGCGCGTGGTCATAAAGAACGTCTTCGTCAGTCGGTTCAGTCTGTTCAGTCTGTTTGCCGATAGAGCCTGACATAGAAGAGCCTGGCATAGAAGAGCCCGTTGACGAGCCCGTTGGCGTACCTACCCCCGCGCTGCCACTGAGCCGCCACAGCTCCACCGCGCCGCTGTTACGGCGAGGACTTCGCACTGCGAGGAACAACGCGCCCAACCCTCCTGTGATTGTGAAAGAAAAGTGTCAGTCTTGTACTGTATGGGCAAACAGTGTTGGGATTTTAGGAAAGGTCCAATAGTACTACGTACCCGTGATGGCGACGACCCTCGCGTTTGACCCGCGCGGCGGCGGAAGTTCGACCCAGCCCATTTCCGCGTCCCGGCATCCCTTCATGACCCGCACGGTCGCGAGCGTGGCTGGGGCTGCGACGTCCAGCACGGTAACGCGTCCGAGGCTGTCCGCTGCCGCGACTAACGGCCCTCGCGGCGCCGGCGCGAACCGCCGAACCCGCCGCGGCGGGTCGACAATCGCCGAGCGCCAGGTGAGCGGACGCGCTTTCGCGGTTTGCGATTCCTCGGAACTTTCCAGGGACAACGCCTCACCTGCTACGGTGCCAACTTGTTTGCCTGCTTTCTCCACCACGCCAACCACGGCCCCGGTCAGGGCTCTTCCCACTGGTAAGCTTTGCGTAACCCCCCGCGCCAATCCAACGGCGCCGCCGAAAATGTGTCGCACCGTATTCGCCGCGGCGCTCGCCGTTTTCCGCGCGAGCGCCGCGCCCAAGTCCGCCAACCCGCGGTCGTCGTCGTCGTAGGACGCGAGCAAACACACGGTTCCTGAATCGCCTCTTGGGTCTCCAAGACCTGCCGCCAACACACCCACGCCTCTGCTGCTGGAAGTAACGCCTCCTATCGTGCCGTCCTCTCCGCTAGTGTTGGAAGGGTCTTCTCGTCGCGCTAAACCGGCGCGCGCCACGGAGGGCGGCAGGCGCCCCACGGAAACCGCATCCGCGACTGGCGCCAAGCGTGCCAAGCACCAGCGCGTGGTGGTGAGGGGTGTGTGGTGTGACGCGTTCTCCCGTCGTCTCATATCCTGACTGTCAGGAAAAAATCGCGCCTGGCTCGCCGTGGAGGCGCGCGTCATACGCGCGCGTTTCAAAACGCTCTGCAGCTCCAGGGAATCCACTTTCGTTGCGCATGAGTCCGCCACGGCCACCAGGTCTTCACTCAGCTCGTCCCGGGACGGTGATCTGCGAGTATCACGCACGTGTAGTGCTCTGATTGGCGATGGAGGGCTTTCAGGGCCGGTTCCAAAATCCAAGCGTTTCGTGATGAGCAAAGTCCCGTCAATCGCGAACACGCGCAAACACCCGTCGCTCGCGCCGACCGCGACGCAGGCGTCGGATTCCGAATCCGAATTTGCGTTTTGCCTCGGTGCACGAACGGCCGCGCCTGTTGCGTTACCCCCCGTCCCCGCGAAGGATATCCAGCACACGCACGTGACGTACGCGTTGTGGTCCGGACCAGATGCGTCCCGGACCTCCGCGACGCACCGCCGGTTCGCGCGCGCTGCGTCTGCATTTTCGGGAAAGGCACCCTCCCCCGAACTCGAACTACTCGTCGTCGTCTTTCCAGCAACCAAATGCGTCGCCACCACGGCGAGTCGTCGGCCTCGCGCCACAGCGAGATGCGTGGCATTTGGGGCTAGGGCGATAACAACGCGCGTCGGCGCGTTCGCATCTACCCCACTCGTTTCAAGAACCTCAGCAGGCGCGGGAGCACCGCCGTCCCACGCGCACCACCGGTGCCCGAAATCGACCACGGGATCGTCCGAAGTCTCGTCGTGAAACACGAACGAAACCATCGCGTCTCGCGCGTTTCGGATGGTCAGACGAGGCGCGAGCGTGGCGCGCAAAGGGATGGCACCCGAAACCATCGGAAGCGCGTGCTCTACGGACCACACGACACGACCCCCGCGCGGGGTCGTGCGCGTCCTCGCGCGCGGCAATCTGAAAACGAACTTTCGACAACACAACAGAAAACAATAAATTCGTGATTCGTGCCCTGCATGTCTCAGTTGCGTGGCACGCGTCGCCGCGATGGTGGCGACGATACGCCTTCCCGAGGTCCGCCTCGCGTCCGCGAGCACCGCGGGCGCGGGTGACGGCCGTGTGTGGCTCGGCCCGGCCGCGGTTCGCGACCTGGGCGTGCAGCTCGGGGATCCTATTTTGGTGGACGTATTTCGAGTCGGAGTCGGCGGCGGGGGTGCGCCCTCCACTTCTGACGACACCGATTCGTGGCCTCGGAGGTTCCTCGCCACGGCCGCGCCCACACCAGTGCAGAGGGACAACGCCGTGGCTGGAGCGGTGTCTTCTGCGGACGAAGCTGTTATTCTGGATCCCACGACGCGGCTGGTCGTGCCGATGGAGTCGGCGGATGGCGACATCGAATCACAATTCTTACCACGCGAATCGAATCCAACCGCGACGAACGACGCGGCCACCTCGGTTCGTTTTGAAGGGTCCGCGCGTGCGCTTTTGCACAACGGCGAGGTATTCAAGCCCCCGTTGTGTGTCCTCGTTACGCTTCACGCCCCGCAGTTCACACACACACACGGCGCCGCGGAGTCCACACGCAAGCTGCTTGTTAATCGTTTGGTTACGGCGGGGTGCCAAATTTGCTTGGATGCGAATGCAGGAAACGCATCAAACTCAATCGTCGTCACGCGCGTGACCCCGAACGACGTTCCGTGCGTGCGGATAGGGCCGAACACCACGATCACGTTTGGGGACCTAAATGATGAAAACGATTCAGGTTCAATCCCAAAGAAGGACACCCAACCGCTACGGGTAAAAGCCTGTACCAAAATAGCCGGCGCTACGGACGTTTTGCAAACGCTTCGCGAGGCGATTTCGTGGCCGATTTTGTACGGAGACGACGCTGACGATTTGGGGGTTACGTTTCCCAGGGGAGTTTTGTTACACGGCCCGCCTGGAGTAGGCAAGACCGCTTCTGTCGTCGCGGTCGCGGCGGAAGCTGGGGCGGTCGTGTTGACGCTCTCCGCGGGGGACGTGTTTGGTCCGTACGCGGGGGACGCAGAGGCGAAGTTGCGCAAAACGTTTAGGGAAGCCGAGCTTGTTTGTTCTAAACAAAACGTACCTTGTGTGATTTTGCTGGATGAAATAGACGCGATGTGTCCGGCTCGCGGGACGGATACCGGGCTGTCAGGCAGCCGGGTCGTCGCGCAGCTGCTGACGCTGATGGACGACGGGGGGTCGTGCGAGGTTTCCACAAAAAATGATCCCAAAAATAAAACGAAACCGAACTCTAAACTGAAACCGGTAATCGTGGCGACCACGAACCGGCCGAACGCGGTTGATCCGGCGCTTCGGCGACCCGGGCGATTCGACCTGGAGGTTGAGATCCCGTTGCCGTCGCGAACACAGCGAGAGGCTATTTTGGCGGTACAGTCGAAAGGCTTACCGTTGTCGGGTGACGTTTCGTTACACGAAATCGCGGCCGGCGCGAAGGGGTACAGCGGCGCCGACCTTGCGGCGCTGTGCAGGGAGGCGGCGATGGCGGCGATAAGAGAAACAGCGGCAACTGGGGATGAGATATCCAAGGCAGAAGAGGACTCCAGCTCTGGTAAAGAGGAGCCTGACCCAAACAAAAAAGAAGAGACGACCATGTCCGTCACCGCGCGTCACTTCGCCCTGGCGCTCACGAAAGTCGGCGCGTCCGTCACGAGAGGCGCCGCGTTGGAGTTAACCCCGACGACTTGGGCGGACGTCGGCGGGCTGCACGACGTGAAGCGGCGCTTACAACAAGCCGTGGAGTGGCCTTTGAAGCACGCAAAGAGTTTCGACAGGTTAGGGCTGGCGCCTCCAAGGGGCGTGCTGCTGCACGGCCCGCCGGGGTGCGCGAAGACTACGCTAGCCCGAGCCGCGGCGAACGCGTCGGGCGCCACGGTGATTTCCCTAAGCGCGGCGGATGTCTTTTCAAAGTACGTCGGCGAAGGCGAGAGGTTGCTTCGCGACGCGTTCGCGAAAGCCCGGAAAGCGGCACCGTCAATTCTGCTGCTTGACGAAATAGACGGGATGGTGGGCAACCGAGGCGATGCCGGTGGGGAGGGTGGTGCTGCCGGTGGGAACGATGTCGCCGCGCGCGTGTTGTCCGCGTTTCTCGTGGAGATGGACGGTTTGGAAGTGAGTAGCGGGGAGAGAGATACGAGCGACGACGGCGCCGATGCGTACTCATCGCGCGACTCGAACGTCCTAGTCGTCGCCACGACGAACCGTCCGGAAAACCTAGACACCGCGCTGATGCGCCCTGGACGGCTTGATATGTGCCTGTACGTGCCACCGCCTGATTTAGCTGGACGCGAAGAAGCGCTCAAGGTGCACGCGCGGGGCGTGCCGCTCGCGAAGGACGTTGATTTGCGACGGTGCGCGGAACAAACCGAGCGGTTCACGGGCGCCGAGTTGCTGTTTGTGATTCGCGAAGCCGCGCTCGCGGCTTTGCGCGAAAACATGGACGCCACGGAAGTCACGAACGCGCACATTAAGAACGTCCTGAAAACCGCGAAGCCGGCGCTCACAGAGAACGACCTGGCGAAGTGGGCGAGCTTCAGAGCGTGAGGATTCTTTTATAATATCAGATTTCAGAAACAGAAACGCCAAAACTTCCCGCCGGGGCGTTTCGTAACGTCACCATGCGCGGGCTCGCGGAGTGCGGGATGTAGGTAGGGATGGTAGTAAGGGTAGTACCACGTAGTCTTCGAAGTATGTACCGTAACTAGTGTTTTCAAAAGTGTCTTCTTCTCACCTATTGCGGTGCGCCGTTCGCCTGAGCCCAAGATAATAACTCGAAGTGCCCGTTCGACGTTGCCTCCGCGCACGTCCTCTCGTCCCACGGGCAGCCGTTAGCGCGCGCCCACTGCAACACCTCGAGGTGCCCGCCCTGCGCCGCAGACGAGCACGTCCACTCGTTCCATGGACAGCCGTTCGCGCGCGCCCACTGCAGCATCTCGAGGTGCCCTCCCTCCGCCGCCGACCAGCACGTCATCTCGTCCCACGGGCAGCCGTTCGCGCGCGCCCACTGCAACACCTCGAGTTGACCGCTACCCGCCGCGCTCGAGCACGTGTCTGTTTCCCACGGGCAGCCGTTCGCGCGCGCCCACTGCAACACCTCGAGTTGCCCGCACAAAGCCGCCAACCTGCACGTGGCCTTGTCCCACGGGCAGCCGTTCGCGCGCAACCACTGCAGCACTTCAAGGTGCCCGCTCCCCGCCGCAAGCGCGCATGTATACCCGTTCTACGGGCAGCCGTTTTCGCGTGCCCACTGCAGCATCTCGAGGTGCCCGCCTGACGCCGCACGTCTGCACGTCTCTTCGTCCCACGGGAAGTTGTTCTCGCGCAACCACTTCAGTATTTCGAGGCGCCCCCACTCCGCCGCCAACGTGCACAAGCCATCGGATAATTCGTCATCCAGGTCACCTCGCTGATACAAGAGCTGCATCCCGCTTAAGTCTCCGAACTGTATGGCTTTCTCAGCTCCCAGTTCGTACACTGCACGCCCCGTCGCCGCCACCACATCGCGCATCTCACGACTCACCGCTCGGAGCCGTGCGAGATCTGAGGGATCGGGCAGATTGCCCGAAGTTAGGACGTGCGTGATGAGGATGTGGACGGGCAGAGCCGCGAAGGCATCACAAGCGTCGGGCTGGAGCGCGATATTACCAAAGGCAAGAGTATTGGGGTGGGAGGTCTGCATGGTGCGACGTGGCGCAGGCGTTAGTGTGCCTTCAGCAAACGCGTTTCGTTGCTTCCGAGGAAAGCGTTACGAATCGAGGTCGCCCTTCTAATCTCGCTAGCGAAGTCTGAGCACAACTCCCTGCGCTGCGCACACGATACATACGCACACAAACGAAGCGATCGTTCTCGACTGTGACTACTGGATACGCCACAGTCCACCGCGCGTACGCGTATAGAGCTCCGAAGCGCGCTCTCTGGTTGTCCAACTCAGATCTGAAACGCACATTCGAGATGGCAGGAAAAAGGAAGGAAACGGCGAAAGCCGGGAGCGACGAGGCTGAAAAGAAACAGAAGCAAGAGGAAGGACTGATGTCGCGATTGTGGTTGCTAAATACTGAGCCCAGCGTAATCATTGCTGGTGCTGACCTGGGCGATCTCAACAGTCTCTGTGACTACGCCGAGCGACTGCAGAAGGCGGCGGTTGAAGCTAAACAAAAAGTAAAGGATTGCGATGTGAATATCGACGACCTTTGCTTGGTTATTGGGTCCGCCTTGCCACATCACAAGAATTACCACGCCTCACCTACGTACCGACGGTGCGTATGCGGTGAATTCGGCGTATGTTCTGGTTGCGAAGAGGGATGTGATTACGCAGGGTCCTACAAATCCAACTCTCTGAGGGTATGCTGCGTTTGCGAGGAACTACTCTGCAAATACGAATGCGAATCTGAGTATTGCGTCGCGTGCAAAAAGTACTGTTGCCCCGACGAAGGCGTGTTTGGGATCGCCAGAGGGAAAGGTTTCGATCAAGATGGGTGCATTTGCCAATGCTGTGAGTATAAACGAAACGCGGGAGTTCTCTAATTTTGATAGCTTCAGGTTTACTCGTACAACGTAGTGAACCCTACAACGTAGTGAACCCTGCGTAGCTTGTGAGACGATTCCAGAAGAAAAAAATACGTTCAAAAATATCTCAGTTTCTGGCCTCCTCGATAGACACGTCGCCGACGCAGCCATTCCTCTCACGCCCGCGGAACGCTCGCGATGGGCAAGGGAGGTAACGCTTCGGCCGCCGGCCCCGCGGCGCTCGGCAAGGGTCTTAACCCCGACCGCCAGTACACGCAGATTCGCGGCCAGGTGCGTTTCGCGTCTGCGTCGCCGTCGATCGAGCGAGACGATCGGTCTGGTCTCTCCGTTTCCGCGGCGCCGGTCGAACGATTCAAAGCAAAAATGAAGATGTGTATGACGTCGACGCTGACCTCTACGTTCCAACCCCGATACTCCCCCGAACGGACCTATTTCCCACCCCACAGGTGTACGACATCACCGACTTCGCCAAGTCGCACCCCGGAGGCGCGCAGCTGTTGGCGCTGGCGGTGGGCAGGGATGCGACTATTTTGTTCGAGTCCCACCACGTCCGCCCCGAGTTGGTCGCGAAGACGCTGAAGAGTTTACCCAAAGTGGACACTGACGTGAATTTGTGCCCTGATGAGTCCTTCCCCAAGCCTCTTGATTCGCCGATATACAGGCGGATCCAACAAAGGGTACGGGATGAGATCATGGCGCCTCTGGAACAGAAAAACGGGCGGGCGCCGAGCGGCCGAGGCGGGTTGGTCCGCGACGCCGCCGCCGTGTTGGTTTTCTCAATTGCCGCGCTCGTTTGGTACATCAAAGACCCGTGCTTGCTGTCCGGCTGCGCCCTTGGTTTCGCCGGGTACTGGAGCGGTACCGGGCTGCAGCACACCGCGAACCACGGCGGGCTGTGCAAATCGTCGTTTTGGAACCAGTTCTGGGGCTGGTTCGGGTCGGACGTGATCATCGGCAAGTCGTCCCTGGAGTGGCGGTACCACCACATGGTGTCGCACCACTCGTACTGCAACGACCACGAGCGTGACCAGGACGTGTACACCAGCTTTCCCCTTATCAGGCTGGATGAATCACAGCCCTGGGCATGGCACCACCAGTTCCAGCAAATCTACACCCCCCTGGTGTGGCCTTTTCTGTACGCGGCGAGCCAGGTGGGTGACTTCACCAACGTCTTGGTGAACAAAGCGTCGCCCGGTGTTGAGTACCACGGCGTGACGAAATCGGAGGTGGCGCAGTACGTGCTAGGCAAGGTTGCGCACTTCGGTTTGACCTTGTTTCTGCCCGCGTACCTGCACGGGTTTGAAAAGACGATCGTGCCGTTCCTGACGTTCGGCGCGTTTGGGAGCTTCGTGCTGTGCTGGTTCTTCATCGTGAGCCACAACCTTGACGGGTTGCGGCCGTCGCAGCTGAGCAAGGAGACGAAAAGCGACTGGGGGCGGTGGCAGATTGAAACCTCAGCGACGTGGGGAAACAGCTTCTGGTCCTTCCTCTCAGGCGGGCTGAACTACCAAATCGAACACCACATGTTCCCCGGCGCGGCGCACAACCTGTACCCGAAGATGCAGCCGATTGTGAAGGAAGAGTGCGCCAAGGAAGGCATCCCGTACAACGGCTTCGACGGGTACTTCGGGCTGCTGCCAATCACGGGCGCGATGTTTTCCTTTCTGGGGAAAATGGCCGTGAACCCGGCGAAAACCAAGTGACCTTTTATTTATTTTTGCAGCAAGAGTGGCGTCTTTCTTCGAACAAAGCGCTCGGTAGACGTACATATTTCTTTATTCGATTTGCCGTTTCTCTCGTACTCGCACCCGCCGTTACGTATCAACTCCTCCAACTCTTCTCCCCTCACCTCGCCAGCACTTCCGTGAGCCACTTCGAGTCCACCGCGTCCGCTTCCAGTTCTTTTTTCATTTGCGCCACGCGTCGCATCGCGTCCTCTGGGGCCATCTCTGGTAACGGCAACGCCGCGAAGTCGGCAAGAAACTGACGCGCCCTCGCCGCTCCCCTCGCAACGTCCACGGCGGTTTCGTCCGGGAAGTCCCTCGGGCGCTTCTCCCCAACCCCAAGCGCCCCCGCGACGGCGCCTTGTTCCGTGAAGTCCTCCAACTCAGCCGCCTTGGCTCTGGCCATCTCCAGGACCTCTTCCGGGAACCGCGCGAACTCCGCGCAGTGAATCCCGAAGGACTGGTCACAAGCCCCGGGTAACAGCCGGTACAGCATGGTGAGTTTCCGCGAGACGTTGTCAATCTTCGCCTCGACGTGGAAGTTCGCCACGCCGCCCGGTCCTTTCAAGGAAGTGAGCTCGTGGAAGTGCGTGGCGAACAGACACGGCGCTTTGACTTCGGTCACGATGTGTTCCGAGATGGCCCACGCCAAACCGAAGCCGTCGTAGGTCGAGGTCCCCCGGCCGAGCTCGTCGATGATGATCAGCGACCGGGGCGTGGCGGCTTTTAAAATAGCCGCGGTTTCAAGCATCTCAGCCATGAAGGTTGAGATCCCCCGCAGCTGGCAATCCCCGGCGCCGACTCGCGCGAATATCGCGTCCCGGATGGCGATTTTGGCGCTGTCGCACGGCACGAACGACCCAACCTGCGCCATCAACACGCACACCCCGACTTGGCGAATAAACGTGGACTTGCCCCCCATGTTCGGCCCGGTGATGATTTGGAACCAGCTCTTGGTTTTTTCAAGCGAGCACGTGTTGGGAATGAACGTAGCGCCGTCCTGCGCCTCAACGTTCGGGTGCCGGGAGTTTGTCAGGATGATTGCTCCGTTATCGTCACCGTCATCGCCGGATGAAGATACAATCTCAGGCCTCACAAACGGAATCGGCGCGGACACGGCGACTTCCGCGAAGGACGCTAGGACGTCGATCTCGGCGCAAATCGACGACGCTTGAAGAAACACGTCGCTGAACGACGCCGCAACGTCCACCACCCGGTCCACCAGGTGTTTCTGTTGCTGCTCGTACGACTTGTCAAGGTCCACCCGTTTCTGAGACAGCGCGCGCAACTTCTTGCACGTGAACTTGGTGCCGTCCTTCTTGGCTTCCAAGATCTGGTAAGCGGCGGCGAGTCGCTTGCGCGCTTTGGTTTCGTCCTTCTTCGTGAGTCGCAAAAACCACCCGTGCATGTTGTTGTGCTCCAGCTTCAGCTCCTTGTCCGGGGACATTTTCAAATCCTCAGCAGCTTCCTTGAACGCGGACTGAATCTCTGTCTCAGCGGTGTCCTTCAGGGCTTGAAGCGCCCCCAACTCGGCGTCGTACGCCGCGCAGATGACGTACTCGTCTGGGATTTTCGCCAAATCCACCGCGGATTCCAACAGCGACTCGAACCTTCCGAGGTGTTCCGCGTCGTGCAGCTTTTGCAGGGTCACGGCGTACTTCGTCCGGATGGCCTCGCCGTGCGTACCTGTTAACCGTTCCAACGCCTCCACGATGTACGGCAGCGCCGCGCTGGCTTGGTACAGACGACACAAATCCATCAGGCTCGCTTTTCGCCGTTCCAGTTTCCGCACCACGCGCTCGATATCGGGAAGCGCCCGTAGATGCGCGCCCCGCAGCGTGTCCCGGACCTCCGGGTCGTTCACGAACGCCTCGACGCAGTCGTGTCTTCCCGTGATTTCCTTGCCGTCCACAAGCGGCTGCTTCAGCCAGCGCAGCAAAAGGCGGCGGCCCATGGGCGAGCGGCACTTGTTTAAAAGGCCGTACAGCGAAAAGCCGGCAGCGGCGCTTCCCTCCGCCGGCGCCGCGTTCGCGGAGGCGGCGGATGACCGCTCAGGTAACACGTTCAGGGCTCGTAAAGCACTTGAGTCCAGGCGCATGTACCGCCCGGTGTCGTGCATCACCAAACAACACCGCCCGTGGTTCGCGGGGTCGCTTATGAGTTCCGAAAACTTCAAAGCGGCGGCGAGCGCGGCTGCGGCGTTTTTTTTCTCCAGCAACGCCCGGTGTCTTTCCACCCCGGCTGCGCCGGCGCTGACCGCGGCGCCGACGTCGGGAACGGCTTGCGGTTTTGTCGCATCGCTGTCATCCCTTTTGCTCAGCAGCCTGGCCAGGTCATCTTCAACGTCACGCGAGTCGAAATCGGTCGCCTTGCGTTCCGTGGCGAGCGCGCCGCACCGGGTCACGACGTCCCGTAACCTGCGGCCATCCGGCGTGGTCGTCGGTTCAACCGGCAACACGCACTCCTTCGCCCCGAGCTGGCAAAGCACCGCCTCCAACGTACAGAACTGCTCGTCATCCACGAACTCGCACGCGCCGAGTTCGCGTGTCGTGGGGTTGACATACGCAACACCCACCACGCGCTGCTCTTGTTTGAAAACAACGCGCACCGCCGCGACGATTGGCGTGTCGCCCATCTCGTTGCCGCCGCGGAACAAATCATCTTCAAACGCGCCCAACTTCCCGGGCGATGCTTGCTTTTGCAGTTGCCAGCCTTGCCTCGGGATTTCTTCGTAAAGCTCCACGCATCGCTGTTCCGCACCGTCCACAAGCAGGTTTCGTAGAACTTCCACGAACAGTGTTTTGTTCAGCGTCACGCCCGGCAACGCGGAGTCGCCGTGCCCGAGAAATTTAACAACCGTCGTGGTTTTGTAAAACGCGCGCGCCACGAACGCGGCGTCGTCGCCGTGTACGCTGAAAAAACCCGACCGGTTGAACACGCGCAGCGTTTTCGGGTCAACAGGCAGACCGCGGAAGTAGTTGATGAAGCCTTTCTTGTCGAACTCTGTGGGCGTGACGTGGGGAGGGGGTCAGATCTGGTGAGCGCATGGTTCACCTTTTTTTTTGAAATCGAGATCGGGTGGCGTTGCGAGATGTGCGAGACGTGCGGAACGAAACGTAGTGCCCGAACGTACCGTTAAGCTCCAGGTCGTGGAGTTGCGGTTCGGTACCGTTCGCCATCTCGGCCAGGGACCAACCGCGGTGCTGTCCTGCGCGCGGCGGAGTGGATCTGCAAACAGCTGGATTTTGAAAGTTTGTTGGCTTGTCACTCGATACCTAAAGTTTCGAGTGACGAGGCGAAAATAACGAATGGACGTGGGGGCGGGGTGCTTCAGTGCTCGCGGCGCTTCCCGCGGTCTTGTCGCGGGGACGTGCGTCGCACGCTGCCCGGCTTCTCCGCGTCTCGCCGCCGCCCCGGAGGCGTGTTCTCCCCGGCTTTTGCGAGACGCGCGATGGCGACGTCACAACGCGAAAACTTGAGCGAAGAAAATCTTCTTCTCCTCGACCGAAATGTCGACGAGGAATGTGCCACCTGAGATGTGGCGTCGGAGGACCCGGAGTCTTCCTCCGGCGCCCTTCCGACCCGCACGCGACACTCGCCCGACGTGGGCGTGTGGACCAGCTTGCTCACGGTGGTGATCTCCATCCCCGCCCTGGTGGGCAGCTGATGCTGGCCTTTGTTGCTCGCGGGGATATTCGGCGCAGTCGCGTCGGAAGCCTCAAAGCAACTCGCGCACGCCGTTTCCTTCGGCGTGACCCTGGCGATGATGACCAACCTGGCGCAGATGGTGTACTGGAAGAGCCTGGCTCGCAAAGGCAGCCGGGTACACAAACACGGCCCGACCGTGCTGGTGTTAGCCGCGGTGCCCCTGACCATGCTGGATTTAACAAGACACGTGCTGCAGGACGGCGGCATGTGGAACGCGCACATGTACCGCCCGGGGTGCCCGCACGCGGACGCGCGGTGCTTGAACGCCCTAGGCGTGACGTGCGCGCTCGCCACGTACGTAGGCTTCGCAGCGCTCATCACAGGCGTGCTTTGGTCCGCGAACATGTTCGCGAAACTGCGGGACAGGTTCAAGCGAGCGCGTTTGCGAGTGTAGTGTAAAAAGAAAAAACGAAGACGACCCGACATACCTCCGTCGCGAAGTGAAGTGACGCGCGCCGCGTAAAGGCTCCGGAAATGGAACCCGCGGCGCGTCGATTTAAATCGCACGACGGAAGGTGTTCGGTGGTATGTCCGGTAGGTAACGGTGGTAGCCGTGACGGCGCCGACGCTTGTAAAAAACTGGTTTGAATTTTCAAGTAAACAAAAGTCTCTCGTCTCTGGTTACGTCACCCCAGCTCAGAACCCGCGCAGTCGCGCGAGAGGCATGGCGTACTTTTCGTCGAAAACGCACTGCGCGACGTTGATCAGCTGTTTCGTAGGGTGGCCGCGTAGCTTCAGATCTCCATATACATGCTCCTTCAAGTGGCCGTCCAAAAGCAACACCACGAGCAGAATGTCGCCGGGGCCTTCCGGTTTCGAAGTGGGACGAGCTGAATTTTTGCTCACTAGTCCGTGGTGATCCCTCGCGTACTTCGCTGAAAACTCCAGCTGGCCACTGAAATACGCCCCGGCAGCGTTACTGCGTCTACACGCAGGGCGAAAGCCTTCGAGAATAATCTTCTCAGCGTTCTCCGCGCTCGTGCCGTGGTACCCGAAAAGCACGCGCGGGTCAGACTTTGAGGCGCCGTGCTTCTTGGCGAGCTCCAGGAATTTGCGCAACTGCGCACACTGGAGGTCCCACATGTTTTTACGGATTACGAAAGTAGGCGGCTCCTTGCCTAGTTTCTTGTGGTGCTTGGCG
>Ga0115004_10002813_pt1 | contig 14282 bp, 11 predicted proteins | sample ArcticOcean_MG_C_10_FD_88737 | JGI IMG/M metagenome (GOLD analysis project Ga0115004, IMG submission 88737) | Marine microbial communities from western Arctic Ocean - ArcticOcean_MG_CB11_90 | ecosystem: Environmental > Aquatic > Marine > Oceanic | place: Arctic Ocean: Canada Basin | collected...
AAGGAGAAAAGGAAAAAAGGAAAAAAGGAAAAAAGAAGAAAAGAAGAAAAGAAGAAAAAGAAGAAAAAGAAGAAATTGAGTTCCAACTCCGTCTCAGTAACTCATTGCTGATGCAGCCCTGCACCACATCAACTGCCCAGTTCATCAACAGGCTTGCTCTGTATTTGCTAAAAATACTGTTAGTCACACCCCGCAATGCTGAAGCAGTATCTATAACCCCATCAATTGCCAGTTATCGGTCATAACCTTGCCAAGCAATTTTCGTTGAAATGCAAAAGGGTCGTGCAAAATACTGGGCGCCTCGTTGATAGCCACCGTACGACGGAATTCAGTATCGTATTCAGGCCAGGCACAAGCTGCGCTACTCGGGTCCCCTGTCTTGGCAAAGTTCACCCATGAGCGACGCACAAAGTCAGCAGTCTGCTCTATAGCCGTTGAATCCAAATCAGCGGTCTGAGCATTACCGTTGCTAAACATCATTAGGTCTAGTCCGTGAGGAACACGGTCTAGGGCATGCGCATTACGGCCTAACCCAGACATCAAATCATAACGGAACGTATAAGTACGCCCAGAGCTGCGCAGAGCATGGCCCTCAGCAATACGCATATTGGCTGCACCAGAGCTTAAATCATCGACAATGAACTGATCTATGGCACTTTTATCTAGGTCTGGGTGGAAACTACGGTATGCCGTTACAAGGTCCGTCCAAGATGCGCCAGTTAAGGCCAGTACTCGCTCCACACGAGCAAAAAATGGACTGCTTTTTACATTTCCGGAAAGCGTCATAAACGGTGCCCGTTCATCTGTACAGGTTCCCAATAAGTAGTCTAATTGTAAGCCGAACCCAGAATGGGCGGCGTCTGCTGGGTGCACTGGCATAGCTTCACTGAGGACGGGCAAATAGGCTTGAGGCTGGCCCAGGCCCAATGCATCTATGTCTTTATCCAAGCCCGCGAAATCAGCCCACGGCTTGTCCTTCAGGGCGCTTAAATCGCCAGCCTTCACACCGACGCGTTGCAGGACGTAGCGTGCAATTTCTTTGGCACTCTCCGGGCGCTGAGCGCCATGACTGGCGTTTTGCGGGATAACCTTATGCACGAGACCTACAGATGCTGGGCTGGCCACTACGGCTTGCACTACAGCACCTCCAGCGGATTGCCCAAACAAAGTCACATTATTGGCATCGCCGCCAAATTGGTGGATATTTTCCTGCACCCAGCGCAGCACTTCGATCTGATCGAGTACGCCAAGGTTACCTGGGCCAATGCCATCACCCATCAATTCTTCTAAATATAAAAAACCTTCAGCGCCTAAGCGTCGATTACAGGTCACCAGCACCACACCATTAACAGCAAAGTGGCTGCCATCGTAAACCGGCAAAGAGCCAGACCCCGTACTTTGATCACCAGCATGAGCCCAAACCATTACCGGTAGACCACCTGCTGACGGATCTGGGGTCCACACATTAAGGTTGAGGCAGTCTTTGCCTACCTTAGGAGTGCCCGGTTGCACCAGCCCAAGCTGCGGACACGCAAAGCCATAACTATCGGCTGGAAAAATGCCCTGCCAAGGCGCTCTTGCAGCGGGCGCGCGAAAACGATTTTCAGCAAAAGGAGTTTCGGCATAGGGAATACCCAGAAAACGGTGCACGCCATCAACAACTTGGCCCTGAACTTGGCCGGACTGTAGGGACAAAACTGGACTGGGGCGAACGGCCGCCCCATCACTACAACCTGCTAGTCCAGTAACCACCGAGGCACTTAAAACTAACCCGCCAGCCCGCAAAAACTCTCGCCTGAGCATCCTTGAATATCCTATAAAGTGGTACGCCGAATTATGCTGTGCGTTATGACGCTTTGACCTCATCTGCAACGATAACATTGCGCCAAAGTGGGCTGAACGAGGTCACCACCAACAAGACGGTGACCATACCGAGCCCAGAAAAAATAATCGCTTGTTGAGGACCATACAAATCTGACAGGTAGCCGTTGACCAGTGCTCCAAATGGACCCGCGCCCATAAAGGAAAATGCATAAAAGCTCATTACCCGTCCACGTTGATTGGGTGGCGCCAACTGCTGTAACAGAGTCCGCGACATAGGCATTGCCAACCCACCACAAATACCCCACACAAAAACGAGACCAGTAAAAACTATTTGATTGGAGACAAACCCTGCACTCATCAACACCAGCGAACCAATACCTTGCGCTAAGATCAGAGCGCGACCAGCACGAGAAACGTAGCCAATCCGTAACAGCACTAGGATGGTGAGTACTAAACCTAGCGAGTTCAATGCATTGAGGGCTGCAAGGTCAGCTGAGGAACCGGCAAATACTTCCCGTATTGCTAACGGAAAGGCAACGATAAAACTGCCCATAAAGAAGAAGCCCATGGCGATGTTCTGAACCAACACGGCCCGCATTACTGGGTTGCCCAGCACCGTGGAGGCGCCCTCCCACAACCCATTGAGTACTGTCTCGCGATCCTTTTTTGCCACCACCACCGGGCGACCAATCTCACCCAGTTTAAAGAACCCCCAAGTACCCAAGAGCAAGATAACCGACTGAAAAATAAGGATATATATGGGACCAACTGTGTCAGCAAAGCCAGCCAAGGTATAACCTAAAATTTGAAAACCGAACTGACAAAGGCTAGTAAGCATGACCATGCGCTGAACATTTTGCCCAGCGACTAAGTTCAATAACCCGTCCCTTGCCGGGGTCAAAAATGCTTGAGCTACACCCATTAGCAAGGCGTAAACAATCATCACAGGATAAGATAACGCATCGAACAGCAGCGCGCAGATCAGCAACAGCGGCAGAACTGCAGCAAACAACTGAGACCATATGGCCTGACGTTTCTGCCCTACGCGGTCGGCTAAAACACCGGCGATAAGAATCAGAAACAGCCCCGGCAATAACACCGACATCTGGGCAAAGCCAACCCGCTCCGCGCTCTCGCGTAAAACAATAGTTACCAGCCATGCAAACAGCACAGACTGCATACCAAAAGCGGCATACCAGGATGAGATCGCCAACAAGTAGCCGTTTCTAGATTTAATAACATCACCTTTTTGCAACGAAAAATGGAACAGCCGAACTGGCTTACTCACCCACCTGTTCGGGTGCAAATAAAGCAAGCAAACAGCGCATTAATCAAACTAATTTCCTGGCATTCATATAGACGCCAGGTTGAGCATATAGATAACTAGGAGGCGCTAAGTACAAACCCTTCATAGTCGTTGGCCGCCACTCTATCGCAGGTTTCTCGATAGGTTCCTACTCCACCTACATAAGGCATAAATATTCGCGGTTTGCCCGGAATGTTCGCACCCAAATACCAGGAGTTACAGGACGCAGCGGTAAACATTGTGCCCTCCGCGACTTCGTTCACATGAGCGATCCATTTATCTTCAGCGTCTAATGTTGGCTCTATGGTGAGCAACTCGGACTTATCCATGTAAGCAATACAATCACCGATCCAATCTACATGCTGCTCAATTGAGACAATCATATTACTTAACACCGACGGGGAACCCGGACCGGTGATTGTGAAAAGATTGGGGAAGCCGCTGGCCTGTAAACCTAAATAAGTTCGGGGGCCTGCATCCCAATGTTCAGTCAGCGCGGTATTGTTTCTGCCGCGAATATCGATCTTACCCAACGCTCCGGTCATTGCATCGAAACCGGTAGCATAAACCAGTACATCAAATGCAAAATCGCCCTGACCTGTTTTAACACCGTTGGCTTGAATGTGTTCAATGCCACCTTTGCGCAGGTCAACCAACGTCACATTGTCGCGATTAAAAGTAGCGTAATAATCGGTATCAATGACTGGTCGTTTACAGCCCATAGGGTAGTCTCGTGGCATCAGCGACTCGGCCGTGGCATCGTCATTGATTACGCGTTTAATTTGTTGGCGATACATATCGCAGGCCAACTCGTTGGCCTCTGGATCAATGGATACATCGGCGAACCGGCGAATAGCAACGAAACCTTCTTCTTCCACCAACGCCGTACGCTGGGCTTGTGTAGTGGCCAAAATCTCGTCCGTTGGCTCAACATTTTCAGCGCCACCAAAGCCAAAACCGTAACCAATAATGCCTACTTGAGAGGCCCGTTGTTCATCACGGATCTCAGCATAATTTTTCTTTGCCTCCATCTGAAAATCTTCACTCAGCGGTCCATTGTGGGCGGGCATCGTATAGTTCGGTGTGCGCTGAAACACGGTTAAGTGCTTGGCTTGCTCTGCAATCACCGGAATAGATTGAATACCCGATGAACCGGTACCAATGATACCCACAGACAACCCGGAAAAATCCACACCTTCTTTGGGCCAGTTACCAGTGTGATAAATGGGGCCAGCAAAATCTTCAGCACCCGCAATAGTTGGCGTATTTGGCACAGACAAACAGCCCGTTGCCATAATGCAAAATCGTGCACTGTAATGATCCCCTGTTTGGGTACCGACTTCCCAACGCTTGCTATCTTCTGCAAATATGGCACTGGCTACTTGCGTATCAAATTGAATATCTGAACGTAGATCAAAGCGCTGGGCCACGTGATTGGCGTACTGCAAAATTTCTGGCTGAGCAGCCATGATCTCGCTCCAGTTCCACTCTTGTTGCAGCTCTTCAGAGAAACTATAGGAATATTCCATGCTCGGCACATCACAGCGTGCACCAGGGTAGCGGTTCCAATACCAAGTGCCGCCTACATCGCTGCCAGCTTCTAACACTTGCACACTCAAACCCAGTTGGCGCAAACGATGCAACATGTACATCCCTGAAAAACCAGCTCCAACCACAACCACATCTACCTGCGTAGGCTTAATTCGACTGTTCAACTTCATCCCCTTGTTCTAGCTATATCTACCAACACGCAACAGCGTATCCTCTCTCCAGCTCAATGTCCCAATATAGAAACCGGATCATTGACGTTTAAACAGGCTGACAGTTTACGGGGACCCTTTAGTGGTTACTAGCGCCAGAAAATCTAAGGCGCTAACAGCTAACGCGAGGCCGCGGCAACATGCGCTGCGCTCAGCGACTAGTTGTCTTCTGCCGCTGCCCGAATATAGGCCCTACGCTCAACTGTTATTGGGTGAGAAGACAGCAACTCGAGCAAGCTTCTCGAAAAAATGCTTTCTGCCGCTTTTTCGCCAAATTCGTTTTCTTGGCTTTTCGCCAGGTCCCGAGCATCCTCTGCATTTTCAGCGTTCGCATCTTGCTCATTCAGTAGGTCAGGGTTCTTGGATTCGACGCCGTCTAAGCCGACAGAACTTGCAAGGTCATCTTCGTGAGAGAAACTGTGACTGGCTTCTATTTGATCCAAAATTGAGATCAATTTCAGGGGTGATATGCCCAGAGACTTAAGCTCGGCGATGGCAAACTTGTCCGCTTCGCGCTCATGTTCCCGCGAGTACGCGGCTTGGCCAAGCGTCAGCGGCAGCGCCAGCAGCAATTCGCCAACCCCACCTATGTCTCCGGTAATCATGGTTAAAATCACCGCCCATGCCACGCTCTGCAAAATTGAGCGCTCCACATGCAATAACTTGGCATGACCTAACTCGTGGAAGTACACGGCCAATAACTCTTCGTCATCACTCGTGAGTTGTACTAGGTCGTCGGTGAACACCACCGTAGATTTACTCAAGGTAAAGGCGTTTGCACCCACACGTTGAGCATGACGAAAAAATAACTGCTCCACTTCTCCACGGGCAAGAAAATATTCACTCAACTGAGCTTGGCGTTCTGCAGACAACGCAGATTCATCGAGCACCAGATCCAACTTCTCGAGGGTCGACGAGGCAAGTCGTGCACTAATGCCTTCTGGTAAAATATAGGCGGTAGCTTCAGCCAGTTTGGGCACGCCGTAAATACCAAAGCCAAGAATAAATATAAGCGTGCCAATGGTTGCGGCAATAATTACGCCTACACGTTTTTCTAGACTGGCTACCCAGTCCATCATCGACCTGTTATCTAACCTCTTAACCAGTTGGTCTAACTCAATGGTGGCATCCGCAGCAAAAAAACCGGTTTCTTGCCAAGTTATTTTACGCGGCATACCGCCCAGAGAAGGTTCAATTTTTAGTCTACTCAGCTGTATATGAATGCGCTGCTCGTCATAGACCAGTGTCGCCTGAAGGTTATTCAAGACTTCAATTGTCGCCACATAGCCACGACTACTAACACCGTCATAATAGGTGCCGGTAAGCAATGTCATATACCTATACCGAGATCAAATGCTTCACCAATTTCTTCGCCCAGAGGATTACTCTCTGCCCCTGACTTGGCAACGAAAGAATCTAAATCAATGGCATCTATCCAAAGGTTATCTTGCAAGTATTGAGTCATTCGCACTTGCGCCCAAGGGTAATAGAAACCTAGGGTTACCAGCAGCAAAAGAGCATTGCTTACGACTATGCGGCCCAAACCGGCAATTGAAACACTCGTGCCCAAACGATTGTCAGAAATCTCAATATTATTATAAACGGTATGAAAGTACCGAGCCTGATACACAACGAAAATCATGATGTAAAAAACGAAATAACCCAAGCCAATAAGTAGGCCAGCAAACACGTCTAACGCGCCCAAGCCAAATTCGCCACCTGCATCAAACCCATTAAAACCAAGTAAAGAAGATAACGAGAACAGTGCCATACCGCCGATTGCAGAAAAACCAAATACTGCCAATGCCACCATGTAAAAGTCAGTCGGAACGGTTGTGGTCGTGCTCGTAGATGCGCCAAAACGATAGTTGGAGAGCAAAAATTGGTTTTGTTTGTACCACGCATACGGCATACCAAAACCTAATGTGACAACACCAAACAGCGGCCATAGTAGATAGGCCTTTGCTGCGCCAACCCAATCACCGTCAAAGCCAAATCGAATACCCCGCCAACTACTCATTTGCGCATTAAAGCCTAGAGCTCGATAAATGATCCAAGGTAAGGCAGCAAAAAATAGCAAGGTGATTAAACCGGCGAAAGCCGGTGGCGCAAAAGAAACCAGCCCTTGATAAAACAACAAAAGGACAATAGCGATGATGCGGCCGCGCAAAATTGCTAGGGGATCACCTAAGTAATCAAAGCGGTCGCCAGCTAACTCCGTATTGCCATAAAAGTAACGCTTGGTACGCACTTTGGCCCAAGCGGAATAAATACCTAAGGTCAAAATAGTCAGGACAATATTGACGATCCAAATACGAAAAAACTCTCCGCCATCGCCATGAAATTTGAAAGGGATCCGCACAGCTTCTTGAGTCGGCAAACTTGTAGCCGAAGGCGGCACAACGCCATCCACTCGCCCGCCCGATAAATATTCAGTCATGATCCACTCTTCCTATAATTCCCTGTAAACATTACTCCACACAGGAAGTAAGCACTAACAAAACTCAACCACTTGAAAGGCTCTATTTTTGCGAGCCTGTATTTTCTGAGCACTATCATTTCTCCAGAATATAGTCTCCAAATACTGCATTCTCTAAGAGCCATTTTTGCTCAATCACTTAACTATTGGAGACAATATAGCACTTCAGCATTTGAGCAACTTAGCGCAATGTAGTCATTAGGTACGATACTTTTAAAAAGATTAACTGAGAATTCCACAGAGGTCGGTAAACATGAACCTGAAAAAAATGATAAAAGCCGCAGCGTTTGCCACGGTTACATTGGTCATTGGCATAGCAGTAATCGTTGTGATTAAAACGCTCAATCATACGCCACCGTCTTTTAGTGACGTTGCCCGGGCAAATATACAACTTGATGAGGCGCAGCTTGCGGCTAATCTCGCCGCGGCAATACGCTTCAAAACTGTTTCCTTTCAAGCATCAGAAGGTAAAGAAAACCAAGAGTTCAGCAACCTAATAAACTGGATCATCGCCACCTACCCGAAACTAAACCAAGCCTTGGAGCTTAAGTTGGTGAACCAGTCAATGCTCTACAAATGGCAAGGCGCAAATGCAGCATTGAAGCCCATCTTAATCACTGGCCACTACGACGTTGTTCCGGTCATTCCAGGCTCCGAGGCAAAATGGCAGCAGCCACCCTTCTCAGGCAACATAATCGACGGCGTTATCTGGGGCCGAGGCGCACTGGATGACAAAAGTGGCGTAGTCGGCATCTTGCAAGCTGTCACCTACTTACTAGAACAAGGTTTTCAGCCTCAGCGCTCGGTTTACTTGAGTTTTGGTCACGATGAAGAAATTGGTGGCCGCAATGGTGCTGGCGCCATAACCGCATTACTTAGAGAGCAAGGCGTTCAGTTAGCCTGGTCTCTGGACGAGGGCTCATTTGTTTTCGACGGCATTTTCCCCGGGCTAGAAACTTTAATGGCTTCGATCAATGTTGCCGAAAAAGGCAGTACCACTTTAGACATTGTGGCCACCGCACCAGGCGGTCACTCCTCAATGCCGCCACAGAAAAATGCGGTCAGCGATCTGGCAGAAGCCATCACAAAACTGCAAGACAACGCGGTACCGGGTGGACTGAGTGGCTTGAGCACTGTGATGTTCGACAATGTAAGCCGCTATATGCCTTTCACTATGCGCGGACTGTTTGCAAACCAATGGTTATTCGGTCCAGTGATTGATCGCCAACTGAGTGCATCAGCCACCACCAATGCCATGCTGCGCACGACCACGGCACCGACCATGTTGTCGGCTAGCGTGAAAACCAATGTTCTGCCCATAGAGGCCATCGCCACCGTTAACTTTAGAATTCACCCCAGAGATAATGTGCAGAGTATTGAAGATTACGTGACTGCGCTTGTCGCTAGCGACACTATCAGCGTGCGCGCAAGAGGTGGTATCAATGCCTCAGCAGTATCGGACTGGCGTGCTAAGGGCTACACGGACATCGCTCAGAGCATGCGCGAGGTTTACGGAGACATTGCTGTAGCACCGGGATTAATGATTGCTGGGTCTGATAGTAAGCATTATGGGCAGGTGGCAGATGACGCTTACCGCTTTAATCCTTTCGTTTTAGCAGCAGAAGATCTCACCGGCTTTCACGGTACCAATGAAAAAATATCTGTGGCGAACTTTGCCCAAGGTGTCCGGGGCTATATTCAAATCATTCGCAACGGTAGCGAAGAGTGATCGGCAGTGAAGGTTACTTCCAGCGCAAGTGAGGGCAAGCGCCGCATTTGAGCGGAGAGAAATACGCAACCAGAAATGAAAAAGCCCTCTAAGACATAAGTCTTAGAGGGCTTCTCAATATGGCGTCCCCAAGGGGAGTCGAACCCCTGTTGCCGGGATGAAAACCCGGAGTCCTAGGCCTCTAGACGATGGGGACTGGTCTTCTTCGAATACTGCGCATTTCTGCATTCCGGAGAAGGCGCGAATTCTATGAACCAGACTCGCGCACGTCAAGTAATCGCTGTATCTATTTTGCATGAAGCGGCAATTAAGGCACCTTTTTTTTAAAAACGAATGCCCAAACCCAAAGTATAGGTGGTATCTGCTTTTTCATTTCCGAGAATGGGGTCGGTTTCGTAGTCGAGATCCACACGAAAAGCGGTATCAATTCGATGGTTTAGCGCATAACGCAGACCTGTAGAGCTAGACAAAACTTGACCACGATCGCCTTCTGGAATAATCAGCAAACTCTGACGGTGGAATAGCTCAATACGTTTGGCCAGGAAATAGCGATTATAATCTACACCCCACCTGATCGCTGGGCTCACCTCACCATCGCCGGCTAGCTGCTCTTGCACCGCACTGAGGCCCAGTTCCGTAGACAGCGCGCCAAAACTATTATCAGTAAATTGATAACCCGCACCAATGCCCGCACTAATGCGCTGATCTACATCTTTTATCGGGTCACTAAAATATTCTACATTGGCGGCACTAAACCATTGATCGGATAAAAACAGTTTAAAACCATAGTCAAAATCTAACTGATCTTTGGTCTTAAGACCTTCGCTGTCTTCAGTGTTGACGAGCAAGGTAATCTGATGTGCTGTATTGCCTTGCTTATAATTTGACTCAACCAAGGCGTTATAACTTTCCGCCGTTGAGTTACCTGACGACAGAGCCAATGCCAGATCCACACGCGAATTCCACTCGCGCGCGAGAGAAGTAACCGCTAACTTACTTTGACTTGCAACGAGTAGATTTTCGACTTGAATAAGGATTTCGCCTTCTTTGGCAACCACCACCTGATTACCATCAATGACCGCTAGACGACCAATTACGCGCAGGCCCGACAATCGTAGGTTGAAGTTATCGGCCGTTTCTATCGCTCGAACCGCAGCCATGTCGATGATCACATCACCGGCATAGGTAGTGGATAGAACCAATCGACCACCAGCAATGCTGTCCACTTTACCCGTTAACGCATCGCCGTTTTCAACCACCACGGTGTCGCCATGCGCAATACTGTGAAAAATTATGTTGGCCAAAAGCACAAGGAGGTAGCGATTCATTTAATTATTCCTGCTGCCGGCTGTTAACACCGATTTTTAGTTTAGGGGTTTCGGTTTAGGGCTTTTGGTTTAGGGCTTTTGGTCTAGAATTTTTGATTTGGAGTTTCGGCTCACTTTACTTACTTTTAAACTCCTACGTTCTCAACCGCCTAGCGCTTTCGCAGAGCGCTCTAATTGACGCCGTTTGGGCTTTTCAAGCAATTTGCCGCTGTTCCAAGCGGCTTGTATTTAATGCAAGCAGCTTGCTTCTGAAGCGAGCCGTTAGTGTCTCTTGCAAGCTAGTTTGATTTTTTTTCTAGCAGCTTTTGCCCCACCCAGTGCCTAGCAAAATGCGACGCTGTGCGACCGCTGCGCACGCCTCGGGCTAACGCCCAACGCAACGCGTCTTGACGAAAGGTTGCGCGCTGAAATTCTTCCTTATCAATTTGACTAGGATCGTAGTCGGCCACCAATCTATGTACCCAAACTTCTGCCATATCCAAATAGGCTTCTTGGCGAAAAGGATAGAATGACAGCCACAAGCCGAATCTGTCCGACAATGAAATTTTTTCTTCAACAGCTTCACCGTGATGTAACTCTCCATCAACCAAACCGCTTTTGTTGTTGTCGCTGCCCCGCTCTGGCAGTAGATGGCGTCTATTCGAAGTGGCGTAAAAAATCACATTGGCGGCGCCCTTAAATACCGAGCCTTCCAAGGCACTTTTGAGGATCTTGTAGGAGGCATCGTCTTCTTCAAAGGACAAGTCATCACAGAAGACAATAAATCGATAAGGCTCGGTGCTGAGCCGCGCAACTATTTCCGATAACTCCTGCAGCTCGTCTTTGCGCAGTTCCACCAAGCGCAGGCCGTCTTTGGCATATTCTTGTAACAAGCCATGAATCAGCGATGACTTACCCGCACCACGGGCGCCCCAAAGCAGCGCATTATTGGCTGGGAGACCGGCAACAAACTGGACAGTATTGAGCTGCAATGACTGCTTTTGCGCATCAATATGCAACAAATCATCCAAAGCTTGGGTCTGGGTTTGAGGAAACCCAACAAAATCCGACTGCCAACGTCCTCGCTGCCATACAGCCGCAGTACTTACCGTCCAATCAATAGTCGGCATGACCGGTAATATTTGTAAAATGCGGCGCAATACATCCTGCATTAACTCTTTCCCGGCAGCTTGTTCGGTGGAGGTATTCACACCCTTCCCCTTAGTTAGTTGGTATTGACTGATATTCGTCGGTATTGGCTAATTGGTTTTGCTCGACCGCTTATTGACTACGAAAGCTTCAAACTGACTAGCCACCACCAATGGGCACAACATTGCTAGCCGCCTTGTGATACAACATCGCGGTGCCATCTGGCTCTTCTAGGCTCAAAACACCCGCACGAAAAAAGTTCACCTTATAGCTACGCTGACCCGTCTGAGTCGACAAAACCAAAGAGTTGCCTGAGAAATGCCAATTGCCAGCACGCACTTGTTGCGCGTCGTCTTCCATTCGCAGCGTAAATTTGCCCTCACTGAGCCCACCTTCAAGCTGTAAGAAACCATCATGGGTTTGCATAACCCACCGCCCAGGCAGGTCTAGTGTGGTCAACCATTGCTGTTTTGCGCGCTTATTCGAGCGCACATAAAAGATGACAATTAGTGCAACTAGGATGGTTAAGATAAGAGGCATAAGCAATTTTTCAATTTTTTAACAAGGTTCAGGCTGCCCACAAAGCACAAAGCCACTGAATCATTGCCTTCGCAAGTAAACCCTCTGGCATGGTGGAGGCAATAAACCTAAGTTTGCCATAGGCCCGAACATAAGCGAACATCAATAGTCGCCTTTATACCTCTATGGGGTTGGTGACCTCTAGTAATAACTAGCAAGAACAAGCCGGTGCTAATTTATTTGCGACAATTTTCGCTTGCAGAGACCTGTAAAGTTTATTGGCCGCCGCACTAGAAAACAAAAAACCATGCCAGCTAGGGCATATTTTGCCCGGGGTGCTAGCGCACCCTAATCAGCAAAAGCCTAGCTGGCTCTTTTATCAGGGGAATCAAATGTCTGACGTATCCGCAACCGCACCCGCGGTAAAACCAGCCGCAACTATCTTGCTACTCAGACAGGGTGCCAGCGACATGGAAGTTTTCATGGTGGTACGCAACCACCAAATTGACTTTGCCTCCGGGGCATTGGTCTTTCCCGGCGGCAAGGCAGACCCGCAAGATTTTGCTGAAGATTTGATCCCCTATTTAGAAGGTGCAAATACCGACGCAGACATGCGTGCAGCCCAGGTTAGCGCCATCCGCGAAGCATTTGAAGAGTGCGGCATTTTGCTGGCCCGAGAAAAAGGCTCAAACAGCATGATCACTGGCCAAAGACTTGCTTCGCTGCAAGAATTTCGCGAGCCCATGAACAAAGGAGATGTTTCACTTATCGGCTTTTTGCAGGAACAAAACCTTGTTTTAGCCTGCGACGAGTTAACCCATTTTGCCCATTGGATTACACCGCCAATGATGCCCAAGCGCTTTGACACCCATTTTTACCTTGCGCTAGCGCCCGCCGATCACCTAGCCATACATGACGGTTACGAGTCTGTAGATTCCGTCTGGATTTCACCTGCCGATGCAGTGCAGGAAGAAGCGCAAGGCAAGCGCACAATTATTTTTCCAACCCTGCGTAATTTGGAAAAGCTGGCTACTTGGAACAGTCCTGAAGAAGCCATCAGCCAAACGGTGAGCAGCACTGTGATACCCGTATTGCCTTGGACAGAAAAACGCGAAGATGGTAATTATTTATGCATTCCCACTGAGGCAGGCTATGCCATCAGCGAAGAAAAAATGCCCGAACGCAAGGCTAAATAGTGAGCTAAAGCTCGAGGAAGCCAATTACGCAAAGTACGTTATGTCTTTGCCAATCAATTCAATCAGTATTAAACGGAGCGAACCATGACCAGTACATCCACTGACAACGAAACTGCATCAGTTAACGAAGATGACGCCATGCTGTACAGCGTAGAAGATCATGTTGCGACTATTACCTTTAACCGCCCTGAACAGCAGAACACTATTTCTGGCGCAATGCTGCATAAGTTCAGTGAACTACTGCTCGCTGCAGATCAGGACAATGACGTGCGCGCCATCATTGTCACTGGCAGCGGAAAATTCTTTTGCGCAGGGTTAGATTTACGCGGCAGCGATATTACCCAAAATCTAGCGGACAAAAAGCGCAGAAGTCCCACCACACTTGATCTGCGTAACACACCGCCAACGGTATTGCATAACATCGACACCCCCACAATAGCCGCACTCAATGGCTCGGCTGCAGGTTACGGCATGGACATGGCATTGGGCTGCGACATTAGAATAATGGCAGATACAGCAAAACTGGCGGCAGCATTCACTGCTCGCGGCGTAGTACCAGAATCTGGTGGCACTTGGATTTTGCCCAGACTCATCGGTTGGTCAAAAGCCAGTGAGATCATTTTTACCGGCAAAACTTTAGTCGCAGAAGAATGCAAAGAAATGGGCTTAGTCTCTCATGTGGTCAACAACAATGAAGTTGGTTCACGAGCGCTAGAAATGGCCAAACAAATTGCATCTATGGCACCATTGGCTGTGCAATCATCTAAACGCATGATGCGCATGAGCATGAACGAAACATTTAATGACCACGTTCACCACGTATTTTTACAGCTGCTGCCACTGTTCCAATCTGACGATTTCAAAGAAGGCATGGCATCGTTTATGGAAAAAAGAGACGCTGACTTTAGAGGCCAATAACGCAACTTAGTTAATCAAAAAAAAATCAATAAGGGGAAAGAAAATGACGAACGCAGACATCTTAGACGCAGCAAGAACGCCTCAAGGCATCGGCA
>Ga0115004_10002818_pt1 | contig 14272 bp, 14 predicted proteins | sample ArcticOcean_MG_C_10_FD_88737 | JGI IMG/M metagenome (GOLD analysis project Ga0115004, IMG submission 88737) | Marine microbial communities from western Arctic Ocean - ArcticOcean_MG_CB11_90 | ecosystem: Environmental > Aquatic > Marine > Oceanic | place: Arctic Ocean: Canada Basin | collected...
AGGCGCATCTCATTATTCCTGTGGGAAGGCTCCGCCCTGTTGTCTACGGGTTTCGATAAACGCCTCGATGTTGCTGGCAGCCGAAGCACCATGTTCAGGGTCTTTGAATTTGGCAAGGTTTTGAGTCCAGATGTCGGTCGCCCGCTGCGTAGACGTCTTAGCACCAGCTTCCGTCCACGCACCAAAATTCGTCAGGTCCGAGACGAGAGTCGCGTAAAACGCTGACTGATACCGACCTATTGCGCGAGAACCTTATTACGTATAAAATTTTCTAAAAGTGGAGGATACAACGGATGGATGATTCAAAAGTTGGAACGGAAGATTCCCGAGGTTATTGGGTCCCCAACGACCGCGTGAGTTATGGTCCCGTATTCGAATGGCCACCTCGACCGAAAGTCCTGTTTAAATGGTTTTTCGGCTTTCCCGGCTATTTCCTTCCTTGGAATGTGCTGTATGCCGTCGCCGCAGTTGGGATCTGGCTTTATCTGACGCCGCCACTGGACGCGTTTCAAACATTTTCTTTCGGTTGGGCGGGGCTGATTCTGCTTCGCAATTTGGTTCTTACGGTTGCTGTTTATGGCGCCTGGCATATGTGGCTTTACGTCTGGCGAAAGCAGGGTGCTGTGTTCAAATACAATCGGAAATGGCCGAGCGAAAAGTCCTCGGTTTTTCTCTTCAATAACCAGAACTATGATAACATTTTCTGGACGCTTGTCAGTGGCGTTCCAATTTGGACCGCCTACGAATTGCTGTTGCTCTGGGCCTACGCCAATGGCTACGCGCCGATGATCAACCCATCAGAACATCCGGTCGGCTTTGTCGCCTTATTCCTTTTAGTGCCGCTCGTACACGAGGTTGGGTTCTACTTTGCGCACCGCTTTTTGCACTGGCCACCGCTTTACCGCGTCGCGCACAAGCTGCACCACCGCAATGTCAATCCAGGGCCGTGGTCGGGGCTTTCGATGCACCCGATCGAGCACGTGATCTATTTCTCAACAATATTGTTGTTTTTTATCATCCCCTCGCATCCGATCCACATGATTAATCTTGCTTCGCGGTTGGGGCTGGCTCCGGCACAAGGTCATACCGGTTTCGACCGGGTGGTCGTCGGCGAGGAAACTGCGATGAACACGTCCTATTATGCGCATTATCTGCACCACAGGTATTTCGAAGTGAATTATTCTGACGGCATGGTGCCGCTGGATAAGTGGTTCGGGTCATTTCATGATGGATCTGCGGAAGCCGACGAGGCAATGAAGGCAAGGCGTCTGAGACGCGGCGTCTGAAATGGATCCACATTGGAGCCACGCGGAGACATCCGGTTGAACGAAGTTGTGGAAACGCTGCTTGACGTAAAGAATGTCGTCGGCGAAAGCATCATCTTCGATGATCGCCGCAATGCGTTGTTTTGGGTAGATATTATTGCATGTGAGATCCACACCCTGGATTTGAAGACAGCAGCTCATCGGGTCTGGAAGACACCAGAGATTTGTACGTCCATCGGCCTGCGCGCCGATGGTGGCTTTGTTGTCGGTCTAACAAAGAACATCACTCTGTGGGACCAAGGGCATACTTTCGATCTACTAGCCCAGGTCGAACCCAACTTGCCGGATAACCGGCTTAACGAGGGCGTCGTCGGCCCGGATGGCGCGTATTGGGTGGGCACGATGCAGAACAACATGCATCCTGACGGATCGCCGCGCGATATGACCGGCGCAACTGGCCATCTCTATCGCGTTGCCCCTGACGGATCCACGCTGAGGCTAAGCGATGACCCGTTCGGCATTTCCAATACCTTGGCTTGGACTACAGATAACAAGCTGCTAGTCGCCGACACTCTGGAAAACGAGATTTACAAGTATCAGTGGGAATCTGGCACCAACAGGTTATCTGGACGGCAGGTCCACTTCCCGGCATTTGATCGTGGATTACCCGATGGTTCGTGCCTAGATGCCGACGGCTACTTGTGGAACTGCCGCGTAGTCGGAGGAAACTGCGTGATCCGGATTGCTCCGGATGGTGCCGTCGACCGCGTCGTTGAATTGCCGTGTTCATGGCCGACCAGTTGCACTTTTGGGGGGCCAGACTATGCGATGCTTTATATCACCTCGGCTCGGTTCACTCAGTCAAACGAACATCTTGCCACCGTCCCATGGGAGGGCGGCGTATTTGCCATTGATGTCGGGATGCGTGGGCGACCGTCCAACCGGTTTGGCTAAGCGCTAAGCATTTAGGTTGGCCACTGCTTTGTGCATGACCTGTTTCTAGACAGCGATGCCTGTCCAATGATCGATGCAGATCGCACAAACGTTGACAAGCATGCTCAGCCCGTCAAGCACTTCGCACCCTTTAGGGCGCGCGGTTCGGATCGGATGAGTGTCCGGTGTGTTGTGGATACCATCTACTACCAGTATTCTGTCATGCAGCATCGCCAGGTTGATGTCGAGCTGTCCATCGACATCGGGGTAGAGACCGATCGAAGTCGTGTTGACCACAATGTCGCCTTCTGGCGGCAGCTTGAATCCCGCCGTCAAGGGTACATATTCTACGTGCGCGGGGGCCTTGGTATTGAGCAGCGTCACCAAATCTCTGCCGCGCTTGGCCAAGCGAGCCGATATGCTCGATGATCTCAATATTGTGTGGGATCGAACAATTGAACCCGGCCCATTCCATGGCCGAAGTGCCGTCAACAGAACGTTGGAGGTTTTCGGGCATGACCTCGCAATTGATATAACGCCAGTCCAGACCATGATGCTTAAACGCCGCCTCCATGATGGCCACCGTCGGGTTTTTCACCGCAGACATCGCAAAAGAGCCAACCAGTTCGCTGAGGAAAGTCTGAGTCATGGTGTGGTATCTTTATCTTGCTTGGTGGGCAGTGCAGTTAGGCTGCGCCAAGGGCCTGCAATGCCGTGTAACAGGCGCTGAGCGGATGGTAATCGGTCTTGGCAGGCGGACTTTTTAGGTCGTCGTATTTGCGTCCATGGAGATCTAGCACCCGGTACCAGCCGCCGTAGTCATGGTCGATTAGGTGGCGATGAGAATAGTCCCAGAAGGCGTCGTACCAGCTCCAGTATTCTGGGTCGCCGGTATGCGAGGCCAGCAAGGCAGCAGCTGCGATGGCCTCGGCCAGAACCCAATAATACCGATCAGTGTCTAGAATCGTCCCATCCGGGGCAAAGCTGTAGTGCATTCCGCCATTCTCAGAATCCCATGCCATATCGACTGCAATTTTAAACAAGGCTTGCGCGCGTTCAGTCATCCAGGGTTCCGGCCGCAGGCCGTGCAGAGTAACCAACAGCCTGGCCCATTCTACGAAATGACCAGAAAGATAGCCGTAGGGCCGAAACAGGTTTTTTGGATCGTCAATGTTATAGGTCCAGTCGACTTTCCAATCCGGTGTAAAATGCTCCCAGATCAGCCCATTTGTCTTGGATGCCAGATCGACACAAATCCGTCGGGCTAACAGGTAGGCCCGATCGAGATATCTTGCCTCGCCGGTCGCTTCATGGGCGGCTATCATAGCTTCGCACATGTGCATATTGGCATTCTGGCCGCGGTACGGGTCGATCGTAGACCAATCGTCTGGCGAAATTGCATCGACATAAAGCTGTGCGTCTGGCGACCAGAAATGCGACTCGAGCAGATCATAAAGTTCTGATATCATCGGCTCCGCTGTATCGATTGAGGCCTTGGCTGCCGTCGCTGCAGCGAGCAGTACGAAAGCATGCCCATAGGCGTACCGGGTGCCGTCCAATATGTTACGGCCACTCAACACCCAAGCATATCCACCGTCAGGTTGCCGGTGCGCGTCGCGAAGGAAGGCCAGTCCATGAAGCGCAGAGGTCGCGTTTTGCGTGTCTCCTGTCAGCATCGACGCAACGGAATAATTGTAAATGAACCGACAGGTTCCGACGAGATGTCGGGTTGTACGGTCATAGACCGTGCCGTCGTCTTTTAGAGCGTCGAAATAGCCACCGATTTCATGATCGATCACCACCGGATCGTAAAAGCCGGTAATGGCGTCGATCTGAGAGCGCAAGAAAGCCGGGTCGCGATACGTTTCAGCGGTTATACTCATTTGGCGTTGCCATGCGTTGCGGTCTGGTTCGGGAATTTCCCCTCGAAATACTGCGGGTTGAGCTCCATGACCTTATCCACGGTATTGAAAATTCGGCGCAGATGTATACTCATCGCGGCCGGTGCCGCAACTGCATCCCCGGCTTCGACGGCATCAACAATGGCAATATGCTGTGTGGTAATCGCTTTGATGTCCTTTTCGACCGACGCCAATGCCAGATGGCGGCACCGATCCATATGAACCTTTGAGCGTTGGATTTCTTCCCACAGACCTGGAAGGCCGGCATAGTTCGAGATCAGTCGATGAAAATCTTCGTCGGACTGAAAAAAGCGCTGTTCATCCAAAATGCTGGCAAACGTCTCCTGCAGTTCCACTTCGGCTCGAAGTCTTTTGACCAATTCCGCACGATCAGGCAGCTCGATCACGCGCTGAACCAACGCCACTTCCAGAGCCTCGCGCAAAAACTGCGATCTTTCGAGATCCGGTCGCCTGAACGGGGAGACAAAAGTGCCCCTTTGCGGGTAGATGTCGACCAGATTGTGCGCCGCCAATCTTGCCAGTGCCTCGCGAACTGGCGTGCGGCTGACTCCCATTTCCTCAGATATCCGCTTTTCGGAAATCATGCTGAATGGTTCGAGTTCGAGGCCTACAATCTGATCGCGCATCGCCAAATAGACCCGATCAGTCATTGTCAATCCTATGTCAGATAGTGGTTTTCTATGAAGCTGCATGATATTTGCTTTGGTCCAGACCTCAAGCCCCGGACACGCGCATTCCCTCCATGAAGTGTTTACGAAGGATAAAGTATAGCAGGATCGACGGCACACTTGCAATAACCGCCGCGGTCAGGACGACGTTTGGACCGACCGACGAATAACTGCCCTGGAACACTTGTAGCGCGTTCATGATTGACCGCACTTCGGTTCGGTTTGCAAGCACCGTGGAAAACAAAAGGTCGTTCCAGATCCAGGTGAACTGCAACAGAAAGGTGGCTGTCATCGGGCCCCAACAATTAGGCAGCACGATCTTGTGGAAAACGGTGAATTCGCTGGCCCCGTCCATTCGCGCGGCTTCGTCCATATCTCGCGACATACCGTTCATGTAATTGCGCAGAACCAGCACTGGGAACGGAATGCAGATCGCCGTATAAAACAGAATCATGCCAAACTGGGTGTTCAAAATTCCGAACTTTTGATAGAGGAAAAACAGCGGGATCAGATACATCTGTAGCGGAAATATGGTCCCAGCAAAGATCAGCATAAACCAGTAGTTCTTACCGCGAAAATCGATCCGCGAAAGCCCGAAAGCGGCCAAAGCCGCAATAAATACTGCTAGCGCGGCCCCAGTGAAGCCGTAGAGCGCAGAATTCATCATCCCTGTACCCATCTTGGCGTTGCTCCAGGCGGTGACAGCATTCTCCATGACCGGCGTCACAGAACTTGGCAACGAAAGTGGGTGGTTTAACGAATATTCTTCCGTCGTTTTGAAAATTGATGTCGCTAGGTAATAGAACGGCACGATCCAGATGGCGCTGATCAAGATTGTGCCAGCCATAGCCAGCCAATTGCCGCGGTGTGCTTTTTTCTCACGCCGCGCGATGGCTTCCAAGTCCAGATGGTATTCGATATTGCTCATCTGTCCATCCTATCGGATCATACGGTCGACACGCGCCTGTAGGATCGCTTGGGTCCAGGTCACAGTCAGCACGACGATGCCTAGCACCACAGCGATCGCCGAACCAAATGCCCAAGATCCCTTTTGAAACGCCTCGAAATATTGGAATACTGCAAGCGATAGCGTGCGCTGCCCGGGATAGCTGGCACCCATAACCCAGAGCAGGTCAAACACTGTAAAGCCGGCAAGAACTGATAGAATCGTGACTACCAGCAGTGTTGGCAGCAAAAGTGGCAGCGTTATGTACCAAAAGACTTGGAGCCGCGATGCGCCATCCATATGGGCTGCCTCGATTGGGTCTTTGGGAATGGCGTTCAGGCCCAGCAAGATCAGCACCATGACCAACCCGACTGTCTGCCAGACAAAGGTGACAATAATCGCTGGGGTGACCGTGTTGTCCTGATATAGCCAACCAATATCGACTTCGCGCCCGGCGATGAGCCCCAGAAATCGGTTCACAACGCCATCGGGAGCGTAGACATAAAACCACAGCACACCGACGGCGGTGGGTGCCAGGATGCGCGGAATAAAGATAATATCCTTGAAGAGGCTTTCAAACAGCATGCCTCGCACCAATACGGCCAGCCCCAGTCCTAAAATCAGTGGAAACAGCACAGACGCGCCAACCCAGATCGAGGTGTTATAAAATGCGTCCGTAAAGAAAGGGTTTGTGCTCAGCCTTTCATAGTTGCCAAAGCCTGCAAACTCATCGAGGCCTTTAAATTTCTTCCATTTGGTGAAGCTAAGATAGATATTGTAGCCTACCGGGACTAGCAGCACCGAGCTTACCAGCAGAATAGCTGGCGACATAAACGCGAAAGCGACCCAAAAATTTCGCTTTCGCTGGTGCCGTTCTTCAGGCCCAGAGCCGCTCCAGCCGACCCGCTGCAGCAATTCGGCATCGCTCTCAATATTGTCGTTTATTTCGGGCATCTGGCTTTGCTACACCTTGTTTGTGGTTAGGTCTGGCGGTCACGTCTTCGTGGCCGCCAGCGTATTTTTTTACTGGCTCGCCCAGTAATCGGCATTCAGCGATTGGATCGTAGTCATCACTTTTTCTGCCGTTTCCATAGTTGGGTCCAGCATAAACCGGTTGAACTCAGCTACAAACTCGCCTTGCAGTTCGGCTGGAACAGCCTCCCACCAACGGTTCAAGGCTATCGTGCCTTTTGCGGCGACGTCGGCATTGATCTTGGCGACAACCGAGTTTGGTGGTTCGGCGTTATTGTTGCCAAGGGCGTTGCCTGATGCTCCAGCCCAGGCATTTGCACCATCTACTGAAACAAAGAATTTCAACGCGTTGACCACATCAGGCTTGTCCAGTGCTGCCTTGCTCAAAACGATCGGGCCGCCCTCCAGTATGGCCGATGACTGCAGAGAAGGATCTTGATTGGGCATTATGAATGCACTGAAATCATCACCCGCTTTCATACCAGCAGCCTCGACCAGTCCGATGGCCCAGTCGCCGATCAGATAAATCGCACCCTTGCCTCGGGCGAAATCGGCTGCTTCTTCGTTGGACCGTGGATCCGAAAAGTAGCCGTTTGCGTACCAGTCGGACCATATCTGGAATGCATTGCGCACTGCATCACTATCATAGGCCACCGACCCGTCATGCAGGCCCTTATATGCTTCTGGGTTGGTCCGAATCATGATTTCTTGGAACCAGATAAAGCCACGCCAGCCGTCCTGGGCAGTCGCATGGAACGGCGTGTGACCAGCAGCCTTCAGTTTTTCAGCCGCGTCCATCAGATCGCCCCAAGTTTCTGGCTCCGAAATTCCAGCATCTGCAAATTGGGCCTTGTTATAAAGCGCGACCCAACGTGACAAATGCAGCGGAACGCCATAAGCAACGCCGTCCACTGTGTAGAAATCGCGCAGACTAGCGTCAAAATCCCCGGAAGAGATTAGCTCGTCCCAAACAGCGTCAAGCGACCCGATTTGTCCTGAGGATACCAGCTCCTCAAAAATCCCGCCGGTCCACCAGGTAAACATATCAGGCATGTCTCCGCTGGCGGCAGACGACTGTATGAAGGCTTTGTATTGCTCAGGGGCTGCATAGGCGCTCTCAATAATTCTGTTGCCTGTCAATTCGCCAGCGACATCACCGACCTGTTGCAACGCTTCGGACCAAAAGCCCTTGTCGTGGAACAATTCCACATCTCCTGCCATGGTGGTGCCCGCGCCGAGCGTCACCGTGCCGGCAACAAATGCCGCCGTTGTTATCGAACTCAATTCCATAGTCAGTTTCTCCTAGTTGGGTTGGTATTATGCCGGCCGCAGAGAAGCTCCACTTTCGGCCTCGAAAAGGTGCATTCGGTCGAAATTCAGACTGAATTCCATTGTCTCGTCGGCTTCGATCTCGCGTGGACGCTGCATTCGGCTGATAAACTCGGAGTCGCCCATCTTGGAAAACAAAAGCGTCTCGTTTCCCAGCATCTCTACGAATCCCACCGATGAGCGGAACGCGACCGAATGATCAGGTTGGATGCCATGACCGGTCGGTACGATGTCTTCGGGCCGGAACCCGGCGACAAGCGACCTCCCCTTGGCGATCGCCCCGTTGAACCGCTCTTGCGGGATTGGTATGGCCACTTCGTCATTCGTAAAGCAAAGCGTTCCGTCTACATTTGCCGCCTGTCCCTCAAAGAAATTCATTTGTGGTGAACCGATGAAACTTGCAACAAACTGATTGGCCGGGCTCTCGAATACCTGCATCGGCGTACCGGATTGTTCAATTCTACCATCGCGCATTACCACGATGATATCGGCCAGTGTCATCGCTTCGATCTGGTCGTGTGTAACGTACAGCGTTGTAACCTGCAGGCGTCTTTGAAGGCGTTTGATCTCGATACGCATCTGATTGCGTAGTTTGGCGTCGAGATTTGACAGCGGCTCATCAAACAAGAACACTTTGGGTTCCCGCACGATGGCCCGGCCCATGGCAACACGCTGACGTTGGCCTCCAGACAATTCCGAGGGCCGACGGGACAAGTAGGAATCAATCTCTAACACAGCGGCGGCCCTGTCAACCCGGTCGTCGATCTCAGTCTGTGGAAGTCTTTCCAGCTTTAGAGAGAACGCCAGGTTTTGGCGAACTGTGAGATGCGGATAAAGTGCATAGGACTGAAAAACCATCGCCACACCCCGGTCCCGGCTCGGCAGATTGTTTGCCAACTTGCCGTCCACGCGTAACTCGCCATGTGAAATTGTCTCAAGCCCCGCCACCATTCGCAACGTCGTCGTTTTTCCGCACCCAGACGGGCCCACAAGAACAGTGAAGCATCGATCTGGAATTTCTAGGTTGATTCCCCGCACAGCCAAATGGCCATCGTAGACTTTTACCACATCTTTCAGTGTGACAACGGCCATCAGTTGCCTGCTCCATTGCGGGTTCTATTATAGATTGTGGGTGCAGCCTTTAGCGACGGATCGGCAAATCGCGTTTCGGGCAATTGTGCGTACCATCCTGGGCGACCCGGGTCGCGGTCATAATGGTAGCCACCCTCGGCTTTGTATAGCTCGGCATATTCAGCAACCTTATCGCGATCAATCGTGATCCCGAGCCCAGGCCCTGTTGGCACTGCAATTGCCCCGTCGGTATAGGTCATCGGGCCGCCGACCAGAATGTCATCGGTCAGATGATGGTAATGTGCGTCGGCCGCAAAATTCAGATTTGGCAATGCTGCGCCCAGATGCAGCATCGAAGCAAGCTGGATGCCAAGTTCGCCAGAGGAATGCACTGCTGCAGAATACTGGAACGTTTCGAGCACTGTGCCGGCCTTATAAGCCTGCCTTAGCCCACCCCAGAACGTAGTGTCGAGCAAGATCACATCAACCTGATTGTGCAATATGCACTGAGTCAAATGTTCGAAATTCACCACAACTTGGTTGGTCGCGGTCGGAATTGAAATTTGTTCACGCACCCTGCGCATACCCTCCATTCCCCAGGTTGGATCTTCAAGATAGTCGTTGCGCAAAGGCTGGATTGCCTGAGCGACACGTACCGATTCCTCGACCGACCACAAGCCATTGGGGTCAAGACGTAGCCGATCTTCGGGAAAGGCCTCGCCAAGCGCGTGCATCACTTCGATGTCATGGTCGGGCGGGAAGTGCCCACCTTTCAGTTTGTGCGTGCGAAACCCGTGTTTGTCTTTTAAGGCGCGCGCATGTGCAACGATGTCATCGGCATATGTCTCGCCGCCATGCGTTCCGGTTTCGTCGAGATATCGGTAGAAAATATAGGACGCGAATGGCACGGTTTCGCGGATCGCGCCGCCCAGCAAATCGCAAGCCCGGATACCCAGTCGCTTGCCCGCCAGATCCATGCAGGCCATCTCGATGGAAGCGTGCAGCTGCAATCGATTGTTATAAAGGCTAGCGGTGGGGTTCATAATTTTCCAACGCAACTGTTCAAGCTGCAGTGGATCGTGACCAATCAGATAAGGTGCCAAGGATAACACCGCGGCCTCGGCAGATTCTCCGCCGCCACCCATTTCACCAAAACCGGACAGTCCGTCATCACCGATGACTTCGACGATTGTGCGGACGAATTTCCCCCAGTGTACGCCGTTGCCGTGTCTAAGCGGCGCCTCAAGCGGAACGGCGACTGTGGTCGCGCGCAGACCTGCGATGCTCATTGGGCACCGTCATTTGGAGAACCGCCAAGGATCGACATCAGGCCGCCGTCGACGCGCACAACCTCTCCGGTCATGAACGATGCGCGCTCTGATAGCAGAAAGCCAACGACGCTGGCAATTTCCTCGGGCCGCGCCGCCCGGCCAAGCGGATGCATGTCACGTATTGACTTCCAGACGGCATCTTCGTCCTCTGCTAGAGCAACCGCATCGCGCAGCATTGGCGTGTCGACCGAGCCGGGCGCTACGGCATTTGACCGCACACCGTGAACCGCGAAATCAACTGCGATAGACTTTGCCAAACCTATAAGACCGTGCTTTGAAACGGTATATGCAGTGACGTTCTTTTGTGTCGCCAGCCCTTGAACAGATGCCATAAAGACAATGGCGCCCCTGGACTTCACCAACTCAGGCAAAGCGGCCTTGGCCATATAGTACGCACTGTTGAGGTTGACCTCGATCACTTCTTGCCACTCAGAAACTGTGGTCGACACTGCCGTGCCATAGCGCTGAATGCCTGCATTATGCGACACCCAGTCCAAGCCATCAAAGGCGTCGCAGACCTGCCGGACTGCCTCGTTGCAAGCTTTGGCATCAGTCACAGATTTTGAAATTGTCTCTATTCTGCTGCCACTTTCGCGCAACTCTTCTGCTATAGCCAGCAAACCATTTTCGTCGATGTCCATGAGCAAAAGTCTGGTGCCCGTGGACGCAAGTTCACGCGCTACTGCTGCTCCAATTCCTTTGGCGGCTCCGGTGATCAGCGCGGATTTCATAGCAAACTCCCCCGAATCTTCATCTGATATATTACCATATTAGTAAGATTTGGCAACTAACTACCTTTTCAAGGCGGTTCAGCTCGGTGAATTACTTCAGACCAGAAACTTCTATAGAGTAATGGGTATTCCATGACCGCTCAGGCGAAAGTTCTACAGCCGTGCAAACGCCGTGTTTTGCCAGCGGCGTATCATTGGCCAAGCTATAGCCCAATCCGAGATCAAAGGCCGCCGCTGTTGGCTCGATTCCGATTGCGCTCGTCACACCGTTCCAAGGATAGGTATCTCGGCCGCCATTGGAAAACCAAAGCAGACAATTTGGCAACATCGAACGGTCCCAATCGACCCGTACCCGGTAACCGCGTGTAGGTACGCAAAGCGCCAGCCCATCGGAAATATTCGTCAAGAGAACCAGATCTTCCGAGGCTGTGTTAAACGGAACAGGGCGAATGTCCACGCGGCCTTGACCTGTCTCAAGCCTGCTGAAATCGGCCGCGCGCTGGTCGGGCATAAACCGACTTCGGTTGGGTTCCACATCAATTGGGAATGTCCAAGCCTTTGATGCCTGTGGAATTTCGAGAAACGCGGATTCCGGCGTCAGGCCAACCAAGTCGAAGATAGGATGCAACCCGACCGGAACCCGGCAGGCGCGGCGCGCATGGATTTCCAGGGACAACTGCAATGCAGCTCGATCAGGATCCAACCGAATTTCGCGTACAAGCCGCTCAATCGGCGCCTTGGGAGGGTAAAGGATTTCTGCCCGCAACGCACCGCTGCCAAGTTTGGCCAGGTGCCAATCATGATTGGACGAAAGTCCGTGCGGGTGCTCATCCCAGTCTGCAATTGTCAGATTGGGTTGCCATTCGTCCGGTAGATCACCACGCGCGCCCGGCCCGCCAAACGGGACACAAGCCCATTCAGCGCCCAGGTCGCGTAAGAGCGCAGGCAATACCGCTTTGCGCGGGTCATCGACGCCCCTCCATGGCGCCCGAAAAAACGGTGAAACTGATCTGCCATCACTAAGATGAAATACGGCACTATCGATCATTGCTCCCAATGGCCGTACGTCGATCGAAGCATGGCGGTTCTCAAGTTTCACTGTCTTGATCTCTTCATCTGTTTTTAGCTGGCAAGCGTTTCGGACCAAGTTTCACGCAGCCACCTGGCACAGGCAATAGAGTTTTCAAAAATCGAATACTTGGCCCCGCCGCCATAGTCTGGGAAAGGAATAAATTCGGTCGAGATCTGTCCTAAATTGCTGTTGTTGTTATCTGCGTGATGCCGCATCAATTGGCGAACAACCACTTTCCACGAATCCAGGCGTTCTGAGCTCCAGGCGCTGTGCCATTGGCCCGTGTCCGGACAGATGAATGGATATTGAATGCCGCGACCAACCGTTCCGTCGTCGTGTTTTGCCCAAACGTTGACTGGGTTGTTAGGTACCGCTGCCCGCGCGTGCGCATGCCAAACGAAACCACGCTCGATCCATTCGGCGCATACATTGGTGGGTTCGAACGGATCCAGAACCAAAACTCCAGTCTCGACATCTCCTCGTATGTCAAAGACATCTTGTTCCTTGGGGTTATCGATTTTGAAGATGACGTGCGAATGATCAAGCGTCATTCGAAATGGTACGCCGCGTGCCTCAACAAGATCAGCAACTTCGCTGATCCGTCGAAAATCCTCGGACCACATGTTGACGTGAACCTCAAATGTCGGGACGCAACCTGCCTGTTCGCCCCAATCTAAGGCACGCAGATATATCTCGGCAACTTGGTGATTTGTAACCGGACGGCCGTCTGCCTGATGCGCAAGTATCTGCGTATTGTGAACGACACTCCCAAGGCGCCCGCCAAGCTTGAGGTTCTCCTCCAGCAGACCCTCGTCGCGGCCAAGGGAATAAAACCAGCCGCCAGCACGAATTGGCAGGTCGTACTTCTCGCTACACCTCGCATAGTCACCTTCAAGATCTGGTGGTGGAGTTTTTTCGATATAGTCAAAAACGCCGGCCTCCTTTATCATCCTGAACTTTGTATCAAGGTCAAAAGATGCATCGGCATCAGTCAGCATCACGCTGCCCTCTGTGATTCCAATTGGTAAAATTTTGGACATTGCCCGTCCCCCAGTTTATGCTAAGTCTTGCTAGCAGCTTACGGGCGCGATTAGAGTGTAGCAACGATTTTGGTGAGAGGTTTTGCACAAAGCAGTTTTGCGGAAACTTGACGAATAGTCAAAACTGGCGCGTTATGCTGGGAATAGTCGCCGACGGATTGGACGAACGGATTATGAGAATTACACGCTCAATATGGAACTATCGCCCCAGTGCGCCTCTTAGGAATTCACCGTTATTTGAATGGCCACTAAATCCGCGCGCTGCGATCTGGTGGGTCGTACGCAGATGGGTGCACATTTCCTCATACGTCGTTTTTGCGGCATGTGCGCTTGGGGTTTATTTCTTTGTGCAGCCGGAGATGAGCACCATGAAAACGCTTTCGTTTGATTGGGTTGCGCTGATTTACGTTCGAAACTTAGTGCTGATGATCGTCATCACAGGTGCGTTGCACCTTCGCCTCGTAACATTTGGTATGCAGGGCCAAAAGCTCAAATTCGACGCCCGCGACATGGTCAAAAATAATGCTGCATTTACGTTCAAAAATCAGGTTTACGACAACATGTTCTGGAGTATCGCCAGCGGTGTGACGGCCTGGACATTCTTCGAGGTTCTTTTTTTCTGGGCGGCTGCAAACGGATATGCGTCAGTTTTGTTGTTTCGTGAGAACCCTATCCTAAGTGCTTCGGCATTGGTTTGGATTCCAATTTTGTCGTCTATGCACTTTTACTGGATTCACAGGCTTTTGCATTGGCCGCCACTTTATCGCCGGGTGCACTCCCTTCATCATCGCAATCTGAACATCGGCCCGTGGTCTGGGATGTCCATGCATCCTGTCGAAAGCTTTGGCTATATGTCAGCATTGCTATTGCATTTCGTGATCCCGACACATCCACTTTTTGTGCTGTTGCACTTTTATACCAAAGCAATGGGTCCCAGCTTTTCTCACGCAGGGTTCGAAAAAGTACTGTTAAAAGACGAGAAAGGAATTGAT
>Ga0115004_10002820_pt1 | contig 14267 bp, 12 predicted proteins | sample ArcticOcean_MG_C_10_FD_88737 | JGI IMG/M metagenome (GOLD analysis project Ga0115004, IMG submission 88737) | Marine microbial communities from western Arctic Ocean - ArcticOcean_MG_CB11_90 | ecosystem: Environmental > Aquatic > Marine > Oceanic | place: Arctic Ocean: Canada Basin | collected...
AAGTATGGCATTTCTAGCACTTGTCCAACTTGTAATGCTTTTGGATCTGAAATATTGTTAAGCATCATTATTTCTTTTACTGCTTCTTTAATGTCAGCACCTTGGAAATTAGCATTTTGGAATTTTTCAGCAATTGAATATATTGTGTCACCAGGTGAAACTTTATATGTTTCTGCTGGTGCATTTACTTCAACATCATCAACTGGACTTCCTTCGCCTAGTATATCTTCTGGTGTAATATCTTTTGCTTTTGTTGCTTCACTTACTAAGTTATATATGTAAGGAAATACATCTTTTAATTCTTCGTTAAACTGTCTAATAGTTAATTGGTCTACCCAATTCTCTGCAACATCAGTTGGAACATCTTCCATCATTGGCTTTACAAACGATGCAAGAGTTTCTGCATAAAACTTTGGCTTTTGTAATGATTCAATTGTTTTCTTTACTGCACCAATACGGTCTTTAACAACATCCATATATCCTGCTAGGCTTTCTGCCATTACAGCATTGCGTCCCATGTAAGATTTAAACTTGCGGAGTTTATTCATCTCTTCACTTAGACCTACAATATGTGTACCAAACTCATCAAAAGGTTTACCGCCTTCAGCAACGTGTCTTGCCATTGCTCTTGCACCAGTTAAATGCTTATATGGATATAAAAATCTTTCGCCATCTGCACTTTCAATATATATTTTTCCAATATTTCTTGTGCGTGTTTTACCAAGTTCTGGATTTACGCTTTCTGTGTGCTTGATAACTATTCTAGCACTATCTACGTTTTGGTAACTAAGTTTATTAGTTCCATACATTTTTGATTCGCTCATTGTGTTGTCTCCGCGGTTTGCTGCCAAGAATTCATAATCTCGACGATCTAAATTCGACTTATTAATATTACGTGTATCAAATTTCATTAAACGTTTTTTACTAAACTGTCTAAGTTCTTTTAAAAAGTCGTACCATTTTTGTTGTGTTAGTTCATCTTGTTCACCAACAAAATTGTCAGCATACATAACTTCAATTGATTCATCAGTTACGCTAATACTAACTTTACCTAAACTCTCATTACCTTCTTTGTAATCAAAGTCAAAGTAACGGGCGTCTTTAGGAACATTTGTTACCTTGCCATCTATATTGCCTATAGTGACACTAGGAAAACGTCCACGTATTTTATTAAAAAGTTCTTCTGATATTAGATCTAAATTTTTCATTGTATAGTATTTATCAATAGTTGCTGCTTATGAAGATAGGCATTGGTGCCTCGTAATCTGATATTTCTTCAGCTTGTGTAAATGTATTATATATTCTAGGATCCCAATCTTTAAGTACAGCCATCATTCTAATAGCTAACAATGTTGCACTAATAAGGTCATCTGTTTGTCCATTTTTTGCATTATAACTAGAACCAGTTGCTACAAAGTTTTTAAGTTCTGATAAAAAAGGTCTTGAATGTATAATCATTTTATCATTTTCGATCATTGTTTTCATTCTACTACACGCTGTAATTTTAGTTCCGTGTGTAGTGTTAAATCCTTTACGAAACTTACGTACATGACCTTTACGCATCGGTTCACTTACAAATAGTCCGGGTATATTTTCTTCGCCAAAATCGTTAATAACAATAAGACATGCTTCGCCAATTCCGTTATTTTCAACACTCCAATATATACCATTAGTATTTTCAGTTTCTTGTTGTAAGTATTTACATATATCTGATAGTACTCTTATTTGTCCTGGAATTGGTGTTGTGTTGTGTTGCCACTCTGCTACTTGTTCGTAACTAGGTAGTTCAAATACTTGTATAGCTGCATTATCGCCGCCAGTACCCATACTAGGATCAAGGGCAACTGCATACGTATACTCTGGAGTAGGTTTTTTATACCAGCGTGTTTGTCCCATATTAACTAACGGACTATTGCCTTCCATAGCAACAAGTTTTATACTGTTAATTAATGTTTCGTCATAAACTAAGAATTCACAATCATATTCGCGTCTAAATCTTTCTTCGCCAATGCGTCCGAGTTCTTCTTCTTTCCACTTGTCGTCTCTGTCAGGATGTTCGTTCCAATAACTTCGAAAGCTATGAAATCCATTTAGACCAACTTCTTGTTCATTACCATGTTCGTCAAACTTGTCTTCAGCTTGCTTCCAAATAGTAGCAAATGTATCTTCGTCACTATTAGGTGTACTAGTAATAATAGCTCTACCACCTGTTGCTAGTGTAGGTGATATAGATGTCCAAAAGTCTGTAGCAACGTTAGGTTGTACAAATGCAAACTCATCACAGTATAATAATGATATGGACATACCACGTCCTGTGTTGCCTGTTGTAGTAGCACTAACAATACGTGATCCATTTTCAAATTCAATCGAACCTTTGTTATAGTTAGTAACACCTGCTCTAATATGATCTGGACATAGTTCGTATACATAACGTATACGTTGCATAATTTCTTGTGCGCCTGTATACTTGTGTGCAGCAATTAGAATAGTTTGATCTGGAGTAAACATAGCAAACCAACACAAATAGATTGCCGCACAAGTAGTTTTACCTGTCTGTCTAGGCATCATATTAATATTAAATCGGTAGTTATGATATGAGTGCATCAAACGTAGTTGGTATTCAAAAGGATCAAACAACAACTTTCCTTTTACAGGATGTTGGATGTATGCAAACATACGTGCAAAGTGTAAGTATCCTTCATCCGGATCCATACACTTCATTAGTTCTTCAACTTGCTCGTTTGTAAATGTTTCTTGTTTATTGGCTTTCTTAATTAAGACGCCGTCTAATGATGTGCTCATGTAAGTATTTAACCTATTATATCGTCATAGTAGCCTGTATCGAATCTAATATCAAACAGCTTACGTTTATCCTGTTGTATTAGTATAGGTACTGGTGATGCATTAGGGCCGTTGGTTGGTTCGCTCCACAGCCATTCATATGTACCGTCGTTAATTTTTTTGTGTAATTTTTTTAATCGTCTACGATTATAGTTTGGGCAAATATAAACAATGGCTTGGTTGTTGCCTAGCGGCTCAATTTCACCAGACCATTGTGTAATTTTTAATTCGCCTTTTTTAAGAGCTGCTCCGCTCCAAGGACATACAGGTTTAATGTGTTGGAAATATTCTTCCCAATTAACCTCTTGAATCTTTTTTCTTGTTGCCACGACTCTCTTTACCTTTTTTAGAGCCCTCAGTAGTTTTAATGTCTTCGCCATAGCCGCGTGATGCTTTTAGTGTCTTCATCTTGCCACGCTTTTTGTCACCCTCAATCATCTTTTCGTTTAATGCTGCCCATAGCTGTTCTTTAATCGAAGTTTCAACAGCCATTGGATTATCTCCGCCTGCTACTTTTGGATAAGATTTCTTTTGACGATTTAGACCACCGCTTAAATCTTTAGTCATTGTCTGTGTATCAGCATATGTTTCGTCTGGTGAGTTATCCCAAGAATCTTCTTCTACGCCTTCTTCGCCCATTCCACATGGACTATCGTCTGGTGCTGGCTCGTCCATCATTTTCATCTTAGCTACCATGTCGTCATGTCCGTCATAGTCTAAGTCAAATGCTGCTCCGCCTGGTACTGATCTAACAGGTGAATCCATAGCCATTGCTGGTTTTTCGCCTGGTCTTGGTAATATATCACTTACTGGTTTTGCATCAGGCATACCTGCGTTTTTAAGGATGCCAGCTAATTCAGCAACTTCTGCTGCGCTATCACCGTTAATTGATATGTTCATTGATGCTTCTCTGATTGCTTTTTTCATGTTGTTATCCTTACTTGCTGTTTGTACTGCTGGTTTTTTAGTGTTACCTTTTTTACTAAATGTAGTACCCTCTGGATACTCAATCTTCTTACCGTTAACAATCTCGCCATCTACACTTGCAGGATTCAATGCGCTACGATTGTTTACATTACCTTGCCAAGGTGCAATTACCTTTTTGTTAGTTTCTTGGTCACGTTTTTGAAAATAAAACTTGTTATCAGTGTGTAACATAAGACTGTTTGTTAGACCAAAATTATTCTTGTGGAAGTGTGTTGCTTTAAATTCAGTAGGTTGTCCACCTGGTGCACCTGCCTGTTGTGCTGGTTTACCAATTATTTTTGCTTTTAACTTAGAGTTATTTTTAACAAAGTTTTCTAAGTTTACTAATGGTCCATAACCTCTATGCACTGTACCATCTGCTTGTGGCATATCTACATACGGTTTTGGATACTTTGCTTTCATTTTACTTACATTAAAGTTTGCTAACGATGCGTCACGGTCAGGCGCCATTTGTATGTATGATTCTTTACTAACCTTTGGTGCTGCTGACTTTTGGTTTACCTTGGTGTTCACAGATGCCTGGCTAGCGGTTGATGCTGGTTCTTTAACTAATTTTAAATATCTATTTAATTGTGCTGTAATTTTGTCATCAAGTTCTGTGTCAACACCAACATGTCCTTGCACTTTTGTATGTAATGCTTTTAATTCTTCCATCTCAGCTTTTGTAAGTTGCTCGTTTAATAGCTTATTTTCAACTAATGTCATTAAGTCACGGAAGTCATAACTAGCAACTACTTTTCCTTGTGTAGCATTTGGTGTCCCTGCATTCTGCTGGCCACCTTCTAGTTTGTTTAACAATTCAATATAACGAGCTAAGTCTGCATTTGGTTGTGCTGTATTAATATCTTTTTGTTGGTTATCTGCTGACATAGCATCATTAGGATCAGTTTCAACGCCTGATTTTGCTCCGCCTGCAGGTCCATCTTTTCCTGTGCCCGGTGCTACTGTTAGCGGAACTCCGTCTGCATCTTTACCGCTACCTGCGTTTGGATTAATAGCTTTTTCAATTGCTGCAAGGGTGTTTGTTCCAGCTTGTCCGTCTACAGTTAAGCCATTTGCTTTTTGGAATGCTTGTACAGCTGCATATGTTCCGTTACCGTACTTGCCATCAATACCGTTTGGATCAAAACCTAAACGTGATAATTCAGTTTGTAGTTTTTTAATTTCAGGCATTGCTTTTTTGCCGCCTTCATTATAACGTGTCATTAAATCTTTTGTATTTACAGGCTCTTGTGTTGCATCATCTGTTGCTGCATCTACTTGATCAATACCCTGTGCTACGCCACCTTCTTGATCAGTTACAGTTGGATCTTCTTCACTACCTACAGCGTCAACTGACCCATCTGACTTTGGTTTTGGTTCTGTTATTGATGTGTCGGTTCCTGGATGTACATAAAATCGCGTATCACTAGGTTGATCGTATTTAACTTCAGACTCTATGCCGTCAATAGTAATTATGTCGCCAACTTCTAAATCATCTGCTTCTTGTGCATCGTTAATAGAATCAAAAGTTTTATTTGTTGTTATATCTGCATCTGTTTTTGGGTTGACTTCTGCACTATCTATACCTGTAGTTGCACTTCCGTCCGGGTTTTGTACAGATTTAGGTGTACCATCTGTATTATGTGTGTCGCCATATTTCTTATCCCATTTTCTTTGATCAATATCACCGCCGAACATATTTAGACCAGGTCTAGGTTCTACGTTGCCTGAAGCTTCTGGATCAACTGTACCGGTTGTGTTATCGCCTGATGGGTTAGCTAACTTTGATGGATCTATGCCAGTTTTTTTAGCATCTTTGCCTTCTGGATTCTCAGTATCAATACCAGTTTTCTTAGCTGTTTTATCTATCTCAGTCGCTTGATCATCAGTAATGCCAAAAACATCTTTAATTTTATCTGTAAACCAATTTTCATCAACTTGTTTCTTTTCGTTAAGATCTAATACCTCAGTATATAAATTAGATATATTAATAAACTTTTTTACATCATCGTTATTCATAATTAACCCCCAACTACAGCTTTTGTATTTTCTGTGTCACCTATGTCTTTAGACTCTCCTGTTGGAGCACCTTCCATTGGATCAATTTCACGTTCTTTTCTAGCTGTTTCTAATTCTTTTAATAGGTCCATTACTCTTGCACCGCCAACTTCACCTTGTGCGCTTTCGCCACCCATGTCTTCAGTTGTTAGTTTTGCTTCGTATGGTTCATCAGTTTTTTCTGATTGCTGTCTTTCAATAGGATCAAATTCACCACGCACAATTAAGTGGCTGTGTGGAACATCGCAACACTGTACTAAGTATTGTTCTAAAACCTGTGATGTTGTTGGATACCTTACTTCAGCTTCCCAATGTGTTACTTCCATATTTTGTAATTGTGGAAAGTCCATGGGTTTTTCTGAAATAGGTGTTCTTTTACCTGTACTAAGTTTAACAACTTCGTACTTGTTAAGATTGCTCTCCATTGTGTCTACGAATCCTTCGGGCACTTCCCCTGCTACTCGTATAAAAAATTTATATGTCTTTTCAGACTCTGTTAAAAATTGTGCAAATGTTTTCATGGTGTTTTTCCTATTATAAACTATTTATCCATACTTTTCAATTTTTCTAACAAACTGTTGCGGTCTGTGACCACATATCCGTCGCCATTTACTACATCGCCGCCTGTAGGAGTATCGTTATCTAGTTTTTCTTTCTTTAATTGTAATTCGATCATTTTAAGTTTTTTATCCATCTTTGCAACTTTTGCATCTAAAGATGTTTTTAGCATTGATCCTGCTACTTCAAAAACTCGGCCACTATACCGACTTTCAACATTCATTCCTAAATCCATTAAGTCTTCGTAACTTTGTAAAGCACGGCCTGCAATATCATTTAGTTCTGCATCTGCTTTTTCTCCTAGTCCTTTAACACTAGGTAATGCTGATGCAATTTTATCAAACTCAGCCATATCTCTAAATGTTTCTTTTTGCTCAACAACAGCAGCCTTTGCTTTTGTTTCGTTTTGTGCTTCAGAAATAATTTCTTTAGAGTCAGGCAAGTTTAAAAGTTCTTCAAGTTTTTTCGTCATATTATGTAACCTTTATATACACACTTATTTATCGCCTATCGTCGACCGTTGTGAAAAATGTCGTCCTCAGTTACAATGCGAAATTGTATGTTATTTTGCTTACAATATGCGTATGCAGCTGCCCATTTAGCTTGATTTACTATCCAAGCCGCTTGATTATGTCTGCTACGTCCTAGTTTTTCACGGTATGTTTGATTGGCTGGCTTAACTTCTATAAGTTCTACTTTTTGTTTGCCACCTCGATCAGCATATGCAATAAAAAAGTCTGGTACGTATATTGTTTGTTTTCCAGTTAAGGGATTTCGATAAGGGATTTTAATTGCTTCACTTGCCCATTTATCAACAGCTGGATGATTGTCACAGAAGCTCATAAAGGCAAACTCCCAACTCGATCTGTATGTGGGTGTTTTATTACCTATGTATTTTTCGGGAAATTTACAGTTGTACTTACCTTGAGCAAATCTACCCATGTCATACTACTACATTTCGTTTTTCAACTGTAAAAGAATCAGCAGATAATTTGAATCCTAGTGTACTTGTACGCAATCTGTTGTAATTTAGTACTTCAGTTACTACACTACTAAGTTGTATATTATCTAAACCTTTTAATGTATCTAATAATTCAAACACTTTTACGTTATCTAACTTAGCTTGATTAAGTAATATTGTTGCTGTACTAATTGAACTACTTTCGTCAAATCCTCTTTTTTGGAAAAATCCAATTACAGCATCAACTTCGTTTGTAGGGAATGATAGCTTTTCTGTAAAATAGTTATCAAAAAATTCAGTAACGTTTTTGTCGTTTGTTTTAGGGGTTGTTGGTAAACTACTCATGTTATATTCCTATATTGAAGCTTCGTATTGCGTCCTAGCATCAGATACACTTTTTCCAGTTTCTGATTGTATCTTTTTTATACCTTGTTTTTGTGCATCACTAGCCGCTGCTGCTGGATTATTTTTAATTGCTTTTGAAACTAATGTTCCTGCACCCACTACAGCCGCCGCTAATAACAAATCTTTTGATCCACCTTTGCCAGCATTTTTTGGAAATAATGTATTTGCAACTCCACTTACATTTGTGCCTGTTGCAGCCCCAAGTGCACCTGTAAGTATATTAAAACCTTCTTCACGTATACCTTCTTTACTTAAATTTCTTATATTACCTATTAAGTTTGCACCCATTAATACACCTAATAACGGATTTTCAAATATATCTCCGCCGGCAATAAAATCATATAAACTAAATGCACCATCTATAGCGCCAGCTAATCCGCCTCCGCCTCCGCCTGCTAGTGATAGTGGACTGGGTGTGTTATCGTAATGGTCTTGTCCAAAGCCAGCTGGATCGCCGTTTGCTCCTACCTGTACTGCTCCACTTTCATAGAATACAGCTTCATATGCTAGTGTAATTTTATTTTCTAAAGTGCCAGCACCATCTGCGTTACTAATATTGTCGTGCGACCAATTTGTAATAATAGGGTTTACAAGAGTATAAGTTACATACTCTCCCCTGGCCATTGTGCTAATTCGTATTTCTTTGAAGAACGGAACACCCGGATTATTAACATCCATACCATACTTGTAGTTATTTTTAATTACACCTTCGTACGTATTGTGTGGGTTAGTTGCATAAGCGGCACCGCCGTTTATCCTTTGGTTACCATCAGCAAAATAATATCTGTAATATGCTTGTAGAAATGCTGTAGTTAATCCTTGATTATCATCATGCATTGTAATATTTACTGGATCGTAGGTTACGCCAGTCTGTACGTTTTTAACTCTATTGTATTTTTTCTTTGTTTCTACGTTTGCTGTAAATGAAGGCAAATCTGCTGACTTAACAAGCATGCCAATTTCATTCATTGGACCGCTTGTAAACAGTTTAGGAATTAACGATCTTCCTTGTTCTGTAACAACAAATTGCACATGGTAATTAAACTTACTTCTAGGAGCAAGTCGCATGTTAGAATCAACGTATAACCGCGCACCGTGTTGCCAGTCGCCCATGTTTCCTTTAGGAGATAGTGCGCCTGTTGCTATTGAGTCTAGTAATCCGTTAAATTTATTTGCCATACTAATATTTATCCAACTTATTAATGTACGTATATAAAGAAAAAAGGGAGCGCAATGGCTCCCTTAAAAAAGACTAAATGTATCTTGTTATTATTATGCGCCGCCGCCAGTTACTGCTGTGTTAACTGTACGTCCGATAGCTGTACCAATACCAGTACCTTGTGGTGATTGTATTGCGTTATCATAACGTATTGCTAGTGTTACACTTACTGGATCAGTTGAGTTTGAATATGCTAAACTATTATAGTTTGCACTTTCACAATAACAACCGTATAATTCAAATGTTTCTAATACATTTGGTATATTGGCTCCGTTACCACCATCTAAGATTTCAATACGTGTAACGAATTTATAATCTTGTCCTGATGCTGCACTTGATTGCTCGTAGAAATCAAACTGTTTCTGTAGTTGTTCGCCAACTAGTTTTTGTACATTGTTGTTTACATCTTCACGTAAGTTTAATGTAATCGGTTCCCAAGTATGTTTACCTGCTAGGTACACACGTGAGTTATACACGTCTAGTGTCATTTGTTCAAAACTTACGTTCGGTCTAGTTACGTCAATAACTTGTTTTGTAAGTTCTGTTGTTGGTGTACTAACGCCAAAGTTCTCTAAGCTCACTCTAAAGCGATACTGTAACTTTGGCATTAAAAGTCCCTGGTTGCTAGCGGAATCTCCGCTAGCCAGTGGAACTGTAATTTTTGATAGTGTTGAAATTGCCATTTAGTCTGCTCCTGTTATTTATATTTATCAGATTATAGTCCTGATATTTCTCCAGTATTTTTAAGTCTTAGCGGTATGTAAATAAACTCTACTGCTTTTACAGGTTCAATAGCAATGTCTAAGTATAGCTCATTCTTATCAATTCTGCTTGGAGTATTGTTTGACTCATCACAAACTACTAGGTAATCATACAATCCACGCTGTCCAACTAACTCAAGTAACAAACTCTCTGCTGCTTGTTTAATCTCATCACGTGTAATTTTATCATTAGGCTCAAAGATATATGGCTTAGCAAGTGTGTTAAGTTGACTACGTAAGTAGATAACCAAACGTGCTACGTTAATTCTATCTAATGCACTTGCGCCTCTTGCGCGAGTTTTCTGTCCAAAGTTAACAAGTCCTGCACCTGTAATAAACGTAATTGGATTAACAGCACTTGAATATAAAGTATCTCTTTGACCTTCATTCAATGCTACTGAAACAAATTCGCCTTCACTATTTACATAGCCTGTTGAACTTGCATTTGTAACTCCGCCACGTCTCGTGCCTGCTGGTGCAAACCATGGATAGCTAACTTGGTCACTTAGTGCTACTGTACGCAACATCATGTGCGAAGCTGGTACTACAACGTTGTTACCAAAGTTGTCGCTACTAAATCCTGCAGGGTAAAATACTCCTAAGTATTCGTCTCTACTTACTAGGCCGTTGTCGTTATCTTCAACTGCTGTGTTAACATTTGTTGCCCAATCATTAAGTGATGTTGCATCAGGTGTTAAACGGAATGGACTATCACCTAAGATAAATGCTGTTAAGCCTCTATCATTGTTTAAGCTAATCATTTCGCCAATTAGTTCTGAATATCCTGGGCAAGCCATTAAGTTAAACAATCTTGATTCATCATCTCTAATATCATCATTACTGTTAACTACCGCTTGTAATGCTTGTACTACAACTTTACGCTGTGCTTTACGTCCAAAGCTACCTGAACCATCAGCTTGGTTGCCTGACTCAGTTACCCATCTGTGTGGATAGTAATTAGCCATTGACTCGTCTGCCATACGCTTGTTAACTGTTGTTGTATCTACATAGTTACGCTCAAAACGTTTAACGTTAAATCCGCTTCTACGCAAGTTCCATAGCAACATACCTTTTGGATATAGTGCTGGATCTGGTGCATCTGGATCTAAGTAGTTACTTGCTAACAATGCTGGAATAGTACCGCTTGGTGCAACAGTTGTTGTTCCTGCTCCTGTACCATAACGTGCATCTGAAAATAGTATTCCATTTTCTGTTGTTTGGTCACTACTGTCTAAAGATGAACCCCACTTTTGAGCTGCTGTTCCTGAAATATCTACATTGTAACGATATACCGTTGGATAGTTTTCTAAATCAGCTGTGCTAATCCAAAGATCGCCTGTTACAAGTGCGCTTCCGTCACTTTGCTGTATAGGCATACTAGCTGAAATAATTGGTCCTTCTGGATCTGCTGTTGGATATGCTGTTGAATCTGCATAACCTACCCAAGTTGTACCATTGTGATAAAGCATATCTACTTCGTCTACAATTGAGCTATACCATAACTGTCCTTGTGTTGCTAATGATGTAACTGAATCAGCACTTGCTGTATATGTTAATACACGCCAATTAGTAGCTTGGAATTGTTTTGGACTTGTAGCGTCAGTTGTTCCGTCAACAAACGTTAAGTTTGCTGTAGATGTAGAATCTGTACTAACAAATGGTTTGAATCCCATAGCGTTTAATAAACCTGTTGTATCAACAAATTTAATTTCACCACCTTGTGAATGACTAATTACAACTCTGTTTGCTGCATCAACTGTTGCACTTATGTTTGGTACGTTAGCTGATGTAATTGCTGCTGCAATTAAAATAGCATCGCCGCTACCACTTCCTGTTGTAACAACATTTACTGTAACAGGTGTACTAAATGCAGCACTACCTTTATTTGTACTAGACATTGTAAAGTTATGCGTACCTGCACCTGGTGTAGTTGTTGTAATTATTGCACTACTAATATTAGCTGCACCGCTTGCTTGTCTACGGAAAATTGTAAAATTGCCCATAGGTAAAGAATCATTAGCAACATTAGTTTTAGCATACAAGTCACCAATTGCTAAATTAGCACCGCCACCTGTTGAGTCTAAACCGTAAATTGCTGCTCCAGCATCTGGATACATTGCTGTAGAAATTTCATCCCATAGTAATGTATTAGCATTCCAAAGTTTAACACTTAATTTTGCTCCACCATTTGGCACAGTTGTTTTAAACCAAATGCTTCCTGATGGCCTTGTAGTTCCAGTGTCTGTTGTCTTCCAAGTCGGAACACTTGTATGTGCTGATATTTGTAAAGCTGGTGGAAGGAAAGATCCTGCTGTAATGCCTAGTTCTGAAAGTCTAGTTACATCACCACCGATTACAATTGGACCTCCTGTACTCGAGTCATCAGCACCTGAACTTGTTCCGTTGCTATATATTTCTAAAAATCCGTCTACAGCTGCAGAACTTACGCCTGCTACTCCAGCATTGGTTATTGCTAACGCAACATCTGTTACTGTGTTAGAACCTACTGATATAAGTGTTCCGTTTACAGTAATATCTGCTGTGCCTGCAAAACTAGGATTTGCTGTTGAACCTTTAACTGTAGGCCAACTTTTAATCCAATCAGCACTTCCAACAGTAACCCATGCACCGCTTGAATTTTTGTACCATAGTTTGTTGATTGTAGTTACAGCTACAATTAAGTAATCGCCAATTGCACCAATTGATGCTAATGGAGTATAATTGCCGGCATCGTAATCAACAACTTGATTTTGTTTAAAGATTACTGTAGGTGTCTTTGTTGTAAAAGTTTGTCCACCTGTAGTGTTAATAGCATTACTATTCCACTGCTGAATACCGTATCTTGAACCGTCTGTATCAAACCAATATGTACCTGCTAAGGGATTTGCACTTGGGGCGTCCGCTGTAGCTTCTAGTTCACCCAAATCAACATCTGCTCTTACAACGTATGCTCTATTGCTTACACCTAATAGTGAGTAAGCTGCTTGTAAGCCGTATTCGTTAAGTTCGCCTGCATGAATTGGATTATTATTGTTATCTGTTTTAAATATTGGATCACCAAAGGTGTCCGCTAAATCTCTTTGTGAAGTAAGCAAATAAGGTTTCCCTGCATTTGCTTTTAGTGTGCCTTGTGCTGTTCCTGTTCCTGCTGCATTCTTTTTATTAGATGCACTAGTAACAAAAATCATAGGCACTGTACCTGGCTCAGCTGGTGTGTAAAAACTTTCGTCGATTACGCTGACCTGTACTCCTGGTGATGTTAAAGCCATATTATTTCTCCTGTTGGAATCTTTTGCTATATGTATTTAGCAGATACGAAAAAAAAGGTATGCATATAACCCTATAAAAAGGTACCAAAAAGGTGAGGTAAATACAATATGAGACCATTATGCCAATGTAAACAGCGTCCAGCCGCTATTAACTATAAAAAAGGTAATAAAATTCATTACCGAAAGCTATGTGAAAGATGTTTACGAAACGGAGTTAACCACGGTGTGCCTAAATGGAAACAACGAGGTTATGAAAAAAAGAGCTTTTGCGAGAAGTGTAATTACTCATCTAAGCATCAAGAACAGTTCAATGTTTTCCATATCGACGGTGATTTAAATAATTGTAGTCTTAGCAATCTTAAAACTATATGTGCTAACTGTCAACGTATTATGCAGAAACAAGGGGCAAAGTGGAAACAAGGTGATCTTGTACCTGATTTTTAAGATCGTCTAAAGTTCCATTATTACTTACTTGTGCATCAAAATTTACATTAGCCCAGCGCCATTCTGATTCATGAACATCTTTAGGTTCAACACCAATGTCTTGATACATACGGAACCAAACAGGGTCTGGTCCTCTTATTGCTCTCCATACATGACCGTTTAGTTTTTGAATCATTAGTGCTTCGTTAGGAAATCTAACATCAGGAATAACAAAATCCTTAGTTGGATTTTTTATTAATTCTTGCTTCACTATGCTTACCCATATACTGTCATCAAATCCGTGACGCATACAGTCTGTACCAAATTCTTGTAATACAATCCGTGGTGTAATATTACGCTTAGTTTCTTTTGACCAAAACTCGTCTCTTTGTTCTCGCCATTCTCTGCTTTGTCGCGTGTCGCCTTCTAGCATAGAACGATCCCATCCAAACACAGTAGCAACGCCGTCTTTTAGTTTATCTGCAAATGAAAGTTTTTTAAAGTTGTGTTCTTCAACTAGGATGTCTGCAACAGTACCTTTGCCACAACCAATTAATCCACATATACCAATTATCATAAAATATTTCCTAAGTAATAACGTTTATTATATGATATTTTTTATGGTTTGTCAACCGTTAATTAATCGAAATGTCCGCCTTTTACAGCAACATGTTTCATTTCTTCTATTAAGAGTTGTTCTTGACGTTCTGCGTATGCTTGTTCAAACCCTTCTTCGTGGATATAACTTTCATTATTTCCCCAAGCACGTTTAAAGTATGAGTTGTAAGTTTTTTCAACGTCAT
>Ga0115004_10002821_pt1 | contig 14267 bp, 12 predicted proteins | sample ArcticOcean_MG_C_10_FD_88737 | JGI IMG/M metagenome (GOLD analysis project Ga0115004, IMG submission 88737) | Marine microbial communities from western Arctic Ocean - ArcticOcean_MG_CB11_90 | ecosystem: Environmental > Aquatic > Marine > Oceanic | place: Arctic Ocean: Canada Basin | collected...
AACACAGCACATCCCTCGACACGAGAGGCAGCAGCAATAATTCGATTTATTTTCTCAAGGTCACGGCCCTCTGAGATGTTTGGGACGCATTCAACCGTTTCCTGCATAATGACTGTTGATGCCACACGGACTTTGAATGTTGACCGGAAAGATGGATGAAATCAACTGTATAACGCGTCCGGTGATGATCCCCGGCCGCTGTTGGATTTCTTTTCATTAAGTCGGGCCACAGCGAGCATGAAGTCATCGTTTGTTATCGAGGTGCGCTTCTCCCGAATGGCAATCATTCCTGCTTCAACACATGTTGCCTTTAGTTCAGCGCCAGAATAGCCTTCAGTCTTCTCAACTATTCTCTGGATGTTGATCCTCTTGGTAGACATTTTTGATGTGTGAAGTTCCAAAATGGCCTTTCGAGCTTTTTCTTCTGGCAATGGAATCGTGATGATTCGATCAAAGCGCCCGGGCCTCAACAATGCATCATCGAGGATGTCCGGTCTGTTTGTAGCAGCAATAATTTTCACATCTTCTAATGCGTCAAATCCATCCAGTTCTGCTAACAATTGCATAAGTGTTCTTTGCACTTCACGATCCCCACTCGTTGAGCCATCGAGTCGCTTGGCACCGATGGCATCGATTTCGTCTAAGAAGATAATAGATGGTGATTTGTCTTTTGCTAGGGCAAACAGTTCGCGCACCATTCGACCGCCTTCACCGATGTATTTTTGTGCCAATTCACTGCCAACCATGCGAATGAATGTGGCCTCGGTTTGGTTCGCTACAGCCTTTGCTAGGAGGGTTTTTCCACAACCTGGCGGCCCGACCAGGAGGATTCCTTTTGGGGGCGTAATGCCAACTTTCTTGAACAGTTCCGGGGAGATGAGGGGGAGTTCAATGGCTTCTCTTACCGATTTTACTTGTTCATCCAAACCAGCAACTTCTGCATATGTGATGTCGGGTTTGTCCACCATTTCTGCTCCGCTCACCATTGGATCCCATGCATCATGAAGCACTTCGATAACCGCAAGTGTGTCTTGATTTAATGCCACTCTGGTGCCGGGCTTGAGGGTTTTCGGTTCAAGGCGTTGATTGAGTGAGACTTGAAAAACGGTTCCATTGGAAGAACGAACAATCGCAGTTCTGTCATCCAATATATCTTGTAGGTGTCCGATGATCAGTGGAGGTGATTTAAGCAAACGTACCTCGTCATCAAGCCGTTGAGTTCGCTTTTTCAGGTTGCGCAAGTCCGACTCCATTTGGGATCGTTCATTGATCAGGTTTTGAGCTTGGTCTTGTAAACTCGAATAGGCATCTTCGAGGTTTTTAATTTCATCATCAGGTGCTAATGACCTTGAAGAAGCGGATTGTTCGACCTCTGTACCCATGGTGCTCGTTCAACCCAGACACTCAGTTTATATCAATAAAGCGGAGACTCCTCGTGGCAAGAATGGAATACGAAGGCTTCAAATGATGCCGGCACAAGCACCAACCGGAGTCTGATTCTTATGGCTGATTGCGAACTATGTGGTGCTATGAAAGTAGGCGTAAAGAGAGTCAAAACAGGCAAAACCGAAGTAGCAGCATGCGCTCGATGTATTGAAAAAATGAACCTCGGTCCAAAGGAAACCGCTCCGGGACTGGCAAAGGCTCAATCAGGGCACGCTCGAGCAGGTACTTCCTCTACATACGCCGCACGCGGAAAGAAAGGAAAAGACATCATGCTCAAGACAGAAAAGGAACTTGCACCAGATTTTGGCAAGAGAATTTCAGCCGCACGTACCGCGAAAGGTTGGAACCACGCCACCCTCGGCAAGCGAATGGCAGAGACAGTGAACATCATCAAAGCGACAGAATCGGGGAAACGTCCGACAGATGGCGTGCTGAAAAAGTTTGAACGGGTGCTCGGCATCTCGCTTTGGATCATGTCGACTGCGGAAGCAACGACACCGCTCGACCGGTCCGGGAACCGCGGAATGACACTGGGCGATTACTTCGAAAACAAAGGGTGATGTTGTGTCCGATGTTCGGGTTCATGCACTTTGGCTCGCCCAAGATGACCCAAAGAAAAATACCGCAGTTCTCGCATCAAAACGTGGCGACCTTAAGTTGCATAAACGGTTCAACACTCTTCCTCGTCGCGGTATTATTCTGGAACCACTGTGTGGAAAGGTGTTTGGCCCAGAAGACCATGCATTGATTCTCCAACAAGGCGGCGCTGTGGTAGGTTTAGACTGCAGTTGGGCTCACATTGAATCCAGCGTCGAACAGGTCATGAAACGAACCAAGTTACAACCGAGAATGCTCCCTTTGTTGCTCGCTGCCAACCCCGTTAACTGGGGCAAACCAGGACGTTTAACTACCGCTGAAGCCATTGCCACCATTTTGTACTTGCTCGGTAAAAAGGAACAGGCAGAGCAAGTGCTCGGGGCATTCCGCTGGGGTCCGCGATTTTTTGAACTCAATAAAGAACCCCTTGAAGCCTATGCGGCCGCAACATCAAGTTCCGAACTGGTCGCTCTTCAGTTTGAGTTCTTTGATCTTGGACACCTGAAGGAGGAGGACGAAGAACCGTGAACGACCTTTTTCGACCAACCGGGATTCAACGTATGAGCCTCGAGGGGAATGCTCTAGAAGCAGACCATCTGGCAAAAGAAACTCTCCTGCACCTCCAAGACAACGCTGGTACATTTGTCTCCTTGCTTGGTACGCCGAGTGATCTTGAACCCCTGTTCTTTGGCCACTGCATTAGCGAAGGTATTGGTGTCCCAGAGGCTGTTGCCTTGACCATCACCTCTACGTTGGAAGGGGGGTACTACGTACAGAGCAAAGAACACCTCGTAGAACGCTCTGAAGCCTCCAATACCAATCGGATCGTGACCACTTCTTGTGGTGCCTGTGATGCACCAGGCCTTGACGATTTAATCGAAGGTTTACCTCTCTTTGATGGCGGCTTCCAACATGTTGATTTGCAAGTATTGGCAACGGGGTTCGAACAAATGAAAGCCCAGCAACTTGGGTTTACAGCCACCGGAGGTATGCACGGTGCTGCCCTCTACACCGCCACCGATGGAATCGTTCACCTCGCTGAAGACATTGGACGTCACAATGCCGTCGATAAGGTGGTTGGAATGGATTGGATGGCTGAGGAACCTTCGCTGAATCCCATTCTCTTCCTCTCCGGCAGATGTGGCTGGGATATCGTCGCAAAAGCAGCACGCGCAGGCATCGGGACCATCGCCTGTGTCGGAGCATGCTCGACATTGGCAGCAGACACGGCGAGGTCCCTCCACATGAGGATTTTCAGTTTTGTGAAGCGTGACACTTGTGTTGCAATTGGCCGTATTGAAGCGCCTCGTGACGGCAAGGCTTGAGAACCCATTGCGGCCCGTTAGGGTTGAGGCTTGGATATGCGGGACCATCTTTCACCCGAAACGCCCCCCGACAAGCTCCGTCTTCGCCTTGGTAAGCCCAAGAAATCAGCAGCTGGAATCCCCGCCGCGTTGTCTTCAATGAAACATGGCATCAAAAAAATGGGACTTGTCAAAACTGTTCGCACATTGACCATGGTCAATCAAAAAGCGGGATTTGATTGCCCTGGTTGTGCGTGGCCAGACCCAGAGCACAGGACCTCCTTTGAATTCTGTGAAAATGGAGCCAAGGCCGTTGCTGATGAAGCCATGAAAGCCAATGTGAATCCGAAATTTTTTGAGAAGTACGGCGTTGCAGAATTGTCTCAAAAAAGCGATCATTGGCTTAACAAACAAGGTCGAATTTCTCACCCAATGGTCCTCGAGCCCGGCGCCACTCACTACACTAAATGTACCTGGGATGAAGCATTCGAACGTATTTCCATCGCAATCAAAGAACTTGATACACCCGAAGAGGCTGTCTTCTACACCTCGGGAAGGACATCGAATGAAGCCGCTTTTCTCTATCAGGCCTTTGTCCGTGCACTTGGTACCAATAACATGCCAGATTGTTCCAATATGTGCCATGAATCAAGCGGTAAAGGCCTAGGTCCAACCATCGGTATTGGAAAGGGCACAGTTCGATTGGAGGATTTTAATCATGCAGATGTGATCCTTGTGATCGGGCAAAACCCTGGCACGAACCATCCGCGAATGCTCACTGCCCTGCGAGACGCTAAACACAACGGTTCGATAATCATCAACGTCAACCCACTTCCAGAAGCAGGTCTCGAACGGTTCAAACACCCTCAGGATTACATGAAATTAAATTTCAAGACCACTCAACTCTCTGACCATCATCTGCAGGTAAAGATTGGAGGTGATGCTGCACTTGTCAAGGGGTTCATAAAAACTCATCTTGAGGTGGGTGGCATCGATGATGAATTCATCGAAGCTTCGACCGAGGGTTACCTCGAAATGTGCTCAGCTGCCATAGCAACACCATGGTCAGATATCACACGCGATTCCGGTATTGACCAAGCAACCATTGTCGCCGTTGGTTCCTTGTTGGCTACATCCAAAGCCACCATAGCATGCTGGGCCATGGGTCTGACTCAACAACCAAATGGAGTTGCAGTGATCCAAGAACTGGTCAATTTGCTCCTCATGGGAGGGCATGTTGGCAGGCAAGGTGCAGGATTCTGCCCCGTCCGGGGGCATTCCAATGTCCAAGGAGACCGAACCGTAGGCATTTGGGAGGCCCCAAGTGATTCTTTCCTCGACCACATGGAGTCTGGCCTCGGATTCCCAATGCCACGTCACCATGGGTACGATGTTGTCAATGCTATTCGCGCCATGATTGAGGGGAAGGTCGGTGTGTTCTTCTGCATGGGTGGTAATTTCCATTCTGCTACGCCGGACACCAACGCAACTGCAGAAGGCATGACTCGCATACCTATGACCGTACAGGTTTCAACCAAACTCAACCGTTCTCACCTCATAACAGGAGAAACAGCATTCATCCTTCCATGCCTTGGTCGCACCGAACTCGACGAACAATCCGCAGGCCCACAATTCGTGACCGTTGAGAATTCAATGGGCATCGTCCATCGTTCAAATGGTGGTTTAGCACCTGCTTCACCACATTTGCTTAGTGAGCCGGATATTGTTGGTCGTCTGGCAATGGCCACACTTGGAAATAGTCCACTCGATTGGAAAACACTCGCCTCAAATTACGATCTTATACGCGACCTAATGCAAAACAGCCTCGCAGGGTTTGACAACTACAACGAACGAGTCCGGCAAGAGAATGGATTTGAGCTCCCGAATCCTCCCCGGGACACCAGAACATTCGCAACGCCGGATGGCAAAGCACACTTCACGGACCATCGGTTGCCTGATGTGTCGGTTCCAATGGACAAATATGTCATGATGACACTCCGTTCACACGACCAGTATAACACGACAATTTACGATGTCCATGACCGGTACAGGGGCATTCATGGGAACCGAAGAGTTGTGCTCATGAATGCGCAAGACATGGCTGCCCGTGGTTGGAAAAACCGACAAAAAGTCGACCTCACGAGTCACTTCAACGGGGTCGAACGTTCGTCTGCCGGATGGCAGTTGGTCGCATATGATATTCCAAAAGGGAACATTGCGACATATTTCCCGGAAGCGAACAGCCTTGTTCCTCTTGATTCTACCGCTGCTGTTTCCAATACACCTACTTCGAAATGGATTGTCGTTTCAGTCAAGGGTAGCGGCGAAGTGCCATTGAGGGGCGAAGAGGAATGAGTCAGATCGGTTACATCGAATTGGTCCGAACGAACCACGCCTTTCGTCGGTTGTGGTCTGCATCGGTGATCTCAATGCTTGGTGAGTGGTTCAACACCATCGCCCTTTTCCTGATTATTTTTGAATACACGGAATCGGAATTTTTCCTTGGCTTACTGTTTACCATGCGGATGATTTGTTTTGCCGCCTTCCAACCTTTTGGTGGACTTTTGGCAGACCGGATCAATCGAAAACAAATTATGGTGTGGACGAATATCATCCAAGCAGGCCTGGCCCTTTGCTTTCTGTTCATCAAAGGACCAGAAGACATTGTTTGGATTTATATCCTGACCGGGATCATGATGGTCATGCACGGCTTGTATGTCACTGCAGAACGCGCTGCATTACCTAACATTGTACCACCCGAACATCTTGCAACAGCCAATGCCTTGGATGCAGCAAGTTGGTCCACTGCGTTGTGCATCGGCGCAATGATGGGTGGTATCGTTGTCAACTACTACGGGACAGACGCAGCATTCATCATCGATGGGGCAACATTTGCCTTCGGTGCATTCTTACTTCGAAGGGTAACGATTCCCCAGAAAATCGATGATGACATGAAAGGTCCTCTCTTTTCCACTGCGATCAGCAACATACGCAAAGGTTGGGCTCGTATTTCAGGAGAAAAAAGATTGCAACGAATCGTCTTCGCGAAATCCTCATGGAACATTGCTGGCGGTGGACTGGCTGGTGTGTTCCTCGTCGTTGCCGGTTCGGATGTCGATGGTTTGACCATGGCGCTTGGGTTTGGTGTCTTTTTCTTTGCAAGAGGAGTTGGCACCGGTGTCGGCCCAATCGCAGCGCGCACGTTTCTAAAAAATGAAGAGAAATGGCCAATGCTTGTTGGGGTTTTAGTGATGATTTCGGGCTTCTTTTACTTCCTCGTCGGTTGGACTTTGGGTCAAAGCCTCTACCTCACCATGGCTTTGGTGATGTTGGCCCACGCTGCATCGGGAGCGAACTGGGTGCTATCGACCATTCTCACTCAAAAATGGGTTGAGGATGAGGTTAGGGGCAGGGTGTTCTCAATGGATATGCGCCTGATGTCATTGGCGTTTTCAGTTTCAAGTTTAGGAGCCGGTTACCTTTTGGAAAACAATTATTTCAGCCTTCAGAATGGATTTTTGATCTTTGCAGTTATCATGATTATTTCAGGTGCGTTCTTCACATTATGGCGGGCTGAAGAAGCACCCGTCTGATGTGCTACAATACGAATGCTCAAGGATGGGGCGTGGTTTCGTGTGGTCATGGGGGATGATTACACCGCGCTTAGGACTCACCTCGCTGAAGGAATCCCCTCCGTTATTCCTCAACATCCAGGCACCGATTCCTCGGTCGACCATGCGCCTAAAAGAAGGCAAATTTTGACACCTGATGAGAAAAAATTAGCATTACGCAACGCATTAAGGTACTTTCCAACAAACCAACACTCGATCCTAGCGCCCGAATTTGCTGAGGAATTGAATTCCTTTGGCCGAATCATCATGTGGCGATACCGTCCAACTGAGTATGAAATGAGAGCCCACCCGATCGATGCATATCCGGCGAAGAGCAAACATGCTGCCTCGGTCATGTTGATGATTCAGAACAATCTGGACCCGGCTGTTGCACAATTCCCCCATGAATTGATCACCTACGGGGGAAATGGTTCGGTGTTCCAAAATTGGGCTCAGTACCGACTCACCATGCATTACCTCTCCAAGATGGATGATGAACAAACGTTGGTCATGTATTCTGGCCACCCAATGGGGCTTTTTCCTTCCCACTCAAACGCCCCACGTGTGGTCGTGACAAACGGGATGATGATCCCGAGTGAATCGACACCTGAGAATTATGAACGGCTCAACGCTCTTGGCGTCACTCAGTACGGTCAAATGACGGCTGGGTCCTACATGTACATCGGACCACAAGGCATTGTTCACGGCACAACGATCACCCTGCTGAATGCCGCACGGAATCACTTAGGCCTCTCAGGCGACGTTGGTCTTGGTGGTGTGACGTTCGTCACCTCTGGACTTGGCGGCATGTCTGGCGCTCAAGCCAAAGCTGCTGTAATTGCCGGAGCCTCATGTATTGTTGCAGAATCCAACGCTCACGCAGCTCATAAACGCCATCAACAAGGCTGGCTGAGTGAGGTTACGGACAACATCGACGTGGCCATTGACAGGATGGTCTATTGTGCGAAGAACAAGACCGCAATTTCGATCGGATACATTGGAAACATCGTTGATTTATGGGAACGTTTGGTCGAGCGGGAGGTACGCGTCGATATGGGTTCTGATCAAACCAGCCTTCACAACCCCTACCAAGGTGGATATTTCCCCGCAGGCTACGCATACGAAGATGCTGCCACGATGTTGTCAGATGAACCGGAACGCTTTGCGAGTGAAGTACGTTCAACACTGAAGCGTCACGCACATGCCATCAACAGAATGTCATCGAATGGGATGTATTTCTGGGATTATGGCAACGCCTTTTTGTTGGAAGCAAGCCGGGCTGGTGCTGATGTCCTCAAGGATGATGGTTCATTCCGTTACCCCAGCTATGTCGAAGATATCATGGGCCCGATGTGCTTTGATTACGGATTTGGACCATACCGTTGGGTCTGTGCCTCTGGCGACCCACAGGATCTCAAAATCACCGACCGGATTGCCATGGATGTTCTCATTGGAATGATGGATTCTGCTCCGGTGGAAATCCAGCAACAAATGAAGGATAACATTCGTTGGATCAAAGAAGCGGGTGAGAATCAAATGGTTGTTGGTTCCCAAGCACGTATCCTCTATGCAGACGATGAAGGCCGTCGGAAAATCGCCTCAGCCATGAACAAAGCGATCAGGTCAGGAGAACTCTCCGGGCCAATTATACTGGGCCGCGATCATCATGATGTTTCGGGCACAGACAGCCCTTACCGGGAAACTGCGAACATCCGCGACGGATCGATATGGACTGCCGATATGGCGGTTCAGAACTTCGTAGGGGATTCGTTTCGTGGTGCGACATGGGTCAGCCTCCACAATGGCGGCGGAGTCGGCTGGGGACAAGTCATCAACGGTGGGTTTGGCATGCTCCTCGACGGCAGCGATGAATGTGAGCGACGTTTGCAATCCATGCTGCACTGGGATGTAAACAACGGCGTTGCTCGAAGAGCATGGGCTCGGAACTCTGGGGCCAACTTTGCTATCAAGAGGGCTATGGAGGCAGAACCACGCTTGAGCGTAACGCTTCCATTCTCAGCAACCGATGAAACAATCAATTCCGCTTTCCCACGAGGTGAACAATGATGCGTCCAACAGTTTCTTTTGATGGTACAACCCTTACGCCTGCTGAAGTTGAACGGGTTGCCACAAATAACGCAGATGTTAAGATTTCAGAAGATGCGTGGCAGAAAGTGCACGTTGCTCGGAATGTTGTCGACGGAATTCTCTCGAGAGGCGAGACCGTTTACGGCATCAATACGGGATTCGGGGCCTTGGTTCACCAACGAATATCTCCTGACGATTTGGCACAACTCCAAACCAACCTCGTACGCTCTCACGCAACGGGTTTGGGTGATGCAATGTCCCGATCCTCTGTTCGGGCAATGATGGCGGTCCGAATCAATTCTCTCGTCAAAGGTCACTCAGGTGTTCATCCGGATGTCCTTGAACAGTTGCTGAACTTCCTCAACAACGACATCATCCCTCATGTCCCGAGAATTGGCAGCCTCGGTGCCAGCGGCGATCTTGCGCCATTGTCCCACATGGCGCTCTCATTGCTCGGTGAAGGAATGGTGCTGGACGACCAGAATAATCCGATTCCAACCCAAGAAGCATTGGTTCAGCACGGCTTGATTGGCATCAAACTTCGGGCCAAAGATGGATTATCCCTCATCAATGGGACAAGTCAAATGCTGGCTTTCATGACTTTAGCTGAACGGCGCCTAAGCGCATTGCTGCCACTCGCTGATTTGATTTTGTGCACCTCAATGGAGGCACGTAAAGCGAGCGTCAAACCATCGGATCAAAGGGTCCATGATGCTCGCCCCCACCCTGGACAAGGTTTGGTAGCACGACGGATACGGACAATGATGGAACATTCCCTCATCGTTGAATCTCATTCAGACTGTGAGCGCGTTCAGGATGCGTACTCCTTCCGATGTGCTCCGCAAGTGCACGGAGCCGTTCTCCAACGTTACAACGCCATGCTTGAGACACTGGAGATTGAATTGAACAGTGCCACAGACAATCCTCTCATTTTCCCTGATCCGAAAAACCCTGGACCTCATGAAGTCATTTCTCAAGGAAATTTTCATGGCGAAGTAATTGCCTTAGCTGCGGATGCCATGTCCGCCGCTCTTTTTGAAATTGGTTCTATTTCTGAGCGTAGAATTGATCAGATGCTCGATCCAGCACGAAGTGAACTGCCACCGTTTCTGGCCCGAAATTCTGGACTTGAGTCCGGTTTGATGATCGTCCAGTACGTCGCAGGTGCCTCATTGGCTGAGTTACACGGTCATGCCACGCCACGCGCTGCATTTTCCACCACGACGTCGGCAGGGCAAGAAGATCACGTGAGTATGGGTGCTACGGCCGCATGGAATCTCCTTGAAGCAACGCAACGCCTGTCTGAAGTGCTCGCCTGCGAACTCTTTGTTGCTTGCGAAGCGCTGGAGTTTGAATCCATCCCACCTGCTCCATATGTCCTCGCACTCAAGCAGCGCGTCCGTACCATTGCCAAACCGCTCGATGGCGACCGCAGTACCAGCAGAGAATTGATTGATATTGCGGTAGCACTCTCCGATGGTGCTTGGTTGGCTCGTATTGAAGCCGAACTCGGTCGAATTCCACGTTAATTTGTAAACATCAACGATTCAAGCTCGTCGAGTCCCGTAAGTTGCCTGATACGGAATTTTGAAGTTGTCAACTCACTCGCACTGAGATCAGACTTCATCGTGTCAATCCGCCGTTCTAATTCGACAGCCCGCCGGACTTTTTCTTCAACCTTTGAGTACAATGCGTGGGCTTCACTGTCTTCAAAGTGGAGTGCTGGTTCTACTTCGGAAACATCGAGACCCATGCGACGCCATTGCAAGATTCTTTTTCTTAGGATCTGTTTGGTGAAACCGGTTTCTGGTAACCGGGTCAGCATGACGAGGTGTGGCAATCCTTCCTCGGTCGAACCTCGCTCCTCGAAGATTGGCTCTACCGTTGATTCTTCCACGACCGATTCCGACTCGACCGATTCTGTTTTTGGACCAGATAGTTCCAGCAATGGTGCTTCCCTGTGCAGCCTTGCAACCCAAATGGAATTGAAAGCGAGGGGGTTGATTGGGAGCAACAAGGACCATTGGGTCCGATGAAGATCATCCCTTAAACCTCGAATAAAATTGAGCACTGTTGTTTCACCATGCAGTGTGACAAGCCATTCCAATCCTTCCAATATGATCAGCCCATGGTGATTCTTGACGCGTGCTAGAATCAATGAGTGAACCTGTGCTAAGTCAGGAGCGATGTGCCCTTGGCCGACTCGATCAGTGAGCCAATACGTTTCCACCTTTGTTATGTCCAGTTGATCAATCAGCCTTCGATGCGGTAATCTCGAGAAAAAGACAACATGATCGTCAGAGGACTGGACCGCACGGTCAATCCATTCGAGCATGGGTACTTTAGAATCAAGTTCACAACAATAAAGTTGACCTTTTTCCATGTTTTCACCTCCATTGATACCCACATTCAACCGCTCCATTGGTACGGGTAGACGTGGAAAGACTATGAATCATTATATCCGTTGATGTTGTCGGTAGAATAGGTGTGCCAATGACTGAAGAGAAGACAGATGACGTTTCCACTGGTGAATGCGGTGCGTGTCGCGCCGTTATTCCGCTTGATTCTGACCAATGCCCTGAATGCAATATCTCCTTCTCCGGCATATCTGAAGATGCCCTCGGGGAGTGCGGTTCCTGCCACGGTCTTGTCCCACTTGATTCCACCAAATGCACTCACTGCGGCACGGTCTTCATTGCAGATGACGTCGTTGATGTCCTACGGAATTGGCTAGCAACGACCGGAATTACAATCCCCATGCTGTTCCAGAAATTCGACACGGATGGTGACGGGCAAATTGATTCAGCGGAATTGAAAACTGGTTTACTCAGTCTCAATCTGGCAGATCTCCCTCCTTCGCAGGTTGAACGTCTTATCGAAACCATCGATGCAGACGGCGACGGCCGGCTTGACCTGGGCGAACTCCATGCCACCATCACCGGTGAGACTTTGCCTTCCGAAGATACTGCAACAAAGAATTCTGACGATACATCCGAAGAGGGCATTGACGAAACCAAATCCGAAGAAGAATCCATCGACGAAGAAGAAGAAGTTGAAGATTCAGCGGATGAGGTTGAATCGGAATCAGAAGAAAGTGACGCCGAAGATGAGGCAGAGGACGAAATCGAAGAGGAGTCATCTGAATCCAAGGACGACGAAGACGATGCAACTGAAGAAGAACCTGAGGATGATTCCGAAGAAGTAAATCTCAATGAACCCGAAGATGCCGAGGAAGCAACATCTCTCATCCGACGAATTGCGGATGCAATGGATGAACAAGGCTCATCACCAAACCGGTTCTTCAGCACCCTCGACAAGGACGCCGATGGAGGCGTAGATGTCTCTGAACTGACCAATGCTCTCTCTGAACTTTTGGGAAGTGAGGTTTCTTACGATGATGTTGAAGACTTCCTTTCGGAAGTTGACGGTGATGGTGACCGAAACATCGACATGATCGAATTCATCACCGCGCTCGAAACTCTTGATGATGCTGATGACTCAACCGATGTTGATGCCATGGTGAGCAAACCGTTCCCTACAAACCTACAAAAGCAAATGATGGGGAAGCAATGGAATGATATTGTCTGGCCATTGATTCACATGGGATTCGCACTTTTCATCGCTGTTTGGGTGCTCAATGCCTTTGGCGGCATCGGGCCGCTCGCCGTTGATGGGACTGGTGGTCCAGTCGAACTTGACATGAAAGGTCAATTATTGCATCCTGATGGATTGGTGAACGGAGACAGTTATTCCTGCAATCCAGAATACCAGGTTGGTGATTGTAAAAACTCACTTACACCGCTTGCTGGTGATTCCAGTTCCATGCCAGCCGGATTCTATTGGGATGGTATATTGTTCATGGTTTTGGGTGTGATTGGCCTCGCTGGCTCTCTCTTTGCCCACCTTGCCATCATGAGTTCATGGAGATCACGTGCCAAGGCAATGAAGGAAGTCGAGGATGACACGACAGATGCGTCCTCCGAAGCTGAAGCAGATGAAGTCACATCTGAGTCAGAAGATGACGACTTGGAGGAAGAAATGGATGAGGCACTCGGTGATGATATCGATGAAGAGTCCCTGGATTCTGAAATCGATGAAGATACTGAACAGGAAGCAGATGAATCAATTGATGTTGGATCGCACGTCGGCTTGACATTGGATGATGAAGAAGTCTATGGTACAATCATCGAATTTGATGATGATGATGAAACGGTCACCATCGAAGAAGATAAATCTGGTGATATCATCACTGGCTACCAATCCGATATGTTCCTGGAGTGATCCAATGAGCAAGGACCCGCTGCTAGCGTACGCGGACCTCGCTGCCTGCCCAACATGTGGTTGTTTGGAACGACGCGGGGCTGTCCGGTGTGGCGAATGCGGCACCTTTCATGCCGGCGTCGTGATGGAGGAGCGTCAGGCCCCTGATACCTCAATGGTTGTCGATAGAGCCCCCATCGACCCAGCAGCATATTCCCTTTCAGGTTCCCAACCAGTCCCTGATGAAACATTCGAAGAGAGTGAAGAAATCGTGAATTGGGAAGGTGGCTCCTCCGACTTTACAATGGAAGATGTCGAAGAAGCTCCTCTTGGAAGAATTGACCCTGATGATTTGGAATTACCCAAGCCGGAAGATTTGTCTTCGATTGAATAGGTGTTAATCGCCAGCCCTTGGGCATAAATACTAATTATCTATTAGGATGCAAGTAACTAATAATCACAAGGTTGTGATTGAAGAGTTTGGTGGGCTCGGAGAGAATTGAACTCTCGATCTTCGCCATGTCAAGGCGACGTCATAACCCCTAGACCACGAGCCCCTAGGTAATTTGGCCACCGAACCGGTGTATTAAACCGCATCGGTCAAATTGGTCTGGTTCAACTAACGATCTTAGAAATTTTACCAGTGCAACCAGGTTGGGAGCAAAAACCACCCATACGCGTCCGGCCGTTTTTCATTTTGATGAGCTGGCCATCTTTGATCGGCCCGTAAGTTTTGCATTTCAAACAAAATCCCTCTACCGTCTTCATGTCGCTCATGCTGTCGTGAGTTGCACATTTCTTAGTTTCTTCGTTCATTCCAAACCCAAACCGAGTCTATGTTCAAAAAATCGGACATTCCACCCACTGCCCCCTTGCTCGAAGGGTGATGTTTCATATTCCTTCGACAAAAAACAAGCACCTTGGGCTCTAAATGGGCTACTGCGGGTCAATTTATTTTTGA
>Ga0115004_10002823_pt1 | contig 14267 bp, 13 predicted proteins | sample ArcticOcean_MG_C_10_FD_88737 | JGI IMG/M metagenome (GOLD analysis project Ga0115004, IMG submission 88737) | Marine microbial communities from western Arctic Ocean - ArcticOcean_MG_CB11_90 | ecosystem: Environmental > Aquatic > Marine > Oceanic | place: Arctic Ocean: Canada Basin | collected...
ATCAAAGGATCCTGTTATCAACTATGTTCCAAATTCAAGTTTTACAGGTGCGGATAGTTTTAAATTTAAAACAAACGATACAATGGCTGATAGTAACGAAGCTACTGTAACAATTAATGTTTCTGGGAGTTCTTTTAGTCTTCAGGACGATAACAATAAGATTGTAGTAGGAACATGTACTTGTAATGGAAAAAAAGATGGTTCTCTAGCATTATCTATTGAAGATGTTCGTTATGATTATACAATTACCGTAAGTGGAGTAGCGGATCCTATAACAATTAAAGGAACCAATAAGACAGCAAATGTCACTGGCTTAGGAGCAGGTAAATATACGGTATGCTTTAAGGTAGATAGCAACCCTAATTACGAGCAATGCTTTGAAGCGACAATAACTGAACCAAACTCATTATAATAAATACAGATATGAAAAGCACATTAAAATATACTAGTTTACTTTTATTCACATTAGCTTTTTTAGTTAGTTGTGATTGTGATTGTGAAGACGATATAGTACAGGGGGCAGTTGTAGGAACACTTGTTGGTTCACCTGGTTCTCCGTCCTTGACAGCTCCATTAAATAATAAAAGTTGTGAAATTGGAACAGTTGCAGGTGCTTTCAGAAGCGAGGTTACTTTTTCTTGGTCAGCTACAAGTGCAACTGACACTTACAACCTTACATACACCAATTTAGCTACTAATAGTACAATGACTAAAACTGCTATTAAAGGAACTTCAACAAAAATTGTATTGTTTAGAGGGATAACCTATGCTTGGAGTGTACAATCTATAAATTCTAGTTCTAAAAGAGGAGCTTCTAGTGGAACTGCTAAATTTTATCTTCAGGGGAATCCATCTTATAATAATGTTCCTTTAGCTGCTGTTTTATCAACTCCTGCTTCTAGTGGTGGAAATGTGACTTTTACATGGACAGGTAAGGATCCTGATGTAGCTGACGCATTAACCTATACACTTTATGTAGATAAGGTAGATGGAAAACAGTCCCCAGTTTCAAGTGGATTAACTACCGCATCAACTAAGTTAGATCTAGCTACAGGAAACACATATTATTGGAGAATAAAGAGTACTGATCAGAACAACAATAGTAGTTTCTCTTTAATTTCTAAATTTAATCTGTAAAACTTTATAATTGAATTATAAAGTTTTAATTATTGTATTCACCTTTTTTTTAGGACTACATTCATATACTCAACAGATCATATTTGACAAAGTTCCTGAGGATTTCCAATTATTTCCAAGAGATTCAAATAATAAATCATCTGTCGTTTTTTCTGGAACCATTATTGAAAATAATTACAATGAGTTTAAGGTAAAAACATTTAAGGATGGAATTTTTTATGGAGAAAAATCTTTAAATATTACAAATAAAAAATTTCATGACAGTATCACTATTGAAGCCGGTCTGTTTCAATTCAGTTTTAAACTATATTCCAATAAAAAAAATATAGAAAAATTATTATTTCAAGTAGATAATATTGTTTCTGGAGATGCTTACATAATTACTGGTCAATCTAATTCACATGGAAGCAGTAAAAAATCAACTTATATAAGTCCCTTTGCGAGAAGTTTTGGTGTTAAAACAGGTTATGAAACTTACACTGAGGAAGATGAAATGGTTAGATGGGGTTTAGCAACAGGAAATTGTAAAGACTGTAAGGGAGATAATTGGAACTCAGGATATGATGGAGGTTGGTTCGTGAAAAATCCTTTTGGGATTGGTGTTTGGGGAATGGAATTGGCAAAATTATTAATTGAAAAACATCAAATACCCGTATGTATCATTAATGGTGGGAGTGGCTCCTCTACTATTGAAGAAAACATGTTGCATTCAGAAAAAAAATCATTAGAAACAAGTTTTGGAAGGTTGGTCTACAGGGTAAATCAAGCTCAACTTAAAAATAATGTTAAGGCCATTTTTTATCATCAAGGAGAATCAGATACTTATTTAGGTCTTTCTTTTTCTAGTGGAAGAAAAAGGGGTGAATTCACTAACTATATAAAGAATTTTGAAGTGTTAAATAATGATTGGCTAAGTGTTTACAAAGGATTACAAAAAATATATCTTTTTCAAATACATCCAGGTTGTGGTGGTGATTTTCAGTCTGAATTACGCGATATTCAAAATCAGATATCAAAAAAACATGATAATGTTGAAATAATGTCAACAACAGGTGTTGTAGGTCATGATGGTTGTCATTTTTCATTTGAAGGATATAAAGAATTTGCCAAACGAATCTTTCCTCTGGTTTCTAGAGATTTCTTTGGTGAAAAAAAATCTACAATTATTACTCCACCACAATTATTGAATGCATATTACAGTGAAAAAAAAGAAATTACCTTAACTTTTGATCAACCAATTGTAATGGAAGAGTTTTACCAACTCAATGAAATGAAGTATTTAATGAAGAATCAGTTCTTTTTTAGTTTAGATAAAAATAAACCTTCTATTTACGGAGTAGTAAATACACTAAAGGTTAATAAGAATCAAATTATTATTAATTTAAAAAGTGATAAAAAGTATTCAGCTATTACTTGGCTACCTAACAAGGAATACTTAAACACTAAAGACATTTACAACGGTCCATGGATTAAAGGGGTGTTTAATAAAATTGGGGCACTTAGCTTTGATAATAGAAAAATAAATTAGGGTATTAATAGTTAGTCACTTTTTAATAAACATTTAATATTTCAATTATATTTTGATTAAAGTTAAAAGAATCTCCTCTTTTTTTTTTAGATAATAATAATCCAATAGGGCTTTTACTGGAAATACAATAATATGTTTTTGATTTAAATATTAGTGGTTTTGTGGAAAAGCTTATAAAATATTGATTTTTTTCAGTTTCAACAACAGAACCTAAAATAACACTACTTGATTTAAAGTTAATTTTTATTTTAGAAAGTAATTGATATTCTTTTTCTATTTTTTTAATTTGATTTCCAATTTTTTCTCTTTCTAATTGAATCATTGCTCTTCCTGTTTCATGCTTATCTCCAGCACTACTTTTAGTTTCTGAATTTAAAGATTCGTAAAGTTCTTTATCTCTGGAGTTGTATTTAGATAACCTAGATTCAATTTGATTTTTACAATGATTAAATAATAATTCTTTAATTTTTTTATTCATCTTTTTAAATATAACTATTAAACAGAGGTTTTATTTAATATCATATATTTAATATATGAAAAAACTAATACTGTTATTATTATTTATTTCTTGTAATCAAGAAATACCAAAACAAAATTGGCAAAAAGGAAATTTACATACACACTCATTTTGGAGTGATGGTGATGATTTTCCTGAAATGATTATAAAGTGGTATAAAGACAACGGTTATCAGTTTATTGCTCTTTCAGATCACAATACAATATCTCAAGGAGAGAATTGGTATAAATTAAAAATTAATGATAATAAAAACTATGCTCTAGAAAAATATAAAAAAAGTTTTGGTGATTGGGTTGAAACTAAAACAGACTCAAGTGGAACTTATGTAAGGTTAAAAACTTTTGAAGAGTATAAATCTAAGCTCGAAGATATTAATTCATTTTTAATTATTAGATCCGAGGAGGTAACCTCATACTCACAGCCTGTTCATATTAATGTCACCAATATTAAAGAAAAAATTGAGCCTGCTACAGGTAATTCAGTCTTGGAGGTAATGCAAAAAACTCTTGATGCAGTTCATGCTCAAAGAAAAAAGTTTAATATTCCAATGTTTGCCCATATTAATCATCCAAACTTTGGTTACGGGGTAAATGTAGAAGATTTAAAGAATCTTAATGGAGAAAGGTTTTTTGAATTATATAATGGACACCCTGCTGTAAACAATTTGGGGGATGATACGCACATGGATTTAGAAACTATGTGGGATTTAATTAACATTTCATATTATAATGAAAACAAACCATTAATATTAGGTATTGCTACTGATGATAGTCACAATTACCATACAAAATCTTCTAATCATAGTAATACTGGAAGAGGATGGGTTATGGTTAATTCAGAAAAAATAGAAATATCAAGTTTGATTGAGGCTATGGAATCTGGAGATTTTTATTCTTCCTCTGGAATTTTCCTAAAAAAAGTATATAATACTGAAAGTGAATTTTTTATTGAAATGGTACCAAAAAAGGGGATTGAATATGAAACCATTTTCATGGGTTATCGAGAGGGTAGTTATGAAGTTGAAGAGTTAAAAAGAGTTAAGGGTAATTTTTCAAAATATACTTTTCAAAAAAATGATCTTTTTGTAAGAGCTAAGATCAGATCTAACGAATTGATAGTTAACCCAGTAATTGCTGGTGAAACTATGCAAGCCTGGGTACAACCAATTGTTGTAAATGGTAAATAACTTAATTAGGTAATATTACTTTGTCAATTACATGAATTACTCCATTTGTAGCTTGAATATCAACAGCTATAATTTTACTAATTCTGTTATTTCCGTCTGTTATAGTAGCCCCTCCAGTAATATTTGCTGTTATTGGCCCTCCTAAGGTATTTAACTGTAAATTATCAGACAAATCTGTAGAAAGAGCATTAGTGTCTTCAATTAAATGGTGATTCAATGTAGCTTTTAAAGTTGGTTCACTAATATCTGATAGTTGATTTAATCCCAATTCAGCTAATAAATCAACAAATGCTTGATCAGTTGGGGCAAAAACTGTAAAAGGAGCAGATGACATACCATTTTTTGAACTTAAAGTAGTAACAAAATCAACTGACAAATCCTTTCTTGTCAAAGCAGCAGTCAAGTTACTTAGATTAGCGTCAGCAGTTACGAAGGTTACCAGTGATGGTAAGGGTATCACACTACTTACCGCATGAATAATACCATTATTTGCTCTTACATTTCCTTGAGTAATTCTAGATTCTCCATTAATGGTAACTCTCATGTTCACTTGTTTTATGTAAATAGAAAGAGGAGTTAGCGAGGCTTCACTAGTTGCTGCAGATTTATAATAACCTGTTTCAATATCCCTATACTCCAATACTCCTGGCATAACATGGTTTAATAAAATCTGTTTTAATAAGTTTTTAGGCACTTCATCAATACTGTTAAAACCATTTTGCATTAAAAACTCTCTAAATGCCATGTTAGAGGGAGCCATAAGTGTATATTTATCTGCACCATCTAAAACATCTGCAAGGTTTGTTTCTTTTAAAGAATAAGCTAAGAAAGTGTAGTTCATACTTTCATCAATTATATTTAAAATAGTTTGAGGTTCCATTATATAATCTTCATCGTTGTTAGAACAAGATTGGGTTGAAGAAATTAAAATGAATATTGATAGAATTGATAATATTTTTTTCATAATTATTTTATATTTAGCTTTTTACAAATAACGTGCCAATAAATATAATATATGTTATTTAATAATCTCATTATTCAATACTGTTATAAGTTATTGTTATCTGTAAATTAATTATTTATAAAACAACTACTGTTTTTTTTAAAATAAAAATATTATAATGCAAATTGGTGAAGTAATGGTTATAACTTTAAAAAATTATTATTCAAAGCTTAAATATACTTTATGGCTAATCTGATTAAACAACAACAAGATATTTTAACGAAATTAAATATTCACTTGTTAAATCCAATGCAAGAGGAAGCAATTTCGGTAATTAATAATACCACTAATACCATTCTTTTATCTCCAACTGGTTCTGGAAAAACTTTGGCATTTCTTCTTCCTTTAATAAAAGCTTTGGATTCAAGTTGTAATGAAATTCAAGCCTTGATTTTAGTTCCCTCAAGAGAATTAGCTATACAAATCGAACAGGTTGTTCGTTCTATGGGTTCAGGATTTAAAGTTAATGCAGTATATGGTGGACGTCCAATGTCTAAAGATAAAATTGAGATTAAACATGTTCCAGCTATTTTAATTGGAACACCAGGAAGAATTGCGGATCATTTTGCTAATAATCGCTTTTCAAAAAAAAATATTAAAACCTTAATATTAGACGAATTTGATAAATCTTTGGAAGTTGGTTTTGAACAAGAAATGAAAGAAATAATAGGAGAACTACTTTACATAAATAAACGCATTTTAACATCTGCAACTCAAACTACTGACATTCCAGGATTTGTACGCTTAGACAACCCTACAACCATTAATTATTTAAACGAAAAATCGGTTTCTAAATTGGTAATTAAAACAGTACTGTTGTCTTCAAATAGCAAACTACAAACTCTAGTTGACTTGATAGAACATTTGGGAAATCAAAACGGAATAATATTTTGTAATTTAAGAGATAGTATTGATCTAATAAGTCGTTTTTTGGACAAAAAAAAAATAAACCATAGTTGTTTTTCTGGTGCAATGGAGCAAAAAGATCGAGAAAGATCGTTAATTAAATTAAGAAATGGAACCAATCAAATTTTAGTAGCAACTGACCTAGCATCAAGAGGAATTGATATTCCAGAACTAAAATTTATCATACATTTTGAATTGCCAAGAACTTTAGAAGAATTTACTCACAGAAATGGGAGAGTTGGTAGAGTACTTTCTAAAGGAACTGCTTATGTTATGAAATCAGAGAATAAAGATTTGCCTGAGTATGTAAAAAATTCAAAAGTTATAAAAAATTTAAAAAAATCCACCTTAAAGCCTCAATTCTGGGAAACTTTATTTATCTCTGGAGGCAGAAAAGATAAAATTTCTAAGGGGGATATAGCTGGACTTTTTTTTAAGCAAGGAAAAATCAATAAAGATCAACTTGGATCTATTGAGTTAAAACAAGATTGCGCATTTGTAGCAGTACCTAAAAAAATTGCAAATCAATTAGCTGAAGAATTAAACAATTCGAGATTGAAGAAAAAGAAAGTTCGTATTACAGTATTACAAGATTTGCAATACAATCTAAATTAATATTTATAGAACTTCCTTATAAACAGTTTTTTTATTCATAATTTTCTAAGTTTTGATGTTAATTTATAATTAAATAAAAATTATTATTTATATTTTTTAACTTTCTTTGCATGTAATTACAAATAGATAAAATGGATAGACATAGTTTAATAGATAACTTTCTTTTAGATTTTAAACCTAAAAAAGATCAGAGCTGGAAAAGCTGCTATTTTTTTGCTTATTATTTAAAAAAGAAACATAAAATTGATGCTGAATTAATCGAGGGGATTTCAAGAATAAATAAGATAGATTACTGGATTGTTAGGTTTAACGGATCAGATGAGGATATTCATGCTAAAGCAGTAGGGATAGATGCGGACTTTATTGATAATCCTGAAGTTGTGTGGAGTTTAAAAGATTTTGAAAAAGATAATTTTTAAAAAATAATACAAACCCCTTTTTTATTTATTCTATTATTTCGTAGTCAATATTCAGTTTTCGTAATGCTCTTAAACAAAAACTAGAGTTTTTAGATTCTATTTCAATATCCACAGCATCTCCTTCTAAAAGTATTGAAGTAAGTTCATTTGATAGCGATTCGTTCATGTTGAGTGCAAGCTCAGAAATACACTTTGAGATTGCTCTTCTGTCAGGTCTCAGGGCATTACAAGATAATAAGTTTAATTTCATAACAATTATATATTAATGCAATATACTAGAGTTTGTAGAATTCCTATATTTACCACACATAAATAATATTTTAAACATGAATACAAATATTGCATTATTATTTTCAAGACTAGCTTTTTCTTTATCAATGTTAACTCATGGGTATCCCAAATTAATTAAATTGTTCTCGGAGAGTCCTACCTTTGGAAACCCAATAGGACTTGGAGAATTTCCAACATTAATTTTAGCTGTTTTAGCTGAATTTATTGCACCTATTTTTATTATAGTTGGGTATAAAACTAAAATTTTTGCATTATTACCTATAGCTACTATGGTAGTTGCTGCTTTTATTGTTCATAATGGAGATGCTTTTCAAAGAAAAGAGTTAGCTCTCCTGTATTTAATAGGATTTTTAATCATTTTTTTACTGGGTCCAGGAAAATATTCAATGGATAAAAAATAATATCTTGTAATTAGTAAGTATATAATTAAGATCATTTTTTTTTGATAGGCCCTCTTAAATGTATTATTAATCCGTTTAAGAAATTACGTAACATTTGATCGCCACATTCCATATACTTTTCATGATTTTCGTTTCTAAAAAAAGCTCCAAGTTCGGACTTGGAAACCTTAAAATCTACTAGCATACAAATTTCAACTATTTCTACATCACGTAACTTATGAGCAACGCGTAGTTTTTTAAAAATATCATTGTTTGTTAATCCCATAATTATAATTAATGTTTATTTCTGTTTTCTAGATTATTCTTTGCTTTCTGACAACTCAAACCAACGTAGTGTTTTTAATTCTAGTTTTTTTTCTAATAATCCAAGCTCAATTGAACACTGCTCAATTTCTTTTGTCCCAAGTTTCTCGCTTGTAAAAAGATTTTGGATATTTTCTTTTTGAGTTTCAATTTTTTTTATTTCTGTTTCTAGTTTTTTAAACTCTTTTTGTTGTTTATAACTATGGAGAATCTTTGTATTCTCTTTCGAATTTTTTTTTGATTTTCCCTCTGCTTTGTATGTTTCTTTTTTTTCTTGAATTTGAGAATCTTCATAGGTCCTATAATCCGAATAATTTCCTGGAAAATTATCAACAATTCCTTCTCCTTTAAATACAAATAAATGATCTACTATCTTATCCATAAAGTATCGATCATGAGATACAACTAGCAAACATCCTGGGAAGTCTAATAAAAAACTTTCCAGCACATTAAGAGTAATAATATCTAAGTCATTTGTTGGTTCATCTAGGATCAAGAAGTTTGGGTTTTGTATTAGGACAGTACACAAATATAGGCGCTTGCGCTCTCCACCACTTAATTTATTTACGAAATCGTACTGCTTTTTACGATCAAACAAGAAGCGCTCTAGTAATTGTTGTGCAGATATTTTACGCCCTTTTTTTAAGGGAATGAAATCTCCGTATTCTCTAATTACATCAATAACTTTTTGTCCTTCTTTCACAGGAATTCCTTTTTGAGTATAGTAACCAAATTTTAATGTTTCTCCTAAAATAATTTTTCCAGAGTCTGGTTTATCGTTAGATGTGAGTAGATTCAAGAAGGTAGATTTTCCAGTACCATTTTTGCCAATAATTCCAATCCTTTCATTTCTTTGAAACATATAATTAAAATGATTTAATATAATTTTATCACCAAAGGATTTTTGAACTTTATGCATTTCAATCATCTTGTTTCCTAAGCGTTCCATGTTTATTTCCAATTGAACTTGATGATCATTACGTCTCTGACTTGCTTTCTCTTTTATTTTTTTGAAATCATCAATTCTAGATTTTGATTTAGTAGTTCTTGCTTTTGGTTGTTTTCGCATCCAATCTAACTCCTTTTTGAAGTGTAGCTTAGTTTTATGAGCCTCCACATTTTCTTGTGAAATACGATCTTCTCTTTTTTCAAGATAATATGAGTAATTCCCCTTGTAAGTATATAGTTTTCCTTCGTCTAGTTCAATAATTTCATTACATACTCTTTCTAAAAAATAACGATCATGAGTAACCATCAGTAATGTTATTTTCTCTTTAGAGAAGTAGTCTTCTAACCATTCAATCATTTCTAAATCAATATGATTGGTAGGCTCGTCTAAAATCAATAATTCAGGCTGCTTTAGTAAAGCATTGCACAATGCTATTCTTTTTATTTGCCCCCCTGATAAACTTCCAACTTTAGCATTTAAGTCGTCTAGTTTAAGCTTGAATAAAATTTTCTTGTATTGCGTTTCAAAATCCCAAGCTTGGGATTGATCCATTGCTTCGAAAGCCTTTTGATATCCTTCTTGATCGTTTGGATTTTCCAAAGCTTTATCATATTGAGCAATTACTTTAAGAATAGGGTTATCAGCTTTTAATATACTTTCTTCGACTGTTAATTTAGGATCTAAATTCGGATCTTGGGCAAGGTATGCCACTCGAGTTTCCTTTCTAAAAACAACATTTCCACTATCAGGAGAATCTTGTCCAACAATTATATTTAAAATAGAGGTTTTTCCACTACCGTTTTTTGCAATTAATGCAATTTTTTGTCCTTTATTGATTCCAAATGAAATAGATTCAAAAATTACTTTTTCACCATATGATTTTGAAATATCTTCAACAGAAAGTAAATTCATATAAATTTATTCTTATTAAGAGCAACAAAAATACGGATTCGAATCAACGTATAAACTCTTTTAAGAGAAACTTTATATATAAAAAAACCTTGTAAATATTTTACAAGGTTTTAATTTAATATTTAAAAAAAGGATCTTGTTTATTCAGCGGCAGGAGAATCAGCTCTTTCATAAACATAAAACATTTGAACCTTACCATCTACTATGAGAGCATCATGTACTTGAAATGCTTTTACTTCATTTCCTTCTACATTCAACTTGAGATCGTGACCTGATGTAACCCATTGTTGAAGTTTTCCTTCCTTATTTGTGTATTCATTTGCAATTAAATAATTTGTTTCCCATTTAGGAGAATTGTCAATAAACCATTTTGATAAAAAATCTATATGAGCATCTGTTCCATCAAAAACATCTCCATTTGGACCTATAGCTTTAAAGTTTTCATCTGCATTCATGCCACGAATTATTTCTAAATTCCCCTCGTTATGAGCAGAGATGTAATTTTCCCAAACTTCAACTGTGGACATAGATCCACCATAAAGGGAAATTTTTGATCCATCCTCATCATTAATTTCATGTCCAATAGGATTGGGAGTCATTTCAGATGTTGTGGAATTAGTGCAGGAATAAGTGAAAAAAGTAATTAATAATACTAAGATTGATTTATTCATTGTTTAAATTTTTTATAATTAATTATTAAAGATATAAAAACATTAGAAATTCAAGTGGTTTTATGTAAGGTTAATAGATTGTTTTAAGGATTAAGCTTTATGGTAAAATCAATTTTGTCTAGACCATATCTAATCTAGGTTAATTTAAAAACAAGGTAGATAAGCTCTAAGAAAATTTTTATTAAATTTAGTAAATGACTAAATCTTATGATTATATTATTATTGGAGCAGGATCTGCAGGTTGTGTACTAGCAAACCGTTTATCAAAAAATCCAAACTATTCTGTTTTATTACTAGAGGCAGGAGGTCCAGATAATAATATGAATATAAAGGTTCCTGGTGCTTACTTAAAAATCCATAAAAGTAAAGAGGATTGGGGTTTTTGGTCCGAAGAACAAGCAAATGTTTTGAATCGAAAAATATATTTACCAAGAGGAAAAACTTTGGGAGGGAGTAGCTCTACTAATGCTATGGCTTATGTTCGTGGAAATCCATCTGATTACGACGGTTGGTCAGAACTAGGTAATCCTGGTTGGAGCTATAAAGAATTACTTCCTTATTTCAAAAGATCAGAAAATCATGCTCAATTTGATACAATGAATATTGGATATCACGGAAACTCTGGAGAGTTAGATGTTACTATTCCGACTAAGTTTCAATCTCCTTTTGTTGAGGGTTTTATTGATGCATGTGAAGCAAATGGTATTCCCAAAAATCTTGATTATAACGGAGATAAGCAAGAAGGCGCAAGTTTAGTACAAAGTACTATTGTTAATGGAAAACGTGCTAGTGGGGCAACTGCTTTTTTAAAACCTGTTTTAAATCGAACTAATTTGACCACCATAACAAATGCTCAAGTCAATAAAGTAGTGTTTGAAGGTAAAAAAGCAGTGGGAGTTCAATATAATAATGGAAAAGATACTATTGAAGTTTACGTTAAAAAAGAAATTATTCTTTCTGCTGGAACTTTTCAATCACCTCAGTTATTAATGCTTTCCGGGATAGGTGATAATTCTGACCTTAAAAAGCATGGTATAGATTGCGTACACGAACTCAAAGGAGTAGGAAAAAATCTTCAGGATCATTTGTTTTTCCCCATATGTGTCCAAAGTAATACTCAACAGGGAATCAATCACTATATTCCTGTATTTAAACAACTCAAGCCTGCTTGGAATTATTTTGTAAATAAAAAAGGAGTTTTATGTACAAGTCCGCTTGAGGGATTGGCATTTTTTGACCTTAATTTAAAAGGCGATAAGGTAAATTTTCAACTTCATTTTTCACCAATGTGGCTAGGAAAAAAATATGACTATGATCCTTATGATTTAAATGGATTTCCTCGTTCTGATGGTTTTAGCATTTTTCCAACTCTATTACATCCAAAAAGTAGAGGATTCATTAAACTTTCCTCTGCTGATCCAAAAGCACCTCCAATAATCCAACCAAATTTTTTACAACACAAAGAGGATTTAGATCAGCTTGTTAAAGGAGGGAAATTAGTTTTTAAAATTATGGAAGATAAAGCAATGAAAAAACACTTCAAAGCAAATGGTATTCCACTTAATCGAATTTCTGAGAAATTCCTTATTGAACATATAAAGAAAACACTAGAAACAGTTTATCATCCCGTGGGTACTTGTAAAATGGGAAAAGATCCAATGTCAGTGGTTGATTCTAATTTAAAAGTTCACGGTATTGATAACTTACGTGTTGTTGATGCGTCAATAATGCCAAAAATTATTTCAGGAAACACTAATGCTCCTGTATTTATGATTGCTGAAAAAGCTGCAGATATAATTTTAAATTCTGTTTAGTTCAAAATGTAGAGTTGATATTGATATATTTTAGATAATTATTATATTTATTTAATGAAAAAATTAATCATATTATTAGTTCTTGCTCCGCTAATTTCTTTTGGACAAAAAGATAAAAAAACTCTAATTTCTAAAACAATTGATTCCCTAACCATTGACATGAAAGTCGATAAGGGTTTAATCACTACTTATCAAAATATAAAAAATCAATTATACTTTGAAATAAAGGATAGTTTATTAAAAAAAGATCTTTTAGTAGTAACAAGATTTGCTCAATTACCAGCTAACTATTCTGGATATTTAAATGCTGGTTCAAAAACAGCTGAGCATGTAGTGGAATTTGTAAAACAAGGAAATAAAATTTTATTAAAAGAAGTAAGTTATTCTAATATAGCCGACAAAAATGATCCAATCTCAATTAGTGTTTCGGAAAATAATTTCAAACCTATTTTAGCAGCATTCGAAATAAAAAACTCCGATGAAAATAAATATCTAATCGATGTTTCAAGTTTTTATATGGCTGATTCACCTGGATTTAATATCATAAGATCTTATGAAAAAGATAATTATAAAATTTCTGGGGTTGATAAAAAGAGGAGTTTTATAGATTCTGCCCGAAGTTTTCCTAAAAATACGGAGATTTTACATACTCTTACTTTTACTGCTAATAAAGCTCCCAGAAATAATCAAACAAAGACATTTAGTTTTCAAATAAATCACTCTATAATTGCTCTTCCTGAAGATCAAATGTCAATTAGGTATGAAGATGAAAGAGTAGGTTGGTTTAATATAGAAAAAATCAATTACAGTTCTGAGGCTTTAAAATCAGATAATTATAATATTATAAGAAGGTGGAGGCTAGAACCCTCTGATAAAGAAGCTTACTTTAATGGAGAATTAGTAGAACCAATTAAACCAATAGTTTATTATTTAGACCCTGGAACTCCTATAAAATGGAGGAAATATTTTAAAATGGGGATTGAGGATTGGAATACTGCTTTTGAAAAAGCAGGTTTTAAAAATGCCATCATCGCAAAAGATCCACCATCTAAAGATGAAGATCCAGATTTTAGTCCTGAAGACATTAGGTATTCAACCGTTAGATATGTAGCTTCTACAACTAGAAATGCTGTTGGTCCTAGTGTTTCTGACCCCAGAACTGGAGAAATATTAGAAAGTGATATCATTTGGTATCACAACCATTTAAGATCCTACAGAAATAGATATTTGATTGAGACAGGTGCTGCAAATCCAAAAGCTAGATCTCTTAAAACACCTGAAAAAGAAATTGGAGAAATGATGCGCCGCGTAATTTCTCATGAAATTGGTCATGCTATTGGATTGCCTCATAATATGAAAGCAAGTAGTGCATATCCTGTAGATTCTCTAAGATCTGGTACTTTTACTCAAAAATTTGGAATAGCAACCACTATAATGGATTACGCTAGATATAATTACGTAGCTCAACCAGGAGATCAAAATATAAGATTTCTTAGACAACTTGGTCCATATGACGATTATTCAGTAGAATGGGGATATAGATATTTTGATGAAAATTCAGAAACTGAAAAAGAAATTTTAAGAGAAATGGTTGATTCTAAATCATTAAATCCAA
>Ga0115004_10002824_pt1 | contig 14266 bp, 9 predicted proteins | sample ArcticOcean_MG_C_10_FD_88737 | JGI IMG/M metagenome (GOLD analysis project Ga0115004, IMG submission 88737) | Marine microbial communities from western Arctic Ocean - ArcticOcean_MG_CB11_90 | ecosystem: Environmental > Aquatic > Marine > Oceanic | place: Arctic Ocean: Canada Basin | collected...
CTTAGGTTTAGTTAACCTCGCTTTTAAACGTCATATTCTTGTTGGTAAATAGAGGAGATCATTCACTATGCTAATACTAATCACTATATTTTAAACCATTGAAAATATTCCCATAGGCCGCAAGAATTTTAGTGGTTTTGATTTAAGTATTAGTTTTATCTTTCACGCCAACCGATGCGATAGCTTTATCGGCAATAACCGTGGGCTTGTAATCTGGATCTCATTAGTTTCAGGCAACGTTTAGTTAATATTTTAAATCTGTAAAGCTACCTCGATAAGAATTATCATCACTAACAGACATCCTTATTGATAAATGGTATCTGTTTAGTCGTGTTAAACCCTACTCATAAGTTGCAACGACGCCGTTTTAAGACCTTTTACATCTATGTCGATTCAAAAACCATCATGACCTCGTCAGCTGATAAAGTTACCTCTACTAATCTGACGTAACCATCGCAAAAGGCCTTTAAATTCATTCATATACCCAGATTCTTTTAGCTGGCTTTGGTGAAGTACGAAATATTCAATAATAAGAGTCTATTTTTTAATTTTAACCAGTAATAATGTAATTAAAGGTTCGATTCAAAACTGAGCACTGAGTCTTAAAAAGCATGTTTGGCTCTAAATCATTATAGTTCAAGTTAAAATCCTACCAGGCCATTACGCCTTCATGTTTTCCTTTTCACCTGAATTTTAAACTGGATTGCAAAGTAAAGCATACAGGCCAATATGAAAAGCACTATTGATGAAGGTTCTGCAACTGATATTGGTGCAAATTGAACACTGCCTGGAGCTCCAGGGGTTCCAATATCACCATCACCATAGGTCTCTGTTGAGGCAGTGAGTTGGTAATTAACTTGTGACATGGGCATTGAGACTAATTCGCGTGATCTGCCAGAAGCAACAAAGCTTGAACTATAATCAAGCCGTAACTCATTATTTAAACTGTCAATTAATATAATTTCATCACCATTGTTTGCCAGCTTGAAATCGTTGTAATCGTAAACGTAATCGGCTTTAAAACCGCCGTTTAGCGTTTTTTTTGAGCTTAGTGCCAGCACAAAATAGCCCTTTGATTTGATCAGCAGTGGAAGCGAGCCTGTAGGATTAATTTGATGACTCTTAAACCCATCGTCCGTGATGATTACTTGGTTTAAATTAAAATCATCTCTCGTCGGATTGAATAGCTCAAACCACTCTCCTATATTGTCATAAACCGCAGAGGGGTTAGCCATCACCTCGGTAATTAAAAGGTCACTTATGACAGTTGCTTGGGCGGTTGATAGAGAAGCGATCAGTATAAAAAAACTACCCGAGCGGGTAATGAAAACTTTATTGCGAACGTCCATATAATTATCTCCCTGATTTTAGTGAGTGCCTATCTCCTTTGTCATTGAGCACAATATATACACTACGCCTATTAATATGAGATATCAAACCCTTCAATTTAAATTTTTGACTGGCGCAAATGAATCAATCCAGCATTCTATTTTTTGCTATTTTAGTGATGCTGACAGTTTAAAAAGCCCTAATTTTTTCTAAATAAATCAATATCTAACTATCATTTTTTATCAGGAAGTTTAGAATATCGCGCAAGATTTTCTATCAATATTCGTCATAGCCAAGGAGGCTAAAGTGACTGACTCTGATTCTTCTTCGCATAAACCTAATTTATTCCTTCGTATTTTTATTATATTAATTTTAGTTGCTTGCGTAGTGGCTGGCCTTGGTTATAAAAAATATTTACAAATTGGCGTATTGACCGCACAGGGAAGCGTTCCGCCAGCGCCCATCAATGTAACCGTCGCTAGCGCCGAATCTTCTGAATGGCACAAACGAATTAAAACTGTCGGCACTTTAGTCGCCAGCCAAGGGGTCGATTTATCCACTGAAGTTGCGGGTATCGTTAAGTCTATTCATTTTAACTCGGGTCAAGAGATTAAAATGGGTGACTTATTGTTAGAGCTCAATAATCAAACTGAGCTGGCAACGCTCGGACAAGCTCAGGCAAAATTTAATGCCGATAATAGTCAATACCAACGGTTACTTAAATTAAAGGATCAGTCGTTTGTTACACGGAACGACATCGATTCTCAGACGGCTTTAGTGAATATTTCAGAAGCCCAGATTAGTGTGGCTCAAGTTGCGCTTTCGAAGAAAAAAATCACGGCGCCCTTCAAGGGTAAGTTAGGCATACGCTTAATTGATATTGGTGAATATATTACTCCTGGAACACCACTAGTGACCTTGCAATCAGTTGATAAATTACTGCTTGATTTCACGCTGCCCGAGAGCAATTTTAATGACTTGGCAGTGGGACAAGGTATTCGTTTTAAAGTCCGATCTTTTGTTGATAAGTCATTCATGGCTGAAGTCAAAGCTTGGAGTCCAATACTTGATAAGAACACCCGGAGCATTTCTATTCAGGCCGAAGTTGATAATCAAGATAGGCTGTTAGCACCCGGTATGTTTACTGAAATGGAAGTCAATAGCGCCCAAAAAATGACCGTAGTCACGTTACCCGAAACGGCCATTTTTTATAACATCTACGGTGAGGCTGTTTATGTTTTAGAGGCTCAGCCCCAAATAGCCAATGAGACTCCAGTTGAAGGTTCTGTAGCGGATATTAATGAGAGCATTACAACTGCTCCCGACTATCGGCTATCCGCTCGGCAAGTTCGGGTGGCTTATCGAAAAAATGGGCGGGTTGGCATAATGAGTGGCATTAAAGCGGGTGATTTGGCGGTGACCTCTGGTCAGCTTAAACTTTACCCTAGCTTACGCGTAGCCATTGTAGAGGACGCACCAGAATTTAAAGCCTTCAAAGCGTCAACGGAATAAACCCAATGTTGACTGATTTTTTTATTAAGAGGCCGGTGCTATCCCTGGTCATTAGTACCCTGATTGTGTTGCTAGGCATTCAAGCATTTTTTGACACCCAGCTTCGCCAATATCCTGAGATAGAAACCTCGGTGATTACCATTAAAACGGCTTATCCAGGGGCCAGCGCTGAACTCATTCAGGGTTTTATCAGCACGCCAATTCAACAGGTCGTGTCAAGTACTAGTGGTATCGACTTTGTTCGTTCTAGCAGCTCGAACAGTGTTTCGTCTGTCGAAGTCCATATGAAACTAGGAGTTGATCCTGACGTTGCTCTGACAGAAGTTAGCACCAAGGTGTCCTCTATACGGGGCGAGTTACCTGCCGAAGCACAAGATCCGATCGTTGCTAAAAGTGATGCTAATAGTTTTGCCCTCGCCTATTACAGTTTTTATAGCGACACCTTGTCAGATGTTGAAGTCACCGACTATTTATTACGCACTATTCAACCGGCACTATCCACCGTCAAAGGCGTTGGCGAGGCACAAATTCTCGGTGGAAAAACCTATTCGATGCGTATCTGGATGGATCCAGTTCGTATGGCTGCAGCCAAGATATCGGCTGCTGATATCGTTAATGCAATTGGGTCTGAAAACTATCAGTCCGCTGCAGGTCAAACCCGTAGCGATCTAGTTCAAACCAATGTCAATGCTGTCACCGATACGGGCGACCCTGAAGTTCTAAAACGCTTTGTGGTTCGACAGTCAGGTGATAAAACGGTTCGACTCGGTGATGTAGCAGACATTGAACTCGGTGCAGAAGACTACGACAGCCTCGTCATGTTCGATGCCGTGCCTTCTATTTATATTGGTATCAACGGCACGACTGATGGCAACCCGCTGACCACAATCAAGTCAGTCACTGCTGAGCTGGAAAAAATGAAAACCTCATTCCCACCCGGGCTCAAGGTTGCGATCGCTTATGACTCAACAGAATTTATTCAGGCTTCGATTGACGAGGTGATTATGACCTTGATTCAAGCGTCGATTATTGTTGTTGTCATCATCTTCCTATTTTTGGGTTCCGTGCGATCTACCATGGTGCCGTTAGTTACTATTCCACTGTCGATTATTGGCGTGTTATTTTACATGCAGATATTGGGCTACTCGATCAATCTACTGACCCTGTTGGCGATGGTCATGGCGATAGGTCTTTTGGTCGATGATGCCATCCTCGTGGTGGAGAATATATATAGACATATTGGCGAAGGATTAAAGCCATTACAAGCGGCGCTCGTCGGCGCTAGAGAGATAGCTAAACCCGTCATTGCAACTACTATTGTATTGGTTGTAGTTTACGCTCCGATTGGATTATTGGGTGGATTGACCGGTGTTTTATTCAAGGAGTTTGCCTTTACTTTAGTTGGTACGATTATTATTTCAACCATTATTGCGCTCACCTTATCGCCTATGATGTGTTCTCGGATACTGAAACCCACCGTGGCGAACAACGCTTATGCGCGTTTCATTACGACATTTTTTAATAGCCTTCAACTCCGCTACGAACAATTCTTAGCGGATTCAATGAAGACTCGGTCGGTCACTGTGATTTTTGTAGTGATGGTGTTGGCGATGCTCATTGGTATGTTTCAATTTATCCAAACGGAACTGGCACCAGACGAGGATCTGGGCATTATTTTTGTATTCTCTAAAGCCCCCGATCATTCAAGCATAGACTACCTCAACAAGTATACAGCGCCTTATAATGACATTTTTCGTGACTATGAAGACGAATTTGAGTCCTCTTTTATGGCGAACGGCTTTGGTGGACCCACCGTGTCATTCGCAGGCATGTTGCTCAAACCCTGGGAGCAACGCTCACTAACATCACAAGAAATGATACCGACTATTCAAAATCAACTGAATCAGGCACCTGGGTTACAAAGCTTTGCTTTTAACCCGCCCTCACTCCCCGGGGCGAGTGGCAATACGCCGGTTGAATTCATTCTCAAAACCCAACAAAGTTATGATCAGCTTTATGGCGTTGTGCAACAGATACTCGCCAAAGCTCGAGAGACGGGGCAGTTCTATTTCATCAAAAGCGATTTTAATTTCAGCAAGCCTGAAATTAGAGTTACAGTCAATCGTGAACGTGCTCAGTCTATGGGTATATCGATGCGTGAAATTGGCCAAACACTAGGGGCTATTCTGGCAGAAGGCTATGTTAGTCGATTCAATTTAGCTGGCCGTAGCTATAAAATTATTCCCCAAGCACGCCAAACTGATCGTGAAAATGGCGCAATATTGGGTCAATACTATGTTTACACGCCACAAGGCGAGCAGGTCAGTCTGTCGGCTCTGGTTGATATTGAATACACCTCGGTACCTGCCGAACTGGTTCAATTCCAACAGCAAAATTCTGCTAAGATAGATGCAGTACCCGGTGTGCCATTAAGCGAAGCATTGCAGACACTGCGAGACATCACTGCCGAAGTGGCGCCTGCCGGATATACCTTTGACTATCAGGGGCAGTCACGTCAGCTGATTCAAGAGGGCTCGGCTTTAACGATAACCTTCGGTTTTGCCATTATCATTGTTTTTTTGGTCCTTGCCGCTCAATATGAAAGCTTCCGCGATCCGTTCATCATCCTAACCACGGTGCCACTCGCCATGTTTGGTGCCTTGATACCGATGTTTCTTTGGGAGGTCTCGATGAATATTTACAGTCAGGTTGGCCTCATTACGCTGATTGGACTTGTCAGTAAACATGGTATTTTGATAGTTGAATTCGCCAATGAAATACAGGTTAAAGACAAATTACCGCCAGGACAGGCTGTTATCAAAGCGGCGTCAATGCGCTTGCGGCCTATTTTGATGACCTCTTTCTCTACCATCATTGGTATCATGCCTTTGGTGATTGCCTCTGGTGCGGGTGCGGCAAGCCGTCAAGCAATTGGGATCACTATTGTATCTGGTTTTGCAATTGGCACATTGTTTACCCTGTTTGTGTTGCCAGTGGTTTATACTTACTTTGCGAAGGATCGTTATTTGGAAGCAGTGGGCACGTAAGCTGTGAAAATAGAATCAAAAAAATAAATCAACATAAAAGCCAGATTACCCTTAACGCCTTAACGAGTAGTAGTTAGTTGAAATTCGACCAAAAAACCATCATCGGAGCCTGCGGTAAAAGTTCTTTCTCAAGGGGCCAAGATTATTTTAAATCAGGCCGGGTTGTTTCCCTTGATTATGACGCAATTAAACGTGGTGTTGAGCTAATTGGTCGTACGCTTGGTAGTGGTGGAAATATCTATAATCAAAAGGTATTACTCGATTTTCAAGGGGATTATATTGAAATTGATGGTCAATGCGACTGCCCCGTTACCTATAATTGCAAGCATGTTGTCGCCACCTGTTTAAAATATAAGGAAGAAATTGAAACACCCTCACTGTCGCCAGCGCCTGTCGCCAAATCAGAAATTATAGATCAAGGCAAAGTTACTAAATGGTTGCAGAACTTAACTGAATCAGCGGTGGATTATCGATCGCCTGTGGATCAAAAAACCAAAGACTGGTTAGTTTTTATTCTGAGCATTCGTCAAGACAATCAAAGTTTACTTAAACCGCGTGAGCTCACTGTTTCGATACGGGCTACTCACCATCGCAAAAACGGCAAGGGTCTCGTGAAAGGTCGTGAGATTGCATTACACAATATCGGTGACCGCAATTGTGATTTTCACGCACTCCCTATCGATTCTGACATTACCGCTTTTTTGCAAACAACCACTGAATACACTTACTGGAATACCCCTGCGACTATCCGAGGGCGAGCAGGCGCATCAGCCCTGAAATTAATGCTCGAAAGTGATCGTTGCTATTGGCAAAACTTAGACGGTTCACCTATACAAAAGAGTGAACAACATCAATTGCAGTTAGGTTGGGAAACCCTAGAGAATGGCGATTTAGCGTTACAGCACAACTTGGGTCAACATTGCCTATTACTCAACACTCAGCCAGTTATGTATTTGGATACCCAACTACTGCAAGCCGGTAGCCTTGATGTTCAGGAGTGGAGTCAAAATCAACTGATCCAATTGGCCCAAGCGCCCCAAATACCAGCTGATGAAGCCGACACAGTGACACAGCAACTGCTCCTGAGCTACCCTAAGCTTGCGCTGCCTCTTCCCACTGAAGTGGCCCTTCGAAACAATGAAGGCGAATTGATGCAGCCTTGCCTTACGCTCACGAGTGTTGGGGACATCGGGCAAACGTTGGAACACTGCCTACTACTTAACTTTGATTACAACGGAGATCGTGTTCCAGCGTTTCCTTTTAGCAAACAAAGTACATTTTCTAGTCGTGGCGACTGGGTGCGATTAAGCCGCGACTCAGTGGCAGAGGAAAATGCCCTTGGTGAACTTATAAGTTATGGATTTAAACTGTGTGAGCCTGTAGGCGATGCTCCCCAACCCATTAAACTATTGCCGTTGAGTGATATAACTCATATTGACAATGGCGGTTGTTGGGCGGATTTCATTGAGGACGGTATCGATGCTTTGCGTGAAAAAAATTGGCAGATTGAAATTGATGAGCACTTCCATCTGCGCTTTGAAGACGCTGATTGGGAAGCAGAAATTGATGAGGATGGAAATGACAATGATTGGTTCAGCTTACGCTTTGATTTGAAAATTGGCGATAAGAGTCTGCCTCTCGCGCCCTTACTCACACCGTTACTGGCACTCGATCCGGCCGACCTGCCAGAAGTGATTACGTTACCGATCGAACAGCATCGTTATATACGATTGCCTTACGAGCGTATTCAACCCTTTTTAAGTACTCTGCAAGAATTATTCAGTCGCCTACCTAACAACAATGGGCAGTTACGTTTATCTCGGTTTGATGCCATTAGCATTGATCAATTAGCCGAACAAGGCGCGGCCCTGCGCGGGGCAGACAACTTACGCCAACTCGCCAAACAAATGAAAAATTTCGACGGCATTAAAGCTGTTGAGCTTCCCGCTGGACTCAATGCTGAACTTCGTCCCTATCAGCACAGTGGTTTGAACTGGTTACAGTTTTTACGAGAATACCGATTTGCCGGTATCCTTGCCGACGATATGGGTTTAGGCAAAACAGTGCAAACCTTGGCTCATCTGTTGATAGAAAAAAACGCAGGCCGACTGAATAAACCAGCGCTGGTTGTCGCGCCCACCAGTCTGATGGGTAATTGGCGGCGAGAAGCCGAGCGCTTTACACCTGAGTTACGTGTCATTGTTCTGCATGGGACAGAGCGTCACCAGCTGTTCGATGACATTACACATTGTGATTTGCTGCTAACGACCTACCCGCTTCTGTCCCGAGACACTGAGCAATTACAGGCCCAGCACTATCACAGTATTATTCTTGACGAAGCTCAAGCAATCAAAAATCCAAATACAAAAATGGCTCGGCTGGTCAGACAGCTTCGCAGCGAGAATCGCCTGTGCCTCACCGGTACACCCATGGAAAACCACCTTGGAGAGCTATGGTCACTATTCGACTTTTTAATGCCCGGGTTTCTGGGTGACAGCAATACATTCAAGAAACAGTATCGTACTCCCATTGAAGTTCATGGCGACCTTGAAAAGCAACAACAACTGGCACAACGAGTGCAGCCTTTTTTATTGCGTCGCGAAAAAGATGAGGTGGCTTCTGAACTTCCGCCCAAGACAGAAATTTTACAAACTGTCGAGCTTGAAGGGGATCAGGCTGAATTATATGAGAGCATTCGACTCGCCATGGACAAACGGGTTCGTGAAGCAATTAAAACTCAGGGCCTGGCGCGAAGCCATATCACAATTTTAGATGCCTTGCTAAAACTTCGTCAAGTCTGCTGTGATCCACGCCTATTAAAGCTAGATCAAGCTAAAAAAGTCACTCAATCAGCTAAATTATCATTACTCATGGACCTACTCCCTGAGCAGATCGAAGAAGGCCGGCGTATTATTTTATTTTCTCAATTCACATCAATGTTGGCGTTGATCGAAGAAGAATTAAAGAAATATAATATCGATTACACCAAACTCACTGGACAAACTATTAAGCGTGACGAAGCGATTCAACGCTTTCGAGAGGGTGAGGTTAATTTATTCTTAATCAGCCTGAAAGCGGGTGGCACCGGTTTAAATTTAACCGAAGCAGATACGGTAATACTTTATGACCCTTGGTGGAATCCTGCAGTTGAAGCACAGGCAATAGATCGTGCACACCGTATCGGTCAGGACAAACCCGTGTTTATTTATCGGTTAATGGTTAGTGGTAGCGTCGAAGAAAAAATGCTGGCGATGCAAGACAAAAAACGACAACTCGCAAAGGGAATCTACTCTGGTAAAAGTAAAGATGAGACACCGCTGCTAGATACTAATACTTTGCAAAATCTATTCTCGCCCTTAGAAAGTGGCTTTTGATTTCATTCTTAAAATGGGGCCGAGCTTATGACCTCCATTCTTTCGCCTGTTGTTGGGTGATCAAATGTCAACATTTGGGCGTGCAAAAACAGACGCCCACCCCGAGTACCATATAAATCATCTCCAACAATAGGTGCGGCTAAGCCATTATAATGTGCCGCATGAACTCTCAGTTGGTGAGTCCTTCCCGTCACTGGATAAAAATACACCCGGGTTGAAACTGCATCACGAGAAATGACCTCCATGCGGGTTACGGCTGATTTACCATGTTCATAGCACACAACTTGGCGGGGTCTGTCATCCAGGTCAACTCGGAGCGGTAGATCGATTACTTTTGGTTCGTTCTTGATCACTTTTGATAATACGGCTATATAGCGTTTATGTACGGTTCGATTAATGAATTGCTTTTGTAAAAACTTATGCGCCTGCGCTGTTTTTGCGGCGAGTAATAATCCCGAAGTCGACATGTCAAGTCGGTGCACAAGTAATGCGCCCGTCGCATCAGGGTAGTTTTTTCTAAGCCAACTTAATACTGAATGATGTTCTTCTTTACCCGGTATTGATAATAAGTCAGCGGGTTTATTGACGACGACAATATCAACATCTTCATACACTATGGTTGGCTCTAAAGTCTGCCGAATTGAAGCATCGTCCGATGACTCGACATCCAGGCCTTTTAACATGAAGGGTAGTATTGGGTGACACTTGCCTCGGCAAGGTGCGTATAAATTACCGTGATGTCTAACGCCTGTTGATGGCGGTTCACCCCACCAGAACTCGGCTAAAGCCAAGGGTTTTAATTGATGGTTAAAGGCAAACTGCAATAGTTTAGGCGCTGCACAATCACCTGTGCCACTGGGCGGGTTTTTGCCATCGAACAGCGACCGAACAGTGGCTACTTCGCCCAAACTATTGTGAAGTCGATAGCTATCGAATACCTGATCATGAAGTCGCTTTGAAAGATCTCTGCGTTGTTGCTTTAACTGAGCAATTTTATGTCGATAATTGTCGTCAATTTTTGTATTAAACTGATCAAGTAAAACTTGTGACTGTAGCTTTAACTGCAAGTACTCTCGTTTATCTTGTTGGCTGAGGAGTGCCAGCTGCTTCATTATCTGGGCTTCATCACCATCAAAATCTATGTTTTCTTTGATTTGACTTCTTTGCAGTTGTCTTTGTTTTTTCTGGCTTTTATGCTGCTTTTTCAAGCTAATTAATGCAGCACTTTGATGCTGTTCAAGCTGGTGTAAATCATCAAGGGCAGTGAGATAGCCAGAACAAAGCAACAGAGCTTCAATCGTTGCAGTCAAACCGTTCACAGCGATCGCTCCATCGTTTAAAAACAATTGTTGTTGGTCGATATCAAACACTGGCGGAACAAAACCAACCGCTTGCCACTGTTGATTAAACATGCCGGAAAAACTGGAAAGAAACCCAATTTTTCCAGCTTGATCTGACACCACTAATACACCAAACATTTTACCTATATCAATTGGTTTAAATGAGTGCTGAAGGGTTTCTTTTAATATTTTACTGGCTGTTATTGCAAGTGGGTGGGGATTATTTTCAAATGGATTTCGCAATCGACTGGGCGTATCTCTAGTGGCTGGCTGAGGTGAAAAAAACTGTAAACAATCCATGTTTAAGATTCAGCTGACTCTACTTTATCACCCATTAAGCTACAGCCACGTTTATCTCTCACGACCATCTGCCCATTTTTGAGCACTTTAGTTTCGAATAAATCGATGGCTTTTATCAAGTCACCTAACTTTTTATAACCATAGTTTCGGGCGTCAATCGATGCTTGATTTGAAATGATCGAACCGACGCGTGCTACGGAGGCCCACTCATCATCATCCTGATCACTGTCAATCGCGACTCTTAACAAATTAATTAATTTAGTATTTGATTTTAAATCTTTGGCTGAAATTTTCTTTGAATGTGTTAATTTACCTTTATCAATCTTATCTTTTTGGCCTGTTTCTTTCTCTGACTTTTCTTCATCAACATAAAGAAAACGAGAACAAGCATTTACAAATGGGTCAGGAGCTTTTCGTTCTCCAAAACCATAAACAATTTTCCCCTCTGATAATATACGCATCACTAATGGCGTGAAATCACAATCAGACGAAACAATACAAAAAGCATCAATATTTTTGGTATACAAAATATCCATCGCATCAATCGTCATTGCCATATCCGTCGCGTTCTTGCCTTTTATCAAGTCAAATTGTTGGATCGGTTGGATGGCATACTCATGCAAATTTTCTTCCCAGCCCTTCAATGCTGGGCTTTTCCAGTTGCCATAAGCTTTCCTGATACTCACCACGCCATAATTAGCTAACTCAGTAATTATTTTTTCAATTTTCTTTGCTGGGGCATTATCTGCATCAATAAACATTGCGATTTTATGATTTGCATTTTCCATTCACTATTCCTTTATTTGAGTGCCTTTTTAGCCACTAATTTTCGTTCTGAAATTTTATCTAGCACCCATAATTTTTGCTCTCTAGGCATAATTATCCATTCCCGTATTTCGTCAATATTTCGATAGCAGCCATCACATAAATCAGTACCGCTAAATTGACAAACTTTCACACAAGGTGACGGCACCGAGTGGTCAATTTCTGGACGTTTTTTATTTCGTCGTGATCTCGGACGCGTGGTGCCTGTTTCTTCAGTCATACTTGTTTCTCATTACATAAATTAATCTAGGTTTAGTCATTGGTTAAAATTTCAAATAGTAAGCTCTTTCATCTAACAGCCATTGTCTAAAAGCGCCCCCTTTTTGCTATTTACCTTTTGCTCACCAGTAACCAAATGGTAGGACAAGCAAACTGATAATCTAGAAATATATAACTGTTTCAGCTGTCGACCTTTAACACCTGGTCTCCGGTCTGGTGATTTAGGTTAGCCTTTTGATAGGAAAATGGGTGCTCTCAACTATTTTACTTTTTATTTCGCACATCTGATTTCCAAGATTCGATTAAATACCGTGCAATTGAGTCATGTCGGGGCAAACAATAGTCATCACAGTCATCGTCCCATTCACCAAAACTGTCTAATTGTTCAACCGTAAACCAACCTGCTTCCTCTATTTCAAAACCGTCAATGGTAATGTCCGTTGTGGTTGCTTGTGCTCGAAAACCTAACATAATTGATGAAGGGAATGGCCAAGGCTGGGACGTCTGGTAAGTCACTTTATTCACCCTGATACCGGCCTCTTCAAAGGCTTCGCGTGCCACTGTCTCTTCTAAACTTTCGGATGGATCAACAAAGCCTGCCAACGTTGACATCATTCGGTTTGGGAATTTTGCATTTCTGCCTAGTAAGCACCGACGTTGATTAGGATTAGAGCTGTCTTCAATAAGCATGATTACGGCGGGATCAGTTCGTGGAAAATTGACGTAACCACAACTGTCATTACTACAATGTTTAGCGTGCCCACCTTGTTTTTGAACGGTAGCTGTACCGCAACGAATACAAAATAAACTATTCCTATTCCAAAAAAGTAACCCTCGAGCATAAGCCAACAAGGCCGCATCATGGGCATTTAATAAGCAGCCGAGCTCTCTTATATTAATAAATTCCGAGTTATCACGATTGACCGTTTCCTGACCTTCGAAACACGCCTCAATATTACTTTCAACTTCAGCTGCAAATAACGGTATAGAACCATTTAACCCTAAGAAAACTACTTTTCCACTATCGTTTGTTAGGGCTTTAATTGACTGACGCATATGATAGATCGCAACAGGTGCCTGAGCATCATCCCAATGAATTAAGTTTTTATCATTTTGCAATAACAAAACCTGGCAATCGGAGTGGTCCCATTGCTGATCAAGCCATTCAGAGGACTTTCGAAGGTCGCTTGCACGGTCTAGTAACAAGCCTTTATAGTATAGTTGATCGTTATTCAATTCGGGTCTCTAAACAATTAGCACAATAGTCGTGCCTTTAGTATGCCAGAGAGACTTACAATTGGATGGGGTTAATTTAAATCTTGTGGGAGAGTTAAGTTTTAGTCAGCCTTAGAAGATGAACGCCGTTAGTGATCAGCCTGCTGCTTATGCGTATCAATTGCCTTTTTTAATAGATTGTATTCATCACACTTGGCTGAACAAATCTGGCTCAAAAAAACAAGCTGTTGCTCGGCTTTTTCCAATTGACCTGTCTCTAAATAAAGCTCACCTAGGTATTCGTTAGCACCACGATGATCTGGTTTCGCTTTTAGCGCCCATTTATAAAATGTTAACGCATCTTCATAATTTTGTGTTTTTCGATAGCTGTAACCTAATAATGATAATAGGTCAGCATTGTCGGGATCAGCATCCAGTTCGTAATGAAGTTCGTCAATCGCCTCGAGAAACTTCTCTTGTTGAAGCATTTTTTTAATCGGAAGAATATCAAAGTCTGATGAATAACTGCCGCTGACCGCAATAGCATGGTTAAATATAACGGCCACTACAAATAGAGACAATAGTGCATTTTTAACAGCTAATTTAATATACATGGGGTCTCATTTTCAATTCAGTGACTAAGAAAGAGATTGATTCATGTTGATAATGAAAGTGATGCGTCAATCGACCTACAACTCGATTATTTTAGCGGCATATCAGTCTAAGGTGGTGTGAACTATGTCGCACATAATAACCTTGAGTTAACGAGTTTAGGATAACGAGCGACTACCCATGACCGAATTTAAAAGGATTTAGATCCATTGATTGCATAAGCGAATTTGAAACACACGACTTTTAAAGATGGGTCATTCTTTTGATTCATGCTTGAAGACCTACAACTAAGGTTATGCTCAATTCAAATAACACCACTATCCGAGAGTTTCGTTATCGCTTCACTCGACAAACCTAGCAATTCGCCAAGTACCTCTTCATTATGTTCACCCAACTTGGGACCCGGCCAACGCGTCGCACCAGGCGTTTTAGTGAGCTTCGGTAATATGGCCGGTATTTTTAACGGTTGGCCGTTAATTTCTACGGTTTCAAA
>Ga0115004_10002827_pt1 | contig 14254 bp, 7 predicted proteins | sample ArcticOcean_MG_C_10_FD_88737 | JGI IMG/M metagenome (GOLD analysis project Ga0115004, IMG submission 88737) | Marine microbial communities from western Arctic Ocean - ArcticOcean_MG_CB11_90 | ecosystem: Environmental > Aquatic > Marine > Oceanic | place: Arctic Ocean: Canada Basin | collected...
TAAGTTTCGCAACACTGTCTGGTCTAAACTTATTCCACAGTGCGTTATGGCCGGATTGCTAGCATGTCTCGCGCAAGCGGCGAAAGTATGGAAGTGTGGATCGGATGTTCGCGACCTAACTCAATGTCAAGTTACGTTTTCAAAAGACGCGCATACCGCCGTTGCTTCGATTTTGGCTTTCGTAATTGTTTACAGATTTCGCTATGCATACGAGCGATACTACGAAGCTAAGGTATCATTAGAGAAGCTCAGATGCGCTTTGAGAAATGTAAATTTAGGTGTAAGTGCGTTCGTTGACCCGCGTTTACTTTTTACTGAGTGTGAATGTGTAAAAGTGACGACGGCAGAAACACATAGTATGACTATTCGTGTATCACCGCGAGCACATGTGCTGAGATTGACGACTTTGTTTTTCGCTCTAACGAGGGTATATCTTCGCGAGGCTACGTTGGAATTCGGTCCTAACAATGAAGTTATTCATTGCGGTGATAAGAATGTACTCGTCGATGATCGATACTCTGGTGGAGCTCCAAATCTTGGGCGATTATTGGACAAACATCTCTTTGAATCCGAGAAAGATGATGACAGACTCTCCGATGATATATTACAAATCAGTGACCCTGTCGGACGCTTGAATTTCGTAGCGACTAAGATGCACGCGTTAATTGAAAATCTCAGAATCAATAGCTCTGTATGCGATCGTGGTACCGCAGATATCCACCGCGAGATCCGACGCGCGTTGTCAGCTGTCACGAGCTGTCATAGGGCAGCCCACACGCAAACACCACGAGTTCTGGTTCATGCAATAAATGTTATCGTGTTCTTTTTTGTGTTTTCAAGTCCGCTTTTGTTCACGGCGAGTTTTAAATATGCAGCTTTCTGGCCTGCAATTTTAGTCGCGCTCTGTTTCTACGGAGTTCTGGAAGTAGGAGAAAGATTGGAAAAGCCATTCGGATGGGAGAAACCAAACCATGATTTGTCCATTTTCGGTCAGAAACTCTGGAGTGAGTGTGAAGCTTTGCATGAAGTCGTCGATGATTCTAATAATAATACCGCGGATTACGAGGCGATTATGAAGGTCAAACAATCCGTATCGCCAACTTTGGCGCGTTCGAAAACGGAAGATCAAGATTTATGCAAAAAATTGGAAAAGGTCAATCAAGTGCAACAACATCACCCGAATGCGTCATCGCTACCGCCGTCGTCGTCGGCGACGGATACGAGTACGATGGAAAAGATAAAACCGGCGAGGGGTAAATTCAACTTCATCACCGAGCTATTTCAAATGCGAGGAACGATATACGCGAATTGTGTTCCGCAGCTCCTTTGCGCCGTGTTTGTAGCTTACTTCGCCACGATCCTTAAGGAAGTGTCATGTGGAAAGTTATCTAACTCAATGAATACTGGTGATTGTTTCGTGTCGTTTGATGCTACCGCACATCGTTTGACTGGTGTCGTTGTAGGTTTCGCGTTATCACATATTGCGCACGTGGCGTATCGTAAATGGTACGAAGTTCTCTGCGCTTTGGATGAGATGTATAATTCTGCGCGCTCGATAAATGTTATGACCGCAACGTGCATTGGCCATAACAACGGTAACACTTCTAATAAAAAGATTGTTATGAAGCGAAGCTTTTTCAGTCGCAGCGCAAACGATGAAGATTTCTCAAAGCAAAAAGCTCTGAACTTCTTCTATAGCGTTGATAGCGTGCATAAGGGCGAAGTCGATCCGCTTGCGTTGCAAGAACGTATTCGTCGCTTGTTGGACCTTGCGCTTGTTTTCGCGAAAAGAAGTGTACGTGATCACCGTCTCGGTGTTCCTGTACTTTCCTACGTTGGTGGTGATATTGAAAAGGCTTCGAAGGGGAAACCAGTATCTGCTCGCGGAGGCGGTATCTTTGTTATTAAGGCTCTCGATAATTATGATATGGATGACTCGAGTGCTGGAGAACCTACCGTCGCGGGTGTTCTCGCGCACATGAAAAATGATGCCAACATAAAAAACGCAATGGCGGAAACTTCTCAACAAAGTAGAGCTTCAGTTTGCGTCGCCGAGCTCCAACGCACGGTTGAATTTGCGAGAAAAAATGCACTTGTTAGTGACGAAGCCGCTTTTGATTGCTACAATTATTGCGAGGAATTTTTGCAATCTCAAACGACAATACTTCGAGTCGTGGACACGCCTGTGCCTAAATTATATAGACATATTGCGCTTACTACGCTCTTCTTTTACGCCTTTTCGGCACCGTTTTCTTTCGCGAGCACTTTTGGTTGGCTCTCGCCGGTGCCGAGCGCAGTACTCGTTCTGGGATTTTATGGCGCCGCAGCCGTTGGCGAAGTATTGATCGATCCGCTGTCGTGGTCGATTCATTCGCACGATGCAAACCGAGCGAGTCGCCGAGTTATACTCGACAACGACGTTATTTATAATTCAGTTAAAACGAGATCTTTTTAAAAACATATTTATTACATTAAACCATGATGTTTCTTTCACTCACTCGCTACTTGTTCATTTTTAAGCAGAAATCTTCCGCCTTTTCTTCGCTAATCTCCTAATAATCGTCCGTCTCCCACCGACGGTCTTCTTCCTCGCTAAAAACCCGTGCCTTCGTTTTCTCACTAAATTCGACGGTTGATACGTCAAATGCGTCTTACACTCCATCGCCCCTCGATCGACTTCGCTCTCGTCTATTTCTTCATCATTCGTTTCAATGCTGCGATTCTCCGGCCCCGGAAACGCGATCTCCAGCTTCCTCATGAAATCCTCAATCTCGCGATCGACCGCTTTACTACGCACGACTACATCTTCACTCGCATTCATAGCCCTGTCACTAAAACATTCCACATCTTTTTCCTTCCTCTCATCGACCGCCGTCGCACGCGTCTTCCGTTCGTTCTTGCTGAAATCAAACCTCGCCATTGTTCCCGTTTCAGACGAAACTTCTATTTTCCAATCCATCGAACGATTCTTTTGAAACGCTAATCCTAAACATTGCGAATCCAGGATTGGAAAAACATTTGCTCGCTGATTATTCGTACGCGCAGGAGTAAGTTCATCGCCACAGGAAGTTGAAGAAAAAAAGGAAACGGACGAAGGATTACGAGAGAACGCAGGGAGAAGAACACTTTTATGGGTCCTCTGAGCGCTCCATAGTAATCGCTTTAAGTGCATTTATTTTGTGAGCAGGCAGCGCTTTTTGTGTTGTTAAAGAGATACAAAACGTAAATTCAAGGTGGTGCCGTGGTTTATTTTCTTCACGCTGATGGGCAATTAATTGGTTAAAAATGACTAATCCTGTCTACTAAAATAAAAATGTCCAACCTGAAACAGGCACCGATCGCGCTCGAGATTTCGTGCGCGACCGAAAGACAGTCTAGTTTTAAACTCTTCGTAATAGTATGTTCGTTGAGTTCTCTATTTTTTACGCCGCTTGAATAGTTGTCCGCGAGTCTTCGGAGAGCTCGTCTTCGCTGTCGGTGATTACTCGAGTGTTGCGTGGGAGTTCAATGTTCGGGACGACTAAAGCGGCAGTGGTAGTAGCGGTTGAAGATGAGGATGATGGAGAGGGGGAGGATGTGTTAACGTCGTCGTCTTTGGAGAATCTTAAGCCGTCGGATGTTTCGAATATTGCGACCGATGATGCGTTTTTCGTAGACGTTTTCGTGGGCGTAGACGCAGCAGCAGCAGCAGCAGCAGCAGCAGCAGAAGTCGTTGATGATGCTACTGATGAAGTTTTTTGTTGCTGTTGAGCGGCTTCTAGTTCAGTCGCTCGTTTGACCTTCTCTTGCGCGGCTTCGACGTCTTTAGCGAGTTTGTCCTCGAGCGCGGCCATTTCTTTCAAAACTTTCGCAGCCGCTTGTTTCTTCGCGTCTTCGATCGATTTCGTGTCCTTTTCTTGAACAATCGTCGGAACGATGTCATTCTTCTCTTTAACGGTTTGTTTTGGTACAACTTCCGCTTTTGTGGCTGGTTGTTGTTGTTCTTGTTGTTGTTGTTGTTGTTGCGCCGTCGGAGTCTGAGATGTCGTCGTCGTTGGCAATTTCATTTTTGGCACATCGGGCATTTTTGGCATATTAACTTTCGGCATATCCATTTTTGGCATATCAGGAAGCTCGAACAAAGCGCCGCTACCGTTTTTTATCGGTGCACTACTAGTGGTGGAAGATTTATTTCCAGCGATCGACGGTGGTGCGCTAATGTCTACATTTCGAAAAGCACGCGCGGCTTTCTTCGCCTGTTTCTGGATCACTGGCGAGAGCTCTTTAAACACTGGCTCTGCGTATACAGCTGCCTCGTTTGCGATTTTTACCGTTTTCTTCAACGTTCGCTTCAAAGTTTCCTCAAAAAGCGCTTTGTCAGCAAATGCTTCATTCAACTTATCTTTGGTGATGTTTGCAACTTCCTTCGCTTGAAACTTTGCGTCAAAGATGACTTCGTCGGCATCTTTTTCAGTGATGCCCTTAATAGAATCAAGAGTTTCCTTCAAAAGATACGTAAACGCTTGAAATTTTTGTTTAGAACCCACGATTTTGCGACTATCATTATTAGTGATAGATAACGAAGCCTTATTCACACTTTTCAGAGAAGAAATGTTCGCTTGCGCTTCAGCCTCGGCTTTGAGACGTTCAAAGACTACTCGCACTTCTTCGGCCTCTTTATCAATCACTTGCGGCGGCGGTGGTGTCGTTGCTGTTGGCGCTGCTTGTAAAGGCAATACTTCTACGACGATTTCAGATATAACCGGTTGTGCTACTGGCTTCGGAACAACAACAACGGGTACAGGAGGAGCAGGAGCAGAAGGCGTTTCAACGAACACAGGCGGCGGCGGTACATTCGCAACCACGGCAGCAGCCGTTTTTGTTGAAGAAGATGCTCGTACAATCTTTAGCATGTTTTGCATCAAAACGGTCGCCAACGCAGTGACGACTACGACGACTGTAGTTGGGACGCTTCCTGAAGCAGTCGTACTCGTGGCAAAGGCCGAAGCGCCAGCGCCAGCCGCGACGGCAATCGTCGCAAAAAACATTGCAATTCTCGACGTCACAAACACAAACGCACTCGATGCAGCGGCCAAACACGCCTTGACTAGAGCGGACGCGAACCCAACACCTCCAGCAACTGCTTGCCCAAATTTAATCTTACTCAAAATGATCAAAACGAATTCAACAGTATCGAGCGCTCCGTCGAAAACCAATCCCAACGTCTTCAAAGCGTTCGTACTAATAACCTCCGCGCCTCTCTGTACTGGCGCCAAATACGGAAACGCAATCGATAAATCACTACTCGCAATTAATGACGCAACCATAGTCACCGCTATAATCGTAATCGCCGATTTATAAGGCTCTGGAATATCGTACGCTTTTTTGTTATCGTTTCCGTAATACGACGACGCTCGCGCGGCTTCAAAACGCCCCGCTCTCCTCGTTGAACAACGACTGCGTTCATTACAATCTTCGCGTTCATTCCCTCGTCTCGAAATTACACATTTCCTTCTGCAAACTAACGCCTGAAACGAAGAAGACGAACATCTTTCCGACTTCCGCGCCGTCCAACGAGCCGATCCTCCTGTTGGGTTCAACCTTCGCGAGTTCATTTCTATCGAATTCAACGAATCGAAATAAGTTCTCCTCGTGCTGCTAATACGATTCGTTTCATGAAAACTTGCACGCGATGATCGACAGACTGCGTTAATCCCATTATTTCTATCTCGCGCGGTCCTTTTAAACGCATTCATCGATTGCGTGATCATTCTGTTCTTATTTTAGTCCGCAGATATTTTAAGCCGGTTTTGAAACGGATACGAATTCCAAAATCACGAATGAAGCGCGGGATTAAACAACGCTTTGGAACACGCGCGCGCGATTTATGTAAGCCTTCGATTCGTTTAAGAAGCGAACGACGATAGGAAGAAGGAGAAGCGGTACAGTGAAGATGTTTATTTAATTTGCGCGATTTCTCTCTCTTACTATCTCTCTTAATCTCTTTCTTTCTATAGAAAACAAAGTTTCATATCGCGTCCAAAACCCTAAACCCTAAAAATTTTGTCCCTATTATTTTAAAATCGAGCTGATTGGACTCACTTCATCGTCGCGAGCGCGTACTGGTAACTTTCTCGACAAACTCGGAGCTCTCCAACTCTCGGTCTCACTCGTTCATATTGGAGTAGGCGAACGCGAACGTAACGAACGTCTGAGGAGAGGCGGCTGGTCTTTGGTGATAGCGTTCTTCGTCGTGGTCTTTTTGGATGCTGATTTCGGAGCACGCGATGGTTTCGCCGTTTCCGTTTTCTGAGCTTTCGGTGGTCGACCTCGACCGCCCTTGCCCTTTTTGGTCGCCGCAGTAGTAGTAGTAGTGGTAGTAGTAGCAGTAGGTTCTTCTTCTTCTTCTTCTTGCTCTGTTGTCGTTGCAACGGGACGGCTGCGCTTGTTCTTCTTCGACGAATTCGTCGGCGCTGGTTCTTTATCATCGTCGTCGTCTTTTTTATGAGTATCTTCATCTTTTTGAGTAGTGTTGCGTTTTGCTTCGGGCCAATTGATGAGCGAGCGTTTCTTCTTCTTTTGAGTCGTCGTGGCTTCCGCGAGCGAAGGCGGTTCAACTTGTTGTTTTTTCGTCGTCGGCGGCGGAGTACTTTCCTTCAATTTCATTTTTTCGTCTTCGTCTTCGTCATCTTCATCATCGTCGCTAGATTCAGATGACGATTCTTGACCAAAAAATATCTCGCTCTCGTCTCTCAAACCTCCCAATCTCGTGAGCGTAGTATCGATCAAGAACGTGCTTTGATACATTCTTTGAGCTCTATTTTTGTGACGAATCGCGTATGCTTTCAAACCGGCGCATAAATCGATTATTCCCGGTAGTTTGGACATAGTCTCGAGAGAATTTGCAGTCAAAACGCACTTCAAAATTTTGTTCGCAACGCCGCTCGTTTTCGAGTTTGTGTTCCAATCGCGAATGTATTTCAGCAATCGAACGGTTTCCTCGGTATCGAGTTTTTTAAACACGCTTATAACGATTTGAATGCCTTTTTCACCTCTTTCCATTGTCATTCGCGACGCAACTCTTAAGAATGCTTGCGGTCGGTCAAGTTTTAAAGCCAATTTCAAAGCTTCGCCGCCGTTCCCAATCGCCTCTGCATCCGCCAATTGTTGATCTTTTTCGATACCGAGTTGCATTTTATCTTCGCGATGTTTCGATGCGAGCAACGTGTCGTCTTCCCAAAGTTTCAAAGATCCATCCGCTCCTCCTGTCGCAATGTATGCACCGTCACCGCCTCTCGCTAATGCCCACGCTTTATCCTCGTGCGCATCAAACTCTTTCACGGCTAATCCAGTTTTACAGTTCCAAACGAGTAGTTTCCCATCGCCTCCAACAGATGCGAGTTGTTGCCCGGAGGAGATGAATCTAACTGCTAACACGGCACCGGAATGTGACTCGAATGACTTTAAACATGGTAAATCGCCACCAGTTAAGTTTGAACAATCCCACATTCTAATTATTTTATCACCTCCAGCGGTGACGACAGATTTATCAACGTCGGAAAATGCAATCGCCCAAACGCCTCTTTTATGCCCTCTACAAACGCCGGCGCAGAGAAGATCTGGCATCTTCCAAAGTTTCGCCGTGCGATCGGCTGATGCAGACGCGACTAAAAGATGATTCGGTGAAACTGCAACACCATTGATTGGCTTATCGTGTGCGACAGTTGCCGCAATCGCTGGCATACGAATAACAACATTTTCATCACCAGTAGTGTTTGCTTTTGCGTGCGCATCTAAAGCCGCGCTGACATCCCATATTCTCAACGCGCGGTCGTGTCCACCAGAAACTATAAACGGTGCATTCTTTTTCGGTGCAAAAGCGACTGATGTAACTGCACTCACGTGACCTTTACCAAACGCGATGCATTCCTTTCTATCGACGTTCCATAAACGCACCATGTGGTCCTTTGCACCAGTCGCGGCTAAACTGACACTAATTTCTGTGTTATTATTGTCACTGCTGCTACTGTTTTTGATTTTACTCGGAGCGCAGTCTACGGATAAAATTGCTTCGGAGTGACCAGAAAGAGCGGCGACGCAAATAAATCCCGATTTTCTATTCTTATGAGCTTGAAAGACTCTGAGTAAAGGTGACGAAGATGTAGCCGCGCATAGTAGTTCTGGCGGTGGTAACGTTTCTCTCGTAGCGTTTGCATCGTTCAAAGCAGATGAATCGTTTTTAGTACCGTTCTTGTTTTTATCGTCGTCGTCGTTATCATTATCGTCATCGTCTTTGGTTTTATTCTTCTCGGCGTCTTCTTCTGGGTCGTTGTAATCTCTAATCAGTGCGATTTCATTTTCGTATACGGTTTGCTCGAGAGAACTTCTGGCAAAAGCCAATCCTACGATTTCATCGCAATCACCAATAAGTTCTCTGGCGATTGTTAACTTATTGTTACTAATATTGCTGTTCTTTGTCTTGTTACTAGTCGTACTTGTTTCGTAAAAAAGCGCTCGCGCGTCTCCAGTCACTGCTACGAGCATTTCCCCATCTTCGGCGATTTGGCACTCGACAAACGTCCCGCTCGCGGCTTGAAAATCTGTATTCGATTTCGCGTTACTCTCGACTCCGGCAGTTAAAGCTGAAGATTCCAAAAACGCCTTCGCAGTTCCTTCTTTCCATAGCTTCACCTTCCCAGCACTACCAACGCTCGCAAACCTAACACTGTTATCGCTCACATCTATGCCGCCAAACAACTTCGTCCTCCTCGGCAACACGACCGCCGCTTCTAAAGCTTCTCCACAATTCGTCGTACTCCTAATCTTCCCACTATCGCACTCAATAACTCGCACGACTCCATCGCGTCCACAAGTGACCAAAAACTTCCCACAATTCGACACTTGCACACTCGTCACCGCGCTCACGTGCGCGTCTTTCACGACTCTCTCCAGCTTCTTCGCGCGTAAATCCCAAAAACAAACCTCGCCGTTATCTCCCCCCGAATACACCTTCAAAACCCCTTTCGTCTCATGAAAGCACACCGATACGACCATGCTCTCATGTCCAACAAAATTATGGGTCGCATACCCTCTCCCTATATCCCACACCCTCACCGTCCTATCCGCGCTCGCGGTCGCCAAGAACTGGCCTGTCGGGTCCACCGACATCTTCAGAACCGGCATCTTATGCGGCTTCCATTTCCGAACGCTCGTGCTTTCTTGAAGCGAATACTCCTTCAAAGCTAAAGACCTACTCGCTATGAACACTTTCTTCGAGCACTTGGACCAAGTAATCGCCGTGATCGGTTCAGAGTCGCCTTTGATTTTGTGCGAGACCTTAGCCGTCTTTGCGTTGATTATGGAGACTTCGTCTCCGATCGCGCTCGCGATTGATTCGTTATCGGGCGAGATTTGGATCGGGCCGCCTCTGTGGAACGGCCGAAGTTCCGATCTCAGGCAGAAGGATTGTCTCGGCTGCGATTGTCTGTCTCGTCTCGGCATTTTATGTTACTCTACTTTATTCGCGTTATCGGATGTTTCTATAAAGCATCAGTGGGCTCAAAATGGGGAAATCCCGAATTATGCGTTTTAGTTCGAATTACAAAGACATATGGGGTTAATTTTGTTCAGAGCCGTTCTTTTCCTTCCGCGAGTTATGGTGAAAATCTCTTCCTGGCATCAATACTATATCGTTACTATTTGTACGTTGTTTCTTGATAGAACCTGACGCGGTCTTTATAGTAGAAACGCAATTGATTAGGAAAGTTCAAAAGTTGTTGCTTTCGTTCTTTTGAGAGCAGGAAATGACAAAATGTACGCAGCAGATCATCACGGCATGCATCGATGACGTACGTGATCAGAGATTCACGTCGTACTAAAATAAACAAGCGTTAAACTCAAAAACGAACGCGTTGTCGTTCGATAGAGCGTGCTGAATTTTTGTCGTTCTGTTCCGAGCGCGCTGCATAGCTGGTCAAAGTTTATGTAGGTTTTCCTTTTTCGTTCTCTCTCTCTTTTTAATAAACTTTGTTAAAAAAGAACTTTCCTCTCTTTCCAACGCGGAAGACGGTTTCGAAAATTAAATCGATTAAGATGACCAACGCCCGAATTAAATCGAAACGATCGATCGCTATGATCACATTAATGATAACTATTTTAACGTCTTCGCGATCAGTCGCAGTCGTTCGAGTGAATGGGTTTATTCAACGCGAGCGCGCGAAGTTTATCGATACCGAGACGAAAGAGCGTTTTGTCGCAATAGGCGCGAACGCTTTCGCGTTGTTATACGAAGAGAACGGACGCGAAAAAGGAAAATCGTTGGTGGATAAAGTCCTCGAAGGCGCTCGCAATTGCGGATCGAACGTCTTACGCGTTTGGGCGTTCACCGACGGCGATCGAGAGGAGTTCGATGGCAGAAGTTTACAACCTCAGGTTTTCGAGTACAGCGAGAAGAACTTTGAAGGGTTAGATAGGTTGCTGAAGAAGTGCGAGAGGTACGAAGTGAAACTGTTGTTGACGATGACGAACTTTTGGGACGATTACGGAGGTATAAATCAATACGAGCGATGGTTTAATGCGAAGAGAGGGGACTTTTTTAGGAACGAACGAGTTAAAGAGGCGTATAAGAAATATATAAGGTTCGTCGCGAAACGATACGAATCGAATACGAACGTGTTTGCGTTTCAGTTGATTAACGAGCCGAGAATTTATGACGATGATGGGACGGGGGAGTTGATGAGGGCGTGGTGCAAGGAGATGATTGCTGCGTTTCGAGACGTGAATAAGAATCATATGTTATCTTTAGGGAGTGAAGGGTTTTATTCCGAAGAAAATGATAAAATACGCAACAACGTTAACCCATTCTCCGTCGCCGGGAAATGGGGCGTTGACTTTGTGGAAGACGCGGAAGGGTTTGATTTCGTAACTGTTCATTTATGGGTGGACGATTGGCTCGAAGGCGCGAGCGAGACTACAAAAATTGATTTTACAAACGCGTGGATACGTCAACATATGAGAGACGCCGAGGCGCTCGAAATCCCCGTGCTTTTCGAAGAATTTGGGAAGAAACTACCGATCAGCGTTAGGGCAACGTACTACGAACGTGTTTATGACCTTGTGACTGAGACAGATGTTAACATCGTACAAAAGCAATCATCATCAACAAGTGATGGTACAGAAATGCCTTCGTTGCCTTTCGCAAAGGGTGGTATTTTGTTCTGGCACCTCTCGTCGATGATTAAAGAACAGTACGATAAGGACGGATACGCTATATTCATTGAAGACGAAGAACATGAACCTATTCTCGATATTGTGAAGTTCTACCACGCAAAAATATCAAGGTTACTCTCTCTGTCTTCAGCGGGAACATCTCCACCGATAGAAACACCGCCTGCATCGATGGAACCACCCGTTGTAGAAGAACCTATTACTATCGTGTGCGAAAATTTAGAGACGAACGCTCGATATGATATTACGCCGTTTTTACATTACGGCGGTGTTATCAATGCAATCGAATGCTGCGCATTATGTTGGAATCGCGCACATTTAGATGCTTTAACGAAAAAAAAGTGCGAGGCATTCGCGCACGACAGTTCACGTCGCTCTTGCTACGTCGGCGTCGTGAAAGATCCGTTAGATCCGAGGAAAACAATCGGACAAATTCAGACTGGATGGACGTCTGGATTTTCGCCAAATTATCGTACCACAACAACAACAACAACGACAATAACAACTACAACTACAACGTCTACTGCTGGCTCACCCTCAGTGGTTTTTAATCTTCCCCCTCCGCCTACGCCGAAAGAAGAAGAAGGGCCGAAAATACCAGAGTTGATATCTGTAATTGGTCGTTCGACTCTCGAAGTTATAACCGCGATATTAACATTTTCAGAACCGATCTTTGACGTCACATTCGTTCTCGGAAACGTCTACATCGATACACGAAAAGCGTCATTGCAATCTGTCACGAACGACTCTAAAGTTTTCTTTGCAACAATCAGTCGCATAGGAGAAATACTGCCGTTTGGGCCGAAACAGAGACGTTTGTCGATTTTCGTACCTTTGTCGAGCGGACAGACTCCGGCTTTTCCGAGCGTCTTGTTCTTCGCTTAAGGAATGCACAAACTTAACTCTTACTTTTACTTACTTTACATAAAACAGGATACTGAACACGATTTATTTGATGATGATGATTATTGTTATTGATATTGTTATTATTATAGAAAATTGAATGATGATATGTGATATTGCTACTACCACTGTATACTACTCCTTTTCCTCACATATTCGACTCGTTTGTCCCTCCGCCATCGTTAACAAGTTTTTTTTTTCAAAAGCCGATATTTCTTTACTTTAATTTCGTAATGTCATCGCGCGCTAATACTATCGCTCCCAAGAACGCGCCAAACATAACAAAGCAGACAAGGCTTCGAAGAAAGCGCCGACAAAGATCTTGAACAAGAACGATAAAGCTGTCCCGGAGAAAAAGCAGAAGCATAACGAAGAACAAAAACCAAAGAAGAAGAAGAAGTTGATCAAGAAATCTAACCTCGTCGCCTTGAAATCGATTTCTGATCGTAAAGGGAAGAGAAAAGAGATTTAAAAATGGTTTTAAGACCAATAATAACGTGGATCGAGGTCATCATGGGTGTTGGGTTAGGTGCCTTGATTGCATCGCGATTACCGATACCAATGGAGTTAGACGCAAAAGATACAAAAAAAGAATTTAAAAGAGTCGTAGCCAAGAGGAAACAACAACGAGCAGATGTCGAGCGTAACGCGAAGACGATGAAGAAAGTGAAAGATAGCGATTCAAAGAGTTAAAATACTCGCTAAAACGGCAACGACAGTACAGTTTAACAGTGCTCTCTTTTTCTTTCAACAGATTGTAAAACATTCACTCATCATTCAAAGTACGCTAACGCGTACGCAGTATATCTTTTCTTTCGTTCATTCGTGCGCATGCGATGCAGTTCGGCCTTTTAAATTCTTCTTGGTCAACGCAGAAAAAAAGCTCCAAACAAAATTAAAGTCGCAACACAATTAACACAAGAGCAAGTTTATTAATCGAAAAGAAGATTGATATACACGAACAAATCCACTCTGCAAGGAAGAAAATGCTCTCTGCTTCGAAGAGTTACAAAGCGCGCGCGGAAAAACAGGCACAAAAGAAGGCGGAGAAGATTGCTGCTAAACAGAACCTCTCCAATCAGGCGGTTGCTCGGTCGGATGATTCTTCAGCGCAAGTTGATGATTCGGCGCAAACTACGGTACCGGCGATGAAAGAAGAACCTGCGACACAGAAAACGATGAAAGAATCCGCGCGCGTGGCCGCTATTGAATCTAAAGCGGCGTGCGATGTCTCGACCGATAGTACAGAAACGCAACAAAACAAGAACTTCCTAGATCAGAAATGGTTAAAGTCATTACTAGGGGTAATTGTATCGGTATTCGTCGTAAACGCTGGCACGAAGTTCGCGATGGGCAAAGAAAAGAACATCGAAGTTAAAGATCTGGAGAACACGAACAAAACGAGCTCAAAGAAGAACGAGAACAATAAGAATAATAAGAAGGGTTTGTTCGCGTAAGGAAGGATTCGAACCGACGACCGCGTTCGCGCGGTCCTCGCGAAAATAGGAAAAGAAAGACATCACGGCCAAACACGGAAGCCAATATAGCGAAGAGGAAGAGAGAGATCAATCGATCGATCGATGCAAGAGATACACCCAGCGTACAGCAATAAGAAATACACAACAGCAATACACGTTATAACTACTACTCCGTGTTCCCATAACTCCGTCTCCCCACGACTTCCCTCTCGCTCCTCTTCTTCTCCGCATCATCCTCATCTTCATCATCATAATCTTCTTTCTTCACCCATGCGGTTATAAAACTCTTCTCAGACCTATCAATCGCGACTTTCTCCAAAGACCATTTCGATACTTTCCCCGTAAACTCTCTCGCGGATTGTCTATCGCCTCGCGCGTACGCTCTCGTTGACATTTTCAATCGCGCGATCGAAAGTTAATCAGTTCAATTCGAGTCGATGAGAAAAAAAGAATGGAAAAAGAATGGAAAATAAAGAGAGAAAATAAAGAGAGAAAAAGAAGATTAGAAGAAGAAGATGACTATGATATATATGTTATACTATGATTCAGATTCTCCAACTGTAATCAAACGAAAGCTCTTAATCAGACGCTTCCAGAAAAGGTATACTTGGTGGTCTAAATCGAACGGAAAGCGAAGATATGAGCATCATACCATGCTTAGGGTTTCA
>Ga0115004_10002830_pt1 | contig 14246 bp, 14 predicted proteins | sample ArcticOcean_MG_C_10_FD_88737 | JGI IMG/M metagenome (GOLD analysis project Ga0115004, IMG submission 88737) | Marine microbial communities from western Arctic Ocean - ArcticOcean_MG_CB11_90 | ecosystem: Environmental > Aquatic > Marine > Oceanic | place: Arctic Ocean: Canada Basin | collected...
TCTTTCGAGCATTAATTGTTTCTGCTCTTTAATTCTTAAATCAGCCAATAAAGAGTCTGTTTTTGAGGTAAGACGTACTAGGTCTTTAGAAAGATAAGGTGGAGCGTAGCCAGGAATGAATTCTCTTAAGGGCGTATAAGATATGGATAAAGTGGTAAGAGTGGCAATGAGTAATAATGCCGTAAGCATGCGTGTAAGTATTTGGAATCTACTTAGGCTAGTGCTACTTAACTCCTTTAAGGACTGATCGTCGAGTACTACAAATCGCAGTCGAAATCTAAGTGTATCTATAAAGGAGGTTTTCTTTTTCATGAAGCAAATATCGGAAATTACACGAGATAAATGGAGGATGGAGGTTTTCTATTCACCAATTCGTTTAGAGATGGATTCAATTAACAATAAGTAATTAAAAATTGATAATTAAACCCCAACCTTTAATCGATCTATTGATAGAAAGACTTATTTGAAAGAAAAAGTTTTAATAGCTGATCGCTAGTAGGATGAATTTGGTTTCAAGTTCACGACTTACGGCTTTACTATTCACGTTTACCGTTTTACCCATTTCTCGTTCAAAAAAAGTCCCTCCCATAAAAATGGAAAGGACCTGTATTTGTAGAATAAATAATATTTATAGGATTTTTAGACTACAATATTGATAATCTTCTTAGGAACGATAATCACCTTTTTAGGGGCTTTACCATCTAAGTAGTGAATTGACTTTTCGTGAGCCAAGATTTGTTTTTCAATTTCTGCCCTATCCATATCTAAATCGTATTCCACTTTAAAACGCATTTTCCCATTAAAGGAAACTGGATAAGTATGCGAGCTCTCCACTAAATGAGAAGCTTCGAATTTTGGGAAGTCTTGGTAAGTAACTCCATCAGAACGTCCTAATAACTCCCAAAGCTCTTCAGAAATATGAGGTGCATAAGAACACATCAAAATCACCAAAGGCTCGAGGATAGAACGCTTATTACATTGCTGTGCGGTAAGCTCGTTTACACAAACCATAAACGTACTTACAGAAGTATTGAAAGAGAATGCTTCCACATCTTCCTGTACTTTCTTAATCGTTCTGTGTAATGTTTTCAATTCTTCCTTTGTAGGTTCGGCATCGCCAACAACAAAGTTATTTTCAGCATCGTGGAACAAACGCCACAGCTTACGTAAGAAGTTGTTTACACCCGAAATTCCGTTGGTATTCCAAGGCTTAAATTGCTCTAAAGGACCTAAGAACATTTCGTACATACGAAGTGTATCGGCACCGTATTTCTCAACAATCAAGTCTGGGCTAACTACATTAAACTTCGATTTCGACATCTTCTCTACTTCTGCTCCACACTTGTACTCTCCCTCTTCTAGGATGAATTCTGCATTGGCAAAATCAGCACGCCAGCCTTTAAATGCTTCCACATCCAAAACATCGTTCTCCACCATATTCACATCTACGTGAATTGGCGTAGTATCGTGTTGATTTTTGATTCCGTAAGAAACAAAAGTGTTGGTATCCTTAATACGGTAAGCAAAGTTAGAGCGACCTAAAATCATCCCTTGGTTAATCATCTTTTTGAAAGGCTCTTGCTCAGAAACAAAGCCCATGTCAAATAAGAATTTCATCCAAAAACGCGAGTACAATAAGTGTCCTGTTGCATGTTCCGAACCACCGATGTATAAATCCACATTTCTCCAGTAAGACTGTGCTTCTTTAGAAACAAACTCACCATCGTTAGTAGCGTCCATATAGCGTAAGAAATACCACGAAGAACCCGCCCATCCTGGCATCGTATTCGTTTCGATAGCATTTCCATCTGCAGTTTCCCAATGTTCGGCTCTCGCCAATGGTGGCTCACCGTCTTTGGTAGGTAAGTATTTTTCTACTGCAGGAAGCGTAACAGGAAGATCTTTATCTTCCATTGTTTTAGGCATTCCATCTTCAAAATAAATTGGGAATGGCTCTCCCCAGTATCGTTGGCGAGAGAAGATGGCATCGCGTAAACGGTATTGAATTTTACCTCTACCAATTCCTTTATCTTCAATCTTAGCAATGATAGCTGCTGTAGCATCCTTCACTTCTAATCCGTTTAAGAAATCAGAATTTAAAAGCGTTCCTTCTTTTCCATCGTGCGATTCTTCTGGAAGATTACACCCAGTAATAACTTGCATAATAGGTAGGTCGAAATGATTTGCAAAAGCAAAATCACGAGTGTCGTGTGCAGGAACGGCCATTACAGCACCTGTTCCATAACTCGCTAATACGTAATCGCCAATCCATACTGGAATTTTAACTCCTGTAAATGGATGCTTTACATAAGCACCTGTAAATTGTCCAGAGACGGTTTTTACGTCCGACATACGATCGCGTTCGGAACGCTTTTTCGTCTTGTCAATATATGTTGTAATCGCTTCTTTGTATTCGTCTGTAGTAATACGAGAAACGTATTCGTGTTCTGGTGCTAGCGTCATATATGACACTCCAAAAATCGTATCCGGACGCGTAGTAAACACCTCTATTTCTAGACTTTCATCTGAAGCTAAAGCGTCGCTTTCCAATTCAAAACGAACTGAAGCTCCTTCCGAGCGACCAATCCAATTTCTCTGTTGTTCTTTAATGGCATTCGTCCAATCAAGGTTGTCTAAGCCGTCAATCATACGCTGTGCATAAGCCGTAATACGCATCGACCACTGCATCATTTTCTTTTGAACAACTGGGTGTCCACCACGCTCAGAAAGACCGTCTTTTATTTCGTCGTTAGCTAAAACAGTACCCAGTTCAGAACACCAGTTTACCATAGTTTCCGAACGGAAAGCTAATCGGTATGCCAATAAAATTTCTTCTTGTTCTCTAGTAGATTTTGTATTCCATTGCTCCGCTGTAAATACTGCTACTTCATCCGAAACGGCTTTTACTGTTGCGTTTCCTTCTGCAGCAAAACGCTCAACTAAAGAGTCGATCGATTTTGCTTTATCTTCTTCAGTGCAATACCAAGCATTAAAAATCTGCTTGAAAATCCACTGCGTCCATTTGTAGTAGTTTGGTTCGCTTGTACGTACCTCTCTGTCCCAATCGAAAGAAAAACCAATTTTGTCTAATTGATCTCTATATCGAGAAATGTTTTCGCTGGTTGTAATTGCTGGGTGTTGTCCGGTTTGAATTGCGTACTGCTCGGCAGGTAATCCAAACGCATCGTATCCCATAGGGTGCAATACATTGAAGCCTTTTAATCGCTTATAACGAGAGTAGATATCAGAAGCAATATAGCCAAGTGGATGTCCAACGTGCAGTCCCGCCCCAGAAGGGTAGGGAAACATGTCTAAAACATAGTACTTAGGTTTGGTTGAATTGGCTTCTGCCTTGAACGTTTTTTGTTCCGCCCAATACTTACGCCACTTCTCTTCTATACTTCTAAAATTATACTCCATCGCTAATTGCTAATCTACAGATTTACAAGACCTTAAAGGGGCTTTTTTTGAGAGCAGCAAAGATAGGTTTTTTTATGGTAAATGGTGCGTGGTAAATAGTAAATGGTGCTACGCAATCACTCCCCATTTACCAAAAATAAAAAGCCCCATCCAAAAGGACGGGGCTTCAAAATATTTTATCGTTCGATCAACGTTTTCCAACTTCCGTCTCTCGCTTCACGTTATCTAACAAAACTCGTCAAAAGCAGCCATTAAGTTTTCAGCAATCGCACCTGCAGCCCTACCTTCAATATGGTGCCTCTCTAACATGTGCACTACTTCACCGTCTTTAAATAAGGCGATACAAGGAGAAGATGGAGGAAAAGGAATCATAAATTCTCTTGCCGTCGCAACCGCTTCTTTATCTACCCCAGCAAAAACTGTGGTGATATGATCTGGTTTCTTTGCATTTTTCACAGCAGCCTTTGCTCCTGGTCTTGCATTTCCTGCTGCACAACCACATACAGAGTTTACTACAACTAATACAGTTCCTTTTTCAGTTCCTAATAAGTTCTGAACCTCTTCTGCTGTACGTAATTCAGTAAAGCCTTCTTGTGATAAATCCTGACGCATTGGCGCCACCATGTGTTCTGGATACATATTTCTTTGTTTATGTGTTCTTTATGATACTGCAAAATTACGAAACTACTATAGGATAGTCGCTAAAATAAACATGTATTTTATCTCTCGCTATTCTAATAGAATTTAAGGATTTGTCAAATTCAATATGTACTTTTGCAGCTAAGAAAACTAAAGATGGAAAAAATAGGTCTCTTTTACGGTTCAGACACTGGGAATACTGAAAATATAGCCCTTAAAATACGTGAGAAAATAAGTAAGGAAAATGTATATGTTATTGATATGTACGACGCTACCATAGAAGAATTTTCAAAATACGATAAAATTATCTTAGGGCTTTCCACTTGGCACGACGGTCAGCTTCAAAGCGACTGGGATACCTTTTTTGAGGAATTTAAAGAGGTAGATTTTACCGGTAAAAAAGTTGCTCTTTTTGGCTTGGGCGATCAGTACGTATACTGCGATTATTTTATTGATGGTGTTGGAATTATTGGCGAAGTTGTTTTAGCTAATGGAGGCACTATTGTAGGTAAATGGTCTACCGAAGGTTATGAGCACACCGAATCGAAAGCAGAATTAGAAGAAGGTACCTTTTTAGGTTTAGCCATCGACGAAGACAATCAGTTTGATCAAACTGACGAAAGAGTGGCTACTTGGGTAGTACAAATTAAAAAGGAATTTCCGCTTTAGAAAATGTTTTCAATTGGCAATTCCCTTCTTCGAGTTGCTTCAGGATGAAAATTTGCCTTGTTTGCCTGTCGTTCTGGGTTCTGTCGCATTAATTTGACCACCATCTAAAAATTCTATTTGAATTGGTGATTATGCGACTAATGAAAGGAATGTTTTGAAATTGGATTTCTTAGAATCAACTATTTGATTTTTTCTAATAATATTGACCACTTCAATTCCCGCCTTGTCCTTTGGACGGATTAATATTCTATTTTTTCTTTTATGCATAGATGCTTTAATCATAGGTGTATGTTTAAACACCCATCTTTGATTAGTAGAATGAGCAACCTTAACAGCTCTAACCTTCATTAGCTCTTCAATGTCTCAATATGAGAGTGTAAATCGATGCTTAAACTAAACGGCTTGAAGAATTATTAATTTAGGACATCTGTGGTTATTGAATAGGGAAGATAATTTAAAATCAACTCTAAATAACCGATATTTGGTATATTAATGCGACAGAGTCTAAGTTAATCTTGAAACTCCTTTTTAGAATCAAGTCCCTCTTTTGTTTTTTGGCTAACCACCCTACTCTTCCAACCAACTTTTATACTCCACATAATTGTTGGCAATACCTTCAATTAAACGAGCGCTTTGTTCTTCATTTAGGTCTTTACTTTTTTTGCCGGTACACCTGCATAAATACAGCCCGATTCTATAACGGTGTTTTCTAACACTACTGCACCAGCTGCCACTATACTGTTGGAGTGTACTACACAGTTGTCCATTACTATAGACCCCATTCCAATAAGTACATTATCGTGAATAGTACACCCGTGAACCATAGCATTATGTCCTATTGAAACGTTATTTCCAATAGTAGTTCCGTATTTTTTATAGGTACAATGTATAATTGCCCCATCTTGAATATTTACTTTATTCCCGATTTTAATAAAATGTACATCTCCTCTAACTACGGCGTTAAACCATACAGAGCAGTAGCTCCCCATTATAACGTCGCCAATAATAGTTGCGTTTTCTACAATCGTACAATTGTCGCCCCAAACCGGACTTATACCTTTTATCGATTTCACTAATGCCATATCTGTTCTTATTTGTAATTTTGTGGAAAATTAAGGAAGATGAGCGAGAATAAAGTAGCAACTACGGTTTATGCCGAATCTACACCCAACCCAAAAGTAATGAAATTTGTAGCTAATAGAGCTATAATACAAGGCGACAGCGTAGAATTTATGAATATTGACGAGGCTATGAGCTCTCCTTTAGCCATAAAACTATTCCATTTCCCTTTCATAAAAGAAGTATTTATTGCTAAAAACTTCGTTTCGCTTACGAAATACGAAATGATGGAATGGGAAGATGTAGTAATAGAAATACGTGAATTTATTCGCGAATATCTTGCTGCAGGAGGCGTAGTAGTTAACGAGGCTGAAGAAAATTCATCAAAAACTGAATCTTCTGAAGTAGAAAAAACAGTTCTTGAAGAAGTAAAGCCTGAAGAGCTAGGGGAGGTTGAAACTCGTATAGTTGATATACTTGAAGAATATGTTGCTCCAGCAGTTGAATCTGATGGTGGGAATATTAAATTTATCTCTTACGAAGAAGGAAAAGTATCGGTTTTACTTCAAGGAGCTTGTAGTGGATGCCCATCCTCAACTGTAACCTTGAAGCAAGGAATTGAAAGTATTTTAAAGAAAATGTTGCCGACTTTAGTTACTGAGGTAGTTGCTATAAATGGGTAATTATTAGGTTTATAACTTTAATAGTTCTACTTTTAATGCTTGTTGTTTGAGAAAACAATAAGCAATTGTAGGTTTTCTTTAATGTTACCCCATTAAAATTTATCTATTAAGCACAAGAGCCTGTTTTTATAGCAGGCTTTTTTTATTCCTATGAGAAACGAAGAATTCATCCAAGATAGACTCCTTAACGAAAGTGAAAAACTCCTTGAGGCTGGTTTTGTTTTCCCTACCTTTTTATTGGTTAGTCAAGGAATAGAAACTCTAGGCGCCTTTATGGACAAAAAACCAATCGCGGTAAAAGCGCAGTCTAAAAAAAGATTTCATTTGGCTATAGCCCAACTATTCCCTCAGGAATACCAAGACTTAACAACGAACGACTGGCTTTATAAGCAGCTCCGTTGTAATCTTAGTCATATGTGTAGTACTGGTGCATTTATCATGTTCAGCTCTCAAAAAGAGAGTACAAATACTCATTTAGACCTTCTTAATGGCAAGCGTGTGTTTTTGGTTGAAGACCTTGTGCGTGATTTTCACAAAGCTTGTTCTAGGGTCATTGAACTTTTAGAAAAAGGGGAACTCAAACAAAAAGCGATGGCGCTAAGTTAAATCAGGCTCATAAAACGAGCACATTCAGTAATTCAACGTATTTTTGCAAGCAAATTCATTCTCATGATTGTACATCCATATACTCGTCCACGAAGACTGCGAAAATCTGCAGCTATTCGTTCTTTAGTGCAAGAAAATCAAATTCTAGCAAGCGACTTTATCGTTCCTTTATTTTTTATGGAAGGAGAAAATTGCAAGGAAGAGATTTCTTCTATGCCTGGATATTTTCGGTTTAGCTTAGACCTTTTACTACTAGAAGTAAAAGAGTGTTACGAATTAGGTTTGCGTAGTGTTTTGTTGTTTGCTAAAGTTCCAGATGAACTTAAAGACAATACAGGAACAGAATCTTTAAATCCCGACGGCTTAATGCAAAGAGCTATTCGTGCGATTAAAAAATTCCATCCAGATATGTATGTGATGACGGATGTAGCATTGGATCCTTACTCTTCTAATGGCCACGATGGTATTGTAGAGGATGGTGAAATTGTGAATGATATAAGTGTAGAAATTCTTGGTGAAATGGCACTTTCTCATGCTCAAGCAGGTGCCGATATGGTAGCTCCTTCAGACATGATGGACGGTAGAATAGGTTTTATCCGAGAGATACTTGAAGAAAATGAATTCCCTAATGTAGGAATCATGGCGTATTCTGTAAAATATGCTTCTTGTTTCTACGGACCTTTCCGTGATGCCTTAGATTCTGCTCCAGGGTTTGGCGATAAAAAAACCTATCAAATGGATCCAGCAAATGCTGAGGAAGGATTAAGAGAATGTGCTTTAGACATTCAGGAAGGAGCCGATATTATTATGGTGAAACCAGGAATGCCTTATTTAGATATGGTGCGATTGGTGAAAGATAAATTCGATGTGCCTGTTGCAGCCTACCAAGTATCTGGAGAATATTCTATGATGCATGCAGCTGCAGAAAAAGGTTGGTTAAATTTAGAAGAAGCAATGTTAGAATCTATTGTAGGGTTTAAACGTGCTGGAGCTAATTTAATAGCCAGTTATTTTGCCAAAGACATTGCCAAAGTATTAAAAAAATAAGTCAAATGACGACTAGTAAAGACCTTTTCGAAAGAGCCCAATTATATATTCCAGGTGGTGTAAACTCCCCTGTTAGAGCATTCACATCTGTTGGAGGAACTCCTGTATTCTTTAGAGAAGCAAAGGGGTCTATTATGGTTGATGTAGAAGGAAAAGAATACATCGATTATATCGGTTCTTGGGGACCAATGATTTTAGGACACTGTCACCCACCTGTTTTAGAAGCATTAAAAAATGCGGCAGATAAATCTACTTCTTTTGGTGCGCCAACAGATTTGGAAACTGACATTGCAGAATTAATATGCAATATGATGCCTGCAGTAGATAAGGTGAGAATGGTGAATTCGGGTACCGAAGCTTGTATGAGCGCTATTCGTGTGGCTAGAGCTTATACCAACAGAGAGAAATTTATAAAATTTGAAGGTTGTTACCACGGTCACGCCGATGCCTTTTTAATTAAAGCAGGTTCTGGCGCTATTACTTTAGGAGTGCCTAACTCTCCTGGAGTAACTACCGGAACCGCTAAAGACACGCTTCTTGCTCGCTTTAACGATTTAGCACAAGTAGAAGAAGTTTTAAACGCTAATAAAGGTGAGGTAGCTGCCATTATAATAGAGCCTGTTGGAGGTAATATGGGCTGTATCCCTCCTCAAAAAGGCTTCTTAGAGGGGTTGCGTAAACTTTGTGATGCTCATGGAGCAGTACTTATTTTCGATGAGGTTATGACGGGTTTCCGCCTTTCTGCAGGAGGTGCTCATAAGCGTTTTAATGTACAGCCAGATATGGTTTGTATGGGTAAAATTATTGGTGGCGGAATGCCAGTTGGTGCTTTTGGCGGTAAAGAAGATATCATGAATATGGTAGCTCCTTTAGGTCCTGTTTACCAAGCGGGAACCCTTTCTGGAAATCCATTAGCTATGTCTTGTGGTTATACTCTTTTAAAAGAGCTAAGCGACAATCCGAGTATCTATACCGAATTAGAAGAAAAGACGATTTATCTTGAAAAAGGGATGCGCAACGTTTTTGATAAATACAATTTAAAAGTGTGTATTAATCGTTTGGGTTCTATGATTAGTTTTCATTTTAATATAGATGCCGTTTCTAATTTCGATGATGCCTGTAATGCCGATGCCAACTACTTTAAAAAGGTGTTCCACGGAATGCTAAAAAGAGGAATTTACCTTGCCCCATCAGCATTCGAAACCTTGTTTATTGCACGTACACATACACAAGAATTGCTCGACAAAACAATCCAAGCATTAGACGAATCTATCCAAGAAATTGAAGGATGAGTAAATACGTCGAAATAGAAAAAAGATGCCTCGAGATTATCTGTTCCGACTTGTCAGCACAAGACAAGATGCAGTTCTTGTGTGATTTATTAGACGAAAAACTTAGTCACTATAACTGGACTGGTTTTTATTTGGCTGATGTAGAAAACAGATTATTGCATTTAGGATCGTATGTGGGAGAGCCAACCGATCATACTACCATCCCTTTTGGAAAAGGTATTTGTGGACAAGCGGCAGAAACAGAGCAGACGTTTTTGGTAGACGATGTAAGTGCAGAAAGCAATTATATTTCTTGTAATATTTTTGTGAAGTCCGAAATTGTTGTTCTTATTATAAAAGAGGGTATCGTGGTAGGTCAGATTGATATAGATTCGAATACGGTAGCCGCTTTCAAGGAAGAAGACCAAATATTATTAGAAAACATTTGTAAAGCTTTAGCTCCCTACATCATATGAAAAAGGACTACGAATTTAAAGAAGGTGAAGTTTTACTATTTAATAAGCCACTACATTGGACGAGTTTTCAGCTGGTAAATAAGGTGCGTTGGTTGGTGAAAAGACAACTTCAGGTTAAGAAAATTAAAGTAGGTCATGCTGGAACTTTAGATCCTTTGGCTACCGGCTTGATGATTTTGTGTACAGGGAAAAAGACCAAAGAAATTGATCAGTATCAAGCGGCAGAAAAGGAATATATAGGAACTCTAAAGTTGGGTGCTACTACGCCTAGTTACGATGGAGAAACAGCCGAGAATTATTTCTTCGCAACTCAACATATTACCGAGGAAGACATTAAAAAAACAATGCTTACCTTTCATGGCGAGATACAACAGATGCCGCCCATTTTTTCAGCTTTAAAAGTAGGCGGTAAAAAAATGTACGAAAGCGCTCGAAAAGGGCAAGAAGTAGCGATAAAACCGAGGAGTATTCATATAAAAGAATTAGAAATTCTTTCTATTAATATGCCTTATATTACTTTTAAGGTAGCCTGCAGTAAGGGTACCTACATCCGTTCTCTTGCATTCGACATTGGTAAAGCCCTTAACAGCGGTGCTTGGCTTTGTAAATTACAGCGAACAAAAATTGGAGAATATAGTATTGATAATGCTATTGATATTACAAATTTTGAAGAAATGATGATCTCATCTTAATTCTTCAAAATTTTATTTTATTTAGTATATTTGCAAGCCTAAAAATAGACGTTCTATGATTACCAAAATGAAACTTTCACACTTCCAATATGTTTTGCCGGAAGAGTTGTTGGCTAAAAGACCAGCACAAAACCGCGATGAATCTAGATTGATGGTGGTACATCGCGAAACGGGTAAAATTGAACATAAAATGTTCAAAGACCTTATCGACTACTTTGACGATCAGGATGTTATGATCTTGAACAATACCAAGGTTTTTCCTGCACGTATGTACGGTAATAAAGAAAAAACGGGCGCTAGAATAGAAGTGTTTTTATTGCGTGAGTTGAACCAAGAAAACCGCCTTTGGGATGTGTTGGTAGACCCTGCAAGAAAAATTCGTATCGGTAATAAATTATACTTCGGAGAAGACGAATCGTTGGTTGCTGAGGTTATCGATAATACGACCTCTAGAGGTAGAACGCTACGTTTTTTATACGACGGTCCTTACGAGGAGTTCAGAAAAAAATTACAAGAATTGGGCGAAACCCCACTTCCTAAATACATCGATCGCAATCCAGACGCGGAAGACGACGAACGTTATCAAACTGTATACGCTAAAGAACAAGGAGCTGTAGCTGCTCCTACTGCAGGAATGCACTTTAGTAAACACTTGCTTAAGCGTTTGGAAATTAAAGGAATCCACTTTCCTGAGGTAACTTTGCATGTAGGTTTAGGTACTTTCCGACCTGTAGAAGTAGAGGATTTATCGAAGCACAAAATGGAGTCTGAGCAAATTACTGTTAAGCAAGAAGCTTGTGATGTTGTAAATAATGCACTTGAAGAAAAAAGACGTATTTGTGCTGTAGGTACAACTACACTAAGAGCTGTAGAAAGCTGTGTTTCTACACACGATACTTTAAACCCGTTTGATGGTTGGACAAATAAATTTATTTTCCCTCCATACCATTTCAAAATTCCAAACTGTATGATTACAAATCTTCATACACCTCAATCAACTTTAATGATGCATACTGCTGCATTCTGTGGTTTTGATTTATTAAATAAAGCCTACGCTGAAGCTATTAAAGAGAAGTATAACTTCTTTACTTATGGCGATGCGATGTTGATTTTGTAATTCATTTCAACATTTTACTTTAAAAGCTAAGAGATGTTTCATCTTTTAGCTTTTTTTGTTTTTGACAATTTATACACGAGCCATAATAGTCTGAATATTTGTACCTTCAAGCTTTTACTTTTTACTCAATATGAAATATTACGCAATAATAGTAGCTGGAGGTTCAGGGCAAAGAATGAAGAGTTCAATCCCAAAACAATTCATCGAATTGAATGGGAAACCTATCTTGATGCATACGCTAGAGAAATTCTATTGCGCTAAATCGTCTATTAACCTAATTGTCGTTCTACCGAAATCACATCAGAGCACTTGGAATACACTTTGCCTGAAGCATCAATTTACCATTTCTCATCAAGTTTGTGAAGGGGGTACAAGTCGTTTTCAATCTGTAAAGAATGGGCTAGCGCTATGTAAAGAAGAATCAATTATTGCTGTGCACGATGGCGTTAGACCTTTAATTACACCCGATTTTATTCTGAATATCTATAAGGAAGCTGAATCGAAAAAAGCAGTTATTCCTGTGCGTCCGGTTGTAGAATCTATTCGTAAGGTAAAGGGCGATTGTAGCGAAGCTTTAGACCGGAGTATGTATTATTCGGTGCAAACCCCACAGTGTTTTACTTCCGGATTACTACATAGAGCCTATCAACAAGAAGAACAAAATACATTTACAGACGATGCTTCTGTGGTAGAATTCTTAGGAGAAAAAGTACATCTCTTTGAAGGGGAGGCTGACAATATAAAAATCACTACACCTAAAGAATTACTTTTAGCGGAAGAGATTTTGAAAGTATAAATGTCATTTTAAACCCCTTTCAATGCGAACTCTTAAACCCAACTTGCAAACAGTTGATTATAATGAAATACGAATAAAAGTAGCTAAGGGAACTCTGATATGATACAATATATATATATAAAGGCACTTAATAATGGGCTTAATTCTTTAAAAACGATTTTAAAAACAGTTCTCTCAGGGTAAAAAGAAAAGCCCAGATACCGGCAAGATTAGGTTTGGGTTTTTTGCCTTTTCCTAAGCGTTGTATCTGCAATTCATACCAAGGAAGCTCAACTCCTCCCATTTTATCTAATAGTTCTATCCCTATCGTTGGAACGGGCGTGTCAAAATGGGTTTCTTTTCCTTCAAAAATATCTTGTGCTAAATTTGGGTACAGACAAAAAGGACGCCCTAAACCAATCACGTCTAGTTTTCCACCCGCTAGGGCATCTTCCATTACCTTAACAGAACGAAACCCACCAGTCAACAATAAAGGTTTATCCGTTATTTTTCGTGCTTTTTCAATGTAGTCTAAAAAATAAGCCTCTCTTTTAACAGTACTTTGTTTCCGACTTCCTTTAACCATGGCAGGTTTTTCATAGGTCCCTCCAGATATTTCGATCAAGTCCATTCCTTCACGGGATAAAAATTGCACCACCTCCATGGATTCTGATTCGGTAAAACCGCCCTTTTGAAAATCGGCAGAGTTAATTTTAATTCCTACAGGATAACCTGAACCTACCTGCTTACGAATTTCACGATACACTTCTAGCACAAATCTAGCTCTATTTTTTAGCGGGCCACCCCATTTATCTGTTCGCTTATTACTGATAGGCGATAAAAACTGACTAACAAGATAGCCATGTGCCCCGTGAATTTGACAGCCTGTAAAACCAGCCTCCTTCATTATTCTCGCGCTATTACCAAAGCGTTTAATGATGTCCAAAATCGCCTCTTCAGTTAAAGGTGTGGCGAGTTTAAACATTTTTGATGCTCCCCCCATTTTTAACGGTACCGCAGATGGGGCAACAACTTCTCTATTGATTGATCCAAAGGCTTGTCTTCCGGGGTGATTTAATTGTGGCCATAAATGTACACCTGTTCCTTCGATGGTTTTTGCCCATGCCTTTAATAAGTCAAAATGGGTGTAGTCTTCTACCACAACATTTCTAGGCTCGCCAATAGCTTTACTGTCAATCATAACGTTTCCAGTGATTAAAAGACCTGGACTCCCTTTAGCCCATACTTTATAGGCATTGATAAGCGTCTTAGTAGGGGCATTTGAGAGGGTTCCTATATTTTCGCTCATGGCTGATTTAGCGATGCGATTTTTCAAGATAACTCCACACGGCAAGGTAAATGGGGAAGCAATTTTTTTCATATTTTCAAAGTCAGCTTATGTAAATATAACTTACTGAAGTTAAAAATAATTTTTTATAGAGACCCCACCTCTAGAGCCGTATTTGTAGACATTTGAATATAAATTAAAAAAAAGTTTTTTTAAAAACAACTAGTTCATTAATGTTTTCCTGTAATATTTAACGTTTTGGTAGGTCTGTGGAGGTGATATATTTAATGATCCTACATTTTGTATATTTAGATTCTTAAACAACTATTATGAAAAGATTTCTATTCTTATTTATTACACTATTTTCATTTTTTAATGTTCAAGCCCAATGCGACGATCGTTATAGCGAAGAAGTATTTGATGAAGTTTCTGTTTCTACAGTAACTTATTCCGATGTTCACAATTTACAAATGGATATTTACCAAGCTGTAGGAGATACTGAAA
>Ga0115004_10002832_pt1 | contig 14244 bp, 15 predicted proteins | sample ArcticOcean_MG_C_10_FD_88737 | JGI IMG/M metagenome (GOLD analysis project Ga0115004, IMG submission 88737) | Marine microbial communities from western Arctic Ocean - ArcticOcean_MG_CB11_90 | ecosystem: Environmental > Aquatic > Marine > Oceanic | place: Arctic Ocean: Canada Basin | collected...
CTCCGATATTATCTATTGCCTCATTCCTTGTTACTATTTGAATTTCTGGGGTACTTTTTAGAACTTTTTCTGCTTCACAGAATGTAAGAAATTCACGCCCTATGTAGTCCCAGGCCTTGATCATGTCCAGCCGGAGGGCACCGTTTCGTTTTGTTGGAAATTTACTTGCCTTAATGTTTTGTTTACAAGTTCCTGGATAAATACTGCCATCTGGACCATGTCGCAGTTCGCTACCGTGGGGAGCAGAAATAGCATTTAATATGTCCCGTCTGGAGCAAGAACATTCATATAATAGATCTAAGTCCCAGAGGGTTTTGAGTTTACTATTGTAAAGAGAGCCCCGCTCTGACTGCCATATAATATTCTCGTCCCATTGGATATTGAGCCAACTCAGATCTTCATAAATTTTTTTTTCGAATGCTTTCGTAGATCGAGCCTGATCCAAATCTTCAATTCTTAGATGGAATTTACCAGAATTCACCGATGCCAGATGGAATCCAAATAAGGCTGAATAGGCGTGACCAAGATGTAACTCTCCAGTTGGTGACGGAGCAAATCTAGTTTTAAAAGTCATTTTTTTTTATAACATATATCATGCACTTTAAGTGAATTCCTGGTAGGTGAGGGCCATATTCTTTAAATAATAGTCTTGCGCGATTTGTACTTAGGTACCCATTTAATTTAACTAAATATTCAGGAATCATAAGAGCCGTGTCGTTAAAAGAAAATATAAATATTCCACCCGGATCCAGTAACGACATTATCTCATCAAATAAATTTATTGGAGCTGCTCCTGGACCCATAACACCCACCGCTGTAATGACTGAATAGTCACCCAACTTAATAGGCGTAGGGGTGTCCAAGTCTAATTTGATTATCGACCTGTATACCCTTTTCTTTTTTGCTTGTTCTAACATTTTTTTAGAAGGATCGACACCATTTACATTATCGAATCCCGCTTTAGATATTGCAGCACCTGATAGACCTGTTCCACAACCATAATCTAATATTTTTATTTTTTTATTAACGATTAATTTTTTTAATATTAAGGCAACACGGTCGGGGGTTGCGTAATAGTTTTCTGTAATTTCTTTGTCGTATGTAGTAGACCATTTATTATAAAGATTTTCAACAAACTCTCTTTTATTTGTGATGTGCGCTTCTGTTAGATATTTTTTTGACATCAATCACCAACCTCTTTTTGTTACCTATTTAACTAGAATTTGATTTTCGAGCCATTTGGTAAAATTTTCTTTTGCCCTATCAGTGTACATCTTATATCGCATTGGTCGGTTTTTCCGGCCAGTTTTTGCCTCTACTGGAGGAAAAAGACCAAAATTTATATTCATAGGTTGGAATGTTTTTGCATCAGCCCCTCCTAATATATGGTTTAGTAATGCCCCACTGGCTGTATTTATGGGGGGAGTTTCTAGATCCTGATTAAGAACTTCAGCAGCTGCTAATCTGCCCGCTATAAGACCAATAGCTGCACTTTCAACATATCCTTCAACTCCAGTAATTTGGCCGGCAAAGCGAACATGCTTATTAGTCTTTAATTTTAATTCACTGTCGAGAAGGGTTGGTGAGTTAATAAAGGTATTTCTGTGAATACCTCCGAGACGCGCAAATTCAGCATTCTCAAGTCCTGGTATAGTTCTAAAAACTGTTTTTTGGGAACTGTATTTCATTTTTGTCTGAAAACCTACAATATTGAATAAGGTGCCTAAGGCATTGTCCTGCCTTAACTGAACAACTGCGTAAGGTTTTACTGTATCTTTATGAGGGTTTGTTAAACCGACTGGTTTCATTGGACCAAAGCGTAATGTTTCTCTTCCTCTTTCAGCCATTACTTCAATCGGTAGACAACCATCGAAATATCCAGCAGTTTCACCTGGTTTGAATTCAGTTTTTTCTGCATTTAATAAATTATCAATAAAGGTTTCATAGGTCTCTTTATCCATTGGGCAATTCAGATAAGCTTTTTTATTTTCCTCGGTTTCCCCTTTATCATATCGTGATTGAAACCAGGTTTTTTCCATATTTACTGTATCAAAGTAAATAATAGGGGCTATTGCATCAAAGAAAGCTAGAGAATCTTGACCACTCGACTTTGCAATTGAGGCAGCTAGCTTACTAGATGTTAATGGTCCAGTTGCAATAATCCAATTGCCAGATTGAGGTATTTCTTCAATTTCAGAATACTGGATCGAAATATTTGGATGTGCTTTTAGTTGTTTTGTAACACCCTGTGCAAATAAATCACGATCAACAGCAAGCGCACCACCTGCGGGTAATGAATATTTATCTGCATTATTAATTATTATACCTTGAGCTGATCGCATTTCCCAATGAAGTAATCCTACAGCATTTTGTTCATCATCGTCTGAACGGAATGAATTAGAGCATACCATTTCTGCGAGCTCGCCCGTCTGATGTGCAAATGTTTTTACGTCTGGACGCATTTCATGGATAGTGACTTTCACTCCCATAATTGCAGCTTGCCATGCCGCTTCTGCGCCAGCCATACCTCCACCGATTATATTAACTTCATTTGACATTATGACTCTATTTTTAGGCAGGGTTATCTTTGACCTTAGTTCAATATTGAAGAATTAGTACGTTTATTCTAAACCGCCTTCAGCTTCTTCAACTTCTTCATCTCCTTGATCTGCTATCCAAGCCACCGAAACCACAGATTCGTTATCTGACGTGTTGAAGACTTTAACTCCACCAGCGCTTCGAGAGCGAAAAGAAATTCCGTCCACTGGGCAACGAATTGATTGGCCTGTCGATGTTATCAGCATTATCTCATCGTCTTGCTCTACGGGGAAGGATGCTATTACAGGTCCTCCACGCATGGCTTTGTCCATTGCCGCCACTCCAACACCCCCTCTACCTCTTAATGGATAATCATGAGACGAACTAGTTTTGCCCGCGCCTTGTGAAGTTAAAGTTAGAATTAGGTCCTCGGCTGCAGACATTTCTGCATAACGTTCTTGAGATAAAGAAATATCTGTAACAATTTCTTCATCTGACGATTCTGCGTCATCTAAAATTCCAGCTACTGCACGACGCATTTTTAGATATGCGGATCTTTCTTCGGCGGTTGCTGTAAAGTGGCGTATGACTGACATTGAGACTACTTTGTTTTCTTCTCTAAGTTTTATTCCTCTCACCCCAGTTGAATCTCTTCCCTTGAAAACTCTTACATCCGAAGTTCTAAAGCGGATTGCTCGTCCTGAGTCAGTCACTAACATTACATCATCAGCTTCTGAACAAATTCTGGCATTTACCATCTCTACGCCATCTGGAAGCTTCATCGCAATTTTTCCATTGGATTTTACATTTGTGAAATCTGATAGGGCGTTTCGCCTAACTCCACCTTCTGAGGTGGCAAACATAATTTGAAGGTCACCCCAATCTTTTTCTTCCCTATCAACAGGCATGATCGCCGCAACGGAAACCCCCTGAGGGATAGGTAGAATGTTTATTATTGCTTTACCTTTCGCGGTTCTTCCTCCCACTGGCAATCTCCAGGTTTTCATTTTATAAACCATCCCAGCTGTTGTAAAAAACAGTAATTGAGTGTGTGTGTTTGCGACGAATAAGGTGGTAACAACATCATCCTCTTTCGTTGACATTCCAGACAACCCCTTACCTCCACGCCGTTGTGCTCTAAAATCTACTAATGGCGTTCTTTTAATGTACCCACCGGATGTTACGGTTACGACCATATCCTCTTTTTCAATAAAGTCTTCATCCTCTAGGCCTCCCGACCAATCTATGATTTCAGATCTCCGTGGGACTGAAAATTGTTCTTGAACCTCCTTTAATTCATCGGAAATTATTGTCATTATTCTCTCTTTGGACTTTAGGATACTTAGGAATTCCTTTATTTTTACTGCTAAGCTCTCAAGCTCAGTTGTTACCTCTTTAACACCAATTTGAGTTAAACGCTGTAACCTTAACTCAAGTATCGACCTGGCTTGAGCCTCAGATAAATTGTAAGATCCATCTTCATTTATTGAGTGATGTGGGTCATCTATTAATTGGATGTACGGCAAGATATCACTTGCTTGCCATGACTTTGTCATTAACTTTTCTCGTGCTTCGGCAGCATCTGCTGATTTTCTTATAGTAGCAACAATTTCATCTACGTTGGATACTGCTACCGCCAACCCACAAAGAATATGAGCCCTCTCGCGAGCTTTCTCAAGCTCGAAGGCTGTTCGTCTTGTGACAACTTCTTCGCGAAAACTAATGAAGTTTGTTAGAAATGATCTCAAAGTTAGTTGCTCAGGGCGACCTCTATTTAGAGCTAACATATTACATGCAAAGGATGTTTGCATCGGTGTGAATCGAAATAATTGATTTAACACTACCTCTGCAGTCGCATCTCTTTTTAATTCTACTACTACACGGACCCCAACCCTATCAGATTCATCCTGAACATGAGCTATGCCTTCAATTTTCTTATCTCTTGAGGCTTCTGCTATGCGCTCTATCATGGTAGATTTATTAACCTGATATGGAATTTCATCAATAATTATGGCAAACCGATCTTTACGAATTTCATCTATATGGGTCTTTGCTCTAATTATTACGCTACCTCGGCCCTCAATATAGGCTTTTCTTGCGCCACTCTTGCCCAAGATTATCCCTCCTGTTGGAAAGTCTGGGGCTGGTACGAACTGAATTAAGTCTTCTGCTTGGAGGTCTGGTGACTCAATTAAAGCCAGTGTTGCGTCAATTACTTCTCCTAAGTTATGAGGAGGTATATTCGTAGCCATCCCAACAGCTATACCCCCCGCGCCGTTTACAAGCATATTAGGAAACCTAGCTGGTAGGACTGTTGGTTCCCGGTCTTTTCCATCATAGTTATCTTGGAAATCTACCGTATCTTTCTCTATGTCTGCTAATAATGCACCGGCTGGTTTATCCATTCGAACTTCTGTATACCTCATTGCAGCGGCATTATCACCATCCATTGAGCCAAAGTTTCCTTGCCCGTCCAGGAGAGGAAGTGACATTGAAAAGTCTTGTGCCATACGTACTAACGCATCATAAATTGCACTGTCTCCATGGGGGTGATATTTTCCCATAACGTCACCAACTGAACGTGCTGATTTTCTGTAAGATTTGTCGTGGGTATTTCCCGTCTCATGCATGGCATATAAAATACGTCTATGAACGGGTTTAAGACCATCCCTCAAATCTGGTATTGCTCGAGAGATTATTACACTCATAGCGTAATCTAAAAATGATGTTTTCATTTCATCTGTTATGGAAACCTGAGGTCCGGCGTGTTCCATTCTTGGTGTAGGTATTTGCTCGTCAGTCGTTTCAGGTGTGTCGTTCACAGAAGTTCCAATTCATAAACCATTTAAGCTACATCTTGTATAATTTAGTATAACCTAAACTAGGGGTTGGGTGCAATCAAAAGCTATCGAAAGTTTGTAAAAGTTAGCTAGTGGTTATTTATTTATTTTTGATCGCGATAACCCAAACTATAGTGAGTGAAAGAGAGAGAATAGCGTTCCAACTGGCCATAGAAAGATTTGCAAATGTCCATGCTATTTCATCACATCTAGTTATTGGAGCACTCATAATTTTTGCAAATAATTCGTTTGAAGAAAGATTGCCAATTTTTTCTGAGGTGCAGGTAGTCGGACCAGACCACCATTTCTGCTCTATACCACTATGGTATAGACCTAAACCGCTAGTCAAAAAGGTTGAAAATATGCCTAAAATAATAAACCTAAAGTCTGGTTTGATAAGCCATAATACCCCGGCTAATATGGCTATCACGTGAGGCCACCTTTGCCAGATACAAATTTTGCATGGGGTATATCCCAATAGTTGAAAGACAAAAGCTGACATTAACATTGCACAAGAACCAACAAGTGCCAAAATTATAAGTTTATTAGTACTCACAGTAGTTTTACCATTCCAAAGCCACCAATCAATATAATAATAAAAAGTATAAATAATACATTCATCCATGTTTGAATGAACTTGTTTATTTTTTCACCGTAGAGCCATAACAGCATTGCAACTAAGAAAAATCTAATTCCTCTAGATATTATGGATGCCATCATAAACGTGGTTATAGGAACTGACGCCCAGCCAGAGGTAATAGTAACAATTTTGTAAGGTATTGGCGTCAAACCAGCAATTAGTACCGGCCAAAACCCAAGATCATTGAAGCGACTATTAAATTCAATTGCCATCGCGCCTTTTCCAAGGAAGTTTAGAATTGGATACCCCACCTCATCGAATAGGAAAGCACCAATAAAATAACCAAATATTCCCCCCATTACTGATGCAATGAGTGTAATTCCGGCTATAAGAAAGGCACGTTTTGGTTGTGATAAAATCATTGCAACCATTAAAATGTCTGGAGGAATAGGGAATACCGAGCTTTCTAAAAAAGATAAAATGGCTAATGCCCATAATGCCCTTGGGTGTGCTGCTAAAGATAGAGTCCAAGCATAAAGTTTTTTTATCATTTTTTAACTAATTGTCTTTCGATATCTCGTTTCATCCGCCGTCCATTGGGATTTACAAAAGACCCGTAGGTTTCTATGATTTCACCTGTTGCAGAAATTAAGATTTTATTAAAATTCCACTTCGGTACAAAACTTTTTTCTTTTTCCACCCACTTAAAAAATGGATGAGCTCCATTTCCTTTTACTGATGTGATTTCAGTCATTGGAATATTTAAGCCAAGGTCCAGTTCACAAAATTCCTTAACTGCTTCATTAGACTTTAACTCTTGTTTAAAATCATTTGAGGGTACAGCAAGGACTATAAAGCCATCATTACGGTAGGTATCAAAGAGTTTTTGAAGCCCCTTATACTGTCTAGTAAAACCACATTTAGATGCGGTATTGACAATTAAGAATGGTTGCCCCTCCCATTTTTTTGTATCGATATTACCACCATCTATATTAGAGAAAACAAATGACATAGCCGATGAAGCTCCCAAAATGAAAATAGCTGAAAGAAAATAACGCATTAATATACAGACCTAAACAAAATTTTTGTTATTACTAAGTTATTTACTAAAGTAAGGCTTTGGGTGTTTAAATTCAATAGGCAGATTGACCTTTGGATAATGCTTAGATAAATCGTAGGCAATCTTGAATATAGTGAAAGCATACTCAAGGCCCGAGTGGCGGAATTGGTAGACGCAGGGGATTCAAAATCCCCCGCCGAAAGGCTTGTCGGTTCGAGTCCGACCTCGGGTACCACTTAAAGGATTATTAGATTTTTTTTGTTGCTTCTTAACAAACAATAGTATTGCATCCATAGGCCGCTATAACCTTTTTAATAAGATTTGTTACTTTTTTATATGGAACGGACGTTCGCTGGGTGTTAAGACTGTACTTACTCTTGTTGTTTGTAAAATTTACTTTCATTTTATCTGACGACACAGAATCTATATGCTGGTACAGATCAGTAAAGCTCTAATATCTAATTTGGGGAAAAATAGTTAGATAACAAAAAATCTGATGAATTGGATTTCAGTGTGGAATTAATAGATAAAATTGAAATACCAGCTACTGTTAATGAAATTTACTGTGCCCTAAATGATGAAGAGGTACTTCGAAAATGTATTCCTGGTTGTGAAGAGTTGGTTAGATTATCAACTGATGAGCTCGAAATTAAAGTTGCGGTAAAGTTAGGTCTTATAAAAGTAAAATTTTTAGGCCGGATTGTGTTGAATAACCATGGTGCTCCGGAGACTTTCTTATTGATAGGAGAAGGAAGGGGACGATTAGCTAGCTTGTCTCGCGGTTGGGTGAAGGTAAATTTAAAACCATACGAACAGGGGACTATATTAAGTTACACCTCAAAAGTTCAATTTGGGGAAAAAGTCACTAAATTAGGTAATCAATTGGTTACAAAAATTGTTAAGAAATTATCTCTTAAGTTTTTTAAGAATCTTGCAGAAATCGTATCTAAGTAATAATTTCTTAAAATAATATAAGGGTACTCTTGTAACTGTTGTTTTTTAATGTTTCTTCGAACCTATGCTGGTAGCAACATTTTGTTGGTCTTAATAGTTGTAGATGTTTTATTATTGTTAAGCTATCCGATCTCTTTAGATGCTTGCGGGATTCGTAGATGATTGAAAAAACCAATACAGATCAAGTTGCGGGCTCTTTAAAAGAAGTTGTTCAAGCTAACGCTTTAGCAATGATGGCGGTGTTCTTTTGGTCATTGGGTTTTCCTGCTGCCGAGATTCTGTTAGAAATTTGGAATCCTTTGCCTGTAATCACAATTAGAATATTTTTGGCTGTTGTGGTTTTAGTAATCGTGTGGGGGCTCATAGAGGGTGTCGACTCCATCATTTCAACTCCATGGCCTAAAGGGATCTTTATTGGTATGGTTGGTTTGGGTTTTTCAGGTTATTTTTTTATAAAAGCTCAGTCGCTAACTGATCCAGTAACAGTCGCTGTGGCATCTGCAGCTGCACCAGCTTTCGCAGCAATATTAGAAGTCCTTTTGGATGGAAGAAAAATTAAGTGGACTTTTGTATGTGGTATAATAATTGCAATCCTTGGCGGTGTCGTAGCAATAGGCCTGAGTACGAGTGAAGGTTCTATTTTGTATGGAGGACTGTCAGTAGTATTCGCATCTTTTTGCTATGCTTGGGGTACTCGGGCAAGTGTAAAAATGTTACCTGGTATGACTGCATTAGGCCGTACAGCGACAAGCTGTGTCGGTGCTCTTATATTTTTAGGTACAATTCTAATCTTTAGTATCACCCTCGACTATCAAGAAATTCCAGTAGCTTTTACTGACAAAAAATTCTATTTGGCATTAATTGTGCATGCTTTTTTTGGCATAATATTATCTCAGTGGTTATACATCTTAGCAGTAAGTAAAGTTGGTGTGGCTGTAACTTCTATACATGTTAATGCTGCACCTTTTTATGTTATGATTATTGTTGTTTTATTAGGTGGAGATTGGAGTTGGAACAGTGTCTATGGCGCCCTTTTGGTAGGGTTTGGCGTATTTTTAGCGAATATAAAATAGACCTCAGTACACTAAATTTTTATATTTTTGGAGAGTGACTATGGATATTAAAAAAAGTACTTTTTGTGCTCACCGCGGTGCTAGTGGGAATTTTCCTGAGAATACTATGTGCGCATTTAATGCCGCTCTAGCTTTAGGGGCTACCTGGATAGAAACAGATTTGAATTTATCCTCTGATGAAAAATTAGTTATTTTTCATGATGCTAATCTAGGTAGGACAACCTCTGACTCAGGCGCATTGTCACTTCTTACACTAAACGAAATTCAAAGCCTTGATGCTGGTAGCTGGAAGGATGAAGCGTTTTCTAATGAAAAGGTCTTGTCTTTTCAAGAGCTTTTGAATTGGCAAGATACTCATGGAGTCAATATTAATTACGAACTTAAGTGCGATGCCGCCAATCCAAATAAAGTGGTGACTATTTTATCAAAAGAGTTACGTGATCGAGATCCAAAAAAAATAATAATATCTAGTTTTTCTGAAAAATTACTTATCGAATCTATTAAAGTTATTCCGAGTTACAGGCATGCCTTGATTTCTGAACGCCTCCCAAAGAATTGGAAAAATAAATCACGAGAGTTAAATCTTAATGCGTGGCATTTAAATGCTGATTACTTAAACCTCAATCAAGTTAGAGCATTGCATAGAGAACGTTTGAAGGTTCGAGTTTATACAGTGAACAGTAAAACTAAGTATAAAAAAATGAATGAATGGGGAGTAGACATGATAATGTCAGATTATCCAGAAAAGTTCCTAGATTTTTAGGATATACTTTATCTAAGAATACTATACTTTTTATTACTTTTATATTATCATTTTTGTTTGTCAGTATGAAAGTGCATAATAATGTTTACACCTGAAAGTCACCAGATGGTTCCACTCAGATCGTTTAGTGATTTTTCTATTGGAGAAGTTTTTCGTGCTCCTGCTAGGACAATTACCGAAGGTCTTTTTTCTGCTTTTCAGGCTGCTAGTGGAGATAATGCTCCCCTTCACTATGATAGAGAGTTCCTTAAAAGAATTGGGCACGAAGAATTATATGCACACGGTTTTTTGACTTTAATCCAATCCTCTATTGGAGCTACACCTCTCGCGCATCAGTTGGGCGAAAACTTAATTGGGTTCGTTGAGCAGTCAAGCAAGTTCCTAAAACAGGTTTATTGTGGGGATACGTTATATGCAGAGTTTGAGATTAAAAAATTACTTCTATCAAAGACAACTGGTATTATGGTTTTAAGTACTTGCACATATAATCAAAGGTCTATTTTGGTTTTAACTGGAACACAAAAGTATCTCATTAAGTTGTCATAAGTGCGAGCTCTTAAAAATTCCTTATGCGCCATTTAATCATTTTGCCATGCATCCCAGTCTTCAGGCGTATCTAGGTCAAAAGTAGCATTATTATTAGGTAGCTTTACGAAAGTTGTACTTTCAATATATTTTTTTAAAATAGAGTTAGCTCCAAATTCACCCGACAGATTTTTTAATTCTTTTAGAACTGCGTTCCTCACTAACACTGGGTGTCCAGCTACTCCATCTTCGTTAATTCCTCTAACAATATCAGAGTCTGTAGTTTCGGAGATTTTAAAAATATTTAGTAAATCTTCGGTAGATAGCTTTATTAAATCTGCCAGTAGTAACATCACTTCTGGATTCGAAATTTTTAATAACCCTTTTTTTATGGAGTGTGATAGGCCTAAATTTGACCCTTTAGTTAATACTATACTAACAGGTAGGTCAGATATCTGAGCTACTCTTTCCGGGTGATTTGGGGGAATAGTAATAAAGACTTCACCATGTGTGGCCTCTAAACAAACAAGAGCACGATTCCTTAAAAGAGAAACTCCATTTATCTTTATTAATAGTTTGTCAGTTCCCCTCATCCTGGATGAGGATCCACCGGCTAAAAGGATTATCGGAACATTATTTTTCAAATACCCAGCCTTTTTATTCGCTTAACTTTATCCTGTAAAAGTCTCATAACAAAGTAGTATTCAAAAAATTAATATATTTAACAATTTAAAATATTGATTTAGTTTTTAAAAGCTTAGACAGCTTAGCAGAATTATTTTGTTAACGAATTTAATATATGAATATTACACTTTCTTAAAATATAGGTTTTTCTGCATTTTATCGAGTATTTTCTGTTAACCTTCTCTTTACATACGTTTCAGTTGAATCGAGCAAGGTATTTAAATTGTCTCCCTCAAAAAAGTGATTGGCTTCTGGAACCTCTTGGTGGGTTATTGTAATACCTTTTTGTTCGTGAAGTTTTTCAACAAGCGTTACTGTGTCCTCAGGAGCTGAAACTCGATCTTTTAACCCATTTATAATTAACCCAGAGGCTGGGCAGGGTGCAAGAAAGCTATAATCATAACCTGGCCCGTGTGGAGGGGATACTGTTACAAACCCTGTGACCTCAGGCCTTCGCATTAGCAGTTGCATACCTATCCACCCACCAAAGCTGAAGCCAGCCACCCAGCAATGCTTAGTGTTCTGGTTCATTGATTGCAAATAATCTAAAGCTGATGCGGCGTCTGACAGCTCTCCAACACCTTCGTCAAACTCTCCCTGACTCCGTCCAACACCACGAAAGTTAAACCTCAATACATTAAATCCCATATTGTAAAATTTGTAATGTAAATTATAAACCACACGGTTATTCATAGTCCCACCGAACTTAGGGCTGGGATGCAAGATAATTGCTATTGGAGCATCTTTTGTTTTGTTTGGGTGATATCTGCCTTGCAAACGACCTTCTGGTCCTGGAAATATTACTTCGGGCATTTAGTTGGTCCTTAAATGTGGTTTTAATATAAGGTCATTCTTGACTGTAACAAATATGTAGTTTAGAATCATTCTAAAGTAGGAAAAATAACCAAGGCTTATTTTATAAAAGCGTTAATGCTTGCTTCGGCTGAGGTCAATAAAATTCGAAGGATTAAAAGTGAAACTAAGTACTAAAGGCAGGTACGCTATGATAGCATTAGCCGATATAGCCCAAAGCGATTCTGGTGATGTAGTAAATTTAAGTGATCTTTCAAAGCGTCAAAACCTTTCTTTGCATTATTTAGAACAGTTATTTGTGAAGCTAAGACGAGCAGGAATAGTGGAATCCATTAGGGGCCCTAGTGGTGGGTATAAATTGGCAAAGTCTCCAGAAACTATTCGAGTGACAGAAATTCTAGAAGCAGTTGATGAGACGGTAAATGCGCTTCATACGGGCGCAGGCGTTTCAGGAGCGTTGTCAGGCTCTAAAGCTCAATCTTTGTCTAACCGCTTATGGGAAAGTTTGTCAGCGCACGTATATGTTTTTTTACATCAAATTCGCCTTTCAGACGTTGCTCAAAATGGTCTTACTCCATGCCCTGCTGTGCCTACATTATTCACAGTTATTGATGATGAATAGCAATAAAATTTGTTTTGAACGACAAGGTTAAGTTTTTGCAACGTATTTATTTAGACCATAATGCTAGTACGCCACTTCGTAAGGAAGCAAAAGATGCTATGCTTGCAGTAATTGATGAATTTGGAAACCCATCCTCTATACATTTAGAGGGTAGAAAGGCAAAAGGTATAGTAGAGCGCGCTAGAGCCCAGATTGCTCGGGCGATAGGAGCATCTAATGCAAAAATAATATTTACTTCGAGTGCAACTGAAGCATGTGCCTTAGCGCTCAAAGGAAAAAAATTATTAGGCTCTGAAGTTGAGCATGAGGCAGTTTTGTCGTGGATTTCAACGACCTTAGAAACAAATTTAGATGGACTTGTTACAGTTGAAAATCCAAGCCAAAGCGCACTTCAATTAGCAAATAGTGAAACTGGTATAATTCAGGATTTACCTAAAAATTTAGCGGCATCTGATTTGACTCAGGCCTTTGGTAAAATTCCCTTAGCATTTTCTTGGCTTGGAATTGGGTTGGGAATAATCTCTGGACATAAGATCGGTGGACCAAAGGGAATTGGCGCCCTAGTGATAAGCGATAACCTGGATGTAGAGCCTTTGATAATTGGTGGAGGTCAGGAGCAAGGAATTCGCGCTGGAACAGAGAACGTTATTGCAATTGCGGGCTTTGGTGCGGCAGCAGAGGCGTCCTCAAAGGATTTAAACTCAGGGCTTTGGGACGAAGTGTCTAGGATTCGAGATAAATTAGAAGATTTTATAGAAACAGAAACTGACGATACGATTATTATTGGTAAAACAGTTAATCGTTTGCCAAATACCAGCTGTTTCTCTGTACCTGGGTGGAAAAGCGAAGTACAGGTCATGCAAATGGATTTAGCAGGGTTTTCAATCTCTGCTGGATCGGCTTGTTCCAGTGGTAAGGTCAGAAAAAGTAAAGTTTTAAAGGCTATGGGCCATAGTGAAGAAGTAAATAAATCAGCTGTGCGAGTAAGTTTAGGTTTGCAGACAAATATAGAGGATATAGAGAAATTTTTTTATTCTTGGAATTCATCAAGGAAATTTTTTCAGGCAAGAATTATTTAACTTTAATTGGAGATGATTATGACATCGTTAGACGTAAAAGACGGAGTTGACCAGGAAACTGTGGAGGCGGTTCGTAGTGTCGGAGGACATTATAAATATGGCTGGGAAACAGAAATTGAAATGGACTATGCTCCAAAAGGTCTCGACTCAGACATAGTTAGATTAATATCCGCAAAGAATAATGAGCCTGAGTGGATGACTAACTGGCGGTTAGATGCGTTTTCAAGGTGGGAAAAATTGGAAGAGCCCAATTGGGCAATGGTGGATTATCCTAAAATAGATTATCAAGATATTTATTACTATGCTTCTCCAAAATCAATGGCCGAGAAACCTAAGTCTCTAGATGATGTAGATCCTAAATTATTGGAAACTTATAAAAAGCTTGGAATCCCTTTAAAAGAACAACTGATATTGGCAGGAGTTGAAGGGGCAGAAGACGTAAACCTTGATGAGAGAAAAGTTGCAGTAGATGCAGTATTTGACTCTGTATCAATTGGAACGACATTCAAAGATGAACTGCGTAAAGCTGGTGTAATTTTTTGCTCAATTTCTGAAGCTATTACGGAGCACCCCGAACTTGTTAAGAAATATTTAGGTTCTGTTGTGCCAGTTACTGACAATTATTTTGCTACATTGAATTCAGCAGTTTTTTCAGACGGATCTTTTGTTTATATACCAGAAGGGGTTAGGTGCCCTATGGAGCTTAGCACATA
>Ga0115004_10002833_pt1 | contig 14243 bp, 13 predicted proteins | sample ArcticOcean_MG_C_10_FD_88737 | JGI IMG/M metagenome (GOLD analysis project Ga0115004, IMG submission 88737) | Marine microbial communities from western Arctic Ocean - ArcticOcean_MG_CB11_90 | ecosystem: Environmental > Aquatic > Marine > Oceanic | place: Arctic Ocean: Canada Basin | collected...
ATATAGAAAGTTTGCCATTTTTAGAGGCTATTAGACAATTTTCTAACGAAGAAGGAAAAAATAAAAGCTTATTTATTCATCTTACTCTAGTTCCATATATACAGGCTTCTGAAGAGTTAAAAACAAAACCAACACAACATTCCGTGAAGGAACTTAGAAGTATAGGCATACAACCTGATATTATAATTTGTAGATCTGAAAAGATTATTCCAAAAGAAGAAAAAAGAAAAATCTCTTTATTTTGCAATGTTGAGGCTGAGCACGTAATCCAATCTATAGATGTTAAGTCTATTTATGAAGTTCCTATTAAATACAACGAAGAAAAGTTAGATAAAAAAATTCTTAATATTTTCGGGTTAAAAGAAAAAAACAAAGCCAATTTAAAAACATGGAAAGATATTGTTACAAAAATTAACTCAAAAAGAAAAAAGGTTTCTGTTGCTATTGTGGGTAAATATGTTGACCTTAAGGATGCGTACAAATCTTTAGATGAAGCATTGATCCACGGTTCTTTGAGTAACGATGTAGATCTTAATGCGAAGTGGGTCGATTCAACAAAAATAAATAAAAAAAATGTAAGTAAAGTTTTAAAAGATTATAGCGCTATTCTTATACCAGGTGGTTTTGGAGTAAGAGGAACTGAAGGTAAGATAGAGGCTATAGCTTACGCGAGAAAATGTAAAATTCCTTTTTTTGGAATCTGCTTTGGTATGCAAATGGCAATTATAGAATCAGCAAGAAATATGCTCGGTGTTAAAAAAGCAACTTCTAGTGAGTTTGGCAAGAGTGGAACTCATGTAATTGGTCTAATACACGAATGGAGTCAAGGAAAAGACATTAAAAAAGGAACTGAAAAAAACTTGGGCGGTACTATGAGATTGGGTTCTTACAAAGCTAAATTGAAAAAAAATTCTTTAATAAGTAAAATATACAAGTCAAATTCAATTAATGAAAGGCACAGACATAGATATGAAGTCAATAAGAATTTAAAACCTAAATTAGAAAAAAAAGGCCTGATTTTTTCTGGACTTTCGCCAGATGGTTCTTTGCCGGAAGCAATTGAACTTGAAAATCATCCTTGGTTTATTGGTGTTCAATTCCACCCTGAATTTAAGTCTAGACCTTTTGCGCCACATCCACTATTCTCATCTTTTATTAAAGCTGCAAAAAATAACTCAGAAAATAAAAATGACTAATCACAAAGTAAAGTGCGCTAATTTTGAAATAGCCAACGATCAAGCTTTCACTTTAATTGCTGGACCATGTCAACTTGAAAGCGAGGAACATGCTTTAGAAGTTTCGAAAGAGTTAAAAAAAATAACTTCAGATTTAAAAATTAATTTAATTTATAAAACTTCGTTTGATAAAGCCAATAGAACAAGTTTAAATGGAAAACGAGGAATGGGTTTGGAAAAATCTCTTTCTATATTTGATAAAATTCGAAAAAACGTTGGTGTCCCAGTGTTAACAGATGTTCATACAGCTGAACAATGTTCGATTGTTGCAAATCATGTGGATGTGCTTCAAATACCTGCTTTTTTATGCAGGCAAACAGACTTATTAATAGCTGCCGCAAAGACAGGTAAAATAATTAACGTTAAGAAAGGTCAATTTTTAGCTCCTTGGGACATGGCCAATGTAATAAAAAAACTAGAAGAGTCAGGAAATAAAAATATTTTACTAACAGAGCGTGGCGCAAGCTTTGGGTATAATACACTTGTTTCAGACATGAGAGCTTTACCTATTATGGCAAAGTTTGGCTATCCAATTGTTTTTGATGCAACTCATTCTGTGCAGCAGCCTGGTGGCATGGGAGAGAAAAGTGGAGGACAAAGAGAGTTTGTGCCTTATCTAGCTCGAGCAGCTATAGCAGTAGGTGTTGGAGCAGTTTTTATGGAGACACATGAAGATCCAGACAACGCACCATCAGATGGTCCTAACATGGTCCCGTTAAGTGAAATAAAATCTCTTTTAAAACAATTGGTTTCAATTGATACGTTGATTAAAAATTAATAAATGGCAAAAATTACCAAGGTAGTAGGCAGACAAGTCTTTGACAGCAGAGGAAACCCAACAGTAGAAGCAGAAGTTTTTTTAAGCAACAAAATAAAAGCCTCAGCCATCGTCCCGTCAGGTGCTTCAACAGGTGCGTTTGAGGCTTACGAATTAAGAGATGATAACAAAAATTATTTTTTAGGGAAAAGTGTTTTAAATGCAGTGATGAATATAAATACAATTATTAATAAAAATTTAAAAAACATAGAATCAGGCAAGCAAAAAAAAATTGATCAAATTTTATTAGACTTAGATGGAACAGAAAATAAAAAGAAACTTGGCGCTAATGCTTTGCTCGCAGTGTCTTTAGCTGTTTCTAAAGCGGAAGCAAGTTCCAAAAAAAAAGAATTATATCAACACTTAGGAAAAAATTTTTTATTACCTAAGCCCTTAATGAATATTATTAATGGAGGAGCGCATGCAGATAATAATTTAAGAATTCAAGAATTTATGATTAGACCAGATTCAGCAAAAAATTTTATGGACGCTATTGAAAAGTGTTTTCTAGTTATACAAAATTTGAAAAAAATTCTTCAATCCAAAAACCTATCAACAAATGTAGGAGACGAAGGAGGCTTTGCACCTTTAATTAATTCCAACGAAGAAGCACTTGACCTTATTGTGCAAGCCATTGAAAAATCCAATTTAAAACCTGGCGTAGATATCAGCATTTGTCTGGATGTAGCTGCAAATGAATTAATCAATAAAGATGGAAAATATTCATTAAATTCTGCTGAGTTTATTTCTGTTGATGATAGTATTAACTATTATAAAAGTTTAGTTTCTAATTACCCAATTAAATCAATCGAGGATCCTTTTGCTGAAGATGATTGGAGCGCATGGTCTAGGCTTACAAAAGAAATAGGAAAAAATGTTCAAATAGTAGGAGACGATCTATTTGTAACAAATGTTACAAGATTAAAAAGAGGAATTAAAGAGAAGTCAGCGAACTCAATTTTAATTAAAGTAAATCAGATTGGAACTCTAACTGAAACTTTAGATGTGATTGATCTTGCTAAGAAAAATGCTTTTAGCACTATTATCTCACATAGATCTGGCGATACAGAAGATACTTTTATTGCTGATTTGGCTGTGGCTACTCAATCAACTCAGATCAAAACAGGGTCATTGGCTAGATCTGAAAGAGTTGCGAAATACAATAGGTTATTGAGAATCGAAGAACAGCTTGGAAAACTTTCTAAAATCGCTAGAATCTAAACATGAAAGTTTTTCAAATTATAAAAACTAAAAAACTATTTTTTTTTCAGGTATTCTTAACTCTTTATATTGGCATTAATTTAATAGGTGGCGAAAGAGGTTTAATTTCTTATTTTGAAAAAAAAACGTTTGAAAATAAACTTTATACGGAAAATACAGAGTTGAAAAAAAAATTAGAAGCTGTAGAGCATAAAAATAAGTTATTATCTGAAAATATTGATTTTGATTATTTAGATATTTTATATAGAACAAAACTTAAATTTGGAACAAAAGATGAAATTTTAATAAAACTACAATAATGAAATCAAGACATCCAGAAAAAATAAAAAATATAGCTAGTCCGCTTAAAAAAAAACCTGATTGGATTAGGTCTAAAATTACTGACAGTAAAATATTCTTCCAAACCAAAGAAATTGTAAATAAAAATAAACTAAATACTGTTTGTCAGGAAGCGAACTGTCCAAACATAACTGAATGCTGGAGCAAAAAACATGCAACTTTTATGATTATGGGTGACACCTGTACAAGAGGCTGTGCATTTTGCGATGTCAAGACAGGGAGACCCTCTCCTTTAGATCCTATGGAGCCCTTTAAGTTATCAAATGCAGTTAATGAATTGCAGTTAAACCATGTGGTAATTACATCCGTTGACAGAGATGACTTGGAAGACGGGGGCGCAAATCATTTTCAAGAAGTTATTTTCGAAGTTAAAAAAAAAAACCCCAACACAACAATAGAAGTTTTGACCCCAGATTTTCTAAAAAAAGGAAATGCTTACGAAAAAGTTTTAGAAGCTAGTCCTGATGTTTTTAATCACAATATAGAAACAGTTCCAAGTTTATACCTAAAAGTTAGACCTGGTTCTCGCTATTTTACCTCAATCGAGCTGCTTAAATCTGTCAAAATAAAAAAACCAAATATTTTTACAAAATCAGGAATTATGGTTGGCTTAGGAGAAAAAAAAGATGAAATAATACAGGTTATGGATGATTTACGAATGGCAGATGTAGATTTTTTAACAATTGGACAATACTTACAGCCTTCAACTAAGCATTTTCCTTTAGACAGGTATGTACATCCAGAAGAGTTTGCAGAATTTAAGAATATTGCAATTTCAAAAGGTTTTTTATTAGTTTCCTCAACACCTTTAACACGGTCTTCTTATCATGCAGATACAGATTTTAAAATTCTAAAAGAAGCGAGAGACAAATCTTTAGGATGTCATCAGCTTCAATAAAAAAAATTATTTCTTGTAATAAAAAAAATTTAATCGATATGATTTTAGATATTGAACAGTATCCTCAATTTGTTCCTTGGTGTTTAAAAAGTAAAATTTATGAAAAAAATGAATCCAAAGATTTTATTGAAATACAAGCAGATCTTAAAGTTGGTAAAAAATTTATAAATGAAACTTATTCTAGCCTAGTTTTATATTCTAAAAAAAAAGATTTAATTACCGTAACGAATATAGGAGGTCCTTTAAAATACCTTAAAAATGAGTGGAAATTGAGAGAAATAAACAACAAAACCGAATTAGATTTTAATATAGATTTTGAACTAAAAAATAATTTTTTAAACATAATAATAAAAAATTATTTTAATTTTGGCCTAAATAAAATTACTGATGCTTTTGAAAAAAGAGCTTTAAAGCTTTTTAAATAAAATTTTTTATAAGTTCTAAAGATTTTTTAACAGAATTTATTCTAATTTTTTCCCTGGTATTATTTTTAAAGAAATATTTATTAATTTTTGTTTTTTTACCTTTTTTTATTCCTATATAGACTAGCCCCACAGGCTTTAATTTTGAACCACCTTTAGGTCCGGCAATACCGGTAATTGCTATATTTAAATTTGCTTTTGATAATTTTGACAAGTTGTTAACCATAGTAGTGCAACATTGTTTGCTAACAGCTCCATATTTACGAATTATTTTTAAAGGTACTTTTAAGTATTTAATTTTTGATTGATTTGAATAAGTGACAATCCCAAATAAAAAAATTTTTGATGCACCGCTTACGCTGGTTATTACTTGTGCAAGCATTCCACCAGTACAAGATTCTGCTGTAGCTAAACTAATTTTCTTATTTTTAAGTAAATTAATTATTTCCTTTGCTTCTTTAGACATAATTTATATAAATGAAAATTGTCAATAATATTATCACGGAATAAATACCTGCAACAATATCATCTAGTATTACACCAAATCCACTTTTCATTTCTTTATCAATTTTTTTTATAGGATAAGGTTTCCATATATCGAATATTCTAAACAAAATAAATGAAATGAAAGTATAAAAAATAAAATGATTTAAATTATTTATTTCAATAAAATTATAAACAGTTAAGACTGGAATAGACTGTCCTATAAACTCATCTACAACTATCTCTTTAGCATCTATTTCTGAAAATGACTTTTTGTATCTATCAATAGCGTAGACAGAAAATATAAATATTACAAACGCACTTAAAATTAAAAAAAAAATATTTACTTGTAAGTTATAGAACCAAATATAAATCAAGCAAGTAACAAAAGAGGCTACTGTACCAGGTGCGTACTTTGAGGTGCCTATGCCCATCATTGTAAGAACCAATATATTGAATCTTTTAATCATATTTAATCACAGAGACTATTACCTCTGTTGCTATAGCTTTTTGTTTTCCTATAACTCCTAGTTTTTCAGTTGTTTTTGCTTTAATATTTATTTTTTCTTTATTCATCTCGCAAAGTTTAGAAATACTTTCAAGTATTTTATTTTTAAATTTTTTAATTTTAGGAGTTTCTGTTATGATATTAATATCTAGATTATTAATTTCATAGTTTTTATTTCTAATTTGTTCAATAACTTTTTTTAGTAAACTTGACGACCTTATATTTTCAAATTTTTTATTTGTGTCAGAAAATTTCTCTCCAATATCTCCCATCTGACATGCCCCAAGAACTGCGTCTATTACAGCATGAAGTACAGGGTCACCGTCAGAATGACCTAATGTGCCTAGAGGGGATGGAATTTTAACACCTCCCAAAAAAAGTTTTCTTCCTTTAACTAGTCTATGAACATCAAAACCAATACCAATTTTTAAATTTGATCCACAAAGATCTTTGAGTAAAAGAAAGTCACATTTTTCGGTAATTTTAAAATTTTTCTTTTCTCCATTTATAAATTTTATTTTAGTATTATTAACTAATGATAAATCATCATCATTATACTTATCTTTATTTTTTTTATGAAAATTTAAAATTTTTTTGAAATTAAAAGATTGTGGAGTTTGAGTTAAAAAAAAGTTATCTCTTTTTAAATTAGAAAAACTTCCTTTTCCATGTTTTTCTTTTAATGCATCTTGTAATTTCATGGCAGGTATAACGACATCATTTTTTTTGGACTCAATTAATATTTTTTTTATTAAATTTAATGAAAACCCAGGTCGCGCAGCATCATGAATTAAAACTCTATTAATAATTTTGTTTTTTTGTAAATAATTCAAAGCATTAAAAGTAGATTCCTGTCTAGTATTACCACCATTTAGAACTTTAACATTCTTTAGATTAATCTTTTTTAAATAATTTTTATGTTTTTTATTACAAACAATAATTATTTTTTTAAATTGCTTAAATCGTCTTATTTTATTTAGCGATAACTCAATTAGAGTTTTTCCACCAATTTTATGATATGGTTTAGGTAAATTAGATTTAAATCTGTTACTCTTTCCTGCAGCTAATAAAATAAAAGAAAATCTCATTGAGTTAAACTATATTATGTTTATATAAATTACTGATATTTTTATGCTTAATAAATTAAAAGGTTTTAGAACAGTTATTTTTCTTTCTGTAATTTGCATTGGTCTTTGTATACTTACATTTTTATCATTTATTAATCCCCAATTACTATCATTCTTAAATATTAATTTACAGCTTCTGTTAATTTCTGATGTTTTTTTGCTTATTATATTTCTGTTAATAGTTTTAAAAAAAAGTTCAAATTTATATTTGCTAATAAAGAATAAAAAAGTTGGTTCACAAACTAGCCTTCGTTATGTATCTTTATTTACTTTATTTACTTTTATACCGTCTTTCCTTATTGCAATATTTTCTTTATTTATTTTTAATTATGGACTCCAAAATTTTTTTAACACACAGATTACAAAAGCAGTGAATAGTTCCTACGATGTTTCAAAAAGCTACTTAGAACAAAACAAAAAAACTGTTGAATCAGATGTTTTCTTAATGAGTATTGGTCTAAACAGAAAAGCAAATTTATTTTACTCATCGTTAGATAGATTTAAAAATATTGCAAGATCCGAAAAATTGTTAAGAAGAGTAGATGATATTTTTTTAATTGACAGCTCTGCTAATATTATATTTTCAGACATTAATAGTAATACAAATTTTGTAAAACCCTCTGAAGAAGAATTTAATGCTGCGTTAGAAGGTGTACCTGTTTTAATTAACAATACTATCGATAATAAAACTTCAGCAATGATTAAATTAAACAGTTTAATTGACACTTATTTATTTATTTCAAGAAATGTAGATCCAGAAATTATTAGATATTTAAACGAGACAGAACAAGCTGTAAATTTTTACTACACTATTGTTAACAAGGAAACAGGTATAAAAATAACTTTTGCACTAATCTATATTTTAGTTGTGAGTTTACTTTTGTTCATTTCAATAATAATAGCTATTTCTTTTACAGACAGACTTACAAGACCAATAATTAATTTAATTACAGCTTCTAATAATATTAGCAAAGGTATTTTAGACAGCAAGGTACCAGAGTCTGAAACCTATGAAGAGTTTTCAATGTTGAATAAAAATTTTAACAACATGATACAAAGATTAAAAAAACAACAAGATAAACTTTTAGTTGCGGAGAGATACTCAGCATGGGAAAGTATAGCCCGAAAGCTTGCTCATGAAATTAAAAATCCATTAACACCAATTCAGTTATCAATTGATAGGCTGCAAGATAAATTTTATTTAAAAATTGCTGAAGGAAAAGATGAATTTAAGAATTATTTATCTACAATCAATAGGCAGATTAAAGATATAGAAAATTTAGTTAATGAGTTCTCAAGTTTTGCTAGAATGCCGAGACCAGTTTTTAAAAAAAATGAAATAGACCTTATTATCAAACGAGCTGTAGATTTTTATAAAATGTCATCTGAAAATGAAATTAACATAAACACAAATAAAAAGAAAAAAATTATTAATGGAGATGAAGAACAATTGTATAGAGTGTTTATAAATCTTATCAAAAATTCAGAAGACTCAATTGCTGAAAAAAAGGAAAAAAACAAGCTTTTTAAAGGTAAAATCAATATAGAAATTAATGATAATAAGGATTATATAAATGTAACATTAGTTGACAATGGAGTAGGCATCAAAGATGTCTCTAAAATAATGACACCATATTTTACAACTAAAAAAGATGGAACAGGTCTAGGACTACCCATAGTGAATAAAATTATCAATGAACACAAAGGTGAGTTACTAATTTCTAACAACAATTCTGGTGCAAAGGTTTTTATTACACTTCCTAAAATTAATTAAATGAACTCAGAAATTCTAGTAATAGACGATAACGCTGATATACGTTTTTTAATTTGTAATATTTTAGAAGAAAATGGATATAAAGTAAGATCTGCTGCTAATTATACTCAGGCTTTTAAAGAGATAAATACTAAGTTGCCTAATTTAGCCATTGTAGATATTAAGCTAGACAAAGGAGACAAAGATGGAATTGATTTATTAAAAGAATTAATAGAAAAAGACAAATCTTTACCTGTTATTATGATCTCAGGACATGCCAACGTTCAGGTAGCAGTTGAGGCAATTAGATTAGGAGCTTACGAATTTGTAGAAAAACCTTTTTCTTCTGAAAAGCTGTTAAATTATGTCAAACGTGCAATAGAAGTCACTAATATAAAAAAAGAAAAAATTAATATAGAAAATAAATTATTTCATTCATTTGATCTTGTTGGAAAAAGTGTTGAAATCTTAAAAATTAAAAAAACAATTGAAAAATTATTAACAGCTGAAAGTAGAATTTTAATAACAGGTCAAACTGGCACAGGAAAAGAACTTGTAGCAAGAAAAATTCATAAAAATTCTATAAGGTTTGACAAACCATTTGTAGTTTTTCATGCAGCTCTGTTACATGAAAAAAAATATGAAAAACAACTTTTTGGTGAAGAGTATGAAAATGGCAATATTGATTATGGTGTTTTAGAAACAGCTAATAACGGTACTTTACTTTTAGATGAAATTTCGGAGATTCCTTTTGACATGCAGTCAAATATTTTAAAAATATTAATCGATCAAAAATTTAAAAGAGTTAACGGCACAAAAGATATAAATGTAGATATTCGTATTATTTCCTCTACCTCAAAAAATTTAAAAATATTAATTGATGAAAAAAAATTTAGAGAAGATCTTTTTCATAGATTGAATGTTGTGCCTATCCACATACCTCAACTTCAGTCAAGAACAGAAGACATTCCTTTATTAATAAATTATTTTAAAAAAAAAATTGCTGAAATTAATGGTGTGCAAGAAGCCGAAATAGATGACAGCAATGATTTATTGTATAGTTATGATTGGCCAGGTAATATAAGAGAATTAAGAAATTTAATAGAAAGGGTAACCATTCTTTCTGCACATGAAGATAGGAAAGATACAAACAAAATACTTACGGATATTCTAAAAGAAAATCCAAAATCTTTAGATGGTAGTAGTGAATTAAATAATAGCTTAGCTTATCCTCTTAAAGAAGCTCGTGAAAATTTTGAAAAAAACTATTTAATTAATCAATTGAAAAAAAACCAAGGAAATATTTCTAAAACAGCGGATTTTATAGGCATGGAAAGATCTGCACTTCATAGAAAGCTTAAATTTTTAGGCATAAAAGGTCTTAATTAATCATGAATATAATTATATGTGGAGCCGGCAAAGTTGGTTTTTCAATAAGCAAACAACTATCAGCACAAGGTCATTCTATTACTGTAATTGACCAGTTATCTGAAGATATAAAAAAAATAAACGAAACTTTGGATGTGAAAGGAGTAGTTGGTAGAGCAACTTTTCCATCAGTTCTCGAAAATGCCGGTGCTGCTAATGCTGACATGATTATTGCCGTAACAAAGAACGACGAAACCAATATGATTATTTGTCAGATGGCTCACAGTTTATTCAATATTAATAAAAAAATAGCAAGAATTAGATCTAAAGAATTTTTAGAAGGTAAATGGAGCAAGCTTTATAATAAATCTAATTTACCGATAGATGTTATTATCTCTCCAGAAATGGAGGTTGCAAAATCTCTTTTTAGAAAGCTAGAAGCTCCAGGCGCGCTCGACAACGTACCTTTTGCGGAAGATAAAATTAAAGTTTTAGAAATTGCAGTTAAAAAAGACTGTCCAATTACAAATATATCTTTAAAGAATTTGACTGAAAAATTTCCAAATTTTAAAGCTAATATTCTTGGGGTAGTTAGAAAAGATAAATTTATTTTTTTAAAAAAAGATGATCAATTGCTAGAAGGTGATAAAGCCTACGTAGTTGTTAGCTCCGACCAACTTACGCAAATTTTGAAAACCTTTGGACACGAAGAAAAAATTGCTAAAAAAATACTTATTGTTGGAGGTGGAAATATTGGTTTAAATTTAGCTAAGTTGTTAGAATTGAGCATTGAAGGCGTTAGAGTAAAAATAATTGAAAAAAACAAAGAAAGAGCGGAACTTATTGCTACTGAGCTAGCTTCTTCAATTGTAATTTGTGGTGATGCCCTTGACGAAGAAATACTCAAAGAAGCCAACATTGAAGAGACCGAAACAATATTAGCGTTAACTAATGACGATGAAGATAATATAATGGTTTGCGTGCTAGCTGAAAAATACAGTCCTACAAAACGTACTATCGCTATAGTAAATAAATCAAATTATAGTTTATTACAAAAATCACTAAATATCGATGACTTAGTAGATCCACGTATGACAACGGTGTCCAGGATAATGGAACACGTTCATAAAGGAACAATCGAAACTGTTTATTCATTACTTGATGGCGAGTATGAATTTATCGAGGCTGAAGTTTTAGAAAAATCCGAACTACTTAATAAATCTATAAAAGACTCAAACTTACCTGATCATATAAGAATAGGAGCTGTTTTAAGAAAAGGAAAAGTCACCATACCAAGATCTGATTTTATTTTTGAAAAAGATGATCTCGTTGTATTTCTTGCTAAAAGAGAGCTCTTAAAAGAAGTTGAGAGTATTTTTAGATTAAGTTCTATATAGAAATGAATTTTAAAGGCATTTCTTACTACTTACATTTATCATGTTATCCAGTAGCTATTTTATCTTTTCTTAATATTTTATATTCTTCCTATTTTGATCACTATTTAAATTTAGATTCTTATCTATTAACATTGGTCATTTCATTTTTATTTGCTTTAATTTTTTATTTTATAAGTAAAGATGCTGAAAAAAATATTAAGTTTTATGATCAGTTATTTTTACTGTTTTTTGTATATTTTTTTGTTTCTCTTTTAATTTCTATTCCATATTATTTTAGTTACTATCAATTAACATTTATTGATTCATATTTTGAAGCAATTTCAGGTTTAACAACAACAGGATTTACTATCTTTACCAATGTTAAAGTTTTAGATCCAACATTAATTATTTGGAGATCATCATCGCATTGGATTGGTGGTCTATTTTTTTTAACTTTTTTAATGCTTATTTTTTCAAATTTTAAAAGCGAATATAAGTTAACACATTTAGTATACAATCCTGATAAAGCTACTAATATTTTCAAAGATACAAAAAAAATTATAACAAAAGTTTTTTTTCTTTATTTTTTTTTGACTAGTTTAATTTTTATATTGTTTACTTTTTCTGGCATAAGGCTTTTTAATAGTTTTAATTTAGCGATGTCTGTAAGTTCAACAGGTGCTTTCTTACCAACTAATGAACTGTCTAATCTTATTAAAACTTCTACACAAACTATTATATTAACTTTGGGTCTGACATTCTCTGCTTTAAATATTTATTTTTTTTATAGTCTTTTTGCTAATTTAAACACTCTTAAAAAACATTACGAAGATATTGCAATTCTATTATCAATAATTTTTTTTAGTTTGATTCTTTTTTTTTCAATTGAAAAGATTACATTTTTAAATATTTTAATTAATGTTGTAAGTAGTTTAAGTAACTCAGGGTTAAGTGCTTATAGTCCTCCAAATAATTTTTTCCTGTTTTTTATATTTCTAACTATAGTCGGAGGTTCAGCGATTTCAAACTCCTCTGGAATTAAATTTATAAGGATATATATTCTTTTTAAATCATTAGTCCTTGAAATCTTTAAGCTTGTTTCTCCCAATATTGTTCTCGATCAAAGCATTTTAAAAACTGAACATAAAATTAACAATGAAAATATAAATTCATCTTTTTTAATTTTTATTTGTTTCTTTATGAGTATTTTTTTATTATCAAGTTTTTTATCAGCAGGAGGAATGAATTTTGAAAATTCTTTTAAATTATCTATTTTAACCATTACAAATACTGTAAATTCAAGTTTGTATGGTATGGATAAAATTAATTTTTCTAATTTATTAACATCATCAAAGTTTTTTTTAATTTTATTTATGGTTATAGGAAAAATTGAGCTATTATCTCTTTTTTTAATTATCAGAAAAGCTATTAGTAGAAATTAACTTTATGTCTAAGATTGTTGTAATTGGAGCGGGTGCTATGGGAACAGCTTTTGCATTCCCATGTTTAGACAACAATCATGATATTAATATTATAGGAACACATTTAGAAAATGATTTTATTGACTCACTGGTAAAAAACAAAAGGTTGCACCCTGGACTTAATATAAATATTCCAGAGAGTATAAATTTAATTAAATACGAAAATCTTGATACAATTTTAAATACTGGCGTAGATTTAATAGTTTTGGGTATAAGCTCAAAAGGTATTGAATGGGTTTCAAATCAACTTCATCGTGTTTATAAAGACAAAAAGCTTCCTAATTTACTTATGCTAACCAAGGGTTTAAGCATCCATGAAAATAAGTATGAGCTATTAGTAGACAAATTAGAGAGATTGCTTTTTGAAAAAGGAATTAAGGAAGTAAATATTTCTGCTATAGGCGGCCCATGTCTCGCAACGGGTTTAGCTAATAGGGTACACAGTAGTGTAGTTATTGCAAATAAAGATATTGTAGTGGCCAAAAAAATTGCTGCTTTATTAAATACAAGTTATTATCACACTTCTTTTTCTGATGATTTAAATGGAGTTGAAGTTTCTGCTGCAATTAAAAATATATTTTCAATGGCTGTTGGCGCAGCGAAAGGTCTTTGTAGTAACAATATTTCAGATGAGGTTAGAGAAAAAAATTATTTAAATACAGCTTCGGCTCTAATTAAACAGTCTATTCAAGAAATGGAAATTTTTGTTGAACATTTAAAAGGAAAGAAAGAAACCGTTAAAGGCCTAGCGGGACTCGGAGATTTATATGTTAGTTCTGGAGGTGGTAGAAATAGTTTAATGGGATCTTATATAGGAGAGGGTATGATATTTTCTGATGCAAAAAAAATAAAAATGCCAAAGGTTACTGTAGAGGGAGCTGACTTAGCCATGGAAATTGGAAAAAAAGTAAACGCAGACTTTGATAAAAAAAAACTACCTTTAATGATTGGTATGATTAACGCTATAATAGAAGATAAAAAATTAGAATTAGATTGGCAATATTTTAATTAACAATGAAAAAAGATAAAAATTTTATTATCTCAATAGACCAAGGAACTACATCAAGCAGAGCCATACTTTTTAATCTTAGAGGTCAACCAGTTTACTCTTCCCAAAGAGAATTTACTCAATATTTTCCAAAAAGTGGATGGGTAGAACATGATCCAGAAGAGATATGGTCTACAACTAAAAAAACTTTGAGTGATGTCATTAAA
>Ga0115004_10002836_pt1 | contig 14231 bp, 15 predicted proteins | sample ArcticOcean_MG_C_10_FD_88737 | JGI IMG/M metagenome (GOLD analysis project Ga0115004, IMG submission 88737) | Marine microbial communities from western Arctic Ocean - ArcticOcean_MG_CB11_90 | ecosystem: Environmental > Aquatic > Marine > Oceanic | place: Arctic Ocean: Canada Basin | collected...
ATTAACAAAGAAGAAATTTTGGAAATTTTAAATGTTAAAAGTGATACTTCTTTTGATGAAATTAGAGACGGTGCACTATATGGAGAAAAGAAGAAAATTAACAAATTATTATCTGAAATTGAAATACAAAATGAAGATACTTTTTTTTATTTGAATAACTTAAGTTTCAGAATTATGAAGCTACAAGAAATAATTAAACTTAGTAACAATAATAAAGATAAGTATGAAGAAACTATAGAAAAAATGAAACCACCTATTTTTTGGAAAGATAAACCAATAGTTATGCAGCAAGTTAAAAAATGGAGTCTGGATGGACTAGACTTTCTAACTAGAGAAATAGGTGAAACGGAAGCATTGATAAAAAAAAATTCATATCTGCGAAATGATATTGTAGTTAAAGAACTTATAATAAATCTGACTAACAAAGCTTCCCAATAAAGATTTATCTTTTTTTCTTAGTCAATAAATTAGACAACATTTCAAATTGATCTACGTTACTGAATTCAATTATTATTTTTCCTGAGCCTTTTTTTTTAGTAATTATTTTAGTATTTAGGCCAACACTTTCTTCAATTTTTCTCTGAGCTAACAACATATTAACATCAGTTTCTTTTTTTGGTTTTAATTTTTCATTTTGTTTTTCTTTATCTCTTTTTACTAAGTTCTCGATAGACCTTGCACTAAGTTTTTCTTTAATTATTGAATTCGCTAATTCAATAGCATTATATCTTCCGATCAAAGGTCTTGCCTGACCAGCTGTAATTTTTCCTTCATCTACTAATTTAATTATCTCAACAGGCAAGGTTAAAAGTCTTAGTGTGTTGCTGATGTGGCTTCGGCTTTTACCCATATATTCAGAAAGTTTTTGATGATTATATTTGAATTCTTCCATCAACCGATTGTAACCCTTTGCTTCCTCGATTGAATTTAAGTCTTCTCTTTGAATATTTTCTATAATAGATATTTCCAGAGATTGTTTATCGTCAAGATCAAGCACAACTACAGGTACTTGGTGAAGACCAGCTTTTTGGGCTGCTAACCATCTTCTCTCGCCTGCAATAATTTCGTATTCACCTTTTTGTCCACCTCGAACTACAATAGGCTGTATTATACCATTCTTTTTAATAGATTGTGCCAGCTCATCTAATTTTTCACTGTTAAAATAATTTCTAGGTTGGAATTTATTGCGCGACAGATCGCTTATAGATACTAGTAAATATGAGTTATTGCTCTCTGGCTTTGTGCCTCTAGGAATGTCTTCATTCTGATCGCCAAACAAAGACATTAAACCTCTACCTAATCCTTTCTTTAATTTCTCATCAGACATTTAGTTCTATGCTCTTCTTTCCTGTTCGACAAATTCTTTAGCCAAATCAATATATGTTTGACTTCCTAGGCAAGCCCTATCATAAACGATACATGGTACACCATGTGATGGTGCTTCTGATAATCTTACATTTCTTGGTATAACAGTTTTATAAACTTTTTCTTTAAAAAATTTTCTTGCTTCTAGATCAACTTGACCAGACAGCTTATTTCTTTTATCAAACATTGTTAAAAGAATTCCTCTGATATTTAAATTTGGATTTAAATTAATTTTAATTCTTTCAATAGTTTTTACCAATTGTGAAATGCCCTCTAATGCAAAAAATTCTGTCTGAAGCGGAACTAGTAATTCATCGGCAACAACCAGCGACATTACAGTAAGTAAACTTAATGAAGGTGGACAATCGATAAATATATTTTCATATTCATCGAACAAATCTTTATTTTTTATTGTTAAAATCTCTTTTAGGAGAAAAGCCCGGTTAGGATTGCTTGCTGTTTCAACTTCTAACCCGGATAAATTAACGTTTGAGCCAATAATATCAAGGTTTTTAACAGACGTGTTTTGTATACATTGTTTTAGGTCTGATTGACCCGTAATGGCCGTATAAATATTTTTTCCTATTTCGTTATTAGATTTTCCAAGGCCTGTGGTTGCGTTTCCTTGTGGATCAAGATCTATTACTAATATTTTTTTTCCAAGTTGTGCCAGCGCAGTTGACAGATTGATAACAGTAGTAGTTTTACCAACTCCTCCTTTTTGATTAATCACTGAAATTATTTTTCTCATTTATTTTTCAAAGTTTACTATTATTATTTTTGAGTCTGGACTAGTAATGCTTTTTTCTAAACTATATCGATAATTAAAATTATTGTTAAGCTTTTTTATCTCTTCTTCGGCTTTTTTACCCTTCAAAATGATAAGCTTGTGGCTAACTTTAATAATTTCACGTGAAATACGAATATGCTCCTCAAGTTTCTTAAAGGCCCTTGATATAACGTAGTTTGAGCGGATTTCGTGTGTTATGTAGTCATTTTCATATATTTCCGCTTTAATATTTAATTTTTCACATACTAAAGTAAGAAATTTAGTTTTCACCTTCGACTTGTCGTAGAGTTTCACGTGAAATTTTTTATTTTTATTAAATATTGCAAGAATTATACCTGGGAATCCTGCGCCGGTTCCCAAATCTGAAAGACTAGAATCATCATTAAATTCTATAAACTTGACCAATTGAGCTGAATCAAGAACGTGCCTATCCCATATTTGATCTATCGTTGATTTTGCAATTAAATTGAATTTCTGGTTATACTTTATCAATTCTCTACAAAAGATATCAATTTTGTATAAAGCATCCTGGCTGAAACCAAGTTTATTTATTAGTATTGATTTTACTTCTTTTTCATTCATTAAGCAGATACTTTGTATCTTTTTCTCTTAACGAATGCCAAAAGTAAAGTTGCTGCGGCTGGAGTTACGCCATCGATCCTTAAAGCTTGTCCAAGGGTCTTGGGTTTTATCAAATTAAGCTTAGACTTGATTTCGTTTGAAAGTCCACTAAAATTTTCGTAATCAATATCATCTGGAAGATATATAGCCTCATCTTTTTTAAATGCTTCTATGTCATGTGTTTGTCTTTTTAGATAACCAGCATAATGAGCATCTATTTCTACTTGTTCATCTATATATCGTTCGTATTCGGGCACATTATCCCAAATCTGTCTAAGCTTTTCAAGTGTTACACTTTTCTGTGACAAAACTTCTATACCAGTTCTCTTGATGCCATCCATAGCAATTTTAATTGAATGTTTAGCTGCGGCATTGGGAGATATTAATTTGCCTTGCAAGGCATCAAAAACAGAAATTAATTTTCTTTGTTTATTTAAAAAACTTTTTTCTCTATATTTTTTTACTAGATTAATTTTAATGCCTAAAGGTGTTAATCTTTGATCTGCATTGTCTGCACGAAGAGAAAGTCTGTACTCTGCTCTTGAGGTAAACATACGGTACGGTTCGGCTACACCTTTAGTGATCAAATCATCGATCATGACACCAATATAAGATTCGGATCTATCAAGCACAAACTCCTTTTTATTTTTAATTTTTAATGCAGCATTAATACCTGCTATCAGACCCTGAGCTGCAGCTTCTTCATATCCAGTAGTTCCATTTATTTGTCCTGCTAAAAAGAGTGATTTAATTTTCTTAGTCTCGAGTGTTGCATTGAGTTCTCGTGGATCGACATAATCATACTCTATTGCATAACCCGCCCTAATCATCTTAACTTGCTCTAAACCATTGATTTTACACAACATTTTAAGTTGTATTTCTTCTGGAAGAGAGGTAGATATTCCATTTGGGTAAATAGTATTGTCATTTAATCCTTCAGGCTCAAGAAAAATTTGATGTCTTTCTTTTTCCTTAAATTTTACAATTTTGTCTTCTATAGACGGACAATATCTAGGTCCAATTCCCTTAATATTACCTGAGTACATTGCACTAAGATGTATATTATCATTAATAATTTTATGAACATCATTGTTTGTGTAAGTAATCCCACATGAAATTTGTTTGTTATTTAATTTGTTGGTTAAAAAAGAGAAAAAATATGGATCTGAATCTGCTGCCTGCATTTCAATTTCATCGTAATCAATAGTTCTTCCATCTAAACGCGGAGGAGTTCCTGTCTTAAGTCTACCAAGTTTAATATTATATTTTTTTAGTTGCTCACTTAAACCTGTTGAAGGTTTTTCGTTAAATCTTCCGGCAGGTATTTGCTTTTGACCAATATGTATAAGACCGTTCAAAAAAGTTCCGGTTGTTAGAATTAGCTGTTTACAAAAAATTTGTTTACCACTCTCACATACAAAGCCTATTAATTTATTGTTGTTATCATCAAACAAAAATTCAACTACTGGATCGGCTACTACAGTCAGGTTTTCATAATTTAATAAGATTTTTTGCATGTGTTCTTTATATAGTGATCTGTCTGATTGTGTCCGTGGACCTCTTACAGCAGGACCTCTACTTCTGTTTAATAATCTAAATTGAATACCTGATTTATCACTTACAATACCCATTACTCCATCAAGTGCGTCTATCTCTCTTACAAGATGGCCTTTGCCTAGACCGCCGATGGCTGGATTGCATGACATTTCACCTATTGTCTCTATTTTGTGGGTATAAAGTGCTGTATTCACACCCATTCTAGCAGAAGCTGCAGCTGCTTCACATCCGGCGTGCCCGCCACCAATAACTACTACATCATAACTCATATCGTTCATGTTCTAAATGTATTACTCTAATATGATTTTACAAGATCTAATTTAAATTATTTACCTATACAGAAATCTTTAAAGATCGAGCTAAGAATTTCCTCAACATCAACTTTTCCAACTATTGCTCCTAAATGTCTTGTCGCCAATCTAAGATCTTCAGCTGCTGTTTCTATGTCTTTGCTCAAATCTTTTTTAAGAAAATTATCTATTTCTTTCAAGCAATCGTTTAACTTATTCCTATGTCTTTCTCTAGTAACCAATACGTTATTTGATGTTACAAATTTTTTATTTAAATTTTCTTTTATTTTAGCAATTAGCTGAATAATGTTTTTATTGTTTTTTACAGACACTAAAACAACAGACCCTTTATCAAAAGTGTGAATCTGTTCACTATTAACATCTGATTTATTTAAAACAACAATACTGTCTTCTTTAATTAAATCTTTAATTTTATAATCAATGCTTTTAGAAGAATTATCTATAACAACTAGATTCAAGTCAGATTCTTTAGACTTACTTATTGCCAATGCGATACCCATTTTTTCAATGTCATTTTTAGAATCTCTTATGCCCGCAGTATCTGTCATTATAACAGGATACCCGTCAATATTAAGATACACTTCTATCGCATCTCTAGTTGTTCCTTTTTCTTCTGAAACAATAGCTACATCTCTCTTTGATAATAGATTAAGTAACGATGATTTACCGGCGTTCACTTCTCCTACTATGGATACTCTAAAACCATCTCTAATCTTTTCTCCAACCTTGTGGTCCTCTAGAATTTTTTTAATATTAAAATGCACTTCTTTAATTGATCTATGAACCTTTTCTAAAACGCTGTTAGGTAAATCGTCTTCAGCGAAATCAATTTTTGCTTCTATATATGCCAGGGATTTAATGAGCTTATCTCTTAAATCGTTATAGTAATTTGATGCATTCCCCTGAACCAGCCTTATAGCTTGTTGTCTTTGCATTTCAGTTTCTGAATGGATTAAATCAGAAATACTCTCAGCTTTTACAAGATCAATTTTATTGTTGTGAAATGCTACTTTAGTAAATTCACCCGGTTCTGCTAATCTGCAATTATCTTGTTCTGACAATACGCTCAAAAAGTAAGAAATCACAGCATTACTTCCGTGTATGTGGAATTCGGCCAAATCTTCACCTGTGAAACTGTTTGGGCATGCAAACAACAATAACAAACCTTCGTCTATTAAAACATTATTTGAAGGATTATAAAATTTACAATAATTTATTTTTTTAAACTTTAAATTATTTTTTTGGGATATTAATTTTGAAATCTTTAGCGTGTCTTTTCCAGATAATCTAATGATTGCTATACCTGAAGGACCTCGACCAGATGAGAGCGCATATATATTCATTTCTATTGTATTAATAACACGGAACAACAGTGTGAAAATTTAAAAGATTAACTAGACTTATTCATAGACTCAAAAAAGTCTGCATTATTCTTTGTGTTTTTTAGTTTTGAAATCAAGAATTCTATTCCATCCATAGTTCCCATAGGACTTATGATTCTTCTTAAAACATTCATCTTAGATAAATCATCTTTTTCGAAAAGCAGTTCTTCTCTTCTTGTACCAGATCTAGTGATATCAAGAGCGGGGTATATACGTTTGTCAGCAACTTTTCTGTCAAGAATTAATTCGCAATTACCTGTACCTTTAAATTCTTCAAAAATTACCTCATCCATTCTTGAGCCTGTGTCTACAAGAGCAGTAGAAATAATTGTAAGCGATCCTCCTTCTTCAATATTTCTGGCGGCACCGAAAAATCTTTTAGGTCTTTGAAGAGCATTGGCATCGACACCTCCTGTTAAAACTTTTCCAGAGCTAGGTATCACAGCGTTATAAGCTCGGCCTAATCTTGTTATTGAGTCTAGTAAAATTACCACATCTTTTTTGTGCTCGACTAATCTTTTAGCTTTTTCGATAACCATTTCAGCTACAGCCACGTGACGTGTTGCTGGCTCATCAAAGGTTGAACTAACAACCTCTCCTTTAACTGATCTTTGCATGTCAGTTACTTCCTCAGGTCTCTCATCAATTAATAAAACCATCAAGTAACATTCAGGATGATTAGTTGTAATAGATTGAGCAATGTTTTGTAAAATAATAGTTTTTCCTGCTCTTGGAGGAGAAACGATTAAAGCTCTTTGACCTTTTCCAATAGGACTAACAAGATCGATTAATCTTGCGGTGTTGTCTGGTTTCTTTTCAACTTTATCCGATTCAACTTCTAAGGTAATTTTTTGATCGGGGTAAAGAGGGGTTAAGTTGTCGAAAGCAATCTTGTTTCTTCCCTTTTCAGGTTCTTCGAAATTAATTTTGTTTACTTGAAGTAATGCAAAATATCTTTCGGCGTCTTTTGGTGACCTTATTTCTCCTTCTACAGTGTCTCCTGTTCTTAAACCAAATCTTCGAATTTGACTCGGACTTACGTAAATATCATCCGGTCCTGGTAAATAATTTGACTCCATGGCTCTTAAAAAACCAAAGCCATCTGGTAGTAGCTCTAAAACTCCTTGACCTGTAATTTGTTCATTTTTTTCTGCAAGTTTTTTTAATATAGCAAAAAGAATTTCTTGTTTCCTTAGTGTGCTCGGATTTTCGATACCAAGTTTTTCAGCTTGTACAATAAGTTCTGCAGGGTTTCTTTTTTTTAATTCTTGTAGGTTCATAGGATTGTTTGATCGCTGAGGTGTGTAAAGCAAATATAGGTGTTTTTACTGGGATATCAAGCCCTATAATGGTTTAAAAACGACTACAAATATAATGCCTATCAAAAGTAAAGTGGGAATTTCGTTTATTATTCTATAAAATTTAGGGGAATATTTGCTACTATTGTGGCTGAAACTATTAAGGCAATGAAAGAGAAAAAAATGATAAATAGTCAAAAGTAATACCATGGTAAGTTTTAATTGAAGCCACAAATAAGAGAAGCTTTCTATTCCAATAATATGAATTAACAAAACACCAAATAGCCAAGATAAAATCATAGCGGGATTCATGATGTATAAAAAAAGTCTTTTTTCCATTAGTTTAAAAGTTTCCTTTAGCCCGCTACTATTATTTTTTTCAGAATGATAAACAAACAACCTAGGCAAATAAAGCAACCCTGCCATCCAAGAAATTATAGAAATTAAATGAAGAGATTTAAATAAAAGATAATAATTCATTTTTTATATATTTAATAATCTTGGGCATTTTTTAAATTTATCAGGACATTTTATCGAAGATGTAAAAAGGCCTCCGTTACTAGCTGAAAGAATGCTCCATTTTAGAGAACTAATAAAATCCTTGTTCACAGTGACCGCAGGAACACGTACATAATCCACGCATCCGTTTTCTACGGCTAATTTCTTGTATTCAATATCAAGTTCTACTAGGGTTTCAGAATGTTCGGAAACAAAAGCCACCGGCACAACAACTATAATTTTTTTCTTTTTTGCTTCTTCTTTGATGATTACCTCTGTAGATGGTCCTATCCATTTTAATGGTCCCACACGACTTTGATAGCTTAAAACATAATTCAGGTTTTTTACTGATAGTTTTTTCACTAAATGGTTAACTGTTTTTTCAACTTGCCACTGATAAGGGTCTCCTTGTTTTATTTTGTTTTCTGGTAAGCCGTGAGCTGAAAAAATTAAAGTAGTTTCAGATAATTTGTTTAAATTAATTTTCTCTTTAATTAAATTGGCATAAGATAAAATAAAATCTTTTTCAGTTGGATAACAACAGATGGTTTTAGTTTCGACGTTTAGGTTCTCTTTTTTACATACATCGGACCATTCTTTTATTGATGAGCCAGAAGTTGCATTAGAATATTGAGGGTAAAGAGGAAGTAGAATAATTTGCTGAGGGTTGAACTCCTTAACTTTGTTAATCACATCTACTGCTCTTGGATTCCAACACCGCATTATTATAAAACATTTGTATTCGTCTTTTTCTTGTTTTAATATTTCCTCTATCGCGTCCGCTTGGCTCTGAGTTTCTTCTAAAATTGGAGATTTGCCACCCATTTCAGCGTATATAGCCTTTGCCACGGGGGTTCTTCTTTTAGATATAAATTTAGCAAGGGGATATCTAAGTATTCCTGGTAAGCTAATTATTGCGGGATCGTTAAACAAGTTAAACAAAAAGGGTTGAACAGCATTGAGGCTGTCTGGACCACCTAAATTAAACAAAATAACAGCTTTCTTCATTTAAAATTATTAACTCTTTCTACTACTTTTTGTAGAACTTCTGGGCTTGTTTCTGGCAGCAAACCGTGACCGAGATTAAAAATATACGGATGTCCTTTGAATATGTTTAAATATTTATCCACCTCAGAATTCATTTCATTTTCATTTTTGAATAAAACTTTAGGGTCTAAACCACCTTGCAAGCAGTAATTATTTAAGTTGTTTATAGCCCATGTTGGGTCAATTTCATAGTCTAAGCTTAGACAGTCTGGTTTAACAATGTTTGCAAATTCCAAATAGTTTTTATTTATACCTCGAGGAAAACAAATGACTGGAATTTTTTTTTTTTTACAAAAATCTACAATTTTTTTATTTGGTTCGTAGCAATAGTCAAACAACATTTCATTTGGTAATAAACCGGCCCATGAATCAAATATTTGCACTGTATCTGCTCCTGCTTGAATTTGATTTTCAATATGAAGACATAAATATTCACTAATCATTTCTAAAACAATCTTAATATCTGATGCTGATTTCTTTAATTTGTTTATATCAATTTGGTTTTTGTTTATTTTTAAACCAAACATATAAACAATGAGAGTCCATGGGGCTCCTATAAACGATATCAAAGATTTTTCTTTATCTAATTTTATTCTGGTTATTTTAATAGATTCGTACACAGGATTAAGTTTTTCAATAAAATTAATTTTATTGTTAGTTAAAAAATTTTTTAGGTTAAATAAAGATAAAATAGGACCTTTATCTTTTAGAAATTCTACTTCTTGACCAAGTCCATATGGGACCATTAAAATATCAGAAAAAATTATAGCAGCATCAATATTAAATCTCTTTATCGGCTGTAATGAAATTTCTGAGCTCAAATTACTATTTAAACATAGTTCAATAAAATTTTTGTTTTGAGATCTGATATTACGAAATTCAGGTAAGTAACGACCTGCTTGTCGCATAAACCAAATGGGGACGCAAGAGTGATCTTTATTTAATATACAGTTTGTTAATCTAGTCATTAATATAATAATTTATTTAAAAGTATACTATTTGATGTAGGTCATGTTAGTTGGTGAAACAACTATTTATACATAGTTTTAAACAACTTATCCCACAAGCAAATAAAAGAAAAAGCTTATTAACCACATAAAATCTTTAATTATCAAGCAAACAAAAAAAAAGTTTTTTTTATTATCAACAATCAATAAAATGTTCAAAACATGTTAATTATTGTGGAAGAAATTCTTAAATAATGACCTTAAATGTATAACCATAAGTTATAATAAGGTTGTTAACAGAATTACTTATGAGACATAAATACCTAATTAACTTAATCTCAGATTCCACTGTTATAAAATTTTTGATATAAAAAAACAAAAAGATGAAAATAATTTTAGCATCTAAAAGTGAAGTCCGAAAAAAAATACTAGATGAAAATAATTTTTCTAGCATTGTTGTTCCGTCAAACGTTGATGAGGATCAAGTTAAAGATTCATTATTAGCTGTGGGCGCTAACGCCATGCTAATATCAAAAAATCTAGCAGAATTAAAATCTATAAAAGTTAGCAGAAAATATCAGGATGAAATGGTCTTAGGTGCCGACAGTGTTATAAGTTTGAACGAAGAATTGATTAACAAACCCAAAACAAGAGAAGAAGGTTTGAAAATATTAAAAAAACTCAATGGATCATTACATTATCTAATAACTTCAGTATGTATCTCTAAAAATGGGGCAATGATTTGGAATTTTACAGATCAGTCAGAATTAAAAATGAAAAAACTTTCTGATGACGAACTTAATAATTATATTAAAAAAATTAAAACAGAAACTTTGCTGGCTTATGGAGTTTATCAAATAGAAGCGGGGGGATTAGAACTTTTCGAATCAGTCAAAGGCGATAGAGATTCAATCATGGGCTTGCCCATTAAACAGATAATAGATTATATTAAAACATCAACATGACAGAAAAAAAATATGGCATTATAGGTAAACCATTGTCTCATTCACAGTCACCAATGCTGCATAATTCTTGGTTTAAAAAATATAAAATGAACGCTAATTATTCGTTAATAGAAATTGGCGAAAATCAGATTGAAAGTGTTATAAAAAAAATCAGAGAAAAAGAACTTGTGGGTATCAACGTGACAACACCCTACAAACAAGCAGTAATACCTTTTTTAGATTTAATAATAAACGAAGCCAAAGATACGTTTTCAGTTAACACGATTTATCTGAACAACGACAACAAAATAATTGGAGAAAATACAGATGTATACGGTTTTGACTGCGCGTTTATGAATCAAATTAAAAAAAATAATCTTAAAGAAAAAAAAACGCTTGTTCTGGGCGCGGGGGGAGTAACGCCGTCAATAATTTACTGTTTAATTAAAGAAAAAATAAAAAAAATATTAATTAGCAATAAAACAATGCAAAAGGCAAAAAATATAAAAACAACATATCCTTCAATAGAAATTGTACCATGGGAAAATATAAACGATGCAGTAAAAGATATGGATATAATTATTAACACCACAAGTCTTGGTATGATAAATGGAAACGATTTTGAAAAAACATTCAAAGAAACTAAATCTGGAGTAATTTATTACGATATTATCTACAATCCGTTAGAAACAAAAATGATAAAAAATTTTAAGGAGAAAGGGTCTAGAACTTTCAATGGACTTGAAATGTTTTTGCGTCAGGGCCAAGAATCATTTTTTATCTGGAATAAAATTAAACCAGAGATCAATAAAGAATTAGAAAAAGAAATAATATCAGGAATAAAATGATCGTTTTTGGAGTCACGGGCTCAATATCCTCAGGAAAAACTACTGCAACGTATCTGATGGCAGGTAAAAAATATCCGCTATTTAATGCAGATATGATTGTAACGAACTTGTATAAAAAAAAAAAATTTAATAATATTTTGATAAAAAGATTTAATTTAAATAGTAAAATAAAAGTTAAAAATCAAATTAAATTAATCTTAGAAAAAAATAAAAACAATTTCTCTAAATTAGAATCTATAATTCATCCTTTCGTGCGAAAAGAAATGATAAATTTTTTAAAGAAAAAAAATAAAATATTATTTTTAGAAGTACCTTTGCTAATAGAAAAAAAATTAAATAAATATTTTGATAAATTAATCTTTGTAGGGGCGAATAGAGGACTAAGACTTAAGAGGTATCTTAAAAAAGGGGGTAATGAAAAAACATTTAACTTACTAGATAAAAAGCAACTACCTGCTACTTTTAAAAAAAAAATATGTGATTATGCATTCTCTAATAACTATTCTTTAGCAATTTTAAAAAGAAATGTTAAAAATTTTATGAAAAACTATGAATGAAATTTTTTTAGACACGGAAACAACAGGACTATCAGTCAACGATAAACACAGGATTGTAGAAATTGCCTGCATTGAAACATATGATTTAACGCCGACAAAAAGAATTTTTCACAAGTTAATAAATCCCCAAAGAGATGTTCCGCATGAGGCATTTAAAATCCACGGTTTTTCTACCGATTTTTTAAAAGATAAAGTGACCTTTGATAAAGTTGCTGATGAATTTTTGGAATTCATAAAAGATAAAAAAGTTATAATTCACAATGCATCTTTTGACCTTAGTTTTTTAAATTATCAACTTAGATTAACCCAAAGAAATGAAATTAAAAAAATTAATGTAATTGATAGTCTTGAGATCGCAAGAGGAAAATTCCCTGGCTCGTCCAACTCTTTAGATGCTCTTTGTAGAAAATTTAATATAGATTTATCTAAAAGGACGAAACACAATGCATTATTGGACTGTGAGCTTTTAAGAGAAGTTTACATAAATCTATTAGATGCTAAAGAACCCAAGTTAATTTTTTTGAATGAAAATATAGAATCAAATTTAGAGAGCAGAACAAATAATAAAAAAAATTATTGCAAAACAGTTATTAAACCTACTAATGAAGAACTTGAATTACATAAAAATTTTTTAAAAAAAGAAATTAAAAAAAATTATTATTGAATAGTTTTTTTTAGATAAAGTTTTTTAAAATCAATACTTTCATCTATTTTAATTTTATTAAAACCAGATTTTTCAAACAATAAAACAAACAAGGTTCTTATTTCAGGATAAATTTCGTTAGGAACTTTTACTAAAATAATCTCTTCTAAAGATTTTTTATTATTTATCTCTTCATTAATCTCAACAATTGTAGAGAAGACTATTTTAGTATTTATTTTTTCAAAATTATTCGTGTTCGGATTGAGAGAAAGTGTTGTCTCTACCTCAATAATTTTATCTTTAAATTGATTACTTTTAATATCAATATTAATTTTGTAATTTGAAATATTTTTTTCTAATAAAAAAAAAGTTTTAGGATTGGGTATCTCAAACTTCAAATCTTTGATGTATTTAGCTACTATTTTATAATTCATCTTTTTCTTTTTTTTCCTCAATTATTTCAGCATCTATAATATCCGAATCATTTTGTGGCTTTTCTTTATATTTGTTTCTAAGCCAAAAATTTATTATTATTTTTCTGGTAAGTGGAAAGAGGAATATAAAACCAATCGTGTCTGAAATAAACCCAGGTAAAATAAGTAAAATAGCTGCTAATGCAATTGACGCGCCAGATAATATTTCATAAAAAGGAATTTTATTTTTGTAAAGGTTAACCATGCCTGATTTAATGGTGTTTAGTCCTTCTATCTTTGCATAATAGATTCCAATAGCTGCGGTGAAAAAAATTATTAAAATTGTATTAAATGTTCCGATTTGCTGTCCAATTTTAATCATGACTGCAATTTCTAAAATTGGTAGGGTGATAATTAGTAGTAAAAGTGAGTTCATTTGCTCCTTACAAAAATATATTATTAATGTATATTTATCAAATGATGAGTAACAATTTTGGCTTTATGGACATAATTTTACTAGCAATGATTGCTGGGTTTATTATTTTACGTTTAAGAAATGTTTTAGGTAAAAAAACTGGACACGAAAGCAAAGCACCACATTTTGATGAGAAAAACTATAATCAATCTAAACGACAGGCAGAAAATAAAACCACTATAAGTGAAAATTTAGACGATAATGAAAAAAAACAGTTTTTAAAAGGCGCTGAAATCGCTTATGAAAGTATTTTGGTTTCCTTTGCCAAGGGTAAAAAAGAGAAACTTAAAACGCTTTTGACAAAAGATATTTTTAACAATTTTGAACAAGCGATAGACAACAGAAATAAAGAAAACATAAAATCAGAACTTACTTTTATTGGTTTTAAGGAATCTAAAGTTGAAAAATTTGAGAAAATAAAAGATGAATTTTTTTCTACAGTAAAAATTGTTTGTGAAATTATATCTGTTAAAAGAGATAAAAATGAAAATATTATAGAAGGTGATCCAGAAAAAACTAAAACAGTAACTGACTA
>Ga0115004_10002838_pt1 | contig 14228 bp, 11 predicted proteins | sample ArcticOcean_MG_C_10_FD_88737 | JGI IMG/M metagenome (GOLD analysis project Ga0115004, IMG submission 88737) | Marine microbial communities from western Arctic Ocean - ArcticOcean_MG_CB11_90 | ecosystem: Environmental > Aquatic > Marine > Oceanic | place: Arctic Ocean: Canada Basin | collected...
ACGCTGGGTGCCAAAAATACATATTTGTCATAGGCTCGTTGAAGGCGTATGTGAAATCGCGTATCCAACATAATGTATCAGGATAAACATTTATCTGCTCATCGATGATAAATCTTTTTCGGCTCGAATGACCTCTAATTGCATTATTCTGTCCCTTTTTATTGATATACCCCATATCTTCATCCTGACCTTGAGGTTCTTGAGTAAACATATCTTTAGGTGTGTTTAGAACTCTATGACCATCGGTATTAAGATCCTGTAAATTAGAAGAGTTATTTAGAGTGATATCAATTCTACCCCTCTGTGAAGCCTCTGCCAAATCAATCCAATAATATTTATAGATTAATTTGTTCGTATTGATCTCTTTTCGATTGTAATAACGCTCACCTTCAGGATAGTACATATCAGCAAGAAGAGGAACTAAATCCGGATCATCATAATAGATTTTTTTGTCCCAGTTTAATGAGAAAATTTCTCTATTTTCAAACCTCTCAGCTGGGTCGTACTCAACATATTCAGCATCTACCTCATCAAAATACATGTCTTGATAATTTATCCAAGCTTTAGCATCATCATCTGTCCAATCATCATTTTTAATTCCACTTGTACGGTCGTTTTCATTCAGGTAGATTTTTTCTCTCGCGATTGAATCTCTAACCCAATAAACAAATTGACGATACTCATTATTTGAAATCTCAGTTTGATCCATATAGAATGCTTGAACAGAAGCTGTCTTAGGTCTAGCCTGGTGTAAGAAGGGCACGTCTCCATCATTCTCACCCATCTGATATGATCCTGCTGGAACATAAGCCATACCAAGAGGAATATCTGGATGATAAGCTTTTCTTCCAAGAGTGCCTGTCAAATGACCAGTTCTCGAGTTACACGAAACAATCACGGTACTAATAATAACAAATAACAAAAAATTTTTCATTTTATCTCTTTTTAATCTTCCGGATATCTAATTAATAACTTACAGTATCTTAATATTATTTGATATAACGGCTTTTATATACAAATGGTTACAAAACATTTAAAAAAATTGTCTTTTACAACCACCTAGGGTGTTTCGATTTCTGAATCGGAGCCGGTGGTAAGTAGTAACAATACTTCAACATTATTTCATGTGAACCTCTTGATACACCTGCCAATCTATTCACTGAAACATCATATGAATACCCTATCGTTAAGTCGTTAGATGGCTTGTAGCCTAGCATTACAGCTAAAGCATCTGAGGTTCTATAAGTCAAGCCACCATAGGCCTTATTTTTCCAAATATACCTTGCATTGATGTCTGCAGACAACTTCACTAGATCCGTTCTTATAATGGCATTCGTTTCAATATCGCCATCGCCAATACGTTTAAACGTATAACCTCCCATTGCATAATAATGCCTAGCAGTATTGTAAGTGATTTTACCTCCGGTGTTATTAACACCGGCAAGCGTAGACTCTGACAAATGGGTTGAAGACAAACCAGCATAATATTTGTTCGATGCATCTTTAAAGTAAAGACCAAAGTTTAAATCTAAATTTGTTGACGTAAATTCTGCTGGTAATGATGCATCGTTCATTGTAGTTGGAGGAACCCACTCTGGACTCATTCCAAAATTCATAATACCAACTCCAACACCAATAGCTAAAGTTCCAATAGTTGGAATTTGTAATGGATATGAAACATTCAATAAGACATTGTTTTGTGTGTTAAATCCAATATGATCATGAAAAAAAGAAACCCCTGCATTAACTGGAATAAAACGAGAAAGGTCTGCCTCAACGTTCAAAACCGCTGAATTTGGAGCGCCATTCACTCGATCCCACTGATTTCTGTACATCGTTGTGGCACAAATACCACCTTCAATACCAGTTTCACCAGGATTCAAGCTCATTTTGTCATACATGAAATGTGTGATTAATTTGTCTTGCTGTCCAAGCACATTAGAACTCAAAGTAAGTGCAAGCAACGATAATAATAGAATTTTTCTTTTCATAAAATTAGTCATTGGCCTCATTTTATTTCAACTACTAACTTAATTGAGGCGCTTCTACTAGGCGACTAAAATAGCTATATTTATATTAAAAGAAAACTTTTCACGTCAATGTTTAAGAAAAAATATGCAATTAGCTTGCTAATATGTATAAAAGTAAACAATAAGACAAGCCTAGCTAAGCTTCTGCATGGTTTTCCACCAAAGATCTGGAATAATATTCTTTAGTGCATTATCGTAATCACTCTGTATACAAGGAACCAAGCAATGCCGATCGTATTTAGAGCTTTCTTCCGACTGATACCTTACCTCTAGCCACCAACGGCTGGACTTATCGCTCTTATAAAACACCAAATCATCTTCAAAGCTATCTAGATGAACGTGAAACTTAGTATAATTCTTACGAGAGCCGATTGGAAAATCACCAACACGCTGGGATAAGCCATCAATAAAATACCAAATCAGTTGAGCAAGCAAGCTGTTTGCATTAATGGATTGATTTGGATCCACCTCAAAAACACCTACGCAGGTCATCTTATCACTTAGCCCTGCATATTTTGATATTTGACAGGCTTGTTCAGCATAAAGTCCATTTGGATTGGTATATACTACTGAATCTGTCTCGGAATTTTTAATACTATTAAAATCTATCGTCAATACATCTGAATTCCTTAAGAATGGCTCAACAAGTTTATGATCAGCACTAAGTTCTCCTAGCCTACATACATCAAAAAACAATTTATTAAACAAATCAAGCTCTTGCTTAGTAACAAATGGTCGTTGAACTCCAATACTTGAATAGTTAAATAAATAGCAAGGCCTCTGCGTTAACAGTTGACTAACAAAGCCCGCTGATGAGATCTCAGTACTTGGCTCACCGATATCCAGCTTATAATCCACAGTACAAATATTAATCATTTGCTCTAAGGACTCAAAACCTTTATAACATGCCATTATTAAATCATGGCCTCCACCTATTACATATGGAATAGTGTTATTCTTTAACAATTCACCGACCACTTGTGATACTGCAAAATAGGTGTCAGAAATACTTTCTCCAGGGATAATCGTTCCTAAGTCATAAATAGGAAAGTCCCAGTTATCACCTGGGAAAAGCTTATAAAATTCATTTCTGAAAAAATCAGTCGACCCCTGCTTGTTTTTAATCGTAGAATTTCGAAATTCTGGCACATAAAAAATCGCAACACCACCTGATAAAATCTCTGGAAATCCATTCTCATCATTAATTAAAACAGAAGCCCCAAGAGTTTCCGTAATAGTTTCAGTAGAAACTATGGATTGAAAATAAATCGAAATATCTTTCATTAGAATTTAATTTAAATCAGTATCACTACCCAATAAGCCACACTCTAAAATATAAACATTGAAAGTTAAACGCTTTCACCTGTATTTTTTTAGCTGTTTTTTTTAGCTGCGGATTTCTTTTTAGCAGGCTTCTTTTTAGCAGGCTTCTTCGCCTCAATCATTTTTTGAACCTCTTCCAACGTCATTTTTTCAACCTTGAAGGTTTTAGGCAATTCAATTTTCAACTTTCCTTTAACAATATTAAATCTTCCCCAACGGGCTTTTTGAACAGAAATACCCTCCTCTTCCCAATTGTGAATCATTTTGTCAATTTCCTTTTGTTTTTTAGCCTCTATAAGCTCAATAACATCCCCTTTAGATAAGTTATCAAAGTCATATTTACGATTAACATTAATGAACATGTCGTTCCACTTAATAAAAGGACCGAACCTTCCTGACCCTTTTTGAACAGGAAGACCTTCATGTTCTGCTATCGGTGCATCAGCAGCTTGCTTCTCTTTGATTAACTCAATTGCGCGCTCTAAATCGACACCACCCATATCCTCATCTTTCGGGATAGAAAAAAATGCTTCATTGAGCTTAACGTAAGGGCCAAATCTTCCTAACGCAACAACTACATCAAAGCCTTCAAACTCTCCTAGTGTTTTTGGGAATTTAAATAATTCTAATGCATCTTCTAGTGAAATTGAATTAATTGATTGTTCAGCACGCAAAGAAGCAAACTGAGGCTTTTCACCATCAACTTGCTCATCTCCAATTTGAATCATAGGCCCAAAACGTCCTATCCGTGCAATTATTCTTCTTCCAGAGTCTGGATGATGCCCAATTTCGCGCTCGCCAGTTGCTCGTTCTGAATTCTCAAGTGTCTCTTCAACGCTTTTATGGAAAGGAGTGTAAAACTCTTTGATCATTTTGGTCCACTCAACTAATCCATTTGCAATCTCATCGAATTCCGCCTCTACTTTGGCTGTAAAATTATAATCCATAATTCTGCCAAAATGCTCTTTCAAAAAGTCAGTAACAACAATTCCAATGTCGGTTGGTGCTAATTTATTCTTTTCTCTACCTGTAACTTCAGTAAGTTGATTTTTTTCAATAGATCCTTTTTTAAGCACAAATTGATCATAGGCACGCTCATTGCCCTGCCGATCTGGTTTTTCAACATAACCACGTTTTTGAATCGTAGAAATAGTTGGTGCGTATGTTGAAGGTCTACCAATACCTAAACTCTCTAACTGCTTTACTAAAGAGGCTTCAACATATCTTGCAGGTGGGCGACCAAAGCGCTGTGTTGCTATAATTTCTTCCATATCAATGCTATCGCCTTTTGTTACAGCAGGAAGTAATCCCGAAGAAAACTCGTCTTCATCCTCATCCTCTAAAGAGCTTTCAAGATAAACCTTTAAAAACCCTTCAAACTTGATGACCTCTCCTTTTGCAGAAAAAGTTTCTGACACCTTAGGTGCATTCAACTTTATAGTAGTTCGCTCTAATTTAGCTTCCGACATCTGAGAAGAAATCGCTCTCTTCCAAATCAAATCGTATAATCTTTCTTGATCACGTTCTGCATCAACAGAGTGAACAGAAAAATCAGTAGGACGAATGGCTTCGTGAGCTTCTTGTGCGCCAGCAGCCTTTGTATTATACTTTCTAATTTCTGAAAACGCTTCTCCGTATGCAGAAATAATTTCTGCTTTCGCGGCATTTATAGCGGTATCAGAAAGGTTCACAGAATCCGTTCTCATATATGTGATTCTCCCAGCCTCATACAACCGTTGTGCAACCTGCATCGTTCTTGATACAGTAAAGCCTAATTTCAAACTTGCTTCCTGCTGCAGTGTCGAAGTTGTAAAAGGTGCCGTCGGTTTTTTAATTGCAGGCTTCTTGATAACATCGGAAACGGAAAATTGAGCCCCTAAACAATTATTTAACAATTCAGTCACATCAGCTTCTGACTTTAATTGCTTTGAAATGTCGGCTTTAATTGTTCCTTTCTCCGTTCTAAATAACCCTGCTACTTTATAAAAAACTTCAGAGTTAAACGCTTGAATATCTCTTTCTTTTTCTACGATTAATCTTACCGCAACTGACTGAACACGTCCTGCAGATAAGCTCGGTCTAACCTTTCTCCAAAGTATAGGTGATAATTCAAAGCCAACTAATCTGTCTAATATTCTTCGAGCCTGTTGGGCATCAACTAACTCTTTATTTATTTCACGAGGAGACTCAATTGCTTTTAAAATTGCAGTCTTCGTAATCTCGTTAAAGGTTATTCTTTTTGTTTCCTTCTTCTCTAGATTTAGCGTCTCATATAAATGCCAAGAAATTGCTTCTCCCTCACGATCCTCATCGGTCGCTAGCCATACAACCTCTGCTTCCTTAGCTAATTTTTTTAGCTCAGCGACAATCTGTTTCTTATCTGAAGAGACTTCGTATTTGGGAGCGAAATTGTTTTCAACATCAATAGCATCCTTCTTTGCCAAATCTCTAACATGACCAAAACTTGATTTCACAACAAAGTCTTTCCCTAAATATCCTTCAATAGTGCTGGCCTTTGCAGGGGACTCAACGATCACTAAATTCTTAGCCATAAATAAACTTTTTAATATTGTTTGACGGCACTTTTACACTATAAAAACACTCTTTTTAAAAATGTAAATATAAGAGCATTTAATTTCTATATACTACTAAAACATGAAACAAAAGTTTAAAGTCATCAAATAATATCCAATAAACAGGGCCTATTTCGCACTCATTTAGAATAATTAACATAAATAAAACCTGACATTTTGACACCTTTTGTATTTTGTGTAAATTCGTATCCATAAATTCAAAGATGAACCAAGAAACTGATAGAAATAAAGACATAGACGAGAAGCTTCAAGGTGAAGCCACAATAATTAAATCTACAATGAAACCGAATGGGAGGAAATTATATGTGGAGAGCTATGGCTGCGCTATGAATTTTTCTGACAGTGAAGTTGTTGCATCTATTATGACCAAAAAAGGTTATACAACTACAGGAAATATTGACGAAGCGGATATTGTATTAATCAATACATGTTCAATTCGAGAAAATGCGGAAGACAGAGTAAGAAAAAGGCTGACAAATTTTAAGAACCGTAAAAAAAGACAGCCCGATTTAATCGTTGGCATTTTAGGGTGTATGGCTGAACGGCTTAAAACAAAATTACTTGAAGAAGAAAAATTAGTTGATTTAGTAGCTGGCCCTGATGCATACAGAGATCTCCCGGGGCTTATTGACGAAGTTGGGACCGGTCAAAAGGCGGTCAATGTTCTTCTTTCACGAGATGAGACTTATGCTGATATATCTCCTATCCGATTGGACAAAAGTGGTATCACTGGTTTTGTGTCAATAACAAGAGGATGTGATAATATGTGTTCTTTCTGTGTGGTTCCTTTTACACGAGGACGTGAACGATCTCGTGATCCGCAAACAATTTACAACGAATGTGATGAGCTTTTTAAAAACGGCTACAGAGAAGTAACGCTTTTAGGTCAAAATGTTGACTCCTACCGTTGGAATATGACATCGAAAGGTGAAATTAAGGACGACACAAAGCCAACAACAAACTTTGCACAATTAATGGGTTCAGTTGCTATAATTTCTCCAGATTTAAGAATTCGATTTTCAACATCTCATCCGAAGGATATGTCGGACGAAGTACTAGAAACAATTGCTAAACATGATAACATTTGTAATTCTATCCACTTACCTATTCAATCAGGAAATACAGAAGTATTAAAACGAATGAACCGAGGTTATTCTCGTGAGTGGTACCTAGATCGTATTGCAGCAATTCATAGAATCATCCCAGGTTGCGCCATCACAACAGATATAATTACTGGTTTTTGCGATGAGACCGAGGATGAACATAGAGACACAATGACAATTCTAAAAGAAGTTAAGTGGGACTTTGCGTATATGTATAAATACTCAGAGCGCCCAAAAACACTTGCTGAAAGAAGGTTTGAAGACAACGTTACAGAAGAAGTTAAGAGCGCTAGACTCACAGAAATCATTGATTTGCAGCGAAACAATTCAGCTAAAAAGAATTTAAAACAAATTGGAAAAGTTCATAAAGTATTGATTGAAGGGCCATCTAAGCGATCCGATATACATATGTCTGGCAGAAACGACCACAATACCAAAGTAGTATTCCCGATGAAAAATTCTAAAAAAGGAAATTACGTTTTAGTTAAAATCACAGACTGTACAACTGCTACACTTCTTGGGGAAATCATTGAAATTATTGACCCAGCAAAATAAATAAAATGGACATACAACAAGTAAAGCAACGATTTAAAATTATTGGAAACACTCCATTATTAAATCGTGCATTAGAGGTTGCAATTCAAGTTGCTCCAACAGATATCTCCGTACTTGTTACAGGAGAAAGCGGTGTTGGTAAAGAAATTATTCCGCAAGTCATTCATCAGCTAAGCTCTCGTAAACACGGCGAATATATCGCTGTTAATTGCGGTGCTATCCCTGAAGGGACTATTGATTCAGAGCTATTCGGTCATGAAAAAGGAACATTTACAGGTGCGAGCGGAAGTAGAAAAGGATATTTTGAGGTAGCTGATGAGGGAACAATTTTCTTAGATGAAGTTGCGGAATTACCAATGCAAACTCAGGTAAGACTACTTCGTGTGTTGGAGACAGGAGAATTTATCCGGGTAGGATCATCTAAAGTAATTAAAACGAATGTTCGTGTTGTTGCTGCAACAAACGAGAACATGCAGCGTGCGATAGCATCAGGTAAATTTAGAGAAGATTTATTTTACAGACTAAGTACAGTGCCAATTCCACTACCACCTCTTCGCAAAAGACAGGACGATATTCATTTGATTTTTAGAAAATTTGCAAGTGACTTCGCAGATAAATATCGAATGCCCGGAATCAAGCTTACAGATGAAGCCATTACAATGTTGAAAGGCTACTCTTGGCCAGGGAATATTCGTCAATTAAAGAATATGGTTGAACAAATTTCTGTTATTGAAACTGCTAGAGAAATCGATGCCCAAACATTCATTAATTACATTCCTTCGGAACGAGATAATACCCCTGCATTAATTAATGATTCAAAAGAAAGTATTAATGAGCGTGAATTGATGTATAAGTTTTTATTCGACATGAAAAAAGACTTGACTGATTTAAAGAAATTAGTGTTAGAGCTTGTTTCTAGTGATGGAGATGTTGACTTAAATTCTGATCAAGAAAATATGGTGAGTCGATTCTATCAAGATATACAACCATCAAATTCACCAAAAATGTTACCTCCATCACCTACAGATAAATCAGGTTTTTATTCGGAGAAAGAGGAGGAGAATAACTACCAAGTCCACGAAGAGGTTGAAGAGTCTCTATCATTAGAGGGTAGAGAAAAGGAACTTATCGAAAAAGCATTAACTAAACATAAAGGCAAACGCAAATATGCTGCCTCAGAGTTAGGAATTAGTGAAAGAACCTTGTATAGAAAGATTAAAGAATATAATTTAACAGATTAATGAGAACATTCACAGTTTTTATATTTACTCTCCCCTTGATATTTGGCTGCTGGCCTTCTAGTGTTTCTTTTATGGATAAGGGGTCCATGCCGGAAGAGTGGAAAACATTTTCAGTAATTACACTTGACAACAATGCACCTAATACACCTTTAAGTTATGCTACATCAATTTCTGAGAAAGTTAAAGATGGAATTCAAAACAATACTCGGCTACTACTTAATTCGAATTCAGACTCTGCAGAAGTAATTATAGAAGGGGTAATTACAAATTATGTTATATCTCCGATTGCTTTATTAGATGGTGATAATGCATCTCAAAATAGACTTTCAATTTCGGTGAAATTCGCTATTTTCATTACAAAACCAGAGGATAATAAAATAACAATAACAAGTACGCGGTTTGTAGATTATGACTCTAATACAGATCTTGGGACGGTTGAAGGTGATTTATTAGAAGAAGTAAATGACCAAATTGTTCAAGATGTAATTAATAAGTTACTTTCGAACTGGTAAAGATGTTAAGTACTATAGACATAGCAGCACGAATTAAGACTCCGGAACTTGTCAGCAAGGGTGATCTCGAATATTTAGAAAAACTTTCTATTAAATATCCGTACACACAACTTTTCTCAATTCTTTATTTGAAGGGCCTTGGAACAAAAAAAGACGTGAGATTTGAAGAGGAATTGCAAAACCATTCTTTTAAAATTAGTGATCGTGTTCAACTGTACAATTTAATTAATGACTACTCAAATAATATAGAGCAGCTCTTTGTGGAGAAAGAAGAAGAAGAAGAAGAAGAAGAAGAAGTTGCTGATGATGAAGTTGAACAAGAGTATATTTCTCAAACGGAGGAAATTAATTTAGACCCTCCAGTTGAAGCAACTGAACCTATATTACCAAAGGATAAATTAGATGAAAATGTTTTGTACCATGCAATTTCAGCAAATTATCAACTACCAGAACTAACGGAAGACGAACTTACTAAAGTTGAAGTCGAAAAGAAAAGAAATTTTAAAAATATTTCGGAATCAAAAATTGGAGCGAAATCAGTAGTAAAAGCAGCGAAAGAAACGTCTAAAAAATCATTTAATGCTTGGTTATACTCTAATAATAATTTTGAAGAACATTCAACTGAGGATAAAGATGCTATCTATGGATTAGTTAAGGGATTCAGTCCGGTAATCGAACTATTTGGCGAAGCTAATAGACCTAAAAAAGAGTTCTTTTCCCCATCAAAAAAAGCCAAAGAAAGTCTTAATGAAGATACTCTTCCTGTCAGTGAAACTTTAGCTAAAATATACGCAATACAAGGGAATTTTCCACTTGCAATTAACGCTTATAAGCAATTAAGCTTGAATAATCCAGAAAAAAAGATTTTCTTTGCAAGCTTAATAGAAGAATTACAGAAAAAATTAAACATATAAAAAATGAATACTTTATTTTCAATCATCATTATTCTTGCAAGTGTTTTACTTGTCCTTGTAGTATATATTCAAAACCCAAAAGGTGGAGGGTTAAGTTCTGACTTTGGTGCTGCACAGCAACTTGGTGGTGTTCAGAAAACGAATGATTTTATTGATAAAGCAACCTGGTCTTTGGCTGGTGTTTTAGCGGTGCTAAGTATCATTCTTACTCTTAGAACAAAATCTCCAGATCCAGTTAGCCCTACTGCCAATGATACTACTGAGCAAGAGGCACCAGTTTCTAGCAATCAAGAAAAGTAATTAATCGATTCCGAATAAGTAATCACTGCAACTATTAATGTCAGTATGTCACGCGTACTGACATTTTTTATGTCTAAAAGTGTAAAAATGTCGCAATACTGGTATTGGCACAAAATTCGTCGCAAAATTAATAGAGAAATATTTCAAACTAATTAAATAATTATGTCACTAACATTTAAACCTCTAGGAGATAGAGTACTAATTGAGCCAGCAGCGGTAGAAATGAAAACTGCAAGCGGAATTATCATTCCAGATTCAGCAAAAGAGAAGCCATTAATTGGTAAAATAATTGCTGTAGGAAATGGTAAAGTAGATGAGCCGATGACTGTAAAAGTTCATGATAAGGTTTTATACGGACAATACTCTGGAACAGAAATTAAATTAGAAGGAGAAACGTACCTAATAATGCGTGAAACTGATATTTACGGAATTTTTTAATCGATAAAAAAAGACAAAATGGCAAAGCAAATATTTTTTGATATTGAAGCAAGGGATAAACTGAAAAAAGGAGTTGATGCATTAGCAGACGCAGTAAAAGTAACATTAGGGCCAAAAGGTAGAAATGTTGTTATCGGTAAGAAATTTGGAGCACCTCAAGTAACAAAAGATGGTGTTTCTGTAGCAAAAGAAATTGAGCTTAAAGATCCTGTCGAGAATATGGGGGCACAAATGGTAAAAGAAGTTGCCTCCAAAACAGCAGATATTGCGGGTGATGGAACTACTACTGCAACTGTATTAGCTCAAGCAATTATTAGTACTGGACTGAAAAATGTAGCTGCTGGAGCAAATCCCATGGATTTAAAACGTGGAATAGACAAAGCAGTAAAAGATATTGTAAAGAACCTAAAGACGATTTCAAAAGAAGTTGGATCAGATAATGATAAAATCAAGCAAATTGCAACGATTTCTGCCAATAATGATGAAACTATCGGAGCACTAATTGCTGAAGCAATGAAAGTTGTTGGAAACGACGGTGTTATCACTGTAGAGGAAGCAAAAGGTACTGAAACAGATGTTAAAACTGTTGAGGGAATGCAATTCGATCGAGGATACTTATCACCTTACTTTGTAACAAATACAGAGAAAATGGTTACCGAATTGGAAGATCCAATGATCTTAATCTACGACAAAAAGATTTCTAACATGAAAGAGTTGCTTCCAATTCTTGAACCTGTTGCACAATCAGGAAAACCATTATTGGTGATCGCTGAAGATGTTGATGGTGAAGCTTTAGCAACCCTAGTTGTAAATAGAATTAGAGGATCTTTAAAAATTGCAGCCGTAAAGGCTCCAGGGTTTGGAGATAGAAGAAAAGCAATGTTGGAAGACTTAGCTATTTTAACTGGCGGCCATGTTATTTCGGAAGAAAGAGGATTGACGCTAGAAAATGTGACTCTAGAGATGTTGGGTACTGCTAAGAAAGTTGAAATAGACAAAGACAATACTACCATAATTAATGGTGCTGGAAACAAAGACGATATCAAAGCACGTGTAGGTCAAATAAGGTCTCAAATTGAATCTTCTACTTCTGACTACGACAAAGAAAAAATGCAAGAGCGTTTAGCTAAGCTTTCTGGAGGAGTAGCTGTACTTTATGTTGGAGCTCCAACTGAGGTTGAAATGAAGGAGAAGAAAGACCGTGTTGATGATGCTTTAGCCGCAACAAGAGCCGCTGTCGAAGAAGGTATTGTTCCTGGTGGAGGAATTGCTTTAATTAGAGCTTTAAGTACAATAGAAGAACTTATAGGGCTTAATGATGATGAGGTTACAGGTATAGCTATTGTAAAACGTGCTGTTGAAGAGCCATTAAGACAAATAATCGCTAATTGTGGTGCTGAAGGTGCGGTTATTGTTCAAAAAGTGAAAGAAGGTAAAGATGACTTCGGATATAACGCCAGGACTGAGTCTTATGACAATTTATACTCAGCTGGAGTAATTGACCCAACTAAGGTGACGCGTATTGCAATTGAAAATGCTGCGTCTATCGCTTCAATGCTATTAACTACTGAGTGTGTTATTGCAGACGAACCAATGGAAGAGTCAGATGCCGCAATGGGAGGAATGCCAGGAGGAATGCCAGGAATGATGTAACTTAGTCGGCTCAGCCGAAAAGAGCATAAAGGACTAACGATTGTTGGTCTTTTTTATCGCTTCTAATTTCCCGACTTGCTTCGGATAATTAGAACGACACTATAAAAAAAGCCTCGAATCTTAGATTCGGGGCTTTATTTTTAATATCATGCATCTTCAATTATCCTTAAAAATTCTCCTCCACATTTATTGCAATAATCTGCGAGAATCGGGTTATCATTACCACATTTACCGCATTGATCATTACTTGCCTCTAATTCATTATTTTTCGCCATCTCAATTGATATTAATCCAGTTGGAACAGCGATAATAACATAACCAACAATCATCATTATTGAAGCTATAATTTTCCCAATATCTGTAGCCGGAGTAATGTCCCCATAACCTACTGTAGTCGTTGTAACAATCGCCCAATAAATACTCGCAGGAATACTTTCAAAACCATTGGTTCCAACTTCTATTACATACATTAAAGTCCCTGCCATCACCATCATCATTACAACGAAAAACAAGAAGACCATTATTTTATAATAACTTGCCTTCAAGGAGCGGCCTAGAGATTGAGATTCCGAAGTAAATCTACTCAGCTTTAGAATTCGAAAGAAACGTAACAAGCGAAGAGCTCTAATTGCTCGTAAAGAAGTATATCCAGAAATAAAAGGACCAATAAAAGTTGGTAAAATAGAAACGAGATCAATAAGCCCCCACCAACTTAATATATACTTCAATGGTTTTGGAGAAATTATTATTCTCAAAATATATTCAATCGTAAAAATTATGGTAAAAACCCATTCAGCATAAAAAAGGACCTCTGGAAACTCTACGCTCCAAGTCGGAACACTTTCAAACATAATAATCAGAACCGACAATAAAATCAAAAGAAGTAAAACAATATCAAATCTCCTACCTGATTTCGTATTAATTCCAAAAATTACACTGTACAATTTTCCTCTCATAATAATGTAAAGATATAAAAAAAGTTCCTCCCTATTTACAAGACAAACAACTACAATTAAATATCTTAAGGATTCGCATTTCTGATACCGTGTTCGATATTATTGTAGAAATAATATCGAATACAGCAAATCTATTTTTAGAAAAAAAAATAGTAGGAATTAGGCATAAAAAAAGTGCCTTTATAAAATAAGAAAGGCACTTTTTAATATTAAGATGAGTCTCTAGTATCTGTAGTGATCTGGCTTATATGGACCATCTACTTCAACTCCAATATAAGAAGCTTGATCCGGTCTTAACTCTGTGAGCTCAGCACCAACTTTCGCAAGGTGTAATTTTGCAACTTTTTCATCTAAATGTTTAGGTAACATATATACGTCATTTTCATACGCATCAATGTTGTTCCATAATTCTAATTGAGCCAATGTTTGGTTGGTGAAAGAATTAGACATTACAAATGAAGGGTGACCTGTAGCACATCCTAAATTCACAAGACGACCTTCAGCTAAAAGAATAATGTCCTTACCATTAATATTATACATATCAACTTGAGGCTTAATTTCAATTTTAGAAGAGCCATAATTCCCGTTTAGCCATCCCATATCGATTTC
>Ga0115004_10002843_pt1 | contig 14212 bp, 13 predicted proteins | sample ArcticOcean_MG_C_10_FD_88737 | JGI IMG/M metagenome (GOLD analysis project Ga0115004, IMG submission 88737) | Marine microbial communities from western Arctic Ocean - ArcticOcean_MG_CB11_90 | ecosystem: Environmental > Aquatic > Marine > Oceanic | place: Arctic Ocean: Canada Basin | collected...
CTTGTAAAAGAGTTCGGGTCACAAAGTATTGTGATTTCTATAGAGGCAAAAAAAATTTCTAAAAATAAATGGGAGGTTTTCACTGAGTGTGGAAGAGAGAAAACAGGCAAAGATGTTATGGAGTGGGCAAAAGAGACAGTGGATTTGGGTGCTGGAGAGATATTGGTAACATCTGTAGATCAGGAAGGAACGAGAAAAGGCTTTGATATTAATTTAGTTAAAAATTTATCAGATTTACTTTCTATTCCAGTAATAGCAAGTGGAGGTATGGGAAATATAGATCACTTAAGCGATTTGATTGATCAAACAAATATCGATGCAGTATGCATGGCAGATATTTTGCACTATAAAAAATCTACAATTCCAAAAATTAAATCTGAAATGGTCCAAAAAGGATTTTCAGTAAGAAAATATTATGACTAAAAAAATATCTGTTTCTTTGCCGTTAAATAAATATTTTTTAGATGAAATTTTTGAACTAGGTGAAAAAATAACAAAATCTTTTTCTATCAATTTAAATACAAATTTACTTTGTAGATATCACATAAATTTATTTTCTGGAAAATTGTATAATTTTAATAATTTAAGAAATATAATTAAAAACATAAAATCATATAACCTAAACACAAACTTAATACTTTTTGGATTTGGAATATTTCTTAAGCAAAATCCAAATATTCATTTGAGGTTTAGTAGTGAAAATTTTCTTCTAGAAATAAGAAAATCTCTATTAACTCATAGGGAAATTTGGAAAGATATAGACCCAACCACCTTAGAAAATATGTGGGTACCAAAAAGTACAATTTTTAATAACAATCTCTCTATTCAAGATGATTGTTTTGTTGAAGTTTTAAAATTTTTAAATAGTTGGAAATTTAGTTGTAGAAATATTTATTTCCATGAAATTTGTTTAATTGACTATGAGGACGATATGGAAAATGAAATTGAAAGCTTTAATTTATTAAAATGATAAATAAAAAAAAAATTACAATCGTTGATTACGGAATAGGTAATATAATGAGTTTAAAAATGGCTATAGAAAGCTTAGGAGGCGAGGTAACTCTAAGTAAAAATCCAGACGAGATATTAAGTTCGAAATATATTATACTCCCAGGTGTAGGTTCTTTTGGTAATGCAATGTCAAAAATTAAGAAATTTAAATTAAATGAATGTCTTCAGGAAGCTTTCCAAAAAAAAATTTTTATTTTAGGAATATGTCTTGGAGCTCAAATATTAATGACTAAAAGTGAAGAATTTGGTATTAATTATGGTTTAAATTTTATTCCAGGAAAAGTAATAAACATTTCGAATTCTTCAGAAAGAATAAATAAAGATATAAAACTTCCACATATTGGTTGGTCAAATATTCAAATTGAAAAAAATTTAGATCAAAATAGCAAGTCATTAATGAAAGATATCGAAGCAGAGAAAGATTATTTTTATTTTATACATTCTTATATTGGTCTTTCTGAAAATACATGTCATCAGATTTCATTTACTAAATATGAAAATTTAAAAATACCAGCAGTTTTTGGTTTTCAAAACGTATTTGGATGTCAGTTTCATCCCGAAAAAAGTGGAAAATCTGGTCTAAAATTGCTACACAACTTCATCAATCTTGATTAATTATTGTGATAAAGAAAATTAAAAAATATGAATTAAAAAATATTTTTTTATCAACATATTCAAAAATAAAGCACGCAGCTTTTATAATCAAAAAATCTAAGTATAAAATTGCATTAGTACTAGAGGATCAAAAACTTATTGGCACAATTACTAATGGAGATATTAGAAGAAATTTATTAAGAGGCCTAGACTTGGACGACACGGTTAGAATTATTACAAATAAAAAACCTACAGTAATTATTAAAAAAACCAATATTACAGAGATTGAAAAGTTAATGAAGGAAAAAAAAATCTTATCTATTCCACATCTTAATCAATTCGGTAATATTTTGGGGCTCTATAATAAAAAAATTAAGAAAAATTTAAAAAATGCAACTGATGTCATTATAATGGCAGGAGGAAAAGGGAAAAGACTTTGGCCTTTAACTATGAATTGCCCAAAACCAATGCTCAAAGTGTCAGGAAAACCTATGCTTGAAAACCTTATAGTAAAAACAAAATCATTTGGGTACAGAAATTTTATAATTTCTTTAAATTATTTACCTGAAGTTATTAAAGGTTTTTTTAAAAATGGAAAAAAATGGAATATTAACATTTCATATATAAAAGAAAAAAAACCACTTGGAACAGCGGGAGTTTTATCTTTATTAGATAACAAAATCTCTGAAAATTTTATACTAATGAATTGTGATGTTGTTACAAGCTTGAACCTTTATGATTTAGAGCAATATCATATTAGAAATAATGCATTGATAACCATTGGTGCGCATATTAAGAAATCAGAAATTCAGTATGGAATATTAAAAACAAATGGAATTAATTTAAAATCTTTCCTTGAAAAACCAGTTTTAAATCACAATATAAATGCAGGTATTTATGTTTTTAATAAAATGGTACTTAAAATTTTAAAAAAAAATAGACATTATGATATTCCTGAGGTTGTAAAAATAGCAATGAAACAAAAAAAAAAAGTTATAGTTTATCCAATATACGAAACATGGAAAGATATTGGTCTTTTTCAAGAGTTGAAAAATATTAGAAATAAATAAAATATGAATGTACTTCTATATTCAAATGTTTACCTATGGCCTGAACATATTTCACAACTTATAGAGTTAGCCAAGATTAATATAAAAAAAAAAAATAAAATTTTCATTCTAACTTGTGATAGATCCTTAATATCCTGTCCAACTAATCCTTTACATGATTCGAGTATTTGTAAAAAATGCATAATACAAAAAAAACATATAACCTCCGATATTCTTGAAAATATAAATGAAATTCCTTTAGATTTTAAGCAGCCAAATTTTAAATTTCCAAAATTTAAAAATCTTAAAGACTTTATGAATTATAAATATGATAATAATTTACCTGCTGGAGAGCTAGTAATCTCTACTTATAGCGATCAATCCAGAAGTTGTTTTTTAAATTTTGAAGAAATTGAAAAAGAGTGCTTAGTGCTAGCCAATAATGCTATTGGCCTCTATGAAAAAACCAAAAAAATCATTCAAAAAAATAATATTGACCAAGTTTACGTATGGAATGGACGAAGAACTAGTTGTGGACCGGTTCTTTATGCAGCTAAAAAAGAGAATTGTGAATACTTTTCATATATTTCTGCTGGTTCTACAGATACCTACATGCTTCAGCCAACTTTAGGCGTTCACAATCTAGATTATTGGAAAAAAAATATTGAAAATAATTATAATAAATTCATTAGTATTAATAAAAAAAAATATATTAGTCATGGAGAAGATTTTTTTAAATATATGCGCTATGGCCAAGGAGCCAGATCTTCAGGAATGCCTTTTTTTAATGATTATTTTGATAATAAAATTAAAATCATTCCACCAATCAATAAAAATAAAAAAAAAATTATTATATTTACAAGCTCGTACTGGGAGTTTTTTGCACTGGGAAAAGAGTTTAGAAAAAAAAATAACTCAGAAGTAAATCATTACGAATTACTAAAAAAAATTTTAGAAGATAATTCAATCAATAAATTATTCGATATTAGTGTTAGATGGCACCCTAATCTCTCCTCTGCTGGAAAAAAAGAAAGAGAAGTCATTAATAAAATTATAGATTGCACATCAATTAACACGACTCACTATAGGGCTGAAAGTAAAATCAATAGTTATAAGTTCATTGAAAATTCAGATATTATTATAAGTTTTGGGTCCACAATCGGAGTTGAAGCAACATATTACGGCAAACCATCTATTCTATTAGGTGTTGCTTACTACGAGGATACCGGCAGTGTTTATAACCCAAAAAGTTACGAAGAATTTATTAAATTATTGAATTCAAACTTAGCACCGTTACCAAAAATAAATGCCATTAAATATGGAGCCAATGAATATTACAAGGGAATTAAATACCTCTATATTGATAGAAATAAAAATCATGAATGGTTTTCCGATGGTAAAAACGTTTTATATCGTTCAAAATTAAATATCTGCAAAAGATTAATTAGGATTTCTTTGAGTAAAATTGGTATTTTGGGTTATTTCAAAAAAGGCCTCACATCATTTTTATATTTAATTGGAAAAAGAAAAACCAAAGACATGACTCCAGTAAAGTGGTTAAATACTGATATTTAATGTAGTCATGGAATTATGAAAATTTTAGCGATTATTCCTGCAAGAAAAGGATCGAACAGAATTAAGTTTAAAAATAGAAAAATTTTAGGAAAAAAAATGTTAATCGAATACACCATTGATATTGCAAAAAAATGTAGTAAGTTTTGTGATATTTTTGTAACAACTGATGATCAGCAAATTGTTGATATTGCAAAAAAAAAAAATGTTTTAGTTCCATGGCTAAGACCTGCACGCTTAAGTTTGCCCAAAACCTCATCATATACATCTGTAAGACATGCGGTATCTTGGTATGAATCTAAAATTCAAAAAATAGATGCTATTATTTTATTGCAACCAACATCACCCTTTCGAACTAAAAAAAATATTCTAGAAGCTATTAGTTTTTTTAAATCCGATAAGAAAAAAAATTCAATATTATCAGTTAGTTTAGTCAAAGTTGAAGACTCATCTAGATGGAAAAAGAAAATAAATATTTACAAGCCGAATGGTTCGATTTTCATAATAACTAAAAAAGAATTTTATAAAAAAAAGTCATTTATTAATAACAATACAAAGCCTTTTGTCATTAATAATTTAAAAGAATCGCTAGACATTGATTATCCTGAAGATTTCAATAAAGCAAAAAAATATTTAAAAAAAATAGAATAGAATAATAAAAATGTCAGAAACCGTATTGGTAAATTTTTTTGGTGATGAGCATCTTTCGGAAGTAGCTAAGTATCTTTGCGAGAAAAATAAAGAAGAATATAAATTTTCTTTTTGTCATAGACTGCCTAATAAAAATATTAAGCAGTTTGATGATTTAAATTTTTTTGATGCTACTCTGTTATACGATGTAAACAATTTTCAGATTGCTTTTAAAAATTTAACTCCAATTTCGTTAGACATAAAAGAACATGATTTTTTATTAAGCGGGTATCGCTATGTTGTTAAAAGTTTTGATAGAATGACTGTCTATCCATGTAGGGTAGGTTTTTATGATGAATACTTTTGGGAATTAGCCGGTTATTACAAATCCTTTTTTAAAAAAAATTCTAGAATAAAAAATATTATTTTTGATCAAACACCCCATCTGCCTTGGGATATAATTTTATTTTTTGTTGCCAAAATGTGTAATATAAAAACTTTAATATTAAAAAGAACAAGTATAGCTGGTGTAGCATATATTATTGAAGATTTCAGAGACGAAAGTTTGAGTTTTCAATTTCAATATCAAAAACATTTAAAAACTATAAATTTTAATCAGGAGACTAAAGAAATTTTAGCTTCTTTAAGAAAAACTAATTTTACTAATCTTCAAACAAATGGAGAATGGAATTGGAATCGTTCACGTTCTTATATCCCAGAAGTTATTAAAAAGTATTTATTTTATAAAATTTTATCTGATTGTTATAGATTTGTGCGGTCATTTTTTGAAAGGATACCTAGCCAGGAAGAGGGAGCCTTTAAAGGAAAAATTAACTCTAAATTTTCTATTGGGAAAAAATTATCTAGAGTAATGTATGTTAAATTTAAATTTGGCTATTTATTAAGACGGTTTCAAAATATTTTATCTGATAGAAATAATGCAAATTTTAAAAATGTATGTGGGGAAAAAGAAAAATTTATTTTTTTTGCTCTTCACTTTGAGCCTGAGAGAAGCACCAATCCTGATGGCCTGCTCTTTGCTAATCAATTAATCGCGATAAAAATGCTATCTCAAAATTTACCTGATAATTATAAAATTTATGTTAAGGAGCATCCAAAGCAATTGAATTTTGACCTAAGAAATGATCATTATAGAAGCGTCGATTTTTATAAAAAGTTAAAAAACATTAAAAATGTCAGACTTTTAGGATCTAGAAGCGATTACAATGATTTAATTAAAAACTCATTCTGCACAGCAACTATAACGGGATCAATAACATGGGATGGACTCTTGCAAGGCAAACCAGGTATTATTTTTACCAATAGCTATTTAGCCAAATGCGAAAGTGTAGGGTCAATAAAAACACATAGAGATATTTATGAAGTTTTAAATAATTTTAATCAAAAAAAGCAGGATGTTGTTTTTGATGACATTATCAATTTTCTAAAAATTAATGAAAGTCACTTTATCAATGCTATTATTTATTCAGGCCACAAAAAATTAATACTCCATGAAAAATATGAAGAATATCTAGAAAAACCAGTTAGTTGTATTGAGGAAAGATTAATGTAGCGCTGATTTAATAGTCATTGTTTTTTGAAGATATTACAATGAATATTTTTCATTATTTGAAAATTATTATAATAATAATAAAAAATTTGTAAGCCTATATTAAAAATAATTTATTATTAATAATTTATTATTAATAATTTTTAAGTGATTTATGATATATGTTATTTAAAGATTTTTATTAACTAATTTTTTTAAAATGAAAAACAAAATATTTCTTACTGGATCGGAGGGTTTTTTAGGATCTCACCTAGTGGAATTACTGGTAAAAAAAAATTATAACGTCAAAGCTCTAGTTCAGTACAATTCATTTAACAATCCCGGATGGCTAAACAACTTAGATCCTAAGGTATTAAAAGAAGTTGAGATTATATTTGGAGATATAAGGGACAAGGAATTTATAGAAAACTCTATTAAAAATTGTTCAAAAATTATACACCTAGCCGCATTGATTGGAATACCATATTCTTACCATGCAGCCAGAAGCTACGTGGATACAAATATTAATGGCACATTAAACCTTTTAGAAGCCGCTAAAAAAAAAGAAATAGAGAAATTTATTCACACTTCAACAAGTGAAGTTTATGGCTCAGCGCAATTTGTGCCGATGACTGAAGATCACCCTGTTAACCCCCAATCACCTTATGCTGCCATAAAATCAGCAGCAGATAAAATCGCAATGTCTTATTTTTATTCTTTTAATATGCCAATTACTATTCTTAGACCTTTTAATATTTTTGGCCCAAGACAGTCTTCTAGAGCTGTTATCCCCACCATAATAAATCAGATAAAAAATTCAAAATCAAATATTTTTTTAGGATCAAAAGAGACTTCCAGAGACTTTACATTTGTGTCTGACACAGCGCTTGCATTCGAAAAAGCGCTAAATGGAAAAAAAATAAATGGTGAAGTAATTAATATTGGAAGCAATTTTGAGATAACAATTGAAGATATTGCTAAAATTGTTAACAAAATTTTTGATAAAAATTTGACAATTAGGCTGGATCCAAAAAGATTGAGACCAAAGAAAAGCGAAGTTACAAGACTATTTTCCTCAAATTTAAAAGCAAAAAAATTACTTTTGTGGAAACCGCAGTTCACAAAAAAAGAAGGATTCGAAAAAGCCTTAACAATCACATGCAAATGGTTTGTAGATAATATCTCTAATGAGAATTATAAAAAATATATTTTATAATTATTTTAATTAAAAAAATGAACAAAGTTATAATTACAGGAGCCAGAGGTTTTGTGGGCAGCTACCTTTTAAGATACTTAAAAAAAAAAAATTTTAATGTTGTTGGACTTTCAAGACAAAAAAATCGTAATCTTTATTATATAAAAGATTATTTGAAGATTAAAAAAGAACCAGCTTTTTTAATATATTTATCAGAAGAATCTAATATTTTTAATTTTAATAAACTTTCCACTTTGAAAATTAAAAAAAATCAAAAAGTTTTAAAAGTTTTGTCAGCAAAATTTAAAAAAAAATTAATTTATGCGTCTTCATCAAAGGTTTATACAGATAAGTTAAGAATAAAATTAAAAGAAACAAGTAAAATCAAAGCTGAAACTAAGTACGAAAAAAATAAAATACAATGCGAGAAGATTGTTTTAAAAAATAAAGGCATTGCTTTGAGAATTTCAAATATTTATGGAGATAAAATAAAAAAAGAAAGTATTTTTTTAAAAATAATAAGACAAATAAAAAATAAAAAAAAAAATTTGTACTTAAATAATACCAATCATATTAGAGATTTTTTGTATATTGATGATTTGCTAAAACTCATTGAGCTAATAATACGCAATCCAAAAACTGGTATTTATAACGTTGGCTCAGGAAGGGGCCTGTCTATTTCAAATTTATTAAAAATAATTTTTAAGATATTTAAAAAAAAAAAGAAAATAATTGTAAAAGATAAGAATATTTATTTTTCAAGCCAAATCTTAAATACGAACAGGGTTTATAAGGCATTTAATTGGAAACCTAAATTTTCTATTTATAAACAATTAGATAAAGTTATAAAAAAGTATGATTAAAAAAAAAAATTTTGTAATAGGTGTGTTTACAGGTAATAGAGCCGAGTATGGTTTGCAGTACCCAATTATTAAAGAAATATCTAAGCATAAAAAATTAGATTATCGTTTAATTGTATCCGGCTCGCACTTAGAAAAAAATTTTGGTGAAACTATTGAGCAAATTAAGAAAGATAAACTAAAAATAAGTGCAAAAATTAAATTAAAAAATAGTTTTAATAAAAATTCTACTTATACAAGTCTTAGAATTGCTGAATCGATATTTAAAATATCAAAAGTTCTCAGAAAAATAAAACCAGATTTTATGTTAGTCAATGCAGACAGATACGAAACCTTTGCAGCGGCAGTTGCTTCTAGTCAAATGAACATCCCAACTTGCCATGTCGAGGGCGGTGATATTACCCAAGGTGGAGCACTGGATGACAGTATAAGACATGCAATAACAAAATTAAGCCATCTACATTTTGCTACTAATCACGAATCATATAAAAATATTCTTAAACTAGGTGAGGAGAGATGGAGAGTCTTTAATGTTGGTCTGTCAATTAATGATACAATTTACAGCAAAAAGAAGGGAAGCCAGCTTTATCTTTTAAAAAAATACAATATAGATTTTAATAAGCCAATAATAATTTTTACACAACATTCTGTTACAACAGAACCTGAAAAAGCATTGAAGCATATTTCCATATCTCTAAAAAGTCTTCAATATTTTATCGACAAAAAAAATTATCAAATAATTATAACATATCCAAATAATGATTATGGGTACAAAGATATAATTAATAAAATAAAATTATTCAATAACAAAAATAAACAAAATTCTCAAGTTGTTAAATCCCTTGGCAATTTTGACCTGCATTCTTTTATGTCTCACGCACTAACTAAAGAAATTATTATTGTAGGAAATTCATCTTTAGGAATTAAAGAGGCTATTGCGTTTAAATGTCCTGTTGTTAATATCGGTAAGCGTCAAGCAGGAAGGCTAAAACCCCCAAATGTGGTCGATGCCAAAAATTCTTATAAAGATATAAACAAAAAAATATTGAAAGTTACTAATAAAAATTTTAAAAACAAAATGCAAAATATTAACAATCCATACTTTAAAAAGAATACAGGAAAAAAAATTGCAAATATTATTAGCAAAACTAAACTTAATAAAAAATTAATTCAAAAAAGAATTACGTATTAAAATGAAAAAAAAAATCTCTTATAGTTTAACTAATGAAGAATTATTAAGGTGGCATTCCGATGTTTTCGCAACCAAAGAGCTCGGAGAAAAAATTTATTACGATATACGAACTAATTGCAAAAGCTCAATACACCCTTTTTGTGGATGGAGGAGCGTTCCAAATCAAAATTTAGATACATTGTCTATAAACAGACATGGATTACGCTCACCAGATTTTGACACTTCCACAAATAAGAAAGATGTTTGTGTTGTGTTGGGTGGCTCAGTTGCGTGGGGATATGGAGCTACTAAAAATGATTTTACACCAGCTTATCTTATAAAAAAATATTTAAAGCAAAATGGCTTCGATTATGAAGTGGTATGTTTGGCTCAATGTTCTCATAATAGTCACGACGAGTTAAGATCTTTTATAAGCTCCGTTGATGAACTGAATCCAAGACTTGTTATTGATATAAGTGGATTGAATGATATTTGGCAAATTGCAAAAAGAGGGTACAACAAGGCACAGTTATTACATACTGCTGCTAACGATTTTTTGAATTGGGGACAATCGCTTGGCATAATTCATCATGACAAAAAAAAAATAAGAACTATTTTACAAATTGTATTAAGATTTTTTATTAAGAGTAAAGCAGCAATATTTTTGGAACATGACTTTTATCAATTTGGATATCAATCAGATCTTCCTATAAAGTTATTTTCTCATAAATTAGATGTGATAAATGCTTACTGCGAATTAAAAAACATTAAGATTGTTCATGTTTTACAACCTCATCTTTTTTTTAAAAAGAATCAATCCCAAACCGAAAAAGAATATATTGATTATTGGTGTGAAGAAAAAACAGATAAAATTACTAATTACGACAATTTTAAAAAATATTTAACAAAACTGAGAGATTCTTTCTTTAGTTCTGCAACAAGTAAGAATGTGACTTACATTAATGACTTAAATTTTTTTGAGGAATATAAGGAAAGTATCTTCTTTGATATCGCTCATGTAAGTGACAAAGGTAATGATATCATGTCAAAAAAAATAGTTGAAAAAGTTATTTCCCAAGATATATGAAGAAAAAAAAATGGGTATATCAAATTTAGTACTTAGTTTTTACAAAAAGCTTCCTTTTAATGTTTATACGAATTCCCTATTGGCAATTCAAAATATAAAAAATAACAATCTAAAAAATACCTATCCATTTTTAAACAAATATATCCTAAATACTAAAAAAATTATTGATGTGGGCTGTGGTGGAGGCTGGTTGGCAAATACAATATCTTATCACTACAATAAAAATGTATTTGGAATTGATTTTAATTCTAAAGCAATTAAGCATGCAAAAAAAATTTCTAAATTATTAAAAAATCAAAATCAATTTTATATTAAAGATATTTTTTCACACAAAATCAAGGAGAAATTTGATCTAATTTGTAGCATAGGTGTATTGCACCACACTAAAAATTGCATGAAAGCTCTAGATATTTGCTGTAAATTTGGAAAAAAAGGATCTATAATTGTGATAGGCTTATATCATAAGGAAGGGAGAAAAGCTTTTTTAGAAAAATTTAATAAGAACAAATATTCTGAAAAAAAGCTATTTAAAGAATATATAAATATGCATACCCTCACAGACACAAAACATCAAATATCTTGGTTTCGAGATCAGGTCCTCCATGCCCATGAAACACAACATCGACTGCAAGAAGTCTTAGATGTTTTTAAAAAAAATAATTATCGTTTTATGGGGACCTCAATAAACAGATTTTCAAAAAAAGATTCTATTGGAACAATTAAAAAGAAAGAAAAAAAATTATATGATTATGGTCTAAAAAAAATAAAAAAAAATATCTACTATCCTGGTTTCTTTATAGTTGTTGGTAAAAAAATTAGATGATTGTTAGCAAAGAATTTCAAACAAATGGATTTATAAAAGAATTTCATATTGAAGTGGGCGACGTGCTAAGCAAGCTTCAGAATAAAATTTATAATTTTACCAAAGAACTTTTAATAGAACATCAGCAAAATTTACCAATTGAAAAAAAAATTAATTTACCCTTTAAGAAAATACCCAGTCAAAAATTTTGGAGTGACATTATGAGTGATATCAATCAATCTACTCAATTGAGTAACTTGTTATCTTCTTTGGCGATTGAGCAATCTTTTAAAAAAATTTTTTCCAAACCAGTGAGATTTGAAATATGTACTTTTAGAGCAAGAATTCCAAATCAATCTAGGGTAATTTATAATTGGCACCAAGATGAGGGAACCTGGTTTCTAAGCAAAAATAAAAATTTGCAAAATAAGTATGCAGCGACCTTGTGGTTTTCTATTAATGGCTCAAATGAAAATAATTCAATTCAACTTGTAAAAAAATCTCACTTAAATAAATTGCTAAATCATTCATATGTTGATGGTCAGGGTTATTTTAAGGCAGATAACATAGAGATAGATCCTGAGGAAATTTATACCGTTAAAACCAAAATTTCAGAAGGGGTAATTTTTCATCCTTTAACTTTGCACAGATAAATTATGAACACTAATAGCAATCCAGATATGTATCCAAGATATAGTGTTGATATTAGGTATTATGACACAGAAACAAAGTTAAATTACAAAACTGATCTCAAATTTAAAGTAAAAAAAATATTCAGCTAGATAAATAGTATATTTTTTGATTTGTTAGTTCTTCCAAAGTATCGTATTATGATATCTTATATGGAGAATATAATAATTATAATTGTTCTGGTTGCAATTATTCTCATTTACACCTTCTTGAAAATAAAATCTAAAAAAAAAATTATTAAAAAAAAAGAGGATTCAAGAGAAGATATATACCCTTTGTATTAATATCAAAAAACATTTTATATACAATAAAAGTTACTTTATAACTTTGTATTAAAATGCACACTACGTAGTGATGTTTTTTCAAAAGATTTTAAATTTTCTGAGATTGGGAACACATAAGCTCTTTATTCGTTAATTTTTACAGGATAGTTATCTTAAAAATGTCAAAAACTGTTCTGATAATTTAATTAGCGCAATTATACAGTGATTATTTTAGACTCGCTCTATATAAATTTGTTTCTGATAAATCAAAAAAATTTATACCAGGTTGAGATGCTTACCTAGGAGAGTTTTTTAGAAAGATTAAAAGAGCATCAAATTAAAAAATGATTATTTTTTTTTGTTATATAGGAATTCTGCAATTAAAAAATCTTTTTCCTCATCCACATCTACATACTCTGGAAAATTTATTACGTAAGGAAAAAATTTCTTAGTAAAAATTTGTCCATGGAGAAACATGTGAGAAGTGGGAACTATACTAAATGCAAAATTAAGAGCTTGAATTTTTTTTAAGTCTTGTGATCTTGGATGATTATTAGGATTGTAATTTAAGGCCTTAAAATTGTACCACATATATTCCTGAATAATATTAACCGTTGTAATTGATTCTAATTTTTTTTTATTAAATATTCTAAATATTTTTTTTAATGTAGTGTCGCTTATTAAAGGAGAAGTCACATTTGTATAGCACACGTATTCAGATTCAACTTTTGATCCTAAATATTGGTAAACTTTTTTCATAGGTATACTTGAAGAAGCAAATTTTTTGGGTCGCTTGTCTATTTTGAGATTATAATTTTTTCCTATTTTTATGCTCTTTTGACAGTCAGTACTTAATAAAATTCTAGGCTCTTTAAATATTCTAAATAATTGTTTAATTTTAAGTTCTAATAGGTTTGTGTTTGCAAATTTTCTAGTGTTTTTATTTTTAACCCTCTGACTTCCTTTTCTTACAGGTATTACAAAAGTATAATTATTAGATAGATTGATTTTTTTTTTCACGTCAGTAGGTATTTTTTTTAACAATATATGTTGATTAATAACAATTCTTATTAAATGCAAGTAAATTGTACAAGTATGTAAAAATATAGTTAGAATATCTAAAAAATTATTAAAAAAAAGACTCAAGAGAAAAAAATATTTTATGTATGATAAAAATACGTTGTAGAGCTAGCTATAATCTTAAAGCCTAGCATCTTTGTAAAAATATTAACAATTGTTCTGATAATTTAGTTAGTGCAATTACAAAAAGATTAAGTTAATTAGAAGTTGTATTGAATATGGTTTTTAAATTTTCAAAAAATTTTAGTTATAAAAATTTAAAAAACAAGAGACGTATTATTAAAAAAGATACATTTTTAAATAAAGTTGTTTTTGTTAATGGATTTAGCGCTTCAGGCAAAACAATGTTGTCACCGATTATCTCATCCATCAACAATACAGAAAGTACTATCTACCCATATGAAGTAGAATGGGCAGCTGGGCTTTTGTATGCAGAGCAGTTATCACAAAATGGTTTCAAAGAGTTTTTGAAGATGTATTGTGATCATTCAATTTACAATCAAATGATGTCAAGAAATTCGAATTTCAGAATTAATGACGTTTCAACAGTCTCCAATAAAAAAGATTTTTTTAAATATTTTTTTAGATTATTTCAAGGAGAAGATAATCTCATACCAGATGTTATAAAAAAAAAAAAACAAATATCCTTCTTTAAAACC
>Ga0115004_10002845_pt1 | contig 14208 bp, 8 predicted proteins | sample ArcticOcean_MG_C_10_FD_88737 | JGI IMG/M metagenome (GOLD analysis project Ga0115004, IMG submission 88737) | Marine microbial communities from western Arctic Ocean - ArcticOcean_MG_CB11_90 | ecosystem: Environmental > Aquatic > Marine > Oceanic | place: Arctic Ocean: Canada Basin | collected...
ACGATAATAAAAACGGCGGACAACAACAACAACGAGAAGAAGAAGAAGAAATCCAAACGACGTATATTGAACTTCCGGATGAAAAGATATTAGTCGCTAGTACGAAAACATCCGCTTCTGGCGTACATACAATCGCGTTGGAATGTAAACCGCCTCTTCCGAAAGGATTAATATTACACTGGGGCGTCGTTCGCAAACGCGAGACGGGCGCGGAATGGCAAATTTTACCGCAAGAGTTATTTCCACCAGGGACGACGGTTTATAAAAATAAAGCCATGCAAACACCATTTCCGAGAATGACGAGATTGGCTATCGTTCTAGATCCAGAAGCAACAGCAATTCATTTTGCTTTGAAAAACGAAGAGACTGGAAAATGGATTACGGGTCCGAATAAGAAAGATTTTGTCGTAAACTTAGACAGTGCGCCGCGAGGGAATGGAGTTCCATCTATCCCAGTTTCATCGTTGATTTTTAAGCCACAAATATCAACAAGCACGAGTACTAAATCGAATGCAACAACGACTTCAACATTTAGTAATGTTCGAGCGCCGCCAACGAACAAGGTGTCCTTAATTACAAGCACGTTTATGAAACCATCAAACGGATTGGATAATTTAATCAAAGTTATAGCTTTCGCAAAATGGGAAGGAAAAGGAAGTCTAGAAGTTTCTTCAGATGAACGAGAATCAATTTTGAACGAAACGAGTGAGTCAATCATTCGCGAATTGGAAGGGGGTGTAAAATTGGAAGCCATCATGAAACGTTACGGAATTGAAGATGAAATGTCGTCTCCCGAGCCAGTCGCTGTTTCTCCTTCTCTTCCCCCGGTGGAATATTCTCAGGAGCAGCAACCGCCGCGTGATGTACATTCCAATCCCGCACCATCTGGTAACGAAAAATTGAAGCAAATATGTGAATCTCGAGCAAGCGGCGCTCAACAAACGTGGGGTAAATATTACAAAGGCAGTTCTTTAGTTCGTGATATGTACGTAGAGACGAGAAAAAAAGATAACAAACTGCAATTACACGTGGTCGTCGAAGCTGATTTAGATATAAACTTACATTGGGGGGTTACAGGAAGAACTGATGGTACGTGGCGTCAACCGCCTCCAGGCTGGACGACTCTGCCACCTCGAAGTTGGGGATCAACAGGAAACTCCTGGGAGACTGAATTCGAAAACGTTGGAAATAAACTAAAAGCTGTCAAGCTCGAAGTTCCTTGCGGAAGTGATGAAGGAATAATTTTTGTACTTAGGACGGTTACCGACGAATGGGTGAAGAATGGAGCTGATGATTTCTATGCGCATAGGGACACGGATGCTTTGGCCACTGAACAAAGAATAGAAGAAAAGCAAAGTAATAAGAAGGAACATAGAGATAGAGACAGAAAAGATCGTAAGCGAACAGATGATTCTTTTGCTGCTAATCAACCAGCAATTCCTCCAACGACAAATGCAAAATCTGCGAAATCTGTTAAACCTATCACGCGCAAGGATTGGAACGTTGACGATATCATTTTGAAATCTGGTTCCTTTGGAAAGAATGGGAATCACGTCGCTCAAATTTCTGTCGATAAAATTTGCAATGCCGAGGAAGGTTGCACGCGATCATTAATGCATCGCTACAACGCTGCCGCTGATTTACTTTCGTCGTGTCACGACGAAGGTGAATCTGGACTTATTGCAATGTTTACGTGGTTTCGATTTATGGCCTTGCGACAGCTTGTATGGAATAATGACTACAACATCAAACCGAGAGAAATTTCCGCGGCGCAAGCGAAATGTACGGAGGCTTTAACAAAATACCATCGTAACGAAAGTAGTTATCGTGACGTCGTCAGAATAATTATGATGACGATTGGTAGAGGTGGAACAGGGGATGTTGGCCAAAGAATCCGAGACGAAATTTTAGCGGTCCAGCAACAAAATAACTGCAAAGGAGGTATGATGGAGGAGTGGCATCAAAAATTGCATAACAATACCTCCCCGGATGATGTCCCTATTTGTGAAGCTTTACTAAAGTATATTGCATCCGATTGCGACATTAATGTCTACTGGGCTCATTTGCATGCCAATAATATCGATGCAAAACGCATGTCAGAATACGATAGAAAGATTTGTTCAGAGCCCAAGTTTTCTCGCGATCAATACGTAGGGTTGACGAGAGATTTGACGGAGTATTTGCGAACTTTGAAAGCAGTACACTCTGGTGCAGATTTAGATTCTGCAGCGGAAGCAGTTTTAGGTTATCATCAAGATGCGTGTAAAGGCAAGGAGATTAATATCCCCCCAGTTCAAGATGTAGCCACTCCGCGTTTGGAAGAACTCTTGACGTGCGCTCGAGTTTTACGAGAGCAGAATGGAGATGCTTTGAGTGTTTTGGAAGCCATTGTGGAAGCTCGCAGAGAATTGTGGGCCTGGACAAAACCAGACGGTCGCAATAACGATCGTTTGAAAGACGTTATTTACTTGGACTTGGCTTTGGAAGCTGCGGTAAGGCAGGTAATGGAGGCACATATTGCCGAAATGTCCAAGCGCGCTCCACTTGATGTTTTAAAAATCACTGGTCTAGTCTTAGAAAACATGTGTTTATCTACGGGTGAAAATCAGGAGTTTGTATATTGTTTGAAAGACTGGCAAGGAGTGTTGAACTCTGCAAAGAGCGGTTCGGGTCAATGGGGATTGCCAGCGAAAGCAGTTTGTGATCGACTAGGTAATGCTCTCGGAGAAATATCCGAAAGATACATTAACGTGCTACAACCAACTGCGATTAGTATGGGGTCAAAGTTAAAAGTTGATGAGCATGTCTTGCAGTTGTTCTCTGAGGAGATTGTGAGAGGCACGCCGGCTGCTCCTTTGTCTCAAATGCTACGCGTTTTGGATCCAATGATTCGCTCTGTTGCAAAAATGGGAAGATGGCAAGTCATTTCGCCAGTTCAGGTAAAGGGGCAAATCGTCTACGTCGATCAATTATCCAAAGTACAAAACACAAAATATAGTACTCCGACGATTGTCATCGCGAAGCGCGTTTCTGGTGAAGAGGATATTCCCCTTGGATGTGTCGGTGTTATCACGCCAGACATGCCAGATATTTTATCGCACGTTTCTGTACGCGCGAGAAACGAGAAAGTCTTTTTTGCAACTATTTTCGATTTCAATGTTCTCGAGGAGATGAAGCAAATGAATGGAAAGTGCGTATCGTTGCATTCAAATGCGCAAGGTGATGAAATTGATGTTAAATCTATTCAACTATCAGAGTTACAGTCTGCTGCAGGTGCCGCAGCATCCAAAACATTGGGCGAATCTGGAATTTCAATCAAGAAAAAAATATGGTGCGGTAAATTCGCTTTGGAATCGTCTCAATTTAACGACCAAGTTGTTGGAGGAAAATCTAAAAATCTTGAGCTTTTGCGAGGCCGTACGCCGAGTTGGATTAAGATACCGTCATCTGTAGCTTTACCATTTGGAACTTTTGATGCCACGCTCAACGACCCAATAAACAGTACGATAAAGTCAAAAATTGGTTCAAAAATCTCCTTGCTCAGAAGCTTCGACGACTCTGCAGATGGAGACGGTTTTCGCAGTTTAATCGACGAAATTAAATGCACCATTGCGGAGCTGAAACCGACAAAAATGCTACAATCAGAACTAAAAAGTTGCTTTGTGAAGGAAAATTTAGAATGGCCAGGTGACTTGGAAACGTCAGTAAAAGGCAAAGAAGCGTGGCAAACTATTTGCGGGGTTTGGGCGAGTAAATATAACGAACGAGCAGTTCTTTCTTGCAAAAAAGCAGGATTGAATCATGAAGATTTGAATATGGCCGTGCTTTGCCAGCCAGTGGTTAGAGCTAAATATGCGTTTGTTCTTCACACGGTACATCCGCAAACGAATGACAAAACTGAAATTTATGGCGAATTAGTGTGTGGCTTGGGCGAGGCTTTAGTTGGAAATTTTGCCGGTCGAGCGTTGAGCTTTACAGTGAAGAAAACAAATCTAGACAGTCCAATCGTAAACGGATTCCCATCAAAGTCTAAAGGATTGTTCATGCGCAAGGATTCGATGATATTTCGATCGGATTCGAACGGTGAAGATTTGGAAGGTTTCGCGGGTGCAGGCTTGTACGATTCAATCACCATGGATGAAGCAAGTTTAGAATCGATTGATTATACGAACGAACCTATCGTTAATAACGAGGAGTTCCGAAAGAAAATGCTCAGTGCAATTGCTAAATCTGGAATGGAGATTGAGAAGTTACTCGGATCCGCGCAAGATATTGAAGGAGCAATCACGGAGGATGGGGAGTTGTTCTGCGTGCAGACCAGGCCGCAAGTTTTTTAGCTTTTTTTAAAGCACACGAGTATTGATATGGCGAATGATTATTATTATTATTGCGTACTGCTATTTGTTTTTACTTTCAAGCGTCTCTTTTTGATTATGTATTTGCAGTTGTTATTTGACGAGTTCTCCTAAATGTGCTTCTGCTGGAAGGTATTTTTTCAAAACGTTTGGTGGATGCAACATGTCGAACTCCTCCGTAGCGTCCTTTCCAGCAAACAGCATTATCGCTTTTTTACCTCCGGGATGATCAGGTAGAAAAGCCGTTACGTCGTAGACTTTCCCGTGTAATATAACCCAGCAGTCGCTTTCTTTATCGTGCTTGGCAACTTCTGCTTCAGTCAAACCGCCCGAGCTCGAGGCGGTTTGTTTGGCGGCCATTTTCGGATTGAAGTGCCCGTTAATGTTTGCGACACGGTTTAATGCACCTTGAGCGTCCATTAACCTCGAGTGTGCGTTTACACCTCCTCCTGGAGCAATCATATTTCTTACAACGTTTACTCCTGCAACGCGTCCAAAAACGACGCAGTCTAACAACGAATTCCCGCCGAGGCGATTTCTTCCGTGGACTCCTCCAGCTGCTTCTCCAGCGCAAAAGAGTCCAGGGATTGGACGTTTAGAGTTATCTAAAACTTGCGAATCCTCATTTATGGAGAGTCCTCCCATTGTGTAATGCACGACGGTACACACGATCGCAACGTGGAAAGTATCATCGTTCATATCTACAGGCGCGTTATGGAAGAACGTCTTCCCGAACGGGCACGATTTCGTTTGCGCGTGTTGATTGTACTTGTCAAATGTTTCTTGCAATTTGGACGGTGAAATTCCCATTTCGCGTGCGACTTCAGCTCCCGAGTTGAACTTTTTCATGATACCTCTTCCAACGTAGTGCTTGCAGTGCCATTCGATTTCTTTCGACGCTTTACTGTTTAATATCAATCGAAACGGTCCTTGGTTTCTGTTCATTTCTCCCGAAACATAATCTCTTCTTCCCAACTCGTCACAAAATCTGCTTCCGTTTGTATCGAGTAAGATACCACCAACGCCTCTTAACGCTTCGGCAGCTAGAAATTTAACCTTAGCGTCCGGTTCAGACGGGTTCACTAATCCAGTCGGGTGTACTTGCACACTTTCCATGTCAACAACGCCCGCACCAATTTGGAGTGCCATTTTGATTCCGTCCCCCGTGCAATGATCTCCATTTGTCGTCGGTAAACTCGTCACATCTGGGCGATACTTGGACAAAAGCGAAGTACTTGTGTAATCGGCGCCGTACCCACCCGTACAAATGATCACTGGCCCAAAGATTTGATGCAATTGTCCGCTCTTATTCGAATACTCGCATCCAACGACTGCACCATTTGAGTCTTTCAACAATCTTTGCACGTTTGCTTTCGTAATAATCTCAGCCTTTTCGTTGTTTGTTTTTTCGCAAACTTCTTCCAACGCTTCCATTAGAGCATACGTGATTGTAAACCCAGGAAATCTGGCTTTCCCTCTGTGCGTTCTCGGATACGAGTGTCCGCCAAGTTGCGAAATCAACGACAAATCGAGATTAAATCTATCAACTAACCAATCCACTGCTGAACCGCTTCCATGCGCTAACACTTTTGCCAACGGAATCGTATGTTCCGGCGCTTCGGTATGATCAACTCCAGCCGCACCTTTCAAGCAATCTTGTTCGAACGCTTCGGCTGAATCTTGCGCGGCGGTACCACCGACGAGCTTTTGCGTTTTTGTTGGCGCGCCTATATCGTTCGTTTTAAAAAATAAAAGAAAAGCGCGAGAGAAAATAAGATGAGTCATCAGCCGCGAAGATTAAAAAATATCTCAGCTCTCCGAGCGCCTTTCGAATGACACACCGATCATTATAACCGCGCTTAATTAAAACACAAATATCAACCAGTATCGTTCGACTTATACCTTGAACGATATTGTCATAATAATTTATGTGTATTTAACATATAATCGTCGTTCATTAAAAAAATAGAAACACGAAAGAAAAAGAAAGAAAGAAAGGAATTGGATGAAGCAAAAAAACGTGAAACACGCGCACTTACCGTTAATCCCAGACGTCGCTTTAGTCGAGTTCCCTCCTAAAAATGCTGATTTATCTAACATTACGACCGATCCACCGTTCTCTAATATCGTGTGTGCGGCAGAAAGACCTGCTAGACCGCCGCCGATGACGATGACTTTTTTATTCGTGTCTTTCATTATATCGTCGTGTGTGTTTTTAGTGAGCATCGTTGCTGATGATGGGAAAAAAATATCTTTGATGCAAACTTTGCACTGATATCTTGCACTATATATCTTTTCAAAAGTGCAAGTGCCCACATTGAAAGAGAGAGTTGAATACAAAAAAATATATACGCGTAGGTAGTACTAGTATCATAGGTTGAAAAGTACAACATATAATCCAGTTGGCCTGCTCCCACAAACCTCGAATGACGTTTCCTCACAAAAGACGAAAGTTCTCGCGAGGAGGAAAAGGACGGGGTTTGCAAGGAGTACGCAAAACTAATTCAAATAAGTAGAGAAACAACTTTAAGAGCATTTTAACATAATCCCAGACGTAGCTTTTTTAGTGTGTGATAAAAAACGTACTACCAGTCAGCCACTGTATGGTATGAAAAAATGAGAAAAGGTCAAACTAACTCTCATCACTGCACACTGTCCTCTCAAAGAGCTCAAACCTGCGCTACGGCACTTATTATTACATAACACATACTGTCTAATTAGATAAATAAAAAAATCAAAAAACCAGTAAATAAACATGGTACGTTTTGTTCTTCTCCCCTATCGCCGCTCTCGTTTTGATCTCTCTCATGAGTTCTTTCGTCGTTCTTGTGTTAATATAAATTCGGATTACATGGACTGAAGACGATAGGGAGGCAGTCCTTTCTGAGCCAGACGAGGCGCGCACCTCTTACGGTCATTTTATTCATGCACGTCTTCTTCTATGCCGCGTTTCCTATGTATCGATTCGAATGACAAACGAAAACGAAAACGAAAGCAATTATGCACATATACTCATCTCTATTTCTTTTGTTATATATGTATTCGCGATGATTATGATCAGGTCGTGTCAGCAAAGAAGGAGAAATCGACTGTACTCAAAAGCACGTTTGCCAAAAAGACAACGAGCGGCGCTAGTCAACAACAAGAGAACTACGACAATAACAATAAAAACACAAATAATAATAATAACCCTAAACCCGTAAATACCATCACTTCTTCAGCAGTCACGAAAGCGACGAAGCAGGAAGAAGAGGGGTTGAAGAATTTGAGAGAGGCAACATTTCGTGATTATTTGAACAAAGACGGTACTTTAGATAATCTAACGAGAGCTTTAGATGATTTACTGAGATCGAACACAAAGCCTGATTCGCCAGCGGATTGGTTAGTCGATAGGTTATCGATAGATTATGGGAATAAATTACGCAAAGCGCAGGAAAATTTCAACGAGCAATTGAAGGAGAACGATAAGTTACGCGAAAGATTAGAAAAATCGAGGCGATTCGTGCAAAGATTACAAGAAGAAATTGAAGATTTGACGAATAAATTGGAAGAAGAAAAGGGAATGGCCGAAGCAGTTGCGACGAGAGCGATGCTCGAACCGCAAGAGCTCGAAATGTTAAAAGACGAATTGAAAGAAGTCATGGAAGACGCGAACGAAATGGCTGACTTAATAAGAGAATACGAAAGAAGAGAAGAAGAGCGATTGGCACTTAAATCCGCTAAGAAAGAGTTGGCGAAAGATAAACAAGATTTTAGAGCGCAAAGTCCTTCATCGTCGGACGCTTCTTCGCGCGGTTTGCCCCGATTCAACGAAATTCAAGAGAAAGTAAGAAAACAGCATTCCTCTGCTGCTCTTGCTGATGGTGATGCACACAAAAAACCGCCGTCGCCAATAACGGCATCTGATTCAGACTATAAACAACAACAACAACGGGTTGAGAATGATCGCGTGAGAAAACTGATCATGTCGCCATCAGTGCGAATCACAGAGTCAGAGGGTAAAATGATGTTCTAATTTTAATAATAATTGCACTATCCATACCATAAACAATGGCTCACATCCTCACAAGACACAGCAAGCATCAGCACGCACCGTGTTCGTCAGCAACACAAATAATAATATGACGAGACATACTCGTAACTCTTTTTTTCCTTTCCCTACTCCGCGTTGCTCTCTCTGACAAACTCTTCGCCGGACTACATAAAATTATATAATAACAGTACATGCTTCATCATCGACGGCGAGCGCAGTCGTCAAGAAAAGCGCTTCTGCTCCTTCGTTCGATATTTAGTTCTTCTGCGTATTCTTCTTCTGCGTATTCTTCTTCGTTCAACGCGCGTGAATTAGATGAACGCGAGACGAGAGCAACGACGACGACGAACGGAGAAAAAAACAAAACGACGAGGGCGATGAATACTACTACTACTACTGCAAGTGCTAAGAACGAGCACCAGCGAGGATGGTCGTTACTATACCCGAGCTTTCAAGTATGGGGAAGTAACACGGCGGTCGGGAAAACGCTCGTATCAGCCGCTTTAGCCAAACGTGCTCGAAGAGCAAACCATCAATTGTTCTATTTAAAACCAATACAGACTGGATATCCAGAAGATTCGGACGCGAAGTTCGTGCACGAGGTCGCGAAAAGCAGTAGTAAAAGAAATAGCGACGGGTCTTTAGTAAAAGTGACGATGCGAAGAAACGGGATAACAAGTGGTGCGCACGCCGCGATGTGCGAAACGAACGAAGAACAGAAAAATGAAGAACAAGAAGATGATGTAAGTATTTGGTGTCATACCGAATTCGCTTGGAACGTAGCGGCTGGACCGCACTTGGCGGAGAAGATAGAAGGACGACCTGTTTCTGACGAAGCAGTTATTGACGCAATACGCAGTCGATTGCACGAGTTTACTCATGGAAATAATGACTGCGAGAAATACGAGGGGGAACAAAAGAAGTTCGCGTTAATTGAAACCGCCGGCGGAGTCGCTTCGCCGAGTTCTTCGGGAAACTTACAATCGAACGTTCTAGCAAAATGTAGATTACCGGCAATTTTAGTAGGCGATGGGAGATTAGGAGGCATTTCGGTAACGGTGGCATCGTATGAATCTCTGCTTTTGCGAGGGTACGACGTCGCGTGCGTAGTCTTATCAAACGAAGGTTATGATAATCACAAAGCGATTGAGGAAAATTTACCAAAAAATGTGAAAGTGTTTTCGATACGAAAACTTCCGAAAGAAGGCGATGGAATGAATTGGGTACACGCACAGGATGATATTTTTAGCACTATTTTCGAACATTTACAACGATGGCACGCAGAAAGGGTTTCGAAACTAAATAATCTAGCGAGCGAGGCTCTCGAGTCGTTATGGTGGCCTTTCACGCAGCACGAAATGGTTCAAAAGAGTATGGTTTCAGTCATAGATGGGAGAGCAGGCGATGATTTTGTGATTTATAACGACACGACAAATACTCTAGAGCACAGATTTGATGCAGCTGCTTCGTGGTGGACGCAAGGTGTTACTGGCGATAAGGCAAACGAGAGTTTGCGCAGAACGCTCGTCCATGCCGCTGGACGATACGGCCATGTGATGGCCCCAGAGAACGCACACGTACCCGCAGTCGAAGCTGCGAAAGGTATTTTGAAAGGACCTGCTAAATCTTGGGGTAAACGCGTGTTCTTCTCAGATAACGGGAGCACTGCAACTGAAGTTGGAATTAAGATGGCCTTCAGACAAAGATACGTCAATCTCGGACTTCTATCTCGCGATGGTTTAGAAAGATCGAAACAAGCAAACGATATCGAAGTGTTGCAAAAATTACCAAAGCTGAGAATTTTAGCACTCGATGGTTCTTACCATGGTGATACTCTGGGAGCGATGGACATGCAATCTCCTTCGATATTTACTGGAAGTTTACAAACGCCTTGGTATGAACCGAGAGGATTATTTCTGAATGCGCCTACGGTTGCTTTAAAGAATGAAAAATGGACGATTGAATGTTCAGATGCACTCGTCTTGAGCAGTACCAATACTGATAAAAAGATCATCATGGATGTATTCGATCATAAAAGTGACGTTTTCGATATGAAGAAACGGAAGTCTTCTTCTTCTGCGACTAGATACGAAGAAATCATAGACGCCGTGTTAGACAACGCCGAGCTTCTGGGGAAATCTGGCGAGGCACCTGAAATTGGTGGTTTAATAATGGAACCTGTTTTACACGGAGCAGCTGGAATGATCTTAATTGATCCGTTGTTCCAATCTATATTGATGAAGAAATGCAAAGAAAGAAAAATTCCAGTCGTTCTCGACGAGGTGTTTGCGGGCATATGGCGCCTCGGAGTTGAAGGCGCGTGGGAACTTCTCGATTTCGAAACACCAGATATTTCTTGCTACGCAAAACTTTTAACTGGTGGGTTAGTCCCAATGGCGGCAACGGTCACAACTGAAGAAATTTTCAATTCATTTTATGGACCCGGGAAGCCGCAGGCTCTTATGCATGGGCACTCATATACGGCATACCCGATCGGCTGTGCCGTTACAGCGCAAGCGTTGAAAATTTATAAGGACAAGACGATGAACCCAAACTTGCCTACAGAAATCTCTTCATCTTCCTCTTCTGCTGCTGCTTTGAAATCATCAATTAAATTGAACGAGATGTGGGACGAAGAAACGTTAAAACGCATTAGTTCCTTGGATACTGTCGAGCGAGTGATTTCCATCGGTTGCGTTTTCGCTATTGAGTTGAAAGTTCCCAGCGATAGTGCTACTGGATACGCTTCTAATATTGCAAAAGAATACGTTTTAAAGCTAAGAAAGTACGGCATTCAAGCGAGACCAATTGGAAACGTGCTTTACTTAATGGCCAGTCCTACGACTCCGAAAGAAAGATGCGATACGATGTTGCGCGCTCTTTGCTCTGAATTGAACTGTTTTTGAGAGTGAGGAAATTATGTTATATGATTAGTAGAAGTCATGCACCAGTGAAAATAGACAATGTAGTTTTTAGAATTCTAATCATTAGTTTAGAAGAGTATAGTAGTTTTAATATGATTTTCATTATTCTCCCTTCTCTCGATACGAGTCCACCAAGGCATCAGCACATCATCACTCTGTGTTTTGTAAAGAGAAAACTTACGTCACAAATCGATATCGCAGAGAGAGTTCGAGATAAGAAGACATGCACGACAAGTCATCATCAATCGATTACAATATTAGCTCAATCGCTAATTACGCTAAAGCCGCGAGACTATCCAATGGCGGCGAAGACGCGATCGCTCTGATCATCGAACAAGCTTTGCAAAATCCTACTATTTTAGCCTATGCCGAACTCCTGAACGAACGAAAAGTCCTGGAGAGTAAGTGTGAGTCTCACGTACGCTTACTTGAGATTTTCACGCATGGAACTGTTTTGGACTACAAAAGAGCTCTAGAAGAGGCGCAGACGAAGAAGATTTCTTCGTTACCTGAATTAACCGTAGTCGAAGAGAACAAGCTAAAACAGTTAACAGTAGTTACGTTAGCGCAAAAGATGAGAGTTTTACCATACGAGATCTTAAGAGAACAGTTGGAGATTGAATGCGTGAGAGAGTTGGAGGACTTTTTAATAAACGAAGTCATCGCAACAGGGATCGTGAAAGGACAGTTGAACCAGAGCGTATTTTCGTTTGAGGTACATAGCGCGATAGGGAGAGACTTGAAGCCGGGTCAGATGGCCGAAGTTTTGAATACGATGCGGGAGTGGAAAGAGTCGTGCGACGAAGCGTTGCGAACGATTGAGAACCAAATCTTAGACATAAAGACTGAGCAAGAAATGGAACGATTGAGGAAATTGAAGTTGCAAATGAAGCAACAAGTCGCGGAAAAGAACGCCATATTGATCGTTGCAAAGTCAATCAAAGAGAAGAAAGAGAAGAAAGAAGAAAAGGAGGGAGATGTCGCGATGGAAGACCTTTCAGGAGGTGGGACAAAAAGGAAAGGCGAAGATAGGAGAAGATAATAAAGGTGAGAGAAAAGGTAAAAGAGATTCAGAGCGAGAGAGAACACAGAAACAAATTAGCAGCAAGGCGAAACGTAAGTAGCAAAAATAAATAAGCGTTGTAGTAGCATTTTAAAAGAGATAAGCAAACGTATATCGTTGTTATAATCAGAACTCTCAACAGACTAATTGCAAAATTAATTCAGTAAAAAAATCCAACTCTCTACCCGCAAAAGTTTTAGAACGCAGAGGCTCTGGAGACGACGTAGACGCGAACCTTGTTGTCAGAATATCCAGCGAACAAAGTTTGACCGTCTGCAGACCATTGCAAAGAGGTGCAATGCGGCGGCAAGTTCTTTTTACCGACTGGCGGGAACTCTGGGCGCAACTCGTCGACAACGGACTTGGACTCTAAATCCCAAATCTTTACGCAATCTTGCGTGGCAGCACATAACCAGTATCTATTCGGCGAGAAGCACATGGAGTAGATGATGTTACCTGCGTCCAAAGAGTATAATCTCTTGCCTTCCGCTAAATCCCAAAGCATGGCAACACCATCCTTACCGCCAGAGGCGCACAAGGAGCCATCCGGAGAGACGGTCACCGTATTGATGTAACCAGTGTGGCCAGCCAAGTTTGTGCGCAACTTGCAGTTGTGCAAGTTCCAAACCTTGACGAGCTTATCCCAGCCACAAGAGACGATGATCGGGTTTGACGAAGCCGGGGAGAATCGGACACAAGAGACCCATTCAGTGTGGCCTTCGTGTTCTTGAATAGTGTACTTGCACTCGCCGAGCGTGTTCCACAATTTGATCGTCTTATCTCTCGAACCAGAGACGATTTGACGGTTATCAACTGAGAAAGCAACGGATAAAACATCCTTGGTGTGACCAACGAAGCGTCTTGTCGTCGTACCAGTGTTTAAGTCCCATAAGCGCAAGGTCCCGTCCCAGGAACCGGACAACGCGAATTGACCGTCAGACGAAATGACCACGTCTTGCACGAAATGAGAGTGACCGTGTAAACGTCTTCTCGGGTAACCGTAGTTTCCTTCTTCTCTCGTCAACGTCCATAAGATGACGGACTTATCTCTCGAGGATGTCAAGAGGATGTCAGAGTTATCGAGCGGAGTAGCAATTGAGGTAACCCAGCCTTCGTGTCTGTAAAAATGAAGAAAGAAACAATTATTATCGTATAAAGTCAGTCAATATATATTATTAAGTAAACATCCAAGTATATATATATATACAAAGCAGAGAGACTCATTCTTCTTCTGACAGTACAATCACTCGAAACATCTATCTCCGCGCGCAGTCTGTCTTCATCATACATACATAGTATGCATACATATGTTTGAATTTCTTTTTCGTTCGCGCGCTCGGGGAGAAGACCTAAAACTCTCTTCCTTTTTTTGTGCGTGTTGTAAATTGTTTACGCGCGTACAAATCGCACTAAAACGAAACGATAAAAAATCACGCGAGCGCGAAGATTAAAATCAATCAAAATTCATACTTACCCTTCAAGGACACCGCGTAATGTCAATGTTTCCATGTTTAAAGTTCTTGTTGTCGATTATTTCGCAGCAGAGCGACGTAAAAAATTGTTCTTATGAGGACTTCCTTTCTCTTTTGAAAAACACTGCAAAGGGTGAAAACGGGCCTCCGGCATTCCGGGCGAAAAAAAATAAAAAAAAATGTGGGAGATTGCTGTGGGGAGGATCAAGTGAGAAACAGAGAAATAACTAGCTCAACTTGCTCTCAGCTCTCTCTCATTACTCACACAAATACGCACAAATACACACAAATCGGATCAGTGTAAGTGTGTGTGTGTGTCTGTGATAGTACGTGTATATTTTATTTTATACATATATTTAAT
>Ga0115004_10002847_pt1 | contig 14204 bp, 8 predicted proteins | sample ArcticOcean_MG_C_10_FD_88737 | JGI IMG/M metagenome (GOLD analysis project Ga0115004, IMG submission 88737) | Marine microbial communities from western Arctic Ocean - ArcticOcean_MG_CB11_90 | ecosystem: Environmental > Aquatic > Marine > Oceanic | place: Arctic Ocean: Canada Basin | collected...
TGCGAAAATTGCCGAAACGGAAACAATACACGAAACAGAAAAAGATAAAAGAGATAAAAGAAACGCAGAACTTGCGAAAAGAAGTAAGAAAATTGCAATTCTATCTCGACGGTTGGACGACGTCCCGCATTCCGCCGAGCTCGCGCAATACGAAACGAGGTTCCGTGAACTCAAAAACGCTGTCACGCACAAATTAAGGGAAACGAGAAGACAATTTGCGCGATATAATTCGTTAGCGAAGCGAAACGAACACGCCGCGAAAGAGATTTCGATCTTAACTTCCATCAAAGAGCAGTTACATTTGCTCGATACGAAAATAGGGAAACAAAGCTTACGCGATTCGTTGAAAGATATCTCAATCGCAGTCTCGAAAACGGCCGATGGAACAGAAAAGAAGAAAATGAACGAAAAGCGCGCGGAAGAACTCTTAGCCGACGACGCCCGCGAACAAACCGAAGCGAGAAAGAGGTACATAGAATTAACGAAAGAATTTAAGCTTTTATGCGCGAGAGAGGAAAAATGTTTGAAAAAACTCAATTCAGGTGATGATGACGATGATGATGACGATGACGATGATGATGACGATGATGACGCTTCAGAATAGAATATAGAATATACATAGATAGTACTGAAAAAAGTACTTCGTTCATGAGATCAATCTATCACGCGATGATCATTTCAACTCGTATAAGCCTAATATTGGACCTATAAATCTGAAGCACACCCACAAAAACGCGATAAACGCCGCTGCATATAAGCTCCCTTGATTCATCCAATACATCCACCCCTTTTCACCGCTCCAAACGACCCACAATTTCTTCGAAACTTCCATCTCGTCCCACGCCTCTGGATCGCCTTCCCACATCGATAACATCCCATTCGCTCCCGGTTGCGGCATCGACCTCTTCATCCCTAAATCATCGAACAAAGTCTTCGGACTCGAAAGAAGATTATTATCGTCATCGTTGGACGATTTCTTTGGAAAAATTGACTCTTTTTCTTTGCGTTCTCGTGGTGTCAGTTTTACTCTGTTCTTTGAGTTTTTCAATCTTCTCTCGATTGCCGCGATATCATCTTCGTCTTCAACATCTGCTTTTTCTGTTTCGTCGACTTTTTGTGCGAATGTTTTGATTTCTATCTTTTTATTAATATTATTAATATTATTCGTACGCTTTAAAGACGTAGAAGAAGAAGAAGAAGAAGAAGAAGAAGACGATGTTGAGGAGGATTTAGAGGAGAGCGAGCGCGAGTGAAGTTGCAGTAGTCGTTGTTGAGAAGTTATAGTGAACATGTTTTTATTATTTTTGCGTGTAAAGGTTCTGATGCTGACTTCAGTCTGAAGACGATACCGCTTGACTGCTGCTGCTTTACAAAAATCGTACATCTAACAACGAACACTTCTAAGCGATCAAATAATCTAAATAATCTACAAACTATCATTCTATATAATATTATATGGATTCTAATTCTTCTATGTCACCGTTTTTCAACCATTTAGCTACTACTGTTTGTTTAATTGAATCGTATATTAAAACATCCTTCGCGTTTGCAAAACACGCTCGATCTCTTATTGATATCTTTTTCCTCTTCGCCTCTTCTCTCAGGGACTGAAAATACTCGTCGTGCTCGAGAGTAATAAAATGATTACAATCAATAATGTCACCTTCGACTAGGTGCAGTATTTTGCGAATTTCTTTCGGTGAATGATGAGCCTTTTGATATATCTCAAACGTAGGAATCGCACTTTTCCATTTCACGCGACCGCTAAAAAGGAATACTCTCCCTAAACTACTACTATTGAGCCCGTAAAATGTTATAAAGGTTTCATTGACTGTTGATTTCGACTTTTCGCATTGAGTAGAATGTACTCTGTATTGTTCAAAAGAATTTTGCATCGCAATCTCTCCTCGTAGCAGTGTAAACGAATCACGTAATAATATTTTGTCGTACCTTTCCTTGACGACTCTAATCGCTTCGTCGATAGGCCGTCTTTGTCCATATGCGCTCATCAAAAAGTCTCCGCAAATAATAATTGAGTCTACTCCTTCCGCAACATATGCGTTCGCGGCTTTTTCTAATAAAGTTTTATCGCGAGTGACGATAAACGCAACGCTCGTCGTCGCGGCCGCATTAAAAACGTCTGAATATAACGCCACGTCCGCAGAATTTTTCGCTCTCGTCGTCGTCTTTACAACCGTCGCATTAATTCCTCCCCTTAACTCTTTAGCACTTCTCTTCAACATCTCCCCTAACTGTTTCTCTTCTTCATCGTTCTCGTCATCAATCTTTCGTATGCTTACATTTTTCCTTCTCTTACTATTAAAACACAACTCGTTCCCATAGAAACTAATTGCATCGACGAGACCGAACCTACTCGCGGCGTCGTACAAACCTCTCACGTACGCATCAACATTCGCATCGCTCTTAGGTTTCACGTTATCGACATCGATGTACATCTTCACGACCAACGTGCTCTCCTTTTTCCCGAGGTCGTAATCATCAGTAAGGCACCATTTTCGCGCGTTGACTTCCTTGCGAATATTGCTCGAAAGTAACCTACTGCTGCTCGTATTACCTTTCAATCGTACGTTCGCATGAGTTTTCGTGATCATCATTTTACGTCATCCGCTGCGCGCGTTCAAATATTGATCAAAACAATCCCGATATAAATTTCATATAGCGGTTACAAAATCACCTAATTACGTCATTTCATAATGTTGACTTCCTGCGCACTAAAGTGCAATTTTTGCAAATCATCGAACGACTCCTGCTCGCGCACTGAAGCGAAAGAAAAGAAGAAGAAGAACGAGAAGAAGAAGAGGAATGTGAGGATCACGATCAAAGGCGAAGAGGTCTTGAGATATACTTTGCCGAACTTTTTTCCAGATTTCGTGCCAGACGATGACTTCCTGAGCAGCAGCGTTCCAATCGAAGAGTTAGGGAAAGATAGTACAGCGAAAGAGACGATCGGTGGTGATGACGATGGTAGCGGTGGTAGAAGTGGTAGTATTTATGTGTGGAGCCCGTTTGGGCATCGCGGGACGAGAGCGAAAACCTCTTCTTCTTCTTCTTCGACGCAGACGACGGAAAAGAAGACGACGAGAGATATTTTGAACGAGAAAATGGACCAAGCCGATAGGGCGGATCAAAGCTTAGTATCTAAAATGCTCATTTTTAGTACAGTGTTTATATACAGCATAGGGTTGGTCTTATCAGTGCATAGAGGGTTTGTTGATTTAGGTGAACCGGCGATGATGGTAACTGAAAGAGATGAAGTCGCGGCTTTTTTGCGCGAATAGGAAAATGTTTTGTCGTCGTAGTAGGTCGTAGTACTGTACTGTAGTATTTGAATCTATAAAATTATTAGCAAAAACTATATATATATATATTTGTAGGATCGTATTTTATATTATTGTTGTTTATGTGTTTTTAGTATACATCACCTCCATCTTCAATTAATCTTCAGGGAAACCAAGCGGCTTTTCCCATTGGCTGGCACCGGTCGTGGTAGAGTAATAGTATTTTCGCCCGCTACCGTCGTCCAATTCTGACCATTCTCCAACTTGGCGTAATGGTATTGGACCTCCTTGTTGTTGTTGTTGTTGCTGTTGTTGCTGATAATATTGTTGTTGTTGCGCAATCATCGCTTGTTGCATCGCGTATTGCTGTTGCTGGTATAACTGTTGCTGTTGCTGCGATTGCATGCCGCCGCCGGCGCCGCCGCCCATGCCCATCATCCCACCACCCATCATTTGCTGTCTAGCGAGTTCGTTAAATTGTGCAACTGAACCACCGTTAATGATTTCTACGACAACTTGTTGACACACATTCACGTATTGAGGATCTCCAGAAATAATCACGAGACAAGGTGTACAGGTTTGATCAATCTGCGCTCGAGCGCCAGTCGCGAGTTGTATGCCTTTAATAGTTTCACCGCCTCTACCAATGACTCGTCCGACGCATTCTTTTGGACACTCGACGTTTATGACAACTGCTCCAGGTTGTGCCGCTTGCACAGCAGTGAGCGTGCCATGCGGTCCGTTCATGATTTCTTCGCACATTTTTGTTACTTTTTCGATTTGCGCCTCAGTGCCCGTGATGACAATTTTTCTCGGTTCGCCGTCAGCCATGGACTGTTGATCGATGACAACTTTTGCACCAGTCGCTGAAGATAACCCTTTAATTGTTTCTCCACCTTTACCGATAACTTTTCCGACGAGCGATTGTGGACAATCAATTTTTGTCGTTCTCGTTTCTTCAAACACGTTATCTTGTTGTCCAGAACCAAATCGACCGCTTGACATGTTTTGCTGACCTGGTGGCACGAACGTTTGTTGCGACGCATCGAACTTTCGGAATTCAACCTTTAACGGCGCTGAACCACCACCTGTAGCATTGCCGCCATACCCAGCCGTACCAGCTTCGGCTTGTTGATTTCCTCGCATGGCCATCGCGGCCAACTCCGCCGCTTTAGCTTGCGCTTGCGCAATCATAGCGTTCACGGATGATTGATCCGGGATCCCATTATTCATAGCATTAGCAGTAATAGCTGTCGATGCAGTGTTCATTCCCGACGATTGTTGCATCATTGGTGGCGGCGGTACGTTAGTCACGACTCTATCGTACTCCTCCTCCTCTCGTTCGACTACGGCGACCGGCGTCTCGATAACGGCAACCGTTCGTTTCTTTATCACCGGGACACTCGATCCTCCAGTCGCCGCAGATGCAACCGCTGCATAATCAACCTTCGTCTTTCCTCTTTTCATCAAATCATCATCATCATCATCATCATTTTCCTCATCATTATCATCATCATTCTTAGCGATAACTTTCTTCTCAGTTTGTATTTCCAACGAATTCTTCTTTTCATCATCAAAATCATCATCAGCATCATCATCAGTAACTTTCTTCGCTCGTTTCACTCCGTTCTCCTTCTTCTTCGCTTTACCAAAACCATCTCTATCATCACCATCACCATCCGCTCCCTCTTCTTCTTCATCATCTATCTTCGTCCGTTTCTTCGGTGACATCGATTCTGAATTTATCACTTTCTTCTTCTTCCCATCTTTCGTTTCCTCCTTCTTCTTCTTCTTCGAGGCCGCCACCGTCGCGGCTGGAGTTTTCACTTTTTCTTCTTCTTCCTCTTCTTCTACTTCTTCGGCTGCTCGTGCTTCGTCGTCGTCGTCGTCGTCGTCTGCAGCGTTCGATTTCGTTCTCGCAGATCTTCTGCCAGTCGCTGCCATGTATGTATATTTACTATTATAGTTCTCCTTTGTTTTATTATTTTAATAATGCGCGTGATTTGTATTTAATTATTTGCTTCTGCTGTTTTTATTCGGTTTTTGGCTGTGCATGAATAAGGTTATACAGCTTATTAAAACATTTAGAGTTTCGAATGTAGAGCTTAGGGTTTAGGGTTTAGGGTTTCGGTAGAGAATGAGTTCATGAAGAGAATTAAATATGATTTTTAAGAATAAAGAGAACGTTCGTGCGTGAGCCGTGTGTGCGCGTTGCGCGTATCATCGCGATGATGAAAAGGGACTTATTCGTATTAGTAGTGTTCGTGATCGCGATATTCGAGGCGTTCGAGGACAAACCTGCGTCCAGTGGCGCGAGTTTCATAAAACTTTGGGAGATCCAAAATCACGTGAGTACTAAGGAACAAAAAAGAGAGTTTAAGGCGCGTTTTGTGCGGCAGAGCGTGTTCATGCCGCCGCCGGTCATAGTTTTCGATTTGAATGGAGATGGTGCGCAGGAGACTATTGTTTGTACTGGTATGGCAAGCGTTGATGTCTTCGATGCGAGTTCGAGGTCCAGGTTTATTGAGCAAAAGAGGGAAAGACGGAATCGACTCGGATTTACTGAGTATTTCGAGAAGAAGAAGACTGACGACGACGACGATATCGATATGGATAATAACTATCGATTGAGGAAGATTGCGACGGTGAGTTTAAGAGCGAATACAAAGACGAGGATGAAAGGAAATGAAGGGAGGAATGCGATTGCTATTGCCGCCGGGAGGCCTTCGGCGAGACGCGCCGGACGTCGTACGAGTTTAGGTAATAGTAGTAGTAGTAGTAGTAGTAGTAGTAGTGATAGGAATAGTGATATAATGAATAGGAAAGAAGAATTCTCTACGAAACGGAAAGCGATCTTTGTCGTTGTTACAGAGTCTTTGCAAGTGATCGCGTTTGATCATAATTGTAAGAAGAAATGGGAAAGGTCCGTACAAGACGAGCTCTTTTTGGGTAAGAAGAGTTCTCGAGTGGAAGATAGAGATAGAGTTTCTGAGATTGCGATAACGGTCGTTTCGGCGGCGAAGAGCGAAGAGGATGGGCTAGTCGTCGTTGGTGGGCGCGTAGAACGTCTCGATGAAAACGAATTAGATGATGATAGCTTTGAAGACGATGATTACGAGGGAGATGCGAAAGCGTTCGAGAGAGAATTACGAGACGAAGAAATGCTTCAAATGCATAGAGGCGGTCGTAGAGATAAGTCAATCGCATTTCAAGAAGACGAAGATGGTATAGAATCGGTATCAGAAATAGAAGAAGGTGATGCGAAGAACAAAGGGCAGTTTGTATATCTCGCGTTTAATGCGAAATCGGGAGAATTAATATGGCGCCGAGTCGCTTCAGATTTCGTAGCCGATCCAGTCGAACTCCTTCGAAGGACTGTACCATCGCACGAAGTTCGTTTAGATTCACATTTGACAGCTATTGAAGATGAAAAATCTAAAACTGATGGCATTTGTAGATCGTATCGAGAATCCGCTTTAGCCGAGGCGCTTCCTCACGCTTGGAGAGATGCGGAAGATACTAAAATGCACTCCGCGCCGTTTTCCAAGAGTCAAAAAGTTATTCCCAGTTCAGCGACGAAAAGCGGTAGGAAGCATAGGAATAGCTTAGGTATTGTTGATTCTGTGCACGCAAAATCGGCAACGAATAATTTAAAATCGGCTCGAGATCCAAATTTTTCAGTCGCCGATAAGACTAACGATTTCTCTGCCATTCTCGCGAGAGGTTTTTCGTATTTGAGTCTCGGAAAGAGCGCCGTGCATCATCTCGACGATGAAATTGAGAAATTGGATTACCACAATAGAAGATACCATCATCAACATCTATCATCAAACAGTAACATTATTAAAAATGCAATCATTGCGCACCATCGCGAAGGCGTGGAAGTTCTAGACGCTTTCACTGGCGAGTTGATTTGTCAATTAGCGTTGGAAATCCCTGGATATCACGCGGATATTAACGGCGATGGCGCAATTGACCATTTGGATGCGCGAGGACATCGAGCACGATTTGCTGATACTGCTTTGGACGGTTTTGCACCAGGATGTTGGGCAACTGTTACGTCCGGAGCACCAGACGTCGAAACAGTCTTTGAAGGCTCGATATGTAAACCTACGAGGAAAATGAAAAGCACGCCTAGGCAGTTGAAAAACAGCAAAAAAAAGCAGCGTGAAAACATAAACTCGGATTTCCATTTAAGGAATAAATATAAAGACGACGTCGATGTTCTTACGCCAATTATCGTTCGAAGAGACGATAAGAGCGAACGAAACCGTTCGTTTCGACGCGCGACGAAAGATGCAATTTTTTTAAACTCTCGAGGCGAACTTACTTGTTATACGAAAGATGGCGCTCGAAGGTGGATGGTGAACACGCATGCGAGTTGGAAAATAGATTCGAACGGGCCACCAAAAGATGGCATTTATGATTTAGTCAACAAAAGAAGAAGAGGAGAAAAAAAAGACGACGAAGATGAAGAAGAAGACGATCTATTCGTTCCAACTTTGGCGACGTTCAAGTTTCGAACGCACCATAGACACCATGGAGTTTCGCATGAAATGAAAGAAACGAATAGAACAAAATCTCCTTCTTCTTCATCCTCTTCTTCTTCTCAATTCGCATCGAAAAGAAGTTTAACGATTATTAAAAAGCGAACGTGCGTGCATACGTCCGAAGCCGCCTTAATCGTCGGCTCAAAAAGAGCCGTTGTGGTCTCTCCTTCGGGCAAGAAAATCGCAACGATTTTCTTACCCTCGTTACCAATCGCTCGCGCACAAGTGATCGACTGTAACGACGACGGGAAGAACGATTTTATTGTCCGCATGGAACTGAGTACTATTTGCTACGCGCAAAAGAACGCTTCGGCCGTGAGCGTATACGCGTGCGCCTTATGCACTTTATTGCTTTCAGCCTTCATCGCGTTCATTAACAACGGTATCGACTTCGAAAAAAAAACTAATACTGTCGTTCCTACTACTACTGCTGAAGAAGAAGATGATGATGATCTCACGAAGAAGAAGATGTCAAAGACGCTCATAAAGTTCTCCCGCTCCGCTCGTTCGACTGATACACAATCAAAGGTGGACTAATAATTATATCATACAGCACGTGACTCTTAACACTAAAATAAACTACTCTACTAATAACTAAACTATAAACTAAATCATAGCAATCATGACCGACGTAATAATCAATCGTGATTTAGATTCTAGGTAACAAATCTGCGTCATAGACGACCGTTAACACTAACGAACAACTCGGGCATCTCGCGATATCTTCCCCATCTAACATCTCCTCTAAAGTGATCCTGAATATGTCCCCACACGGGCATTGATACGTATACGCGCCGAGGTCTTCGTCGTAGTCCATATCCTCTAAGTCCACTTCGTCGTACGATCCTGCGCTCATATCTTGATTGAAATTATTACTTTTATTATTATTTTTAATGTTATTTTTAACGAGCGCTTTGCAAGGCACAAAGTGAATAAGAATGAAAATCTCTCTATGTACTGGTACAGTGTACTCTTTCAGTCTTTGTCAGTTTGTCTTTCTAAGGCTTGCTGGTCTAAAAAATACGGGCGGACCAAAAATACAGTCAAAGCAGATGAAGAAAGTAAACATACAAAAGATATACATACATACAGTATATATGTATGGTGAACAATAATAATACGATTAAACAAAGCACAAAATCTATCAATCTTCTCTCTATCTATCTATCTCGTGTGTGCGTGTGCGTGTGCGTGTGTGTGTGTGTGTGTGTGTACATGGTAGTAGTATGCTCGCTTTGCTCGTTTCAAAGCCACCCTTTTTTATCAAAATGGAAAAAGTGGTTTTGGTGTTACTTGGATTCCATGGATTCGGACAATCCTGACCAAGCGAAAGCTTCAAAAAGAGTAGGGTAATAAATCAATAAAAAAAACGTATAAAAAAGTGAACGCGCGTACGAGCTGATTAAAACGCGAAGGACAAAAGAAGATCTCGATAGAATAAACGCGCCATAAAAGTATTTTCGTTTTCGTTTATTGGATCATAAATCGTTAGGATATGATGTTAACTAGGGCAGAAATTGGTTCGAATTTAAGCGCGAAATGTAAAATATACAGTCAACAAACCCAACGAATGGATAAACGATTTAATAGTAATAGTATGATCATAAATAGAAGAGTGATTAGATCAAAGACGATCACGAAAGCGAGTAATAAAACTGAACAACAAGAGAGTACTGCTACTACAGCTACAAAGAAGAGTGCGACACAAAAAGTACAGAATAAAGAAGATGTGGATGTTTTGTTCAACAACATGGTTAAAAAGTTAAAGAAGAACAAGAAAACTGAGATAATTCCGATTTTCTGTAGATTATCATCGCAAGCAGTGACGATTTCGAACTTTCTGCAACAACCGAAAGCGTTAAAAGTCGGTTTCCAAGCTCTGAGAGTTGCAGGGATCAGAGGCGTACACGTGACCGTGTTTTGGGGCATAGTCGAAGGCGCTCCGAGAGTATACGACTGGGACGCTTACGAACAATTGTTCGAAATCGTTGAATCGGTTGGAGAGTTGGAAGTTTCGGTCGAGTTTGCGTTCCATGCAAAAGCGTGTGGTGGGAACGATGGCGATGCTTGTACCGCGAGCTTGCCAGTATGGGTTCATGATCAAGCAGAGGCGAATCCAGAGCTGTTTTATAAAGATCAAAGCGGGTTGAGAGAAAACGTCGTGATTAGTTTATTTGCCGAGGAAGACAAGAACTTATTACCAACGAACGTTAAAGGCGAAAGAAGAAGCGCTATACAATGTTACGAAGACTTCATGGAATCATTCGCGAACAAGTTTCAGAAATATTTTGAAAACGGAACGATTACTACGGCGACAGTCGGATCAGGGCCGAACGGGGAGTTGAGATATCCGGCGTTCCCCGAGGAAGTTTGGGAATTCCCCGGGATCGGAAGCTTCCAAGTGAACGATAAATATGCTTTAAGAAAGCTAAAATCAGTCGCGATGGAGAAAAATTGTAAAGATTGGGGACACTCTGGACCACACGACGCAGGTTTAGTTAACGATTTTGGCCCGGTGAGTAATTTTTTTCAAGATAACGGATCGTGGAAGACAGATTATGGTCAGTTTTTTCTCTCATTCTATTCAGAAGAGCTTGTGAAACATGGAGATAGGATGATTAAATCAGCGCATAACGCCATACGATCAAAATATCCAGACGTCGAACTCGAGATGAGAATTCCAAACACGTATTGGTGGAACCATTGCGAGTCAAGACCGGCGCAAACGACGAGTGGGTATCCAAGATTCACCGATCCTTCCAGAGACGCGTTTGATGATGTGATGAATATGATTTCTAGAAATAACGCCCATGCCACAGTACAAGGAGGTGAATTAGGAGATGAAAACATTGCTGACTCGAATGCAACAAACGCGCAAGCAAATCCGGAAAAATCGCTTTCGTATGTGAAACAATCCGCGTCGAGGAATGGCGTTGAATACGCTCTGGAAACGAAAGCCGTCGAAGATTTTTCTGATGAAAGCTTTAGAATGCTTTACGCGCACGGTATGGGTGTCGATGACGTATGCGAAGCAAACTGTAATCTACAAATTTTTGCCGAAGATTGTACGACTGGCGATTGTTCAATCTCGAAACGAGCGATCGTTGGAGAGATTGGTTCAAAAATGTTCGAACCCGAAAATTGGAAACGTCTCGTTTTGTTCCATCAATCGATGGCTGGCTATAACGCTTGGGAAGTTCCAGCGCAAAAGAAGAAAAATAACAACAGAAATAATCCAGCGACAACTGTTACAACGACATCGACGACGACTATGGTTGAAAACAACGACGAATTAAACACGAAATTCGCTGAAATGAACCACACGAACAACAGCATGAACAACCTGAACACCTCCAGCGTAGTAGCTAATCAACAACATCAAAACTCGTCGTCTTGCACGAGCAGTCGATAATATCATACAAGAACAGAGAAACCATTCATTCATTTAACATAAAATATGTAAATTAAATTAATAAAACATCTTATTCAAATATATGCGAGTCTACGTCCGATACTTCTCACTCACTCACTTACTCTTTTGCTAAATTAGTTGATATACGAACGTGTATATCATTTTTATACAAATTTTATATCGTCGACGAATATCTCCATGTTTAATTACTGAGTACGTACTAGTACTGGTACCAGTACTAGTACCATGCACTTTAAAACTCATGCACAGTATAACAGACGACTGCTTCTACTATTCACGCTCGCTCCTACTACATTTAACTACCGACGATGAGAGCTCCAAATCATCAATCATCGCGTCCCGGCGCCAGTTCTCTGCCCAGCTTTCATGATCATCATCTTCCTCTTCTTCGCGCCTATTTTCTTTCTCGGTTTGTTCTCTGAATTCTTCTGCGCGTATGAATACCTAATCAATTAAAACGCAGACGAACGTCAGTCCAACGCATGAAACGAAAAGAACGACTTCGTGATGAATAATGCGTATACTTATTTACTGCGCGAATTACGAAAAACAAACGAAAACACGGTTCATAAAACGTACAAAGCGATGTTTCCAAAGAGGAATCCGAACACTACGAACACTAGAAACGCGACCAAAACGGAGGCCTGGTCGACCATGTATCCCTCGCTCACTGAGTTTACGAATAAACCAGAGCGAGAGCGCGTTCAAGAAGTGAATTGAATTAAATGCAGAAGAGCACGGGATTCAAAATCGGGTAATAATTCAGTTTTTTTCCCAATCAGCAACAGCTGCGCTTGAACTGCGATAGCTCTCACTAATCAAACCAGTACGCGGTATGCTAATAAATAGGAGAGCTTGAACAAAACGTATGCACTGATTGATCGAATAAAAAAACTAATTTAATACACTTTCTATGATTATTTCTTTGAATATATTCTGTTTCCGCTGAAACCCTAAATATATTCACAATGAATTGCCAAACATCTAATTCCCAACGAAAGCATAATAATAATAATAATAATAATAATAATAAGTTTAAGTTTAAAATAGTAATCAAAGGCAAACCAGCGATGCTAAGAAATAAGGAAAAAATCAACGACAGATTCTTAATAGACTGCGCACAAAAGCTCGGTCAAGGCCAATTCGCCGAAGTCTTCTCGTGCATCGATACGAGGAACGAGGAAGACCCAAGGAAACAAGGTCGTAGGTATGCGATCAAAATCGAACAAGAGATGAAGACGACGAAGAGAGAGGCGCAGACGATGAGACAGTTGACAAATGGTAGAGGGATACCGGAGTACGTGCACGAAGGATTATACGTGAAAGGGGGGAAGTTTATGCCGTTTATTGTCATGCAATTAGTTGGGGAGAACTTAGCCGATTTGAGAACGAAATGTGCGAAAGATTTTGATGACGATGATGATGATTTAGCGAATAATAATAATAATAATAATAATCGTACGCCATCTCCGAGTGCGGCTAAAGATAATAACAATAACAATAGTAATAACAAAACGTTTTCTGAGATTACGATTGCGAGAATTGCGCAGCAATTGATAGATGCGTTAGCGTGGACGCACGAGAAAGGGTACGTACATAGAGACGTGAAACCGGGGAACATATGCGTCGGCATAGGATCAAGAAGCGAACGGGCGAAATGTTATTTGATCGATTTCGGGTTAGCGAGAAGGTATATAGATGAGAGTACTGGAAAGTTAATTCCAGAGAGAGATGATGCGCAGTTTAGAGGAACGACGACGTACGCTTCGGCGAACGCGATGAATAACAGAGAACAAAGCCCGAGGGACGATTTGTTTTCGTTGTTATATATTTTAGTCGAGTTATATTGTGGCTATTTGCCTTGGAAGAGAACCGTTGCAGTTGGCTTAGATGACGCAGAAGATGCGAATTATAAAGTCATGGCGATGAATAAAAAGATGAATTGTCAAGGTTTTCCAAACATGTTGGGTGAAAACGCGACGAAAGAAAATAGGAAAATTATCCCCAAAGCTTTGGAAGAATTATCAAGAGCTTTGACGGATTTGAAATATGGAGAAATGCCCGATTATGAAAAGTTAAAATGTTATTTCTTAGAATGGGAAAAGAGTTTGTTGAACGGGAGAGCGGCGACGGATGTGAGGATGGATTGGGATAAGGAGAAACCTGCCGCCTTTGTGCCGCCTGCGCAACAACATCAACAACAACAGAATAATAATAATAACAACAACAATTTTTCAATACAGTTGCCAAAATATAACGAAAACGAGGAATTGGCTGGAAGAAAACGCGAGCGGTCACCAGAATATAATCTGAATGCCTCGGCCGAGCCATTTCAACCAACGATGAACCAAGTGCCCATGTATCAACAACAACAACAAAACAAGAGGCAAAACATTAACAATAATAATAATTTAGCGACACCACCAGCGGCTTACGATATCCGCCCTTCCGCGCGCGCGGAAACTCTCATCAAGACGCTTCTGGACAATCCGCCCTTACCCGTCAGCATCAATCACGTCGTCGATTCGTTCCGCAACATGCCTCCAGAAGAAATCATTGCAGCTATCGCGGCAACGTGTATACTCGTCGCCGAAACCGCTGATATGTCCCGAAACGTCGACGCCGTCGACGCGTTTCTCCAAGACGCTCGAGATATCATCGAACTCAGTCGAGCGCAGCTCGCGAGTAAAGCGCATACTAATAACAATCAACAGCAACAGCAAAGATTTAACGGTAGGAATTCGAATAATACTCCAATGAATCGTGGGGGAGCGGCGAGCTCTCAAAACTATAATTTTAGCGATCGAAGAGGAGGTCGCTAGTTCTTAGAATCTTTATATATATAGTCATTAAATTTGTGTCGTCATCGATAGTATTATAGCGCGCGCGTGTGTGTGACCGTATAGTTTTCAATCTTTCCCA
>Ga0115004_10002850_pt1 | contig 14200 bp, 12 predicted proteins | sample ArcticOcean_MG_C_10_FD_88737 | JGI IMG/M metagenome (GOLD analysis project Ga0115004, IMG submission 88737) | Marine microbial communities from western Arctic Ocean - ArcticOcean_MG_CB11_90 | ecosystem: Environmental > Aquatic > Marine > Oceanic | place: Arctic Ocean: Canada Basin | collected...
CGAATGTTGCATCAATCTATGAGAGCTGGCAAGCAATTGAAGTACTATCTCACAGCTTGTAAACTGCCTCTTCCCATTGCGTCGGCAACTACTGGCACCTCCATCGGATATAACGAGCGAACACACTCTATGAGCAAAGCTAACCTTTTCTACGCCCAGTCGGGCGGGGTCACCTCCGTTATCAACGCTAGCGCCTGCGGCGTTATCGAGACCGCGCGAAAAAACAAAGACAAGATAGGAAAGGTGTATGCAGGGCTTAATGGCATCGTAGGCGCCCTAAGAGAAAATCTCATCGATACTAGCAAAGAATCTAAGCAGGCGATTGCTGCACTTCGCTCAACCCCTGCAGGCGCATTTGGCTCTTGCCGCTACAAGCTGAAATCCTATGCCGAGAACAAACGTGAATACGAACGCCTTATGGAGGTGTTTGTCGCTCACAATATTCGTTATTTCCTCTACAACGGTGGCGGTGATTCACAGGACACTGCCAACAAGATTTCTCAGCTCAGCCTCGAGAAGGGCTATCCAATTACCTGCATTGGCGTACCAAAGACTGTCGATAACGATTTACCTATAACAGACAATTCTCCGGGATTCGGATCTGTGGCAAAATACGTCGCCGTTTCTATCCGCGAGGCGGGACTGGATGTTGCGTCCATGTGTGATTCTTCGACGAAGGTCTTCGTCATGGAGGTGATGGGTCGACATGCAGGCTGGATCGCAGGTGCCGCCGGCTTAGCGACAGAGCAGGAGGGCGACGCGCCACACATAATCCTTTTCCCAGAGATCGCATTCGATAAAGAAAAGTTCCTGCGCAAAGTAAAATCCAGTGTCAAGAAATACGGCTACTGCGCCATCGTGGTTTCAGAGGGCGCTCAGAACAAAGATGGATCGTTTCTAGCAGATGCTGGCGGGGCGGACGCTTTTGGACACGTGCAACTCGGCGGTGTCGCACCCTTCGTCGCAAAGATGATTAAGGATGAACTGGGGTACAAATACCATTGGGCTGTTGCCGATTATCTCCAGCGTGCGGCGAGACATATCGCCTCTGCAACCGATGTGAATCAGGCCTATGCCGTTGGCCAGGCAGCAGTCGAGTTCGCACTGGCAGGAAAGAACGCCGTAATGCCAGCGATCGTTCGCGGCAAAGGAAAACGGTATAGCTGGAAAATTGGTGAGGCAAAACTATCAGCAGTCGCTAATGTAGAAAAAATGATGCCGAGAAACTTCATTTCCCGTGACGGCTTTCATATTACTGATGCCGCGCGGGAGTATCTCTCGCCACTGATTCAAGGCGAGGACTACCCCAAGTACAAGAATGGTATCCCACAGTATGCGAGGCTGAAGAAGCAGCTGGAAAAGAAGAAGCTACGAAAATGGAAAACAAGCTAAGGGGCTAGCCTATCGATGGACCAACTCGTATCGTCCTGCAGAAGATAACGAAAACGGTCATGTAAGCGATTCGCGCCACCCTGCCAGAATTCGATCTCCTTTGGCTTGATCCGATAGCCTCCCCAGAAGTCTGGAAGTGGAATTTCGCCGTTATTAAACTTTTGTTTCAAGCTCTCGAATTGATTCAAGAGAAATGATCGCGATGTCAGAACGCGGCTCTGCTGCGAGGCTATTGCAGCAATCTGACTTTCTTTTGGGCGGCTCGCAAAGTACTTGAGCGACTCTGCAGCACTGACTTTTACCGTCTCACCACAGACCTTTACCTGTCGATCTATGGTATGCCAAGGAAAATGCAGGCTAATCTTGGGGTTTGTATCTAGCTCATCTGCCTTACGACTGCCGTAGTTTGTATAAAAAACAAAGCCGCTAGCATCGAAGTGTTTGAGCAATACGATGCGCTGACTAGGTTGGCCGTCTGCCGAGACAGTAGCAATAGTCATCGCATTAGGATCACCAATCCCTAGCTCGATGGCCTGCTGCATCCACATAGAAAACTGATCAAACGGATCTGCGGCAAGTTCATCGAGACTTAGGCCACCATGCAAATACTCGCGGCGCAGTGATTCAAGATTCATAGTAAAGTCCAAGCGTTGCTTTCAGCCCGAAGGCTAAACTAAAATGTAATGGCTTGCGATGTTACGGAGGCTATCGAATGAAATTTCCGTAATCCCAAAGTTGCTGTCGCGGCGAACCCGTGACGTAGTAATAGGTTCCATGGCCATGCTTTTCATTGGCAAAGAATTTACCAACGTACTTCTGTCCACCCGGCCAGCGATAGGTTCCCTCACCGTGATAGAAGTCGTCGAAAAATGTACCGCTATAGTTTTCGACATTCTCTTTCATCCAAAACTCGCTATGTTCGTTCTCGCGCCACTCGGCTAATCCGATAAAGTAAGATCCCTGACCATTGCGTTTGTCCTCTTGCCAATGACCGATATACAGCTTTCCGTTTCCATTCCAATAAGTGCCGCGGCCGGAGCGAATGCCCATATCATAATTGCCGTCATAGATAGCTTTAGCGACGAACGAGATAGGAATCTCGAGACGGCCTTTTCCGTGAAACTCGCCACCCCTGAAAATTCCGAAATACTCACCCTTACCCCATTGGGTGGTGAGTTCCATTCGGCCTCTGCCCTCGATGCAATCGCCTAGAACGCATTCTTCGGCAGTCACCCCCGCGAGAGATTGTGCTGTGATAGCGGCCGAAGAAAGCAAAAATCCTAGGCCTGCTGCCAATTGATAAAGCGTGAATCGTCTGATATTCATAGGACTAACCACTAATTACGGCTCAATTTCCAGATGCATGCATTGCCGACAATTATAACTCTTCGCTGGCTGCACTCAAGTTTTCACCCAATTCAGCTAAGGGCACAAATGTAGGGCTATACGACCCTGCGTAGCACATTGAGAGGGCTGGTACTCACAACCTCTCGAGTAGAGTTCATGCCTAAACCAGCGATAAGCACCATACCTAATAGAGGCCCAGCTGCCCATACCCAGTAGTGCATATTGAATTCCTGCTCAAACACCTCCTCCTGAAGATAGTAGAGACTTGCCTCCGCACCAACAGTCGCGATGATACCCGCTAACGCACCAATGCTCGCAAATTCTATCAAGAGACTAGTAAGAATAAGTCTCTTCCCGGCACCTAATGTGCGCAGTATCGCGTTCTCATGAAAACGCTCATCGAGTGTTGCGTTAACACAGGCCAGTAACACAAGCGCGCCACACACGAGCACTAACACTGAGATCAATTCGATAGCTGAAGTCACCTGAGCGATAATGTTCTGTACCTGTTCAATCAATGCATCTATTTCTATAACAACCATCGTAGGAAAAAGCCTAACCAAGTCATTGAGCAATATCTTTTGGTCTCTCTCCATCAATGCCGTCGATAAGAACGTTGCACCCAAGTGATTTATCGTCCCTGGCGAAAAAATGATAAAAAAGTTCGGCTGCATATTGTCCCAGCGCACGCTACGAAAACTACTCACTTCGGCAAAAATAGTTTGCTGATTAATCTCGAACTCAACCCTATCGCCGATTTTAATATCCAGCCAGCCGGCATAATCATCTTCGAGAGACACATACCCTGCATCGACAGCCTCTCCCCACCAGACGCCATCGGTAACTAAATTATCCGGCGGCAACTCATCGGCCCAGGTGACTTGGCGACGGCCTAGCCGGCCTTGGACCTGCCCTTCTTCCTGTTCTTGGGACTCTGCGCTATTTCCCGTAGCGGCATCGAGTTCGCTACGTGTTTGATCGTAGCGGCTGCCTTCTTCCTCCGATTGACCGCCCTCGGTAATGCTACTGCGCTCTTCCTCAGCACCAAGTTCTTCCTCGGGCTCGGGTATCTCACCATTTACCGAAATGACCCTAGCGCTGATTAGAGGATAGAACGCATTGCTTTCGACACCGTTCTTGGCGAAGAAGCTCTCGATCCCATCGATTTGGGATTCGGTAATGTTCATCATGAAATGGTTTGGCGTATTCTCGGGAAGCTGCCCCTGCCAGTCATCGATTAAATCCGTACGCAACAAGGTCAGAATTAACAGCGACATGATTGTCACGGAGAATACCATCACCTGCAGTACATTCTGTTTGCGTCGTCGTCGCGCCGCTGTCATGGCCAATTTCCAGGCACTGCCTGCCTTCATGCCAACCGATCCACTGGAGCGAAGCAATATATAAGAGAGCACCGAGAGGAACAGCACGATAGCCGCAACCGCTGTCACCAAGACCGTCGTAAGTACTAGAGACTGGCTATACCAATACACAAGAAAGATAGTGCCTAGAATGCCAAAAATATAAGGCACGCTGGCACCAAACTCCTGCTGATCGAGATCTTTACGCAATACACGCAGTGGTGGCGTAGCACGCAGCGCCAGCAATGGTGGCAATGCAAATGAGAGCAGACATATCACAGCGGTTAGCGAACCGATGACGAATGGTTCGAATCCTGCAGCAGGAAGATCTACCGTGATGACTGCCTGCAAAAGACGCAGAATCACATGATGTACCAACCAGCCAAGAATGCAGCCGACAGCGATAGAAATGAAAACCAGAACCGATTGTATGGCTAAATAAATTATGCCGATCTCGTTTGAGGTACAGCCGAAGGTCTTCAGAATCGCCACATAGTCATAGTGACGCTCAGCATAGCGCTTGGCGGTCAGTGCTATTGCCACCCCAGCAAGAAGCACTGCAAACAATGAGCCTAGCAAAAGGAAACTCTCGGCCTTGTTCAGCGCGTCACTAATCTCTTCGCTCTCATCGCGCACATCTCGAATTCGGTATTCACCCGGGTATTCCTCGGAGATCCATTCGGAAAACGCTTCGAGCGTTTCTAGCTCTTCGCCTGCGAATAAGGCGCGATAAGCAACTCGACTGCCGAGCTGCACTACATTGGTCTGCGCCACATCATTCATGCTTAACATAAGACGCGGGCCTGCATTGTCTAGCATACCGGCCTGCTGTCGATCCGGCTCGGCGATAATGATCTTGCTGACAGTCAATTCTGCCTCGCCAACGAACACAGAGTCCCCCACATCTATGCCTAGAGCAGAAAGCGCTCTAGACTCTAACCACACTTCGCCTGGTGGCGGGCCACTCAAAATTGGAAATCCGCGAATAAAAGGTTCATCAGCGATGATCACTTCACCCCGCAGCGGGTAGTCAGAGCTCACCGCTTTTGCTGCGACTAGCATATTGCCGGACTCGGAGAACGCCATGGAAGTGAATGAGAGAACACGCGCTGTGCGTAAGCCCAGAGATTCGGCGTAGTCTAGAATAGCTTCCGGTGGAGGCTGACGGCTGATCAGCACTCTATCCGCTGCAAGAATGTTTGCGGATTCGAGTATCAGGGCCTTTTCCAATCGGTCTGTAAAAAGCGCTATGCCGGTAACTGAAGCTACTGCCATAACTAGAGCAATAAACAACAGACGAATCTCTCCGCCCCGCCAGTCGCGCCATAGCAAGCGCAAGGCCAGCCCGAAGAGGGTCGAGAATGTTTTGTTACCACCGCTTGTTGCAGCCACTGCATTAGACACTCGCTACTTCCTCATCTCTGGCGCTGGTCTTCTCATCGCTTACCGCTTCACCAGCAACCAGCCTGACGATGCGATCACACTTCTGCGCGAGTCGCTCATCATGAGTTACTAAAACTAGAGTAGTAGAAAACTCACGATTGAGATCGAATAGAAGTTCTACGATCTTCGCACCGGTAGCCGTATCGAGATTTCCCGTAGGCTCATCGGCGAATAATATTCGCGCCTCGGTAGCGAATGCGCGAGCGATAGCTACGCGCTGCTGTTCACCCCCGGAGAGTTGATTCGGATAGTGATGCCCGCGCTCATCTAATCCTACCCTTGCTAAGAGGCGCTTGGCCTTCTCGTTCGCCTGAGCATCGCCCTTCAATTCTATGGGCAACATCACGTTCTCCAACGCAGTAAGACTGGGCAGAAGCTGGAAAGATTGGAAGACGAACCCGACGAGCTTGCCGCGCAATATAGCGCGCTGCTCTTCATCCATAGCACTGAGGCTCTGCCCGTCCAATGCCACATCGCCGGAAGTCGCCGTATCGAGGCCGGCCATCAAGCCAAGCAGCGTCGACTTGCCGGAGCCGGAGGCACCTACAATCGCTACGGCTGCTCCGGTATCAATATTCAGGCTGACTGATTTAAGGATGGTCAGCAGACCCTCGCTGGTATCTACACTCTTAGTTAAGTTTTCGATTCGAATCATGTACTCAGGGTCTCTTACAAATGCGTGTCAGGCAGCGATTATAGTCCAATTTGGCGCGTCAGTATGGATTGCATTAGGCATTCGTCTCTATAGAATACAGGCATAAGCTATTTACTTACTTGCTCTACGTAGCCGAGACAATACCGGTTTACCATATTATTCCACCCTATATGCTTTTGATACGATGAGACCCCTTTTAACTCGACCATGCGTTTAATACGACTATGCATTTTCTGCTTTAGCTGCTCAATTTATTTAAGCAGCTGGGCTGCAGCAGATGAGAATCTGACCCTCCTTATCTATGGCGACAGCCTGAGCGCGTCCTATGGCATCGAGCAGGAGCAGGGATGGGTCAATCTTCTGAAAATTAAACTGCTCTCGGAGAAGTTGCCCGTGGATGTAGTTAATGGCAGTGTGAGCGGCGAAACCACCACCGGTGGTCTGGCGCGACTGCCAGCGATGTTGAACAGCTATGAACCGGAGTTATTGATACTCGAGTTAGGCGGCAACGATGGCCTGCGCGGCTTGCCGCTGGAGCTCATGCACGAGAACCTGGCATCGATGATAGATTTAGCAAAGGCCAACGGCGCCGAAGTTATTCTTACCGGGATTCAGATCCCACCAAACTATGGACCGCGCTATACCGCTCCCTTCTTTGATACCTACGCGACCCTCGCAGAGCAAAAATCACTTCCTCTAGTGCCATTCCTGATCGAGGGAATTCCGCAGCAGCCTGAGCTAATGCAGAACGATGGCATCCATCCACGCGCAGAGGCGCAGCTCATGATCCTCGACAATGTATGGCCCATCCTTGAGCCACAGCTTACAAGCCTACTGAATAAAGTAGCAAAGTAAGAGAACCGAAGAAGGTTAGTTCGAAGCTTGAGCTAAAGATTTGAACCGGTGTTGCTTTAGAAGGAAAGCTGGATTTTGTCTACGCTATCCAGATCGAAGCCCTTGCCCTGATACCAACGACGCAGCTCTTTAGAATCACCCTTGGCCTCACCATAGATAGACATTACCTGCTCGTCTTTGCAGAAGGCGATAACCTCATCTAACAGAGCAGAGCCAATATCCAATTTACGGCAGTACTGGCTAATCTCAATTATCTTAAGGCAATTGCTAACGCCGGGGTGCGGAATCATTATTGGCCGCGCTCCGAGAAATCTATCGTCAGTGATTGTTCTCAAAACGAGAGCTCAGCCGTGCAAAGCCGATAGCACTGCTACCACTATAAACATGAAAAACAGGATCGAGGCCAAACCATTAGGCTTGGCTACTCTTAAGTCTGGTATGACACACTGTAATTTCTGAAACATTGTTAGTGACCCAAATAGGCTCTTCTAGTAGACGTCCATATTCTCGTTAAGATGGATGACGAACATCTGCACTATGCGGAAAAGTGTGAAGAGAGTCACATAAAAAATGCTCGAAAAACCCGCTATTGGGGCTTTTCGCCGGGCTGGCTAAGCTGCAACATCACAGTCTACAATTACGGTTTTTGACTAACTGGCTTACTTTTCATGCGATAGAGCATGATAGCGGAGGAGATATTGCAGAGCGCAATCACTAACAAAGCAAGGTCATAATTGCCAACAAGATCGTAGTAATAAGCGACCAATACCGGACCTAGTGCCGACATACCAAAGGTAAATGGCATCGCTGTAGATCTCACCGAACCAAGATAGCGCCGCCCGAAGAACGTCGCCCATATCACTTCTTGTAAGGGTAGCAAGCCGCCCCAGCCAATCCCCATTAACAAAAATCCAGCGTAGACCAGAAGATCTAGCTCATTCGCTACACTAAAGACTATCAGCATCACCGCGCTACCGGTGATAGCCGCGCCTACGGAAGCAAGCTTTCGCGGACTGTAGCGGTCGATGAGAATGCCCCAGAGGGGTTTGCTCAGAAAGGCCGGCACTGACGCCAACGAAATCATAGTGGAGGAAACAAGCCTCGAATAACCAGCATCCGTCATCAGCGGAATCGTCTGAATCAGCATGACTGTAATCGAAATTTGAAATAAGCCGAATGCCAGCACCAAGAAATAGAAGCTGGAGGTGCGCATCGCCTGCGCACGCGTCATGGAATTCTCGAAATCAGCCTGCGCTGCCGCGCCGTGACCCTGCGACATCTCTTCTTCTGTCTTTCCATCGGGGTGCAAGCAGTGATCTTCTGGGCTGCGCCGCATGATAAATGCCATCGGCAGAGTAAGCAGTCCTGCCGCAATACCGAGCAGCTTCCATGAAGCTCGCCAACCGAATTCATCCACCATCCATGTCGATAATATCGGTAGTATGATGCCCGAAAGTGAGATTCCCATTCCCGCCAAAGCAACCACCCTCCCACGACGCTCGACAAACCATTTACCTAAGGTCACATTGACCACTAAATTGCCGATCAATGCCGCGCCAGCGGTGAGCATTAGTCCGTTCAGCAGCAACCACTGACCAAGCGTAGTAATATTCCCGAGACTATAAGTCGCGGCAGACAAAATGAATGCGCCCACGATTATGAAGCGGCGTCCTCCATAGCGATCTATGGCGGAGCCGATTACAAAACCTGTACAGGCTAAAACAACTTGCCCTATAGAGCGAGATAGACTGAATTCGGCCCGAGTCCAGCCAAACTCCTCGGTCATCGGAATGAGGAATGAGCCTACAATGTAGTTGGACATGCCAACGGCAACGAATTGCGTGACGAATCCCGCCACGACGATCCAGTAACCATAGTAGATACGATTGGATTGGAGGTTATCGCTCAAGCTTTCTTCCAACAGGTTTTGGGTGGGGCAGTGGCAAGTGCGTCTTACCGTAGAGATATCCGCGGAGCGCGCAGTCTAATCTAAGAGGACGTTATAGTATATAAAGAGTATGCGCACCAGATAAAGCCCAATAATATGACACCTGACTCTTTTTAGTGAAAGCTAAGACCTAACGCTACAAATTCTAATTTCTGCGCCGGCTCTCTGGTATGCCATTACGACCACCGCGTCTACGCTGCACGTTAGCCCCTCGGGGTGACTGACGAGGCGACACTGCTGACCGGTTTTTTCTACCCTGATTTTCCAACTCACGCCTCTCGGCGTTCTGTCGACCTTGTCTTTCCAACACGTTACTTCGGTGATCAGAAGATGGAGCACTTTGGACACTGCGCGAACCTCTATCGGGGACCGCTTCGGCGGACCGATCTCTCCCACCCCGCTCAGTTCTTTGGCCCTGTCCGCGGCTCTGATCACCTCCACCTTCCTGACGACTGGGCGCGGCGCCACCATTATTGCCGCGAAAAACTGGAGGAACTGCACGCTGTCGGTTGGGCTTTATGCGACCGTTCGACCTAGACTCGTGATCCCGGCGATCATAATAGGCTGAATTGCCACGACGAGGATCTATGTCGCGTGAACCCGAGTGAGGTGAACCCGAGTTAAGTGACCCATAGTTGCGAAAACCATAGTTGCGCAAACTAATGATTGATATAGCACTGTAAAGTGAATTATAGGCTGGGTCATAGCTCTGCTTACGTAAACAGGCATAATAAAATTCATCGCTTAAGTTTGTGAACACATTGCTTAATAGACTTATCTCACGATACAGATTTGAATCATGGCTGCGTCGATCGGCTGCAAAAAATGCTTGCTCGAGACGCTCGTAGCCGCGACGGACATCTTTGAAGTGTGAGCGGATATGGGAATTACTGCGATAACGTCTTAATGAATTCGCAAGTCGTGAAGCCTTCATTCTCAGGGTTACAGCACGCTGACGAACGGAGTCATAGTGACGGGTGTAGCGAAGATCATCTGCTAGCTGCGCGCTAATCAATTCGATCTGATTCACGAGCTGGGGTAGTTCGAAATCTGTAGCGAATACAGTATTGGGTGTCAGAACCACTAACCCAACGGCGATGCTCGCCCAGCGCGGAATGCTTACTAGCCTTAAACCTCTGCTTTTCATAACATCCACCCCTTATCGAATGAATTCGACTCTGATCGTGATATAATAGTATAAGCGTGGGGGCTGAACACCAACTTAACAGGGTGCGTCCTTAGACTCGTAAGTTTCCAGATTTCCCCTGACTATCTGCTCAGCACCTACTCAACTAGCATCTACGATCGCCAGGTAGCGCTCAATAACCTGGGAAACCCCCAGTTGTAGCGATTCGACAACCAGCGCATGACCGATCGAAACTTCGAGAATGTTGGGTATCTGCAGAAACTTAGCCAAATTCTGTAAGTCCAAATCATGCCCTGCATTGATGCCTATACCGAGCTGATCCGCTCTTTGTGCCGCCGCACGATAACACTCGAAAACTGACTCCCGCTCGGGACCCGCGTAGTGGCTCGCGTAGTCCTCCGTATATAGCTCGATACGATCCGCAGCTACGCCCTGTGCGTGATCAACCATTTCAGAATCAGGGTCTAGGAATAGACTGCTGCGAATGCCGCCGTTACGAAGTTCGCTCAATACCTGTTGTAGCACAGACTGATTCGGCGGAATATTCCAACCATGATCCGAAGTCAGTTGCTCGGGAGAATCGGGTACGAGCGTGCATTGATCTGGACACACTTCTAGCACCATCTTCATGAAGTCTTCCGAAGGGTAGCCTTCTATATTGAATTCGACCTGCGACTTGTCTTTTAGCATTTCGCTAAGCGCATAGACATCGCGCCGAGTTATATGACGCTCGTCTGGGCGCGGATGGACCGTTATGCCCTTAACGCCCAGTGAGATTAGCTGTTCGCTGAATTCAACTACGCAGGGAAATTCTCGGCCTCGAGAATTTCTCAGTAGGGCAATCTTATTTACATTAACACTGAGTACTGTCACAACAATTCCTTAAAGCAACTATCGAACGGGAACCGAGTCGATGTGAATCAACTGGGTAAGAATTTAAGTAGAACCTTCTGCAGGGCCTGAGGTTGTTCCGCATGCAGCCAATGCCCCGCATCCATGATTAGCTTTACCGATGCCACAGGAAACAATTCTTTGATCTGCGTTTCATACTCGGGTTTTATATACAGTGACAAACTGCCTTTTACAAATAGTACGGGTTTCGAAAAACTCTTTGTCGATACGAGCTCCGACCGGAGCTTAGCGTAGTTTTCCCGTATTGAATCGTTATGTAACCGCCACTCAAATAAACCTTCCTTATTACGCGCTAAATTTGTTAGGACAAATTTTCGTAGAGCCTCCTGGGGAATATAATCTTCGAGGGTTACTTCAGCCTCTGTCCTGCTTTGGATCTCACTGAGTTTCACAGCATCCATGGCTGCCAGCACATTCATGTGACTGTCTGCATCCTCGGGATAGCTAACCGGTGCTATATCAACAATCACCAGTTTGTCCACCAGATCAGGGGAGTTGAGCGCAAGCTGCATCGCAACTTTGCCACCCATCGAATGTCCAACGATACAGCAAGATTTTAATCCTAGGCGAATAATCAGCTGACGAACATCTTCCGCCATTACCTGATAATCGAGCTGATCTGAATGCGGGGAGTCACCATGATTGCGCAGATCAACCCCATAGACAGCGTAACTCCCTGCTAACTGCTTACAATGCCACCCCCAATTGCTAAGGCTTCCAAACAGGCCATGAAGCACGAGCACGGGCGCACCCGCTGCTGAGTACTGTCGATAGTTTAACTCCATAACAGCCGGGCCTAGTGCAGATCCTTAAGCAGCTCCAATACATCATCATGATGAGTCTTGGTCTTGAACTTATCCATAATATGCGCCAGCCGCCCTTGCTTGTCGATGATAAAAGTTGTTCGCACAATACCCATGTATTCACGACCCATGAACTTCTTTAGATCCCACACGCCATACTTGTCAGCGATGCCATGATCCTCATCTGCTAAAAGATCGAAATTCAGACTCTCTTTTTCTTCGAACTTCGCCAATCTCTCCACTGGATCTGGGCTCAGACCCAGCGCTACCGCCTCAAACATGGCTAGCTGCTTTCTGGAATCGCGTAGTCCGCAGGCTTGATTAGTGCAGCCAGGCGTCATGGCCTTCGGATAGAAATACAGCACTACGTTAGCGCTGCTTCTGAAGTCTTTCAAACTTATCTTCTCTCCTGCTTGGTTTAGCAAAGTGAATGTCGGCGCCAAATTGCCTAGTTTCAAAGCGGTCATTGTGTTCTCTCTCGGATTCGGTAAGAAATGTGATACATGGATTTAATTAGCGCCATTATACCCTCTAGATTTCTATTCACTAACTCATAAAATACGCCTAAGCCTGACACTGCTCGCAGCAGTTGATCTTACTCGCTCGCTGGATTGACATTATCTGAGCTGGATTTCTCCGTGATACACTGGCCAAATGAGCGCAAGAGCTGAATCCATAGTCGTACTTACCGGAGCAGGCATCTCTGCCGAATCTGGCATCAAGACTTTTCGCGCGGCCGATGGCTTGTGGGAGAATCACCCCATCGACGACGTCGCCACACCTGAGGGTTTCGAACGCAATCCGCAATTAGTCTACGAGTTCTACAACCAACGGCGACAGCAATTACTCTCGGGTCAAGTCAGACCCAACGCAGCACACAGCTACCTCGCGAAATTTGAGCACGAGTTCTCAGGAAAATTTCTATTGGTTACGCAGAACGTAGATAACCTTCACGAACGCGCTGGCTCAGAGAATTTAATACATATGCACGGTGAGTTACTAAAGATGCGCTGTCTTAACTCGCTGTTGATATTCGATATCGCTGAGGACTTCAACTTCGACACTGAATGTCGTTGCTGCCTTTCACCCGGCAATCTACGGCCACACATTGTCTGGTTTGGCGAGATGCCATTGCAGATGAACAAGATCAATCAGGCGCTGGAAGGTTGCGATGTATTCGTAGCCATTGGTACCTCTGGGAATGTGTATCCTGCTTCTGGCTTCTATCAGACCGCAAAGATTCGCCGTGCACATACTGTTGAACTGAACCTTGAGAGCACAAGCTCTAGGTTTGATGAACACATTGTCGGTAATGCCTCAGAGATAGTGCCAAAATATTTTGAAAATTTATTAGCGCAGAGTTTCTAGAATTCTGATCGCAGCGCACAAAGAAGAGGTATCCAAGGCTGCATATTTCATATGAAACAGCCAACAAACCGACAGTCCTTACCACCCATGCACAGCAGAGTTTAGCACCTAGGGAGTGGATATTGTTGGCCTGCCCGAATATTTCGTGTAAGAATCAGGACTAGAAATTGAGCTTATCGCTCACTCAGTAAACTAATAATAATGATTCAGAATGAGGTTAACAATGAAATCTTCTAAGTTCTTTTTTACTGCAGCGCTCTCGACTCTAGCACTGAGCTTTACTCAGTTCTCCCTCGCTGATCATCATGGCGCCGCCACAGCGAAGACGTTAACTCAGTGGGCAGAAGGCGAGCATCGCAGTGAGTCGAATCGCGATCGAAACGAATCGCGCAATCCGGCAGACACTCTGGAATTTTTTGGCCTGGCCGCAGACATGACTGTAATAGAAATCCTACCGTCCAGAGGCTGGTATACGGAGATCATGGCTCCCTATCTTCGCGATCACGGCAAATACTATGCAGCCCATTTTTCACCAAACGCATCTGCCTCTTACATGCCGCCTAACCTACGTAATTTTGAAGAGAAGATCACCGCTGACCCAGATCTCTATGGAAAAATTACTGTACGTCATCTGAACCCGCCTAACGAGGTTACTATTGCACCACCTGAGTCAGCAGACATGGCGCTTACGTTTCGCAACGTACACAACTGGATCATGGCAGGACAAGAACACGAATACTTCGCAACGTTCTACAAGGCGTTGAAGCCTGGTGGCGTTCTGGGAGTAGTTGAGCATAGAGCTAAGCCAGATGCTGGCATGGACGTCATGCGCACCTCTGGATACGTAACCGAAGCTTATGTAAAAGAAGTTGCAGCAGCTGCCGGATTCGAATTTGCAGGCAACAGCGAATTGAACGCCAATCCTAAAGATCCAACAGTACACCCCGAAGGTGTTTGGACTCTTCCTCC
>Ga0115004_10002851_pt1 | contig 14193 bp, 20 predicted proteins | sample ArcticOcean_MG_C_10_FD_88737 | JGI IMG/M metagenome (GOLD analysis project Ga0115004, IMG submission 88737) | Marine microbial communities from western Arctic Ocean - ArcticOcean_MG_CB11_90 | ecosystem: Environmental > Aquatic > Marine > Oceanic | place: Arctic Ocean: Canada Basin | collected...
TAGAAATTATTGGAAATTTTATTTTTTTCTATTTCTTTAATTATAAAATCACAACCACCAAAAATATTAAAAAAAAAATTTTTTTTTTTTTATTTTTTTTTAAAAAAATTGAAACGCCTTCAATGTTTTTTGCAGGAGCGTTTTCGCCTCCCATTGCATCAATGGCAATTATAATTTTGTTGTTCATGGTTTTGATTTGGTAGAAGTCTATACGTCTAAGATTTTTTTTCCGTTATAAAAACCGGTTTTTAAATCGACATGATGAGACAGTCTGTATTCGCCACTTTTTTTATCTTCAATAATATTGATAGATTTTACGCGATGATGAGATCTACGCATATTTCTTTTTGACGGGGTGGTTTTACGTTTTGGAACAGCCATGAAATTATTGATATTTAAAATTAATTTGTCCTTTTAACATACTATTGTTCTCTAATTCAAAGCAAAAATCGTAAAAATGCCGAAAATAATTGAGTAAATTATCATTTAATTGCTTTGGTTCTTCTGATTGAGGCACTAAATAGTTTGTGACAATGTTTTTATTAATAGTTTTAGATGCTTTTACTTTAATAAGTATGTCGTAAAAAATTCTTAAAAGTTCTTTCATTTTTTTATTAACCATAACGTCACCATAACCTAGTTCTCTTATGTGATATTCAATATTTAAAAAAATATTATCAAAAATATCTTGGGGAAAGTCTTTCTTTCTCTCTTTAAAAATAATGAGGATTAAAGACATGTGTATAAAAATTAAGTTAATTCTTGTCTCAAAATTATCTTTTAACTGGTTTTTTTTATAAAAATTAATATTACGTGATAAATCAACTAATTTGTTGTAAAGCTTGTTTGAATGACTTTTATAAATAGAAAACATAATAAAATTGTTTATATCATGTTTTTTTCTTTTTTTTTAATTAACTGTCAATTTAAAGACCCAAACAAGCCTCACGGGATAAATTTTCTAGAAAATAGAGAAAGTATTTTAATAGTTGGGGAGACTAACAAAAATGACGTTATAAAATTAATTGGAAACCCCCACTCTGAATCTATTAGAAATGAAAATACTTGGATATATTTTGAAAGAAAAATTTCTAGAGGTAAGCTGATCAAATTAGGTCAAAATGTACTTGAGCGAAATAATATCTTAGAACTAACATTTGATAAATATGGCGTATTAAATAATAAAAAATTGTATAAAAAAAATGATATGCAGGTTGTTAAATACTCTAAGAATACAACTAAGAACAATGTTACACAACGTAGCTTTGTTGGAAAATTCTTGTCTAGTGTAAAAGAAAAAATGTACGGAAATAGAAAAAAATCTAATGAGCAATAACTGCAAGAAGAAGTAAAGCAACAATATTAGTAATTTTGATCATTGGATTAACTGCAGGTCCTGCTGTATCTTTGTAAGGATCACCAACTGTATCACCTGTAACAGCAGCTTTGTGTGCTTCTGAACCTTTACCACCAAAGTTTCCATCTTCAATATATTTTTTTGCATTATCCCATGCCCCTCCACCTGCTGTCATTGAAATAGCTAAAAACAATCCTGTTATAATAACACCAAGTAGCATTGCCCCCAAAGTTGAAAGGGCAGCACTCATTCCTCCAATTGGTAAAATAATAAAGTATAAAATAATCGGAGAAAGGACTGGTAATAAAGAAGGAATAATCATTTCTTTAATAGCCGCTTTGGTTAAGAGATCTACGAGTTTTCCATAATCGGGTTTTCTAGTTCCTTTCATAATACCTGGAATTTTTTTAAACTGTCTTCTTACTTCAACTACTACAGCGCCGCCTGCTCTTCCTACTGCTTGCATTCCCATTGATCCAAAAAGATAAGGTAACATTCCACCTACCAGTAAACCAACTACAACGTATGGATTCGATAAATCAAAACTAACTTCTATACCTTCTAATGCTGAGCCTTTAACACCAGAAAAAAATTTAATATCTTCTGTGTAAGCGGCAAATAAAACTAACGCACCTAATCCCGCAGAGCCTATGGCGTAACCCTTAGTAACTGCTTTTGTTGTGTTTCCTACAGCGTCTAACGCATCTGTAGTTTTTCTTACAGATTTTGGAAGTTTTGCCATTTCTGCAATTCCACCTGCATTATCTGTTACAGGTCCATAAGCATCTAATGCTACAACCATACCAGTTAAAGCAAGCATAGATGTAACCGCTATGGCAATTCCAAAAAGACCTGCAATATTATTTGTATATAAAATTCCAATTACTATAATTAAAGCAGGAACCGCTGTTGCTTCCATGGAAACTGCTAATCCTTGGATAACATTTGTTCCGTGTCCTGTTGTAGATGATTTAGCAATTGATCGAACAGGTCGATAATTAGTACCTGTATAATATTCTGTAATCCAAATTAACAAGCCAGTTATGACTAATCCAGCAGCTCCACAAATATATAAATCTAAACCAGTAAAACTTTTGTTTGATACATTAAATACAGTTTCTAATCCCAAAATAGAATCGGTAACGGGATATAAAATAAAAAGAGACAAAACTGCTGTTACTATGAATCCTTTGTAAAGTGCGTTCATAATATTTTTAGTTTTCCCGAGTCTTACGAAGAAAGTTCCAGCAATAGATGTAAGAATACAAGATCCACCAATTGCTAACGGGTAGACCATCATGTTAGCGTTACTTGAAAAGAAAATTGAAGCTAAAACCATTGTAGCAACAATTGTTACAGCATAAGTTTCAAATAAGTCTGCTGCCATACCCGCGCAATCACCAACATTGTCACCAACATTGTCAGCTATTACCGCTGGGTTTCTTGGGTCATCTTCTGGAATACCAGCTTCAACTTTACCAACTAGATCTGCGCCTACATCAGCTCCTTTTGTAAAAATACCCCCACCTAATCTTGCAAAAATAGATATTAGTGAAGCACCAAATCCTAAAGCTACTAACGCATTTATAATTTCTCTTCTATCTACGTTTAAATCGATTAAAATGAGATAATAAATTGCAATTGATAAAAGAGCTAATCCCGCAACAAGTAATCCTGTTATTGCACCTGATCTAAATGCCATCGTTAAACCTGACTGTAAACTTTTTCTTGAAGCTTCAGCTGTTCTAACATTTGCTTTAACTGAAATTAGCATGCCAACGTAACCAGCTATACCTGAAAGTGTAGCTCCAATAAAATATCCCAATCCAACTAATGGACTAAAAAAATAACTTACTATAGCCAAGACAACAACACCGACAATAGCAATAGTAATATATTGTCTTTTTAAATATGCCTTTGCGCCTATTTGAATTGCTTCAGCAATTTCTTGCATTTTAGCATTACCAGGGCTAGCTTTTAAAATTTGTTTAGAAAGCAAATAGCTATAAAAAACCGCTACCAAGCCTGTAAAAATTATTACGTAAAGTAGTTCATTAATTGAATTCATAAGATTTTGCATAAATGACAAAAAAAATCATTAAAGGCAAGAAATACTTTGCGATATTGTTAATTTAAAACTGTATAAATTAAAGAGGTTTTCTTATGCTTTTAGATATTTTATCCAATATTGCGTTTATAAATTTAATTTGCGCTTTTTCGAGGAAAAACTCTGAAGTTTTAACATACTCATTAATTATAACTTTTGTTGGGTTGTTTTGCTTATACATGAGCTCAAAAATTCCAGCAAATATTATAATTTTTACTAATTTATCAGTTCTTTTTAGATCTAAATCATCTGGTATATGCTTATTAATTGTATCTATTATTAAATCATTTCGCTCAATAGTTCCCTCCACTACATCTTTGATAAATTTTTTATACTGACTTTTAGGGTATTCAATATCAGCATCAGAGTTTAAAGCATTTCCATAAAGTTTTTGAATAACTCTAACTCTTGGTGTTACATTTTTTTTATTATTCGACATTGATCACATCACAAACTGCCAAGACTGCCTCAAGCCCCTTTATTGATCTTGCCTTGGCTTGCTGTTTATTTACACAAGTGAGAATCGCATTACCGACAGGTTTTTTGTATAATATTGAGAGCTGAATTAGGCCGTTGGTAATTGCTGTTGAAATAAAATCAAAATTTGGAGTCTCTCCTTTAATAATTGATCCAATGGCAATAAAACCGTCATATTTTTTTATATTTCTTGAAATTGTAACCGGTATTTCAAATGCGCCAGGCACTTCAAGAATTTTAAAAAAAATTTTTCTTTTGGTCAGTTCTTTAACAGCACTCTGTAGTAATTTAGCAGTATTGTTGTATTTAGATCTGACAATACAAATTTTTATTTTTTGTTTCATTATATTATTTCTTGTTTAGTAATCTTAATTCCATATCCATCAAGACCAATAATTTTTTTATTGGACCTGGATACTAGTACCATATTTCTAATTTTTAGATCTTTAATTATTTGAGCTCCAATTCCATAGTATCTTAAAATATTTGTACTTTTTACAGACTCATCTTTATTAGATTTAGAGGTTTCATTTTTGATTATAATTAAAGCAAAGTTACTGAACTGACAAAGGTATTTTATAGATTTTATAAAGATACTATTTTTTAAGTTTTCTAAACTATTAAACTTTTTAATAGAAATTACGCGGACTCTAGAAGGTTTACTAAAACTAAACTTGCCCCTAGTAATTGCTAAATGATTTAAATTATCAAGTTTATTTTTAAATATATTTAAATCAAATTCTCCAAGTTTTTTAATTTTTATTTTTTTATTTGTAATTTTTGAAATTAATTTTTCATTTTTAAGTCTATAAGATATTAGGTCTTCAATACTTGCTATTTTAAGTTTATGTTTTTTGGCAAACTTCAATAGATCATCGAACCTCGCCATTCTACCATCTTCATTCATAACCTCGCAAATGACGGAACTAGGATTTAGTCTTGCTAGTTTTGAGATGTCTACAGATGCCTCTGTATGTCCAGCTCGTTCAAGGACACCACCGCTGCGGGCCACTAAAGGAAAAACATGTCCTGGCGAAACAATATCTTTTTTTTTAACTTTAGTATTTATTGCAACTTTAATTGTCTTTGCTCTATCAAATGCGGAAATCCCAGTTGTTATTCCAATTCTTGCTTCGATCGAAACAGTAAATGCAGTTTGCATTCTTGCTTTGTTAACAGCAGACATTAAGGGTAGAGAAAGTCTTTCAACCTGTTTTTTTTCTAAAGCTAAACAAATTAAACCTCTACCGTGTTTGGCCATAAAATTTATACTCTTAGAGTTTGCCTTGGATGCAGGAATAACAAGATCACCTTCATTTTCTCTATTTTTATTGTCAACCAAAATAAAGATTTTTCCACGCTTTGCTTCAGCTATAATCGTCTTTATTGGAGATAAAGATATTTTTTTCATAATTAGTTTCTTAAATTAAGCAAATATTTACCAAATATATCAAATTCAATATTTACTGTATTTTTTTTTTTTAATTTTATTAAATTAGTAAGCTTAAGTGTGTGTGGAATTATATTTATTTGAAAAGTTTCTTTGTTAAGCCCAGAAATTGTTAAAGAAACTCCATTAATAGAAATTGATCCCTTTTGAATAAGAAATTTCTTAAAAATTTTAGAAACTTTAATTTTGATAATCCAAAATTTATCTAGAATTGTAATTTTTGTAATAATTCCCGTTGTATCTACATGGCCCTGAACATAATGCCCGGATATTTTAGTTCCATAGTTTAATGATTTTTCAATATTTATAAGATCACCAACATTTGCGTTGCCAAAAGTTGTTCGTTTTAAAGTTTCCTTAGAAAGATAAAAAGAAACACAGTTTTTTTGAATTTTAGTTATAGTTAGACAGGCTCCATTACAGCACAAAGAACTCCCGATTTCTGATTTTTTAAACTTATAGTTGGTTTTTAAAACAACTTCTGAATAATTAGTGTCTTTGGTAATTTTTAATATCTTGCCAGTTTTGTATATTATTCCATTAAACATTATAATTGTATTTTATATAAGCTATCATTGTTAAGGTTAATTTTGACTTTGTTTTTATGGGTGGTTTTAAGTTTTCTTATTAAGATTGATTTTGTATTATTTTTTCCTTCATTTTTAAGGCTAATAGGTGATTTAAATAGATAGAAATTTTTTATTAGATTATGCTTTAAAACTTCGTTGATATATTTCATCCCACTTTCTATTAAAATTCTATTAAAACCAAGTTGTTTTAGAAAGAAATAAACTTCTGATATATCATCTTTTGAGTTATCAATTTTTTTTAATTTAATAATATTTACTCCTATCATTTTAAAGTGTTTTTCTTTCTGGTTATTGGACTTTTGAGTAAATATAAAAATTTCTCTAGAGTTGTCTTTGAATATTTTCAAGTTTTTTTTAACCTTAAATGAACGATCTACAATAATAACCGCTGGTGATTTATTTTCCAAACTTTCAATTCTGCAATTTAACATAGAATTATCACAATTAATTGTTTCTGATGTTGTGAGTATACAGTCATATTTAGATCTTAAAAAATTTGCAACTTTTCTAGAGTTGCTATTGGTTATCCACCTTTTTTTCTTGTTGATTGTTAAGTAGTCTTTAGAGATGGCAAGTTTTACATCTACATAAGGACTTTGTTTTGACGACTGTAGAAAATAGCTGTTATAAAATTTTTTCGCAAATTCTTTAAATATAAATTTTTTTACATCTATATTTGCTTTTTTTAATTGCTTGTGGGCTAAATTTTTAGATCTTTTGTCTATATCATTTATTGAAAATATTACTTTATGTATTTTTTTTTGGATAATATTTTTTACACATGGAGGTGTTTGTCCGTAGTGAGAACAGGGTTCTAATGTAATGTACATACTCGAACCATTAATTTTTTTTTTTTTTAATGCATTTGCTTCAGCATGAGGTTTTCCATTAAAAGAAGTCCGACCAGATGATATAACTGTTTCATTTTTTACAACAATACATCCAACAGAAGGATTTAAAGATGTTGAGCCAAGATTTACTTCGGCTTGATGAAATGCTAATTTTAAAAATAAGGAATCTTTATTCTGACTTGTAGACATTTAGATTACCAACAAATTGTTCAAAATCTTTTGCTTCTTTAAAATTTTTATAAACTGAAGCAAACCGAACATAGGCAACTTGATCTAAATTTGAAAGACCTTCCATAATAAATTTTCCAATAGTGGCAGTTGGTATTTCGCTTTCTCCTAACCCCTCTAAATTTCTAACGATCTTTGAAATAAATTTTTCTGTAGAGTCGCTATCAACGGGTCTTTTTCTGAGTGATATTCTAATTGATTTAGATATTTTATCTCTATCAAAAGGTGCTCTTTTTCCACTTCCTTTTATAACTGTGAGTTCTTGAAATTGCACCCTCTCAAAAGTGGTAAATCTTTCCTTACGTTCGCAGCCGCAAAGCCTTCTTCTTCTAATAGCGGTACCATCTTCGGTAGGCCTTGAGTCTACAACAGAGGTATCTTTTTCTTTACAAAATGGACAGAGCATAGTTATTTTTTAATTATTGACTACTATATATAGGAAAAGAACCACAAAGATCAATTACCTCTTTTTTTACCTCATTTTCAGTTTTAGCATTGTTTTCAGGATTTTTAGCTAGGTCTTTCAAAAGTTTTGAAATCAATTGAGCAACTAAAACGAACTCTTTTTGACCAAATCCCCTTGTTGTTGAAGCGGGTGTGCCAAGTCTAACCCCTGATGTTATCATTGGACTTTGGGTGTCAAATGGTATCGAATTTTTATTACAAGTCATATTAGCTCTACCTAGACTGCTTTCAGCTAATTTACCAGTTAAGTTAAAATCTCTTAAGTCTAAAAGCATCAAGTGTGTATCAGTGCCACCAGAAAATATTTTAAAACCATTTTTGATTAAGGTTTCAGATAATATTTTTGCATTTTCGATTACCTGTTTGGTATAAATTTTGAAACTCGGATCTAAGGCTTCTTTAAAACAGACTGCTTTAGCTGCAATAACATGCATTAACGGCCCTCCTTGCAAACCCGGAAATATTGCTGAATTAAATTTTTTTATTAATTCTTCATTATTTGTTAAAATTATTCCACCTCTTGGACCTCTTAATACTTTATGAGTTGTTGAGGTGACAACGTCTGCATATTCTAATGGATTTGGGTATTCTCCACCAGCTACTAATCCCGAGAAGTGAGCCATATCAACTAGTAGATAAGCTTTTACTTTGTCCGCAATTTCTCTAAATTTTTTAAAATTAATAACTCTTGAGTAAGCACTACCTCCAGCAATTATAATCTTGGGCTTATTTTCTAAAGCAAGTTTTTCAACACTTTCGTAATCAATTAAACCTGTTTTAGGATTTACGTCATAATGAATTGCGTTAAACCATTTACCTGATTGAGCTGGTTTTGCCCCATGTGTTAAATGGCCACCTGAATTTAAACTCATCGCTAAAATTGTGTCTCCAGGTTTAATTAAAGCTAAATAAACAGCTCCATTTGCTTGTGCTCCCGAGTGGGGTTGAACATTTGCAAATTTACATTTGAAAAGTTTAGTAACTCTTTCTATTGCAAGATTTTCAGAAATATCAACAAATTCACAACCACCATAATATCTTTTGCCAGAATAACCTTCAGCATATTTGTTTGTTAAAACAGAGCCTTGTGCATCAAGGACTGCTCTAGAAACCATATTTTCAGAGGCAATTAATTCTATATGTTCACTTTGTCTTTTGAATTCTTGAGCAATAGAATTGTAAAGATCAGCATCACTACTTTTTAAGTCTTTGTTGAAAAAATTGTCTAAGTTTTCTTTGTTCATTAATTAAATTTTTTTAATTCTCTTTTGATGTCTACCACCTTTAAATTTAGTATTCAAAAAATACGTAACATATTTAAAAGCATCTTTGTATTTTAACATTCTAGAACCTAAACAAATTACGTTAGAATTATTGTGTTCTCTTGAAAGAATGGTATTATGTTTGCTATAGCATTGAGCTGCTCTAATTCCTTTAAATTTATTAGCTGTAATAGCCATTCCCGTACCAGAGCCGCAAACTAGGATTCCAGCATCGCTTTTTCTTAAAGTAAGGCGCTTTGCAACCTTCTTAGCATAATCTGGGTAGTCAACAGAATTATCGGTGAATGGACCTAGATCAATTACAGAAATACTTTTATTTATTAGATAATCTTTGATTTTTTCTTTTAATTCATAGCCAGCATGGTCAGAGGCTATACAAATATTTGTAAATAATTTTTTCACTTTAATTAATTATATTTATATTCATTAAAACACTTTTATATATACTAATAATATTATATTTGTCACACAGTATAAATTTTTAAAATAATGAAAATAATTGGCACATATCCAGCTTTAAGAATGAGAAGAAGTCGAAAGACAGACTGGATACGTAGACTAATTTCAGAGCATAACTTATCAACTAGTGACCTGATTCTACCTTTGTTTATAAAAGACGGAAATAAAAATAAAGAAATGTTAAAATTAATGCCAGGTATTTTTAGATATTCAATTAAAGACCTGTCAAAAATAGTAGAAAAAGCTTGTAAACTCAAAATACCACTTATTGCACTTTTTCCTTATACCAAATTAAATAAAAAAAATAAATATGGAACTGAAGCATTAAACGAAAACAATTTAATTTGTAGAGCTGTACAATTTTTAAAAAAAGAATTTAAAAATGATATAGGTATAATGTGTGATGTTGCTCTTGACCCTTATACCGATCATGGGCACGACGGGATTATAAAAGATAAAAAAATTGACAACGATGAAACTGTAGAAATTTTAATTAAACAAGCCGTTTTACAGGCAGAAATGGGTTGTGATATTGTAGCTCCATCAGATATGATGGATGGACGGGTAGGAAAGATTAGAAAATCTTTAGACAAAAAAGGTTTAATTGAAACTCAAATTGTTTCTTACGCAGTAAAGTATGCATCTAATTTTTACGGACCATTCAGAGATGCAGTAGGATCTAAAGGAAATTTAAAAGGTGATAAAAAAACTTATCAAATGGATTTTAAAAATTCGATGGAAGCTTTGCGTGAAGTTGCCTTAGATATTAAAGAAGGAGCTGACATAATCATGGTTAAGCCTGGTATGCCATATCTAGATATTATAAAATCTGTAAAAGATAATTTTAAAATTCCAATTTTTTCCTATCAGGTTTCTGGGGAGTATTCTTTAATCAAAAATGGAATTAATAAAGGTATTATAAATCAAGATGCAATATATGAAAGTTTAATATCTTTAAAAAGAGCTGGCTCAAATGCTATAGTTACATATTTTGCTTTAGAGGTTGCAAATCAATTAAAATAATTTTCTAAAAGAATTCTAGCCTTGGGAATAATTAAATTGTTAGGTAGAAAAAATTTATTACTTAAAAGATTCCTTGTAAAACTTAAACCAGTAGAGAGATTTTTATTATCTATAATTTCATTATTATTTTTCTTTAATAGAAAAATAGGTACCTGATACCTTATATTGTCTATTTCTATTATTTTATGATTAGAAGAATTGTCTATATTTTTGGAAAATTGTTGTAAATAAGGGTCAAAACCAAGTTCTTTTAAAAGTTCTAATTCTAGGTAAACATAATTTACAGCCCAGTTATCTTTCTCTAAATCTTTTAAAAATTTTTCTACCGCAATAAATAAATTTTTATACGGCTGTGAGTCAGGCAATAATAGATTCAAAATAGAAGATAAAGAAAGCAGTGATGTTGTTTTTTTTTTATCATTAAAATATTTTGGAGAAATTGCCTCTACTAACTCTGTTTTAAAGTATCCAATTCTGTTTTCATTTTTAGAAGTGTAAAAAACAAAAATTTTATTTGATATCTGTAGAAAATTTCTTATTTTTCTTGAATTTCCACCATAAACTATGCCACTTACTTTACCGTGCGTATTAGTAAAAACATTAATTATATTAGCATTCTCTCTAAATTTAATTTTTGAAAGTAAAAAACCTTCGTCTTGCCAGTTCATTGCTATATTTTTAAATCAACTAAAAGCTTTTGTGCAGCATTTTGCTGTGCATCTTTTTTTGATGTTCCTGAGGCAAAAAATTTCTTAGAAGTTTTTATTTGAACCTCAACCTTAAATACAGGACTGTGTTGTGGGCCTGATTGTTTGTTGATTTTATAAACAGGAAGTATCTTATATTTTTTTAAGCTGTATTCTTGAAGTTGTGTTTTTGCATCAATTTTAGTTATTGAAGATTTATCTAGAAAATCATCCCAGAACTTTAATATAAATTTTTCTGCGACTGCTATGCCTTGATCTAAATAGATAGCACCTAATAGTGCTTCTAAACCATCACCAATAATTTTATCATCAGATCTACTCATGCCTTTATATGAGTTTCCTGTTGTTATATATTTTTTTAATTCAATTTTCTTCGCTATTAGTAGGCAAGTTTTCTTGTTAACTAAGTTAGCAAATTTTTTATCTATAACACCCTCTTTTTCTTCAGGGTAAATTTTAAGCAAGGTTTTTGCTAACACTAAACCAAGAACTCTGTCTCCTAAAAATTCTAATTTTTCATTATTAATTATATTGTTGTGACTTTTATGTATTAAACTTCTTATAAGTAATTCTTGATCCTTAAATTTGATGTTAATTTTTTGTTCTAGTTTTGTAATTTGTTCGCTCATTTAAGTAAATTAAAAAACCTTTCGATTCTAAGTGATTGACCCCAGTTCCAAAATTTTAAAATACTTCCTGAAAGAGTATCATTTGAAAAAAAAATTATTTTAGCACTTCCTACTAAGTTTTCATTTGAAACATATCCAACACTAGATAAATACCGGCTGTCTTTAGAACAGTCTCGATTATCGCCTAGAAAGAAGAAATTATCAGGTGGCACTTTGTATACGTCTGAGTTTTGCATGGTCCCCTTTTTATTGTAAACAGCAACATATTCTTTTCCATTGGGTAATGTTTCTCTATAGGCATTCACAGTAGGCAAATATGGTCCACATCTTATTTTATATTTTTTCTCAATTTTATATCTAGGTATCAATTTGCTATTTAGCAAAAGGTTTCCATCTATAAATTGAATCGTGTCTCCTGGCATGCCAATCAATCTTTTGATGTAGTCTGTTCTATTATCTGCGGGAGTTTTAAAAACTACTAGATCTCCATAGTTAGGTTTTTTATTAAAGAGTCTTTTTTCAAATAAGGGTGGACTGAATGGAAAGGAATGTTTGCTATATCCATATATATATTTTGAAACAAATATTCGATCTCCTATTAAAAGTGTTGGTTCCATAGATGAAGATGGGATGTAAAAAGGTTGGAAAAACAGAGAACGTATAATTACTGCAATTATTAAGGCATAAAAAATTGTCTTTATATTTTCAATTAGTGAACTAAATAAATTTTTTTTCATTAATAACTAATCACTACCATAGCTAAGGCATATTTTTTTTCATCAGATAAGGAAAGGTGAATCTTATTTTTTCTTTTTGTTACAATTTTTGTAATTTTTTTTGTTTTTCCTAGCAATTCAATGAATGGTGCTCCATTTTTATTGTTATATATTGATATTTCATTAAATGAGATGCCGTTACTAATGCCCATTCCTAATGCTTTAGCGAAAGCCTCCTTTGCAGCAAATCTTTTTGAATAAAGATTGATTTTATTTATTCTGGATTCACAGTGTTTAATTTCTTTTGCAGAAAATATTCTTTTTTTAAATTTTTTATTTGTATTAAAAAGTTTTTTAATTCTTGAAGTGTCAACTATATCCGTTCCTATACCAAAAATATTATTCATATTATTTTAAAATATATTGAAATTTTTTAATTGTAGCTGGAAGACCAATATATATAGATTCTCCTATTAAAAAATGACCAATATTAAATTCTTTAATTTTTTTAATTTTAGAAATTATTTTTGCAGATTTATATGTGAGACCATGACCTGCATGCACATCGAGGTCAATGTCATGTGCATAATTTACAGCTTTGTTTAATTTAGAAAGTTCAGTTTTAAAATATTTTTTTTTATTTATTAAGTTACAAATTTTACCTGTGTGAAATTCAACCCCATTTACACCAAGATACTTAGAAATCTTAATATCTTTAATTGTTGGTTCTATGAACAAACTTACTCTTGAATTGTTTTTTTTTAATTTAGTAATAACTTTTTTCAAAAAAACTTGATTATAATTTAAATTTAAACCACCCTCTGTTGTTATCTCTTTTCTTTTTTCTGGAACTATGCATACAAAGTTTGGTTTGTGTCTTATTGCAATTTTCAACATCTCATTTGTAGCGGCTATTTCTAAGTTTAATGGAATTTTTAATTTAGATCTAATCTCTTTCAAGTCTTGGTCATTTATATGTCTTCTGTCTTCTCTCAAGTGAATTGTCACAGAATGAGCTCCACACTTTTCAGCTAAAATAGCAGCACGTAATGGACTAGGATAACTTTCTCCTCTAGCGTTTCTAACTGTAGCAACATGATCAATGTTTACACCGAGCCTTATTTTTCTCATTTCATTTCTCTACTACCTGGCTTTATAGCAGGTAATGAAATTAAATTTTTTGGTAAATCACCTTCTTTATACGTAGGTATATTTATTTCTATTTGTGACACGATTTTTTTATCTATTAAAGAATTTCCGTTTGTTCTATCAATAAGACATGCGTAGCCCACGACCTCAGCGTCAGCTTTTTCTACAAGTTTAGAGCATTCAATGCTGGATTTACCAGTGGTAATCACATCTTCTACAATTAAAACTTTAGATTTTTTTAAGATCTTAAAATCTCTTCGTAACTTAAATTGGCCATCAACTCGTTCTGAAAAAATTGTTTCTTTCTTAAGTAATCGACCCATTTCATACCCGATAACAATACCACCCATTGCTGGGGAAAGAATTAAGTCAAATTCATTTAAACTTTTAGATATTTTTTCAGAAAGTGACTTGCTAAAATTAGCTGACATATATGGCTTACTTAAAAGCTGAGCGCACTGAACGTACTGTGCACTATGTAAACCCGAAGAGAGTACAAAGTGGCCGTCTAATAATGCTTTAGTTTCTTTTAAAATTTTCAAGGATTCTTCGTATGAAAGCATTTTTTTTCTCTTTGTGTCGAACAATTCTAAAATTTAAGTTTTTTTGTTTGATTTGACTTATCAAGTTTGTAAAGTTTTTTAAATCATTTATTTGTATATCGAAAGAAAAATGAATAAATTTATCTTTTTTTCCTAATAA
>Ga0115004_10002853_pt1 | contig 14191 bp, 19 predicted proteins | sample ArcticOcean_MG_C_10_FD_88737 | JGI IMG/M metagenome (GOLD analysis project Ga0115004, IMG submission 88737) | Marine microbial communities from western Arctic Ocean - ArcticOcean_MG_CB11_90 | ecosystem: Environmental > Aquatic > Marine > Oceanic | place: Arctic Ocean: Canada Basin | collected...
TATAGAATTAAGTATTTCAGTATATTTGTCTCTATATTCAGTTAAAGATTCAATTGAAGATTTGGATACATTATTTATATCTAAACTTAACATTTGGTTTTCAAGTTGTTTCATAACTGTAACCATTTTGCCAATCGCATTTGAATATGGAGTAGTTAGACCAGTTGCTTGAGCATTAATGCTTTCTGCTGCTAATCTATTTGTATAGTCTAATAAAAATCCGTCTAATTCTATTAAGTTATTTAATATTTTATCCACTTCTTCACTCATATCTGTTGTCTCCGCAATTTCACGATTATCGTCGTTTTGATTTACTAATAATTTATATACCTTCTCATTTATAGATTTGAAACTATCGTCTTGATACATATATATATTATTAAAGATTTTATTTCATAGGATTATAGGTTGCTTTTGCGTTCTTCATTGCGTCCTTGAAACTGCCACCATTTGCCTTGTGGTATTCTTTTACGTGTAGATTCCACTTGGAAGGAGGTCGTTTAACTTTTTCTTTACCAATCGCACCCATACCAGTCTGTTTTTTTACATATTTACGACCACTTTTACCTGCTTCATCCGCTAGTTTGCTTCCAATCGCAGCAGCAACTGGAACAAGTTCAGGTTGCCCTAGAGCAATAGCAGCAGAAGTGCCAAGAGCAGCACCAGCAGCACCTGCGGCACCAGCAACACCATCTAATGCCATAGTTCCTGCTTTTTTGCTTACTTTACCAACTGCCTTTCCAACTTTTGATTTAGAAATTTTTTTCGCACCTTTTTCTACAGACTTACCTGCTTTACTTACTGCTTTTGTTGTTTTTTTGAAACCTTTTTTAACATCACCTAAAATATTACCACCAGACATTTCAGACCCAACAGATAGTTGGTCTTCTGCTTCCAAAACATCAACTAGTGGTGGAGCATATGGTAGACTTTCGTTAAGAGTAGTTTTGCGAACACGAGCACCACCATAAATCATTTCCGGTTGATTTGCTACTTCTGCTGGACTAGCATCCATTTCTGCGATAATTTGACGAAGATGAGCGTTATACTTATTATCAATAGACAGAGACATATATTATATAAGAAGATAAAAAATATTATTCTTCAACAAAATTAACATTATTACCTAAAGGTAGAGAAGCATTCATATTGTCTCCCATAATTCTACAGAAAGTATTTTCTAATTTGAATACTTCTTTTCTAATTTCCTCCTTTGTTTTTTTTTCTGTATTAATATCTATTTCTGTAATAATATGCTTTTCAATATGTTCCCAAGTTAATTTATTTGTTTGTAAATATTCCCTAAATGAAATATAGCAATTATATAAGTATTTTGGTGAATCTGGATTTAAACAGTTATATTTGTGGTCAGATTGACGAACTTTCCAATTCTTGGTAGAACCAATATATTTTAAGTTTCCAATAGATAACATATAAAATGTGTATATCATTAGATATATATATGTTATTTATTTAAGTTGTTTTCTTTTTCTTTTTCTTTTTTTACTAGATAGAGTGCTTTTCTTCGTAGATTTATTTGTTCTTTGTTTGCTTCTATATATACTTTTCTTTGCTCTTTTATTTTTTCTTTTTTTGCTTCTATATATATTTTTCTTTGTGCTTTATTTTGTTCTTTTACTTTTTCTTTGTTTGCTTCTTTATATGCTTTATTTTGTGCTTTTATTTTTTCTTTATTTTTTTCTTTATATGCTTTTCTTTTTTCTGCGATTGATTCTTTATTATCTTGATAATGTTGTTTTCTATATTCTTTTCTTTTATCTTCTGATGTCATTTCAGGTGAATGTCTTAAATGTGAATCTCTAACATTACAACCTTGACATAAAATCAATCTAAATAATCCAGTTTCGTGATTATGGTCTAGACATCTATCATAACTGGTTTCAAATGGTTTTTTACAATGCTGACATTCCATTGTATTCATATATACTTCATACAAATCATCCCAATCTTCGTAAATAACACCACTACCTTTCCAATGACAAATTTTATTTGTTTTATATCTTTTTGGATTATCATAATACGATTTTGGTAATTCAATCGTATTATGGTTCATTCATTATATATATGTTATATCTTTATATCAATTTGTTTAATACATACCACTTAAGTTATTTCCCCCAGATTTACTACCGCCGGAAATTGACCCACCAACATTGCGAACACCTTTCACAGGGCGTAATGGATGCCTGTTTAGCATTTTTCCACCTACAAGTCTTTCCTCACCCAGTTGACTTTCAGCACCTTGTGCCTTTGTCTTTAAACACATCTCACGGGTTAATATTCCACTGTAAACAGACGATACACCTTGACTTGTTACGAAGATTCCACTATTTACACATACAACACATACTTCAGGAGCAATAGAGTCTTTGGATAAGTTCTCAACATTTACCTTGATTTGGAAGTTAAAGTTGCCTAAACTTCCGCTGGTTAGGTAATCAGGTAGAGATAAATCCATAGGAGGAGATAAAACTAGTAGAGAACCAGTTGTGTAGATACTACCACCTTCTCCGTCGTTGGTATTGTTATCCCATACTTTACCGCTAAATTCAGACCACGATTGAGTAGAACCATTACGCATAGACATTTTCCATAGGTCTTGAGGAGTAGCAGACGAAAGTAGACCACTCGCATTGTTAATATTAACAGATACACCTGTAATGCGGAAAAACGAATCCGCATCTTGAATGGTTTGCGAAGTCATTGCTTTACGAACGCAAATTAGGAAGTAGTCAGGGATTTGATTTAGTTGGATGTTATTGGATAGAACAGAACTAGTACCTAATGCGTCAATAGTTTGTCCGGAATTAGCATTGGTTAAATAACGAGGAAAGTCCATATATGGAACAACATTTTTGGTTTCAAGACGGTCAGAAGGTTGCGTGGAAAGGAACTTAAGAAGCATATTAGAGTCAGTGAATAGAGCAGATTGGTTAAGATTAGCAGCACCAGAAGATAGACTACGGACTGCTGCTTGATTCACACCAGCAGTAGCAGAGGCAGTTACTAGTCCGGTTCCGTCGCAAATTAGACGAGATAGGGTGCTGTCTAAACTAAAGTTAAATGCCATATTGTTAATTCCTAGAAGACCTTGTGCGTTATGTTCTGGGGAAGACCAAGTAAAAGGACTGATAAAGAGTGGTTCAGTAATTTTGGTTTTAACTTCTACAACCCACCATTGTTGGTCGTAAAAAGTATATGCTACACCAGTAGCAGCACCACCATCTACCCATAGTGCTTGTTTTAGACTATTATCAATAAAAGCACCAGTTACTACAGTTGCGGTTCCATCCGCCGCATAAGAAGTGCCTGAACCGTAATGAGTGGCATATAGTTCAATTGGATGAGCACCACGAGGAACTAGGTCTACATCATAGGAAGCAGTATTCCACGAAGCAAGAGGGTTATTATTTGCTCCTACAGCATCTACATACGATTGGTATGCTTGGTCAGGTAGAGATGGAGTCATACCATTATATTTGTATAAATAACGAGAATCATTTAGTCGTAGAAGTTGAGGAAGAACATCACGAACATTAGTGCTCACACTAGTGTTATTGATAGTAGCAGAAGCAGTATTCATTAAAGATGCTAAAGGAAAGGCACGAAGAGCACACGCTTTACCCCAATCTAAAATAAGATTGTCTTTAAGTGCGATAACATTAGCAGAGTCAAACGAACCATCTGCGGTAATAGGATAATCAGACGAACCTACATTAAACGAAAATGCCATAGTGGTTTCAATTAGAATATCACGACCAATTACGATATTTTCACTAGGAACTTGAACAGAGAAAATCATAGTGCTAGAGTTTTGAGCAGTAGCAGGAAATTGCTGATTGGTATAACTCGCGGCACCGGATTTTACACAATACGCTAAATCTGGGGTAATATCATTGATTGTTGAATCTTTCACTAGGTATGTCTTAAAACTTTCACTCATATATAATATCAAAAGAAAAAAAATATCTAACTTCTAATTATTAAAGTCTATTTAAATATCTCCCTTTTTTAAGGAATGCTAATTTTAAAGTAACTGACCCACCACTTGCTAAACGGAATGGAATTAATACACCAGTTTTCAATCTATAATAAATACTAATATCAATATTGTGAAGTGGACGATTTCCGTATAAATGAATTCGTCTATACTCACCACTTGGAACATATACAACATTTGGACGATACACCCCATCTTCTGTTGCTATATCTGTAATTACATTTTCTACATTTGCTGGAGTTCCTCCTACAATTGGCACACCATTATCAAAAACAATTGGGGTAGATACTTGATTGGGTTCAATAGGTAATGTGTTGGAAGTAAATACTAAACTAGTAATAGGACTCCAACTTGCTACAGTTGAATATTCTTGATAAACATTAATTACATTATAAAAATCAGCAGCATCCGTAGAAGGAACTCCAAAAGGAAATACTTGAGACACATTTGAACCACCAATATCTGGAAAAACAATTTGAAAGTTGCGTCCGTCTGATGCTGCTAAAGCATCGTATCCATTATAAACAGATGGGAATGAATTAAATAATGTAAATAGAGGTGCGTTAAAGTAAAGTCTAATTTGATAAAAGTTTTGTGCGTTAAAAGCATTCACATCTCCTTGAAGAATAGCACATTGAGAAGCAGGGTCCCATTTAATAATAGGTGAATTAATTGTATCCGTATACGGAATAAAACTTGGGTCATCAACAGTTAATTTCTCAAAAGAGGATGCCATTGCTTCGTATATAAGGTATAAGAACCATTCATAACTATAACAATTGTAATATCCACTATTATTATCTTGTGTTTTGGAAGGATTAAGACTTGGTGCTAAAGGTTGAGTTGCTACTTTGTCTTGTGGATTCCAAGTAATATAAGTTTGATATACATCTGTTACATCTACAACTTTTCCATTAAGAATTTCTGTTTGAACCATAGATACAGAATAAATCGTTTTGTTTGCGTCGTCTTGATTTGGCATAATAGATGGAATAAAAACTGGTAAAGTGCCAGTATCTACAGTAAATCTTAAAATACTTAAGTCATAGTGCTCCGGATTTTCAACAAAAGGATTACTCCTAGATTCATTAAAAGTAAACACTTTTGGAGTAGTAATCGTGCTTTCAAAATTAGTAGACAAAACATCAAAATAAACTGTGTCTGGAAGATGAAGATTTTTTGTATCATTCAATTGACTCATTATATATATATAAATAGATTTTATTTGTAAATAGATATTCATAAGTTATTTAATAATGTATGAATTGAATGTTGATGAGCAATGGATTGTTTTCCAAATATGTTGCGATATAAATAGAAGTATATTTGGTTTAGAATACTAATTAAACCAATCAAATTTAGAATGATGTTGAATACCTAGTCCAATATAAGTTTTGGGTGGAATATCATTAACGATTGTGGTGCGATGTTCCTCAATTGGATTAATTGTATCTGCTTTAACCATTATATCTCCCTTCTTTTTTTTATCATACATTGAGACAATATCCCCTGAACTCCTAATTGTTGTCTCATTATCTTTTTTTTTATCTGTTGGAAGAGCAGCAGGATTGATATTTATAATTTCAGAAGTGAGTCCTTCTTCATTTAATAATTTAGTAATTTTGGCAGATTGTGAATGACCAATATTGAGAACTTTATAGTTTGGATATTTTTCTAAAACTTTAACTTGAATCTCTCGTGCGTTCTTATATCTTTGTGTATTCTTGTATTGTCCTAAAAGCAGAGACAAATTATTGGTCCAATCAGATAGAGTCTTACTTGTTCCACGATTTGCGACTACTACTTTGCCTGTATCTGTATTTACGAAAATTTTTGCTTCACTCGTAGACAATGACTTATCTAATCTATATTTACCAATATTTTGAATATCTTTATTTTTCTTGTAAGAAGAAGAACTCATATGCTGTATCTTCTTTGCGTTTAATCCTGAACCTTTTTTGATTGGTCCGTCAGTCTCTTCTTTTACTTTCCACCAATAATTATAAATAATATTAGATAATTTAGTTGGACTCATTTTATCAAATAATTTATATACATCAGACATAGTCATATCTTTATTAATTAAAAGTATTTCAATTACTAACATACTCCAAAAATTACATAATCCGTTTTTAGAAATTTTTTTAGCAATATTTTGAAATCCCTTGGTAGGACACGATACTTCAACTGGAACATAAGTTTTTTTTAATAATTTACCAACTTCTTCAAAAAAATCATCTAATAATTTACTTTGAACACTATATTTGCTTGATGTTTTACCTGCTGGGTCAAATCTATATATTTTGTCTCTAATTAGAATTAAATTAGCGTGTCCTCTTTCCTCACGCTTAAGAGCAATATATAATAAAAAATCATCACAATCTTTTATTAATTCAACAAATTTATCAGGAGTTACATTTTGATAATTTACGTGTTTAAAAGTGAATTTAAGTGTGTCTCTAATTGTTATTTGTCCAGAGCATACATTTTCATATTTTTCAAATCTTTTAAAAACCATATATTTTTGTTCTGCTGATATATTACTCTTATCAATAAATGCTCTACATTTAGACGCATTTTCCAACCAAAACTCTACATTTTCTGCGTGTTTAATATCTTCTAAATCATCAGGTATTTCTTCAACTTCTTCAACTTCTTCTTTGTTAACTAATGAACGCAACTTAGTTAAAATAAAATCTTTTTGTAACTTACCATAAATATATTTTGGTTTTTTTACACTTTCTACAAAATCTCTATACTGAATTTCTTCGTTATAATCATCGTCATCCATATCTCCTTCAACAGCATCAATTAAAACTTGTTTCCAAGTTTCAAATGTATCTTTAACAACTGGTTCAATTTTTTCTCTAAAACTAGGGGTTGATTTCTCATATAAAAAATTTAAAATATACATATGCTCTTGAACTGGTAAGTCAGATATATATTCTAGTATTACAGGCATAGTTTTGTCATAATCAAAAGTCTTTTTTCTTGTCAGATTAGCAATATAAATTTCAAAAAATTCTTTTTGATAATTTTCGTTAAGTTCTTTTATAAATTTTTCAGACATATTATATATATATATAAAGATTAAAATGTATGTTAATTATGACCTTTTATAAATTTGAAATGATACACCATTCACTAGTTACTAAAGGTGGTAATACTCAAAATTATTATATTGGAAGAGTATTATCTAAACCAGGTATTGAGACAAGAGGATATAAAATAGTTGAATCAAAGTCATATAATAAAGAATTATATAGTTCAAGTGAATCATTAGATTTATTTTATAAATTATGTAAAAAATATGTCTCAACAGAAGACAGAACAGGTAATCTTCAAAGACCAATTCATTCATCATCAGAATCGTCGTGATAATGATAATATGGTTTTCTACATAAAGGACAAATTTTCACATTCATTTTAGTTTCGCATACAAAACAAAGATGATGACCGCAACAGATTTTATTAGTTGTCTCATCTAAACATACTGAACATTCTACAATTTCAGATTTAATATTTTCAAATGGAAGAACTAGATTTTTAAATTTATGAAAGTTTCTTTTTTCTGTTTGTTCTTTAGTAAAAAATGAATTCTCAATTTTACAAAAAGTAATATCTTTTAATTTTAGAACTTCGTCCATAAGTTCCTGTGGACTTTTTACTTCAAAACAATATAAAATCTTATGTTTCCATCTAGAAGAAAAAGTTAAACGAACACTAGATTCATTATCAGGTCCACTAAATAATCCTCTAAATTCACATTCGTCAACTGCTATATTATTCACTTCACTAATATATAATTTCAGTGAAATACCTTTATGTCTCGTAAGATAACTAAACATTTCAGTATAATCTTGTAATTCATAAGTTTCCATTAATATAATATACTGTATTTCTTTATATCATAACATATATTATTTACCAAAGCAACCAATATGAAGCAAACGCAGGTGAATATAACGGAGAGTCCTGCCACTTATGATTACGCAATCTAAATAATCTTCTTTTTTCTTCGTCTTGTGTTTTAGTATAATCCTCGTAGGAACTGTCTCCAATATAAAACCATTTCTTTTTGTTAGGATTATATATTTTATATTTTTTATTAGGTTTGTCTGATATTTCAATCTGTATATTATTTCCGTATACTTTTCTTGCGTTAGAGAATACTTTTGCTGGATTAGAGACAAGTCCAATAGGTTTAAATTCCTTTGGCATATATATTATATAGATAGATTTATTAAATTATATTAATGGATAAAGACGATATGATTGAAGAAATTAAAAAATATTACAAATCAATAAACAGAGACAAATATCCTAATATGGAAAATTATTCTATCAAAGAATTACAAAAAGTATTTGAACTCTTTGATTTATTTTAAAGTTATATATATATATGAGTGTAAAGTCAATTGGTCTTGTAAACACAACAATTGGAACGGAGTCAGTAGATTATAACTATCCAAGTATAAAATTAGGTGAATCAGGACAAATTATTCAAGTCGCAGAAACGGAAGTTCTTTCTAATGCTGATTTACTTACTAGTATTCAAGTGCTAGAAGATAAAATCACTGCTGAAAATGTGATTGTAGACGATTTATCAGATTCAATTACTACTTTAAATACAAATGTAACAACACTTCAAACGAATATTACAGCACTTGTTACACTACAAGCAAGTTTATTGAATACCTTAACGAATTTAGTTAGTGTAATCAGTCAGTTACCAGATTTTGAACCTACTTCTGTTATAGTTTTATCAAATGATTCAGGGTTAGAGACAAATGGTGATGGGGATTTAGATAATGCGTATTACTTTCAACCAAATTTAGGGACAGAAGATTATCAAGGTATTTTTTCAACTCCATCTCAAGGTATGTCATATTCTCTTGATTCTAGTCCGTCTTCAAACTTATTTTTATTTACTTGGAATGTTTGTCTCGTATATTCTAACCCATCTAATAGTGGTAATTCAGATTATATGAAGAAAGCAGGTATGCTTTTCGTAACATTACGAGATGGTAATAATGTAATATATTATCAAGTGAAAGATGGTAATGCCCAAGTAGGCAACTCTACATTACAAGAAGCAACGATAGCAGGAAGTGGAAGTGCTATTGTAAGTCTACCTTCTGGCACTCAAACTTTTTATCCATCTATTTTTGTATCCTCTCACAATGAAGATGGAGTAGATTCAGACCCTATCAAGTCCGCAACTTCGTGGGTATATACAACTGCTATTATTAATAAATTTTCCCAAGATAATGACGAATACCCTGCTTTTTCTTTAATTAAAATCTAATTATATAATATATGAGTATTAAATCAGTTGGTTATCAAAATATTACTTTTACAAAAGGAACATATACATCAGCAGCATTAACATTATCACCGTCATTACAGATTTTAGAAATCAAATCACAGATAATAGACGATACTGGTGATGCTCAAACTGAATATGAGACATTAGTAGCAAATACAGAGGCACTTACAGAAAGTATAGATGAACAACAAGCAGATTTATTAACCGTTCAATCTCAAATAGAAACGATTGATTTAACAATAGAAGAGATAAATTATGAAAATCTTTTAATTACTTATCAAGAAGTTTTAGCACAATTTAATAGTGTAACAAAACGACCAACGATTGAAATCGTAAAAGAAATTGCGGCAAGTGAATTACCAACGAGTAAATCAGAATTTGGAGAATCAGTATTCGGTCCTGAATTTATATTAGCAGCAGGAACATATATAGTAATTATTAATTTTACTGGAAATCTACAACTAATCTCTGATAGTCTTGCGTCTTTAACAACTACTTTAAGAGTTGTAGACGCAAATGAGGATGGATTAATTTTAGGGTCGTGTAATCAAGATATGTTTTATGAATATAATAGTATTTTTTACTTTGCTATGAATGGTTCATTTACTTTTACTTTAACTGCTGAAACCAATTGTAATTTTACATTAGCAGGTGCGAATAATGCGGATTTTCAATGTAATATAAACACAGCATTAATTGAACCAGAGATTGGACTTGATGCTATATCTAGTTCAGATTATGATGCTGTCAAAATAAAACCACCTACTTTACAAATGAACCCTCGTGCTTTTCAGATTACAAAATTATCATAATAAATTATCTTTATATAATATATATGAGTGTAAAATCAATTGGATATCAAAAAGGAGTAAATTATGGTTCAAAAAAATATGTAGTTCCTGATATTACAATTAATGCTGGAGGTCAAATAGTTGGTATAGACTCTACGAATACACCCACTAATGTAGTAATTTCTGGAGAAATAGAAGATTTGTCTCAAACGATAAACAAAGACGGAGCAAGACTCGCAAGACTAGTAGATAGTGAAGAAGTTATTGAAACTGAATTAGATGCGATAACTTCTGTATATACTGATTTACAAACACAAACAGATGCTTTACAAATACAGATAGATGCTTTATATGCTGATGTAACTTCACAAGACGCACCTATTTTACTATACTCATTTGATTCAACACAAGATTGGGTAAATGTAATTGATAGTGATAATGGGTTTGTTAATATTTATAATCGTCCAGGTCCGTATAATGACCCTACGAACGATTACCAATATCCAATTGGAACAGAAATGACTTTAAAGAAAGGTAATTACTTTTTAGATGTTAGATTAATGCTTGTATCGTATCAAGGTACTTGGGAAGTTGGTGGAAATACTATTGACTTAAAAACTCCAACTGGATACAGTAATGTTTTAGGAGAAGTAGGGGTATATTTAGATAGTCAGTTAATCAATTCGTTTGTATCGTCAGGCACAGATTATTATATGGGACAGATATACCTTAATGGAAGTTGTTTCATAAATATTCCAACGGATGGAACCGTATTATCCGTAAAGTTTTGGTTTACAGGAAATCTTCCATATAATCTTGATGTAGTAACCAACGGAAACTCTGCGTATGCTTGGTCTATTACAAGTAGTCCAAAGTGGACCTATCCAATAGAAGTTGGTTTTGGTAATTTTAACTCTTTTGAAAATGGTTCTCCGTGTTTGTCTCTTTGGGAACTTAATTACGAATAATTTAAAGAAAATATATATATATTAATAATGCTTGACATAACCAATTTAATGGTTCAATTACAAAAAGTAAAACCAGAAATATTCAATATACTTATCAATCAACCTAATATAAAAAAAATATCATTATAATAATATGGATAAAGATGAAATGTCTATATTATTCAATAAAATAATCCAACGAACATCAGACTTATCAATAGATTTTGAGACAAAACAAAGAGAACTTTGTCTCAAAAAGGCAAGGATTACTCTTGGAGTAATGTTAGCACAAGATAAATTAAAAAATATCCAATTAGGCATAACATTAGATAATAACCGTATCGTTTGGTTTGATAATTTGTCTCGTGATATATTTTTTGAGTTTATTGAGAACGAGTAAGAATGTCTTCTTCTTCTTCACTTGATTCTTCTTCTTGTTCTTCTTCTTGTTGAACTACCTGTTCATTTGGTGTAATTATACCTGCTTCAACCATTCTGTGGTAGTTTTCCCAGTTAATTCCACCAGCACGATGAATTACAACTTCTAATTCTTCTTCATAACTCATCTCACGAATAACATTTGTTGCGAGAAGATACATACCAAGTTCATATACTTTTTGTGGATTATCCCACTCTTTGAAGCAACCTCCATAATCCTCGTCATTTTCTTTAACGACTTTAAGGAAGAAAATCAAATGCGAGTATATTTCGTTGAATGGTTCAGAATTATCACTATTATACAACTCATTAATTGCTTCTTCTTTGAAGTCGTCCAAATCACCTTCATCATCATAATTTTCTTCGTAATAATTACGATAATTACGCTTGATAATTTCAGTGTAAAGTTCTTCTACGATTGCCATTGTTGGGTTAGACATTATATCAGATTCAAATCAATTTTTTTTTTTCAATTTTTAAAAATGGTTTACAGGGGGGATTTTTTAATAAAAAATATATGAAGTTAGTATATGTATATTATTTGGTTTCACTTTGAAGAAGTAATTGGTAAGTATTCAAATCGTTAAGTTTTCGTGCTTGTGTTTGATAGAAACCCACACCAAAATCGTCGTTTTTTGTGAGTGCTTCTACCACTCTCGTTTCATATTTTACTATATATTTTTTGCGTAAATCAATCATTAACCAATCAAAATCTCCTTTTGTTTCTTTTATGTCAAACATCATCTTATCTGCTTTCATTAAAGAAGTATATTTATTATACGGACAAAACCTTTCACGAATCCAATTAAACTCATTCCATAGGATTTTACCAAATGTAGGGAAATTATCCAGTTCTATAACATCTTTTGTGTTGTAATCTATCTTCCCCTTAAAATATTCATAATCATCCTTATCATATCTCCGTTTCATTGTAATTACATCCCATTGGGTTTCTTCAACAAATCCGTATATCATATAATGAATAGTAATAAAACAGTTTGTTATTTTTTCAACCCTAAATACTCTGTTTCCCAAAAAATTAGGTTCACTGTAATACTTTCCTTTTGTAAATCTTTTAATAGTTGGTCGTAAAATATAATTTGTAAGAATAGTATCGTGCTTTTGTTTAAGAACCTCAAAACATATTTGTCTTGTATTTACAAACGAGTAAATATACGATAAGCAGTCATCGTTCAAGTTGTTTGCGATAATGTTTAAATCCATTTGACCTTTCTCTTTTATTTTTTTTATTTCAATTTGAGAAATACGAGGGGGGTTCTGCGTTTCTTTGCTTGAGTTAGACATAATTGACCCTTTCTTTTATTTTTTTCAAATCAATTTTTATAAATCAGTAATATAATGAATAAATACGTTAGTTATACCAAAAAAGATAATTGGACTACTCATATTGATTATATCAAGGTAATAGAACCATATATACCAGCAGATTTAGTAATTAATGACCCATTTTACTTTAACGGATATGTAAAAGAGTTATGGAAAGAGTTAGGACGAGATATAATTCACGACGATAAGGATTTCTTTACAACAAACCATATAGCAGATATATTTGTCTCCAATCCTCCGTTCTCAATCATAAATAAAATATTAGTTCATTTATTTACTTTAGAAAAACCATTCATACTATTGATACCTATTCAAAAAATATGTATGATAAAAACTCAAAAGATACTGAAACCTCAAACGAATATACAAGTAATTATATCACCCATATATCAAGGGTTCATTAATGATGAAGGTATAGAGACAAAATGTCCATCTCAATACTATTGTTATTTATGTTGGAATGTAAAATTACCAAACGATTTAGTATTTGCGAGTCCATTATACGATACAATAAGCGGAGTTAAACCAAAGACAAGTAAATGGAAAGATAGAAAAAAAATATAAAAAATACCCCTGTAATAAAAATTGATTTGAAAAAAATAAAGTAAAAGGGTCATAATGTCTAACTACACTGACTGCCTCACACTGGAACAAATGGAATGGTTGGACTTGTTTGATGAAATCCCTTACAAAGTCGTTAAGAAGTTGGTTAAACTACACGATGAGACAGACTTTGAGGTTGAGATTGAAGACATTCCTATTGATGGATGTTGTATGTGTTCCACAAGTTTCACATTCAAACTTGAGATTGATATTAGTAAGGGGTCTTTGCCTTTGATGGTAGAAAAAGAATATTGTGTAATCAAAGAATATAATGGTTCAAGTCCTATGGCAATGTATATTGGTGAGAATCTTGTTTATCCTGAATCAGAAGAAGAAGAAGAAGAAGTCCGTTGTATGTGTCCTAAATGTTTCGCAGAAGGACACACATTTGTATCAAAAGAACGAGCAAAAGAACTTGAAGAAATGGAAGAAATGGAAGAAATGTGTCCGTTTGGTGAAAAATGTAATGGAGAAGAAGAAGAATAAGAATAAATATACATATACATATACTAACTACATATATATTTTTTATTAAAAAATCCCCCTGTAAAAAAAGTAAAAAATGAAAATATAAAAATTGATTTGAAAAAAATAAAAGAGAAAGGTCAACAATGCCAAAGTCCAGTCAAAAGGTTGTAGTTCAAGAAGGTGAATCTCAATGCCGTTATACATACAGATGTATTGTAATTGGAGATAAGTTATTCAAGAATCAAAA